>UEXM01000739.1_pt1 | contig 32395 bp, 26 predicted proteins | sample 1796661 | NCBI WGS metagenome assembly UEXM01 (sample SAMEA4772469, study PRJEB27181) | metagenome
AGGAGGCGTGCAGTAATCTGGGGTGCGATCAGGCCACCTAATGCTGTTGCGTTGGTGTTCAGGATCATCATGGCTACGGCGTTGGAGTTGGCAACATCAGCCAGCTTCAGTACAGAGCCGCCGTTAAAACCGAACCAGCCCATCCACAGGATAAACATACACAGTGTGGCCAGCGGCAGGTTGGCACCCGGAATAGCGCGGGCAGTGCCGTCAGCGGCGTATTTGCCTTTACGGGCACCCAGCAGAATCACACCAGCCAGTGCTGCAGCAGCACCTGCCATGTGTACGATGCCGGAACCAGCGAAGTCAGAGAAGCCCAGATCGCCCAGTGTGTACATACCAAAGACAGACGCGCCGCCCCATGTCCACGCACCTTCCATCGGATAGATGAAGCCGGTCATGACCACAGCAAACGCCAGGAAGGCCCACAGCTTCATGCGCTCAGCGACCGCACCAGACACGATGGACATTGCTGTCGCCACGAATACAACCTGGAAGAAGAAGTCAGAAGCGCCAGAGTAGACAGAGCCACCGTCAAAGCCTGCTTCGGCTTTTGATGCCAGTGCGTCTGCGACCAGCGTCTCGCCACCGGCGATACCGGTCAGGAAGTAGCCGCCACCGTACATAATGGCGTAACCGCACACCAGATACATGGTGCATGAGACCGCGAACAGTGCGACGTTCTTGGTCAGAATTTCAGTTGTGTTCTTTGCTCGTACCAGACCTGCTTCCAACATTGAGAAGCCGGCTGCCATCCACATTACCAGTGCGCCGCACACCAGAAAGTAGAAGGTGTCCATAGCGTACTGCAGTTCAAAAATTTGGTTTTCCACCGTTATTTCCTCCGCTTGAGATCTTAGTCAGCCTTTAAACAGCTGCTTCTCCAGTTTCACCAGTTCGGATACGGATTACCTGAGTCAGGTCCGCAACAAAGATTTTGCCGTCACCGATCTTGCCTGTATTGGCCGCCTTGGTGATCGCCTCGAGTGTCTGATCCAGCAGTTCATCACCGATAGCCACTTCAATCTTTACTTTGGGAAGGAAATCCACCACGTATTCTGCGCCACGATACAACTCGGTGTGACCTTTCTGACGACCGAACCCTTTAACTTCGGTCACCGTAATGCCTTGTACGCCAATCTCGGACAGTGCCTCACGGGCATCGTCCAGCTTGAAAGGCTTGATAATCGCCGTTACTAACTTCATGTCTCGCTCCTTTCTTGTTAATACCTGCGCCGCCTATTCAGTGCAGATACACCTGACAGACACTATGCACGGGGCGTGCCATATTGAATATCCACTTTTATATCAGTTAGATACGCATTTGAACGGTGATCAGTACGCATTATGGCGGTGATAAGAAACATTTGTCGCACCACCATGGTGCAAAGCGTTTTTTGATCGCACCACAATCGACCGTGCTTAGAAAGGGGACGAGGTATTAAGGGGACGGAGGGATTAAAGGGGACGGAGGTTAGATTTGCTGCGCAAATCCCTCCGTCCCCTTTAATCCCTCCGTCCCCTTTAGAGAAATGTCATAATAGAGAGGTGAACTTACAGGAAGGGGAAAAACCATGACCAAGCGCTCAATTATTGATGAACTTAGCGAACAGATCAGCAAGGTATTGCCACAGGTCAGCGCGGCCGGGGAAGAGGTCAGGGAGACCGTCAGGGGCGCCGTGAAGCAATCACTGGCGAAGATGGACCTGCTGACCCGCGAAGAGTTTGACGCACAAACGCGGGCGCTGAACCGCGCTGAGGAGCGCATCGGGGAACTGGAAGAGGCGGTTAAAGCGCTGGAGACACATTTAAAGCGCTGATGCCCCGATAGCTGGCCGCCTCCGCGAGGTGCCGGGGGCCGATGTCCGGACTCGATTCCAGATCCGCAATCGTGCGTGCCAGCTTGATCAGGCGATGACAGGCCCGGGCGGACAGCCGCAGGCGCTCCACAATTTGCTGCAAAAGGGCATCACTGTCACTGTTCAGCGCACACACCGACTCCAGTTGCGCCGCCGTCAGCCGGCTATTCAACACGCCTGAACGCGCCATTTGCACCTGTCGGGCCGCGATCACCCGGGCGCGCAGTGCCTCGCTGGTCTGGACAACACTGTCACAATTGCCCGCATCCATGCTTTCACGCCCCATCGGTTCACGCCCCATCAATTCGCGATAGTCCAGTCGCGGCACCTCAACATGCAGATCAATCCGATCCAGCAGGGGCCCTGATATCTTCTCCAGATAGCGCGCGATACGCTCCGGAGTACAGCGACACTGGCCCTGGCTGTCGCCGTGGTAACCACAAGGGCAGGGGTTCATCGCAGATATCAATTGCAGTTTTGCCGGGAATGTCACCCGGTAGTCGGCGCGTGCAATCGTCACTGTACCTGACTCCAATGGCTCGCGCAGACATTCCAGCACATGGCGCTTGAACTCGGTCAGCTCATCCAGAAACAGCACCCCGGCGTGGGCCAGTGTTACCTCACCCGGCGTCAGATGACGACCACCGCCGACCATGGCAACACCGCTGGCACTGTGGTGCGGCGCCCGGAACGGCGGCAAGGCCCACTGCGCCGGACTCAGGGGCTGCCCGGCCACCGAGCGGATCGACGCGGCCTCCAGGGCATGTGCTTCACTCAGCATCGGCAGCAAGCCGGGCAGGGTATTGGCCAGCAATGTTTTACCGGTGCCCGGTGGGCCGACCATCAGCATATTGTGCGAGCCTGCCGCCGCAATCAACAATGCGCGCTTGGCCAGATGCTGCCCACGAATATCGGCAATATCGGTATTGCGTTGCAACACGCCCGTTCCGGCGTCCCCACGGGTATGCGCCAGCGGGGACAACGGCTGATCCACAAAATGCTGACAGGCTTCCTGCAAGGTGGCAACGGCAAACGTGGTCGAGCCGGCGACCAGACTGGCTTCGGCCGTGTTGGCCGCCGGCACCAGCAAACTGCGTCCGGCATCGCGCGCAGCAATCACTGCCGGCAATACTCCCTGGACACTGCGGACATCGCCTGCCAGTGCCAGTTCGCCCAGAATTTCGGTGGTGGCCAGTTTTTCCGATGGCACCTGCCCCGAGGCTGACAGAATGCTCAGGGCAATGGCCAGATCATAGCGACCGCCGCTTTTAGGCACCCCGGCCGGCGCCATGTTAATGGTGATGCGCCGCGCCGGAAACTCCAGGCCGGCATTCAGAATGGCACTGCGCACCCGCTCGCGGCTTTCCTTGACCGCGGTTTCCGGCAGGCCCACCATCGACAACGCCGGCAAACCATTGGACAGGTGGGTTTCCACCGTCACCAATGGCGAGTCAACTCCCTGATTTGCCCTTGTGTAGACCACAGCTAGTGACACGCTCATCCTCCATGATGAAAGCTGTATCAGTGTTGTAGTTCAAACAGGGGAGGATTGCACAAGAAATTTTTCAAAAAACGCGCTGGCGAACGAACAAGCGGCTCAGCTTTGCGCTGCGGCTGAAGACAGCACCGACTCAAAACCGCGTTCACGCTCCAGCGCCAGCAGTACAATAAAGTCGTCATAACTGATGGGTCGGCTAAAGAAGTAGCCCTGCACCTGATCACACTCGTGCTCGCGCAGGAAGTCCACCTGCTCAACTGTCTCGGCGCCTTCGGCAATCACTTCCATGTTCAGACTGTGGGCCAGGTTGATGATGGCTTTGACAATAGTGGCATCATCCAGATTCTTCTGCACACCGCTGACAAAAGAGCGGTCAATCTTCAGCGCCGAAATCGGCAGCCGCTGAATATGCGCAAACGAGGAATATCCGGTACCAAAGTCATCCAGCGAGATCGCAATGCCCAGCTCACTGAGCTGACGCAGGCTCTGATCGACCGCGCTGCCCTCGATCATCATCGTGGTTTCGGTCAGCTCGAACTCCAAACGGCCCGGGGCGATATCATGTTTGCGAATGATGTTGGCCACCGTGCGCACAAAGTTGCCATCCTGGAACTGCTTAAAGGCCACGTTCACCGCAATCTGAATATGGTCATAACCCTTGGCAGAGAGCTCGTTCAGGTATTTACAGGCGGCGTGGATAACCCAGTACCCCAACGGCACAATAAGGCCGCTTTCCTCTGCCACACGAATAAAGGCCCCCGGTTGCAACAGCCCACGCACCGGATGCTGCCAGCGCACCAGCGCCTCCACACCCACAATACGATTTCGGCTGATATCAATACGCGGCTGAAAGTGCAGCACAAAATCCTCTTTGCGCAGACTACGCCGGATTTCGGACTCCAGCTTCAACTCCTTTTGCGCCGAGTCGGTCATATCGCGGGTATACAGTTTGCAGGTGTTGCCCCGATCCAGTTTGGCGACCCGCATCGCCATGTCGGCGTGGGCAAACAGCGTATCCACCGTCATGAGACCGGCATCCTTGATCGCCAGGCCCATACTCACGTGCATCTTGACCGCGTGGCGGGCCAGCGGGAAGGGTTTGTTCATGCCTTGCAGGATGGCATCCGTGCGCAAGGTTGCTTCTGCCTCCACCGAACCCACCGTGTTCTGGAAAACCACGGCAAACTCATTGCCGCCGATTCGTGCCAGACGTTGAGTCGGCGCCAGACATGACTGGATACGCTCGGCAATCAACTGAATCAGCGCGTCACCGGCGCCCTGACCATAGGACACATTCACTTTCTTGAACTGGTCCACATCAATCAGCAGCAATGCCACGCAGGCCGGTTCGCTTTTGTCAGCCAGGACCGTTGCCAACTGTTCACGCAGATGCTGGCGATTACTCAGACCGGTCAGGGGATCCGGTACCCGCGCGGGCATTGAACCGGACTGTTGCCGGCGGGCGCCAAAATGCAGCAGCGCACTCCTGAGCAGCGGCGCACTCAGGGTGTCGCGGGACAACACCTCAAAATCCTTGGTAGAGGCCTGGTGACGGTCGCTGCCAGCGGCCGGCTTGTCGGTCAGCACCACCAGAGGCAGGGCAATATGCTGGCGGCTGAGCTCCATCAGCAGGCGCGCAGCAATCTGCACATCGGAGACGGTGCCCCACAGCATCAGGGCAAAACGACCCAGATCCCGTGCCGCCAACGCATGCGGATCAGCCGGGCAGCTGACCAGTTCGCTGGGGATGTCGGTAATACTATGCAGCAGGCGTTCTACCAGACTGTGGTCGCTGTCCTGCTCAGAAATTAGCAATATGCGCACTGCGCAGCTCCCGGCTTGGGCGTAACATCAGGGTCCATACAATCCCTTAAGGGACTACTCCAGTTTCAGCTATCGGCCAGTTATTCATAAACTTGCATAATTTAGGGTGATGCAGCTCACATTTACGGAATTTACCCGTAAAATCATCACGCCTGGGCCTGAAGTTACCACGTCAGTCACGGATCTCGTCACGCCCGGGTTGTCGCTGCCGGCATAGGGTATACTACGCGGCCGTTGTCCATCTCTAGCGCAGGAATCATGCCACCGTTGTGAACAAGCTCAACCCCCGACAGAAAGAAGCCGTGCGCTACATCGGCTCCCCACTACTGGTACTGGCGGGGGCCGGCAGCGGCAAAACCAGCGTTATAACACAAAAAATCTCTTACCTGATAAACCAGTGCCATATTCCGGCACATAAAATCTGTGCCGTGACCTTTACCAACAAAGCCGCACGGGAAATGAAAGAGCGGGTAGGTCGCCTGCTGCGCGCCAACACCGAGGGTGCCAGCGCACGCGGACTGACCATCGCCACCTTTCATCATCTGGGGCTGACCATCATCCGGCACGAGCTCAAACACCTGGGGTTAAAAAGCGGCTTCTCCATTTTCGACGGTCAGGATGCCCTGGCGCTGCTGAAAAGTTTGATGTTGAAAGAGCAGGACGTCGACGAGGCCCGCCTGCGCACTATACAGAACCAGATTTCGGACTGGAAAAACGATTTGCTGTTGCCGCCCCAGGCGCTGGCCAGCGCACAGGATGCCGACAGCGTATTTGCCGCCCGTGTCTATGAACAGTATCAACGTCATCTGCGCGCGTTTAACGCCGTCGACTTTGACGACCTGATCCTGATGCCCGCCGTGCTGTTTCAGGACAAACCCGCCGTGCTGGAGCGCTGGCAGAACCGCGTGCACTATTTACTGGTCGACGAATACCAGGACACCAACACCAGTCAGTACCTGCTGGTCAAACTGCTGGTGGGCCCGCGCAACGGGCTGACCGTGGTGGGTGACGACGATCAGTCCATTTACGCGTGGCGTGGCGCGCGGCCAGAGAACATGCTGGAGCTGCAGAATGACTATCCCAATCTCAAGGTCATCAAGCTGGAGCAGAATTACCGCTCCAGCAACATCATCCTGCAGGCCGCCAATACCCTGATTGCCAATAACCCGCACATCTACGACAAAAGCCTGTGGAGTGAGCTGGGACTGGGTGAACCCATGCGCGTGCTGGCAGTGCCGGATCAGGACGCCGAAGCCGAGCGCATCTGCACCGAAATCCTGAGCCTGTGTGTACACAAACAGCTCAAATACGGTGACTTTGCCGTGCTGTATCGCGGCAACCACCAGGCCCGTCTGCTGGAGATCAAACTGCAGGCGCATCAGATCCCGTACCAGCTCAGTGGCGGTACTTCCTTTTTCTCGCGCGCCGAGATCAAGGACATCATGGCTTACCTGCGCCTGCTGATTAATCCGGATGACGACAATGCTTTCCTGCGCATCATCAATACCCCGCGCCGCAAAATCGGTCCGTCCATCCTTGAAGGCCTGGGCACCTACGCCAACGAGCGTGGTGTCAGCCTGATGGCGGCCTGTGATGAGATGGGGCTGGAACAGGTGATGCCGGCGCCACAAATAGACAAGCTACGCCGCTTCAGTCACTGGCTGCGCGGTGTCGCCCGTCACTGCCAGCAGGATGACCCGATCAAAGCCATCCGCGAGATGATCAACGACATTGATTACGACGGCTGGCTACACCAGAACAGCGCCACCCCCAACGCCGCTGAACGCTCAATCGGCAATGTGCAGCTGCTGGTGGAGTCCCTCGCCAAGAGTCTGCGCAAGGCTGCTGAAGATGCCGGCAATGACGAGCTGAGCGAGGCCGACAATATCGAAGCGGCCATCAACAAACTCATCCTGCGCGACCTGCTGGAGCGCCAGGAAGACGATGCTGTGGAAAACCAGGTGCAGCTGATGACCTTGCACGCCGCCAAGGGCCTGGAGTTTCCCTGGGTGTTTATCATGGGCATGGAGGAAGAGCTGCTGCCGCACCGCAACAGCATCGAGAACGACGACATTGAAGAGGAACGCCGGCTGGCCTATGTGGGTATCACCCGCGCCCAGCGCGGCTTGGTGTTTACCCTGACCAAAAAGCGCAAACAGTTTGGTGAAGTGATCAGCTGCACCCCCAGTCGTTTCCTGGAAGAGCTGCCGCAGGACAACCTGCAATGGGAAGGCCGTGGCGACAGCACGCCGGAGCAGAAAAAGCAGAAGGGGCTGGATGCGTTGGCGGGGTTGCGGGAATTGCTGGGCGGGTAAAGGGGACGGAGGAGTTTAAACTCCTCCGTCCCCTTTTAAATGAATTAAATCCGGCAGGCCTCCGGATATTCAACTAAATAACCCCCGGGCACTTGTATTTGTCGTGTAAGCCCACGTAGAGTCGTACGGTATTCCCGTACATAATATGGTGGCCAGCATGGACACAGTCAGTGTTAACAAGTTCAAAGATAATCTGAAAAAGCTCGTAGAGCAAAGCCTGAGAGACCACGAACCGCTCCGGGTCACTAGACGATCCGGCGATGACTTTGTAGTGGTCAGCGCCGAAGATTGGGAGCGCGAACAGGAAACCTTGCATGTTTTACAGAACAGCAAGCTGATGCAGCAGATAGCAGAGTCGACCAAAACTCACGCCGAGCGAAAAGGGTACTCGGCGTCCAAAGTGCAAATAGATGAGATAACTGGTATTTGCGGACAGGACCTAGGAAGCGTATGAGAACATGCGTCAAGCTACACGCAAGATTATCAAGGAGCTTATTCACCGCGCTGAACCCGGTGTGGGACCAAGAAAACCAGAACCATTAAAATAGAGTTTGACCGGCCATTGATCACGCCGACTGCCTCGAAAAGATCGTATTTTTTATAGATTAGATCAGACATCGATTTACATATGTGCTCGGGTAGACACTATGAAGAAGAATCAGAAACGTCATGCCCGGCATCAGCCATGACGACATCACCAACGGCAGCTAGCTTAACTGCCACAACAACAATTGATGCCTGTGCGACTTTTACGCCTGCGATAAACTCAGGCCTAGTAGTAAAACCTTCGTTAGAATTCATCCAATCTGTATCAAGCCGTCCAGCATTTGTTGCATTCTGAACGTCAATGGTGAATAGGCCAGTTGCTGTTTTGATCATAACCGCCACGCCGACGCCTGATTCAAGGCCTTTTCCAGTAGTTACTGAGCGAGTCTAAGCGCTTTTATCGGCGTTGTTTGGGCAGTTTAGCGCTAACAGCATTAGTGAGAGGCAATTGCGTCAGGCCACTGACTACGCGATACTTGCCGCAGGTGTTCTGGCTAGCGCTATCCATCGTCTATACGGAGCGATGCAGATACTTTTGATCAACCGGAGGTACAACACGGGCTTTGGCTCTATCCGGGATTACCTTGAACGGAGCTTCAGTTTTTCGGCATGACCACCGCCTATGCCTCAGCATAGGCATTCCGGGACGTCTGAATGATTACGATTTCCTACATCAGGTCCACAATCTACTAGTTTTCTAGACTCAGTGCTCGAAGCTGGTCTGAGGTCTTATCTGAAAGATTGTCGATAGAACTTAGTTTTTTATGAATTCAAAATTAGTCTGTTAGCGAATCTAACAAATGCGGCCCATAGTTGCCTCTACGCAATTAAACCTATACGGAAAAATACCATGTCGAGCTTAGTAGACCGTATTATTGATAATCCAAACTCAATCCTGCAGATTGACTCCAACCAAGGCGATGCTTTTCTGAATATTTTTGGCTGTCTCGGACTGGAAATCCGATGCCCAGATGGAAACGTTATCGATTTAGGTATGGGCTCAATCGGAGCAATCAAATCCCTTCGCTACTATTATCAGCCCAAGCTTGATGCTCCAGCCCTGAATGTTGGGAGATTTACCGAATTCTCCGAATGTGAAATCTTGATAGGCGGCAAACATAGCACCAGGACTCTGGCGAATTTTTCGTTCAGTTCGAATCCATTCATTGCTCGTGACATGACCCAAAGCGGCGCAATGAAAACGGTGAGGCCAATTACAAAGCCAATAAGCATAGGTAGTGGCTGCGTCTTTTCGCGGAATGTATTGGTTCTTCCAGGCTCCGAAGTAGGGGATGGTTGCGTTGTAGGCGCTGGTGCAGTTGTTAACTCCAAACTTCCGCCCTTTTGTATAGCCGCCGGTAATCCAGCAATAGCAAAGGCTCAGCGATTTGATGATGATCAGATAACAAAATATCAATCCATAGACATAGCGTCTTTGTCAGTAGTTGGAATGCTCAAACTCAATGCCACAATTCATTCCGGTGCGGATATCGGGACTGTTGATTGGAGCGCGCACAGGGATCAAAGGAAAACGAGAGTCATCTTTGATTGCGCTATTGAGGCCAACTCTCAAAAGCTACACCTTCGTAACCTACTCGGAGCAACGATAGATGGTAAATATATAAACCCAAGCGAGTTACCGCCGGAATTCATCGGTTATCTAAAGCAAGGGACCGATTTAAGCGGTCGCCAAATTAATTGGATTGCAGATCCATTCTCATACTATGAGGTAAACGTTACATAACTCCGCTAATTAGCGGCAAACCACTAAGCTCTTAGCAACCATAAGTAAAAATCGTCTAACTCTCTTTGCGGAGAGACGGGGCTTTGGGTAACTCAGAGAAGCGGCTATTAATTCAGTTCTTCGCAGGGCCTAGCCAGTGCTTGAGTATAGGTATTTTGGGCACTTAAATGTGTCTGCTTTTACTCCCTACTGGTTGTCTCGAATACGTTTTCAGTAACCTGCTCGGAAATCGAAAAAGGGTGCTTGCGCACCCCTTTTAGACCACAGACTAGTCAAACAACCACCGCTTACGACTCTACGCTTTCAGCCAGGATGTAGTCGACAACCAGCTTCAACTCGTCATCGGAGCAAGTAAAGCACATGCCTTTAGGTGGCATGATGTTGTTGTAACCATTGATGGTGTTCTGGTACAGCGTCTCTTTGCCTTTTTCAGCGCGTGCTGACCAGTCTTCAGAGTTGCCGAATACAGGTGCGCCTGCTGCGCCGCTGTTGTGACATGCCGCACAGCTTTGCTGGTAAGTGCGCTCAGCGCTGAAGCCTTCTGAAACCTGCGCCAGTGTCAGGGACTGCTGATCCGCCGATACACCACCTACAGTCATAACAGACGCCAGGATCAGACCTGACAGTGCAACACCGGTTTTTACAAGGTTCTTCAATTTCACGTTAATACCCCTTACGTCACGCATTAAATTAGTACTGCGGTTTTACAGTCATTATCTGCCATTCAAACTGAACCGCAGATGAATAATCAAAGGATTTTCTAATTACCTGACAGGTAATCCACCAGCTCGGCGATCTGATCATCCGAACAGGTTGAACACATGCCGCGCGGCGGCATCGCATTAATACCACTGATCGCATTGCTGACTATCGTGTCAATGCCGGCATCCGCGATACGCGCTTCCCAATGGGCAGCGTTGCTGCGCTCCGGCGCACCGGCCATACCGGTGTTGTGGCACATTGCACAATACTGGTTATAGGTGGCTTCTGCGCTGAATACAGCACTGGCGGCACTTGCCGCCACGGTAGCACCACCGGAGGCGCACTCTTCACCGGCCAGGCATACATTACCCGCCGGCTGCAGACGCTCGGCAATCTGCTGCTCACTCATGGACTGAGCCCATACTGAGCCGGCAAGACCGAGACTCAGAACCAACAGGCCGAGTTTAACTACACGGGATTTAAGACCGTTGCTCAACATTCTTCAACTCCTGGCTTGGAAAAGACTAGACACTCTGTACTGCAGAATACGTCGGAACAGAGTGCTGCAGATCATTTACGGTCGCATTATACACTGTCAGCACTGGATGGGCTATTGGGTTGTAAAGGGCTTAATGATGGCGCAAAGAATATTTTTTGTTGTTGCCCGTGTCCTCCGTCGGAGGCTCAATCCACGGCAGTTCCAGCGGCAGGTGCCACTGCGCCTGCTGACATTTATCAATCAGTAGCTCTATCAGCTGGTGCACATTGTCCACCTCCAGCGGGATGGCAAAAATGGGCACGAACTGGCTGGGTTTGACCATCGCGTCAGGCATGGGCAGCCCTTTGAAAGCCAGCAGCAGGCGTTCATCACCAGACTGCACCGCCAGCTCGGTTGCCAGGAATACATGCTCAGGGCCTGAATCCGCAGCGTCAGGCACCTCAGTTTCCACGCCCTTGGTGTCGCCGGCGACGTCGGCCTGCGCCGCCGTCTGCCGATCAGCAATCTCCTTGTCGGCCGCAGCCTTGGCCTCCATGGCGCCCTGATGCGCCATCTGCAGCACTTCCTGCCAATACATCGCCGGCGTCTTCTCCAGTCCGGTCAGTTCGGGCAGCTTGTTCAGCAACTGCTGCAAGATCAGCATCACCATGCGCCGGGTAAGCAACATATGCACCTCGCTATCACCTACCCGTTGTGCCCGCACAACCAGGCGGTCTTCATAGGGACTGAAGTGCATGTTGAACTGCTTGCTGATGTGGTAAGTGGTATCTTTGGATTTTTCGCTCATTTGTTTTCCGTGTCGTCATTCGACGATTCGAATGCGTCGAAGTTGAGAGAGCCGGAGTCTTCGGTGCTAAACAATCCTCTCAGCCCGGCAGGCGGTTCTGCCTGCTTCGCTGCCCTGGCATGGTATTCGGCGCGTTGAGTCAGCTGCTCTAGCTGACCCATCGAAAACAACTGGGCGTAAGCCAGGGCCAGCGCGCCAGAGTCACGTAAATTAGCAAGCTCATCGGCATTAAGCGCGTTAAGAGCCGTCTCATTAATCCGGTGTAGCCCATTTACCTTAAGCGGCTCTTCGCCATCATCGCGCTCAAGCGAAATAGGCCAGGATTCGATGACGCCGGCCTCAGTCAAATCGGCAGATGCTGCAGTCGTTACCTGGCGATTCTGTTCGCATTTAGTCGTAAAGTTCAGTACCTCTGCAACCTTGTCTTCAAGCTCACCGTCATCTTTAAACAATCTTGGGCAGGCCTCATCGTCAGTGATACACAACTCGTCGATACATAGAATCGCTTGTTCATTGCCGTCCTTTTGATTGGCATCCTTAATCAAAGCAAACGGATAGGCTCGTAACATCGCTGGCACATAAGAGCATAGCCATTTGAAGCTCGCCGTAATATATAGATTACGCTCGCCGCCCAAACCTATCAGCGCAACAGCCTGATAGGCTTCGTTTTCGTATTTAACAAAACCCAGCACGTAGTGAGGGAGCAGTTTTGTAAGTTCGGCAAGCATGACAGGCACGACTTGCTTTTCTGCGGCAAATTCGAATCCTTGGCGCGGCTGCCAATGACAATTAGCGTGTTCCGTGCGTGATACGGCAGTCCATGAATGCATGCGATCTCCTCGGTCAAAAAATTTAGCCGGCGACTACGTTTATGAGACATTTAACAAAGTGCGGGTGAAAAAGACAATTCGTATTTCGTCATACTCTCTAATTTTATTTTCAGTTAATTGCATTCATTCCAACTCATAACAATGCATACCACCTGTCACGCTATACCCAGCGCTTTCAGAATGGGTAATTGTTTTTCTGCAAACGTTTTGGCCTGTTCCTTTAGCTCTGCGATATTTTCTTCAGGGGTCTCTAGTGCCTTGCCCTCTTTCATGATTAGTTGCCCTTGCGCACTCAAAGTCTTCCAAGCTATGTCAGCCCACTCTCCTGATTCCTTATGTCCCAAACCCATCGCCATCAAAAACAGCTGCTGAAAGCGAGACGCCTGAACGCCGCCACCTGTTACCGGACTTACAAGATACAATATATCGCCGCTGCCGCGGGCGAGTGAGCAAATATGGGCATTTAATTTGTCGGTGTGTTTTTTCGCCTTTTGTATAACCGCATCGTCCTGCGCCGATGCCAAGTGACCGAGTCCAGAAAGCACCAAAGCTGCTTCTATAATTTTCGCGTGATTGACGCCTTTTGGTTTAACCGCTTCCTCCACCTGAGAAAGCGTTCTGGGCCTATGGTCTGCAAGATAATCAAGTATTGGCCCATAGACCTCTTCTGCCATAGAGGCCTCGCCCAAGCTGCCATTTACCTTAAGTGATATATCAGATCGGCAGCTGGTCAGAACCACTTTTTGTGCGCGAAGCCTCTCGGCTTGCTCCAGGGCATTGAGCTTGCGCGGCCCTTTGACCCAATAGTCCTTGCGAAACTGTTGATTTACCATGAAGTCCCGCACGGACTCCCGAAACATGTCGTCCGGTATTTCTTTAAGAAAGGACTGCTGTTCTGTACTCAGATTGATAGTGTCAATGTTATCAAGATAATTTGCCGAACAGGCATAACTGACCTTCGCTGGTTCAAGCCACTCTGCCATGGTTGCGAAATGCATCGGGTGCCAATCGCGATTAAAGTATTCATGCGCAAGGTAGTGCCTATTTTGTTCCTTCAGCATTTTGACACGATCGGCTATCGCCGGGTTCGCGCGCGCGAAAAGGGGCTTAGTAGCAAGCAGCTTATCGGCAAAATCAATTGCATCGTCTATACGCGACACGATACCTCGACCTTCTGAGCCAATCACTTCAGCATGTTCGGTCATCAAATGTCGCATTGGCGCGAACGCGGCCCATCCCGGCAATGTGTTGTAGCTGACGTATAACACACCGCCAACTTTGAGTTTGCGACGAATAAAATCAACAATAACAGCTCGATTTTCGTCGGAGATCCAGCTCCAAATTCCGTGCAAACCAATATAGTCAAACGCTGGCAGGTCGTCTCGATTTGCGAAATCAGCAAAAGCTTCATCGTATAGGCGCGCATCTGATCCCGAAAGAGCCGCTAGCTCCTGGGCAAAGCCAGCTTGTGCAGGATTAAAATCTGTACCATACCATTGGGTTACTGATCCCGTCGCGTGCAAGGTTGCACTCAACCCTTGTCCGAACCCCAATTCGCATGCGTTGCAAACTTCAGGGCACACCATACCCTTATACAGGAACGCCATCTTTATCCGCAAAGGGTTTAGCTCGGCGTAGTAGCCATAGGTATAACCTATATTTGCGACATATCCGGCACTCCAATTACTCATGATTTTCTCCACGTGTTTCTTACTAATTTGCTATCACCAGTGTCCGATTTCAGTGTATATCAATTTATTCTTCTTAGCCTCTAAATGCCGTTTGTGTTCTGGCCTATCCAACTGGTCAAAGCCATCACAAACTCGTTTCATCGGAGCGGGCGCGCAGGCGCTTGCGTGTTTATGAAGAGTGCAGCTATCAATGAGATCATCCCTAGACGGATTTCCCATAAAAGAGCGCTTGGACATTATGCGACTCCGTCAGGGCTGTACAATTTTATTAAAATGATTACCGTCAAAACAGGTTGAATACAATAACATGCTGAGCCCTTTCTCAACCTAACTTGACTCTCATTGAGCAAGCAAAAAAAACCCCCAACCAAGGTCGGGGGTTTTTTTACGCTTTATCCTGTCCGTGGACAGGCATCCCTCTCAAAGAGAGGGATTGGATGTGCTTCCATTAACCGATCAGGATATCGCCAGTGGCAGCACCATTGGTGCCATTACCGACAGTGATCGTTGTCAGACCAGTCACACCAGTCAGCTGGATGATTTGATCATCAGCATTACCTGTTGCGGCGCCTGCGTAGTACACATAGGTATTGCCGCTATCTTCGAAGAAGGCAACACTGCTAACCGCGTCAAGTTCAGCATCAGCCTGGACTGCAGTAACTTTCTCAGCATACGTATCATCAGCCGCTGCGAAAGTTATTTTGCCACCAGCTGTAGTATCAACATCAGATGTCGCAGCAGCGCCATTTGACTCTACGGCAAGCAGTACTGCTGTAGTACCAAATCCAAGGTTATCCTTGTCTCCACCGGTGTTGAAGTCAGTGATTTTATCCAAGTCGGTACCAGCTACAGAACCGTTAGCGGCGAATTCAAAGACATCAATACCAGCACCACCAGTCAGCGTGTCAGCGCCAACGCCACCAGTAATGGTATCAACCTTCGAACCACCGATAAGGATATCTGCCTGGCCAGAGCCAATCACAGTCAATTTACCAGTAAAGGCTGATGCATCAACCTTGGAACCAGTTGTCGTACCGGCAAGCGCATTGGTAATCGTCAGGTCAGTACTACCAGTCACAACCAGATTGGTGTTGTCACTGTTGCTCAGCGTGGTAATAACGTTTGAGCTGCCAGCCTTACCTGTGGAGGCGAGATTGACGGTCGTAATACCCGTGACAGTCAAAGTAGCAAGCGTTTGCGCACTACCTGCCTGGTTATCAACAGTAATGGTCGAGGTAGTCTCGCCCACTGCGTTACCGACCGACACCGCAGTAACACCGGCAGTGTTACTGATTGCAAACGTAGACGTGTCGTTGGCTTTGGTGAACGTGGTTGTACCCGTGTTTTCCACCGAGAACTTATTGATGGAGGTCAGCGCGCTGACATCAACACCTGATGCAGTCGTCGCAAAGCCCAGCGTTTCGAAACCGGTAGCAGCATTAACTTTACCGATTTGCGCAGCCGTCAGGGCAGCGCCTTCGTTTGTGGTGATCTTGTCGCTGCCGTCACCGCCTTTGAGCTGAGAGCCAGCTGTGATGGTACCAAGACCACCAGCCAAGAGGACCAAAGAATCGTCACCCGCACCAAGATCAACAGTTGACGCTGCAGCAAGTGCAGATGTTGCAACAGTTACTTTGTCGTCACCCGCTCCAGTAGAGACAGACTTAACATTCGCGCCAACAACAGTCACTGTGTCTTTGCCAGCACCACCGGTATAGGTTTCAACTACACCACCGGTGTTGTCCAGAGTGACATTGCCGGAAGAAGTGGAAGCTACTGTTTTCAGCGCAGCCGCAGAAGTGGTAACGCTGAGTGTCTGATCACCGGCCAGGTTCAAAGTAGCCAGAGCAGCGCCAGTATTGGCCAGAGTTACGGTGCTGCTAGCGCCAGAACCAGTCAGCGTCAAGGCCTTACCGGTCGAAGTCAAATCAAGCGTTAAGTCGGTGCCCACGCCGTTAAGTGTAGCAGCAGTGGTGCCGTTCAGGTTGAAAGTGGATGTTGCGCCACCTGTCGTGCCTACTACTTTAGTCAGTGACACTGACTGGCCAGAAGAGGTTTTGACGGTGAAAGAGGTACCGTCAGCCATTGCAGCAGGGCTATCCAAAGCAACCGAAGTCACACCGCTGATAGTAGACACATCAAGGGTGTTAGTAGTAGTCAGCGTGCCGCTATTGATATAGAGACTTTCGACGCTGGTCAGGTTGCCAAAGGTAGTTGTCGAAACATCAGTTGCAGCTTTTTGGTAGATCTTCAGTGTATCCGTGTTAGCACCACCGTTGAGCTGATCAGCGGCACCAAGCTGGTTATTTGTACCAGTATTGTCTGCAATGAACGTATCCTGGCCTATTGTGCCAGTAAGATTGTCCACTCCTGTAGTGAGTGAGGTCGTTGTGCCGGCAGCGGCTTCACCATCGAGCTCTGCTTTTGCTGCAGTAACGCTAGCTGCAGTATTAGTCACTGAAGCCAGTTCACCTTGCAGTTCTGAGAGTGTAGTTGTCGGCTGCTGCTTTTCCACTGTGTGGTATGTAGCAACTTCAACCTTGTTAGTAAAGGCAGCAGAAGCGTTGCCCCACACGGTGTCAGTTGTCGGGATTGCTTTCAGGGCAGCTACAGCAGTCAGAACCACATCAACGCGAGTTGCGCCAGCGTTCATTTCTGCGGTCAGAGCTGTCTTAACGGTAGTTTTTTCCGCATCGGAAACCAGGCTGCCGACCATCTGGTCAACAAACTTGCTGACGAACTCAGCATTGGTCTGGAATGTTGGGAAAATGCTTTTGAATTCAGCGCTGTTGGCCAGGCTTGCAGCAATTGCAGTGTTGCTGTTGCCAGCATCGGAAGCGGCTGTCAGGTCAGAGAGGACTGCAACACCGGGAGCAGCGTCAAACATTGCTACTACTATGGTGATCAGTTCTGCACGAGTTTCTTGTGTCGCCATCTGTTGTAACTCCTTAAGGATTAATTCCAAATTGTTTTATCCGATTGTGACATGCCTAAACAGCAAATGACCGCATATCGGCTGTGCCAAGAATATACGAGGCAAGCGTTCTTCCCTGTGACCTCAATCACATCAAAGAACATTACTCCGCAAAGCCTGACAAACTCTCACTTGGGCCACTCAGGAAACGCACTCAAAAGTGTGCCACAAGCGGACAAGCGCCCTTAGAATACGCCGAACCCGTATCAATGACAAGTAAAGACACATCAAAATTCTGAGCTTTAGCGTGTAACCAGCTATTTTGCTTAGACTAATGGCTAATAGCCATTAGTCTAAGCAGCTGCCAGACCGGGACTTGGCGAGATGACCGCTCCAGGCCGTCAGAAGCGATGACTGACGCCGATTTCCACGGTGCTGTCGATGCTGCGGAACAGCTCCAGATTACTGCGCTGTTTTTGGTGGTAAACGTTGAACAGCAGCAGGGTATCGGGCCGGCCCGGGAACAGTGGTTGGCGATACTGGAACAGGGCGTAACTACGCCTGATGTCACGCCGGGCACCGTCCGCCAGAATGGGGCTATAGCCGCGTTTGTCGTCGGTTTCAGTGTGGTTGAGCTGGGCTAACAATACCCCGCGCGCCAGCTGCACTTGCCAATCTATATTGATTTGCCAACCCTGGCGGCTGCCGCCGGGCCGGCCGCCGCGCACCGGGCTGTTATTAAGGGCACTGAGTTCAGCCACCACCTGCTGCGGGCCAAACCGGTTTGACAATGCACAGGTCAAGCCGGCCCCGACTTTGCTTTCCACCGCGTTCAGGCGACTCTGGTTGTGAAACAGCTGGTGCTGGGCGATGGCACTGACTTGCGGCCGGCAGGCGCCCAGACTGGCGTCGGGCATGAATCGACCGCCGGCTTCGGTGGCGGTATACAACGGGCTGCCGCCGAACACTAAATGACTCATGCCGGCATTGAGTTGCCAGCTGCGTTCGTTCCCGGGCTTGATAAAAGCGTAACGGGTGTCCAGTTGCAGCAGGTCGGATGCCTCATCTTCACTGACCCGGCCGCGCAGCTCGACCAGCACATTATGCTGGTGCTCCGGCGCCAGCTGACGGTAGCGACCGCCCAGACGCAGGTTCAGATAGGGCCCGCTTTTGGGGCGAAACTCCGGATTCAGGGGCAACACCACCGACTCACCCGAGAGGGTCAGGGTGATTTGCCCGGGTTCCGGCGCGCCATTGAGGTTATTGTCATAACCCATCAGCACGTCGGCCTGCAGGCTGGTTTGACGGGTCATGCCGCGCCAGGTCTGCTCCCGCTCCTGCAGCACGTTCTGCAGACCGGTGGGCAGGTCATCGCGCGCCAACAGTTGCTGGTTTAGATCAAGCGCCGAAAACAGCTGGCCTTGCAGGTACAGGGCCTGGGCGTAATCCACCTGGGCGCCACCGTTGTCGGGGTTCAACAGCAGCGAACGCTCCAGTGATTCCAGGGCCCGATCCAGGCGTCCCATGTTCATTTGCGCCGCGCCTCTTAAGGCAAAATACTCGGTGCTGCGCAGACAGCGGGACATCAGTGGCTCAAGCTGCTCTGCAATCTGCGCCCAGTCAGCGGGCAGCTGCGGGTTTTGCTGCAGCAACGGTGACAGGTCAGGGCAGGTTTGCGTGATAGGTTCGGCCTGATGTTGCTGTGGCTGGCCGTGCGCAAGGGCGGACATCGTCAGCGTCAACGCCAAGGCGGTGAGTGCGGCTTGCAAAGTTCGCCATAGGCCAGCGTTATGCCGGGGGCTGGAGAGAGCTGCATGATTGCTGTTGGGCGAGGTGCTGTGTGGCATGCGGGCAATTATCTTGAATCGCCTGCCGCTAAGCAATAGCAAGGCATAGAAACGTGATGTCCATATCACTTGCAGGGCTGTGAAAACAGATGTCGTCGCCAGTACGGGACGCTGTCAGGCGCCTTTGCCGCCCGACACAATCTTCAGGTTCAACTGTTCAGCACGGGCATTACGACGCGGGCCGTCCGTTTGTGTGGCGTCAATGGCCGGAGCAAACAGCGTATGGGGAATACGCAGGCCATTGAGCAGATAGCTGCCCTGGGATTCGGGTTTCATATCACTTAACTGACGGGCGACACATTCACCCAGCAGAATCGGCTGCGCCAGTTCGGCGGTCATGTCCTGTATGCGCAGGGTAATGGTGACGGTGTCACCCAGTAGTGTGTGGGTACGGCGGTGCGCCGGACCAATGGAACCCATCAGTGCCGGCCCCTGTTCAATACCGATGCCCAGCGCCAGCGGTTCCAGCCCGGCGGGCGGGTGCTGGGGCATGTCGCGATCAACAATGCTCAGCATTTCCTGTCCGGCGGCCAGCGCGCGGTGGGCTTCATCGGCGCTTTGTCCGTCCCACACCGCCAGCAGGCTGTCACCTTTGAATTCCTGAATGCGGCCACCGTGGTGTTCAACAATGCCGGCAGCTTTGACAAAGAAGAAGTGCAGCAGCGCGGCAGACTCTTCCGGCGGGCGCGCTTCACCAAAGGCGGAAAAATTGCGCAGATCCGCGCTCAGCAGAGTGACATCGCAGCGTTTGGCGTTGATCGCCGAACTGGGCAGGCTGAAAGCGATTTCGCGGGCAATGTCGCTGGGCAGGTAACTGTTCAGATTGCCAAATACGCGGCTGCGTTCGGCACGCACACGGCTTTGTTCCAGCAGCAGCAACAGACTGGCGGCCAGCAGACCAAACACCGCCGGGAACAGCCAGCCCAACCAGATTTCATATGCCGCCAGTAATTGCCAGTGCAAAGCCAGTGTGATGACCGGCATCAGCACCGCAGCCACGGGCAGGCCGTAGGCCGCAACACGCTCGCGGGCACCGGCCAGCAACAGGGTGATACCGGCAAATATCAATGCCAGCAGTGCCAGCAACCATTGGGCACCGCGCGGCGTGTAAGGCATGGTGGTATCGAGCAGGCTGCCCAGCAAACGGGCCTGCAGTTCGACGCCCGGCGTGGCACCATTATAAGGTGTCGGCACAATGTCGCCCATGCCAAAGGCCGTGCCGCCGACCAGCACCCAGGCGTTTTCCAGCATGCCGGGGTCAATGCGGCCATTGATAACGTCGGCCGCCGACACGGCGCGGAAGTTCTGTGGCAGGTCTTTATAGGAGATGCGCAGGTTGCCGGCTTCATCCAACGGAATAGTCAGGCCCGGATAGGCATCCAGGCGCAGCACCTGCTCGGGGGCAAACAGGCCGCTGCCGTCGATGACACTGGCTGCCCAGGTGGGCGCATTGGTGGCTTGCAGCAGGGCGCTCAGTGCCAGCGCCGGATAGGCTTCGCCATCAACACAAACAAATGCAGGTACTTCCCGGATGGCACCGTCACTGGCAACAATGGGGGCGATATGACCCTTGGGGATGGCACTGAAACCGGCATGTGGCGCGATGAAACTGTTGGTGCTGCTGGCGGCGGGCATGGATGAGCAATCCAGACCGGTCAGCGGAAAGCTCATGACACCGGTGCGTACATTCTGTTCTGACTGCCCGTTGGCCTGCAACACCGGCACCTGCGCCAGCACAGCGCCGCGCGAAGCGTTCAGCGCAGCGATCAGTTCAGCATCGCCGTCGCGCACTTCAGGGTAGGTAATATCGTGTAATTGCAGTTGCACACCGGCATCGTTCAGCGCGCTTACCAGACGCGCCATATCACTGCGCGGCCAGGGCCAGGCGCCGATTTCGGCAAGACTGGCTTCATCAATGGCAACAATGGTGATGCGCTGTTCCGGGGTGTCGTCGGCGGACATCAACCAGCCCTGGGCACCCAGGCGCTCTTCCAGCGTATCCAGGCTGCCCGGGAATACAGCCATCAGTACCACACTGATCACAGCGGCCAGAGCCAGCATCAACAGGCGGCCGAACACCGGCAGCAGACGCAGGGCGAGTGCTACCGGGTTGATGAGTTGGTTAAGACGGGACAGGTGTTGCATGCTAAGGCGCGTCCCACAATGTCAGGCCTTGAATGTTGCCGCTTTCAAGCTGCTTTTCGAAGAAATAACCGGCTTCTGTGCCATCCAGGCTGACAGCGCCCGCCATGCGCTCGGTATCGGAGCGGGTATGAAAATAGCCGCCGTCATACAGCCGGCCACTGGCGCTGAACTGTACATCGCCGGTCAGGCTGTGGTTCAGGTCAAGTCCGGTGGAAAAGCGGCTGTTGTCAAAATTGATGTCCAGCGAGCCGCCGTTGACGGTCATGGCCGCAACGCCGCTGTCAGAGTGGTAAAACGCCTGCGCACTGGCCAGGCCAAAACTGACCGTGCCCAGCCCGCTGGCGATTCGCTCACCGCCATTGCCGGCGCGGAACAGCAGGTAGTCAGCACCACCAGGAACAGTCACATCACGGCCTGCACTGGCCTCCGCCATGGCGACGGTAATGCGCTCCTGCGCTGCCTGGCCGTCACCCCAGCGACCCCAAATCAGATTACGTTCGGCCAGTTCAGCACCGGCAATGGCCGTCTCCGGGGTAAAATCGACCAGCGACGGCGTCGGGGTTTCCGGTGTTGGCTGTTGTGGGGGCTGCTGCGGTTGCGTGGCATTGGCCGCCTCATTTTTGACGCGCTGTGAGGTGACGCTTTCCAGATAAATACCGGTACCGGCGTTTTGATCATCGGCATTGTTCTGGACATCGTTGACAGCCACCCGCACTTCTTCTTCCATCATGCCGGGGCCACGTTCAACCGCGGCTGGCAGCAGGCGCGGGGCAGTGCTGCTGCCTTCAAGTTCAATCACCTGCAGCGAGCTGCCGGTCAGTTCGACCGCGTTGATCAGGCACGGGCCAAAACTGTCGGCGCGGCAATCGCTGGAGAACGGTGCCATCACAATAACGCCTTCATTGACCAGGGCACGCACCGCGCGCGGGGTGGCGCTGACCACAAAATCGGTACCACGCACGCCAATGGCAGCTATCGGCGTGTTCAGGCGAAAACGCTCACGCGCCGCGCTGGCACCGGCACCGGAGATGGCGCGAGTAATGCCTTCTTCCAGGTTCAGCTTGATGGTGGATTGTTCGGGTGCGTCGGCGTTGTAATCATACTGCACGATTTCCAGACGACTGTCCGGGCGCACGCTGACCAGGGCCTGATCAACAAACCGGATATGGACGTGACCATTGGCTTCAGTAAGAATGCGATCCTCGGCACGGATTTCAGTGCCCGTTGCCACGGCCTTGCGGCCACTGCCTGACACCAGCCAGGCCTTGCCCAGCACCAGACTGACTTCGCCCACGGCAGGTTGGGGCGCCGCAATGGTCAACGCAGCAGATTCCTGGGCAACGGCCACACTGTGGCCTGCCACTGCCAGCACCAATGTCATCAAAGCGTTAACTATGGCTGTTTTAATCAGTGTTTGCGTCATTTTTGGTGTCGATTTCTGTGCCATCGGGACAGTCCTGTTCGAGCATGGAGGTAAGCCTATCCCATAAGACCGGCAACACGAGTGATTCCGGTCACACCGGCCCCAAGTTCTGTTGTCATTCGTCGCATTTGCTATCCCGCATGAACTTACTATAATGACTCTGCTCCCATAAAACGCCCGCCGGGTAACGGTTTGCGTCGATTGCACAGCCCACAACAGAGCCCATAACAGAGCCCAATACAGAGAACGCCACATGCAGGTCACTCCGGAGCTTCTGGGTACATTCCCCGGCCTGAAGCCTCTTCCGCAAGCCACGCTTGCCCACCTTGCGCAGCAATCCAGTGTGCGCAAGTTCGCCCGCCGCGCGGTGGTGCTGAACGCTGGCGTGCGTGAGGAATGTGTGTGCTTCTTGTTTGAAGGCCGCCTGCAGGGCGTTGATTTTACAATAGATGGCCGCGAAGTGGGACTGTATTTTGTGGAACCCGGTGACTTTTGCGGTGAACTGGGTATGTTTGATCACGGCCCGCAACCCGAGTTCGTGATTGCGCTGACGGCAGCGGTGGCGGTTTTTATCCCCATGGACAGTCTGCGCGAGGTATCGCTGCAGGCCCCCATTCTGCTCAATATGCTGGGCGAGCGCCTGGCTGCGCGGGTGCGGCAGATGACCCGACAGCGCTCCCTGCTGGGCCTGCCCAATATCAGCCAGCGCGTGTGCTGCCAGCTGTGGATGCTGGTGCCGGAACGGGCACAGCAGTCGCTGCAGGACACGGTGATCATGAACCCGCCCACGCACATGGAAATTGCCATCATGCTGAGCCTGAGCCGGGAGTCGGTGAGCCGGGTATTCCAGATCCTGCAGACCCGGCAGATCGTCAAGCGTGACGGCCCGGGCATGCTGCTGGTAACCAACACCGGCGCGCTGAAGCAACTGGCCGAAGGCGCTGAAGAACTATGATCCGGCCACGACCGCTGCCCGTTAGTAAAAAGCCCCCATCGCGGTTATAATCCGCCGATTATCGGTTAAGTCGTGGCGTCCGGGGTTGAATCCCATCAGCGCACCCCCCACATACAGCATGTCGCTTGATGCCCGATTCCATCAATTCAGCAGATTAGCAGGCTGTTAGTCGCCCGCACGGATGAACGATTAAAACACAATGAATAAACCCAAAAGCTCTGTTACCTATCCCGAACTGTTTGACGCCATGAAGTCCGTGCGCCGGTATTTCCTGTACGCCGGTCTGTTCAGCGCCGCGGTCAATATCCTGATGCTGACGCCGATCATCTACATGCTGCAGGTATACGATCGCGTGATCTCCAGCGGCAGCTATTCCACGCTGCTCATGCTGACCCTGTTGATGGTGTTTCTAACCATGGCGATGGGGGGCTTCGAGTGGGTACGCTCGATGATTCTGACCAGCGCCAGTAACAAAATCGAATTGCAGTTACGCGAACGGGTTTTTAATGCAACCTTCAAAAACGCCCTGCTTTCCGGTAATAACAAATCTGCACAACCACTGAATGATCTGTCCGGTTTGCGTCAGTTCATGACCGGCAACGGCCTGTTCGCTTTTTTTGATGCGCCGTGGTTTCCGATCTATGTTGCCATCATGTTTGTCTTCCATTTCTGGTTCGGTGTTGTTGCCATTGTGGCTGGCATTGTCATGGTTCTCCTGGCCTGGGCTAACGAAAAAGCCACCAATAAACGTTTGAAAGACGCCAACACCAAGGCCAACCAGGTCAACGGGCAAGTGGCGGGCAGCATACGCAACGCAGAAGTCATTGCAGCCATGGGCATGACGGCCGACATTCGCCACCAGCAGGAAATAAAATCCGATGAAGTGCTGGGCCTGCAGACCGAGGCGAGCCGGGCGGCCGGCGTGCTGACCAGCATCTCGAAAACTTTCCGCATCACCACCCAGTCTCTGATACTGGGCCTGGGCGCCTTGCTCGCGCTGCAACAGGAAATTTCACCGGGCATGATGATTGCCGGTTCATTGCTGCTGGGCCGCGCACTGGCGCCCATTGATTTACTGGTTGGCACCTGGAAAGGTTTTTCGGTAGCACGCGCACAATATGAACGCCTGGGTCAGTTGCTGGAAACTATTCCGCCCGCACAGGACCATATGAGCCTGCCGGCACCCGAGGGACACCTGGTATTGGAGCAGGTCATGGTGGCACCACCGGGTACCCGCACCGCTGTTGTTAAAGGCGTGTCGCTGGAGCTGCCAGCCGGCGAAGCGCTGGGCATCGTCGGTCCGAGCGCCTCCGGCAAATCCACTCTGGCACGCGCCATTCTCGGTATCTGGCCAAGTGTGGCCGGCAAGGTACGCCTGGACGGCGCCGATATTGCTGCCTGGGATCGCGGCGAACTGGGCCCTTATGTGGGATACCTGCCCCAGGACATCGAGCTTTTTGATGGCAGCATTTCCGACAATATCTGTCGTTTTGGTGAACCCGACGCCGAGCAGATCGTAGCCGCCGCGCAAATGGCGGGTGTGCATGAGATGATCCTGCGCCTGCCCGACGGCTACGATACCGTCATTGGCGGTGCCGGTGGCACACTATCCGGCGGTCAGCGTCAGCGCATTGGTCTGGCGCGCGCAGTCTACGGCAACCCGCGGCTGCTGGTGCTGGACGAACCCAATTCCAATCTTGATGACGCCGGCGAGCGCGAACTGGTGTCGGCATTGCAACGCGTTAAAGAACAGGGAGCCACGGTTATTGTCATTACCCACCGCACCATGGTGCTGCAGGGCATGGACAAACTGCTGGTGATGAAAGACGGCCTGGCCGTCAGCTTCGGCCCCAAGGATGAAGTGCTGGCCAGCCTGACCGGACAGCGCGCCTGAGTAACAGCAGTAGTGCGGGGCACCTGAATAAAGCGCCGTACCGAGATAAAGAGACGCACCTTTTTTATTCGACAGACTTAACGGAAATCGATTGTGGCAGATAACAGCAAACAGAATACGGCAGCCCCGAATGTGGAAACCAGCATGGAATCGCCAAAGCGTGTTGGCCTGCTGATATTTTTCCTGGTGTTTGGTGTTTTTGGGGTTTGGGCCGCGGTGGCGCCCATTGACGGTGCGGCAAATGCTCCCGGTACCGTGATCGTGCGCTCCAACCGCCAGGTGGTACAACACCTGGAAGGTGGCATTGTGCAGGAGATACTGGTGCGCAGCGGTGATGTCGTGGATGCTGGTGAACCGTTGCTGGTACTGGACAATACCCAGCAGATGGCACAACTGGAAATGGCCAATGCCCAATTTGTTGCCTTGGGTGCACTGGAAGCACGCCTGATTGCCGAGCGCGATGACCTCGACCAGGTGCAGTTTCCACTTGCGCTGTCTGCGCTGGAAAGTAACGCGGTGGTAGAGATGGCATCGCAGGAGCAGATATTCCGCACCCGCAAGAGTCAGCTGGAAGGCAGCGTCGATGTATTGCAGCAACGCATTGAACAACTGCAGTCGCGACTGCAGGGTTTACGCGCATTGCGTGAGAGCAAAGAAGAGCTGGCGGCATCATTCAGCGAAGAACTCAATGATGTGCGCGCATTGCTCGAAGAGGGATTTTCTGACAAAAACCGGCTGCGTGAGCTTGAACGTAATGCTTCCACCCTGCGCGGCGAAGCAGCGGAACTGACTGCCAATATTTCATCAACAGAAATGCAGATCGGTGAAACCCGACTCGAGATCATTCAGGCGGAACGTGAGTTTCAAAATGAAGTGGCGAACCGGCTTAGCGAAGTCCAAACCAACCTTCGTGATGTCTCCGAGCGTCGCAATGCCCTGCGCGATATTGTCAGCCGCACCGTGATAAAAGCACCCGTCGCCGGGGTTGTGAATGGTCTGCAAGTTCATACCGAGGGTGGCGTCATTGGGCCGGGGAGCCGTATTGCCGATATCGTGCCGCAATCTGACGAGCTGATTATTGAAGCACGGGTCTCTCCCATCGATATCGATCGGGTGGCAATGGGGCAGGAAGCCAATATCCGCTTCTCCGCCTTCAGCAGCTCCGTGCCGAGCATTCTGGGCGTGGTCATCAACGTGTCGGCTGATGCGTTTGCTGATGAAAATACCGGCGCATCGTATTACACCGCACGCGTGGAAGTGACACCGGAAGGACGCGCCAACCTGGACGGCCTGGCGCTGGTGCCGGGTATGCCGGTAGAGGTATTTATCGCCACCGGCTCACGAACTTTCCTGCAATATTTGATGAAACCCGTCTCCAACGCGCTGGCGCGTAGCTTCCGGGAAGACTGATGCGTATGACAAAGACTTACCAACATCGCAGCATGGCCCGACCCCTGACCACGTTACTGGGCGCTACCGCGCTCGTCGCACTGCTTGGTGCGCCAGCTGTTTATGCCGCTGAAGTCGCGGATGAGTCCGAAACCATGGCGGCCGAGGCCGCCGCTGCTGCTGCCATGCAGGAAAGCGGCTCGGGCAGCACGCTGGAAGACTTTTTTATTGCCGCGATGGAATTCAGTCCCCGCATACAGGTCGCCGAAGCCAGGCGCAGTATCGGCACCGCGCGCAAACGCGCAGCCACCGGGCAACTGTTGCCCCAGATCAATGCCACCGCCAATGTCTCCGAGAACCGCCAGGAAGCGCTGGACCGCGTTAATCAGTACCGCGGTGAGCGCTATGCGCTGCAGTTGCGACAGGTATTGTTTGACTGGCAGACGTTTGCCCGCCGCAGCTCTGCATCCATGGTGGAAGAGCAATACGAGGCCGAGTATTTTGCCGAACTGTCAGCACTGTTGACGGAAGTGGCAGAGATGTATTTTGAGGTGCTGCAGGCCGAAGACGCCCTGCGTTCAATCGACAGCGAACTGGAGGCGACTCAGACCCAGTTACGGCAAATCGAACGTATGCATGGCATGCAGATGGTGCAGATTACGGATCTGTATGACGCGCAGGCACGACTGGCGGCCGTGGAAGCGGAACGACTCAACCTGGCCACCGAAGTGACACTGGCCCGCGAGTCACTGTATTCAGCATCGGGGCTGGCTGTGGGTGACCTGTTCACCCTGGGCGACGACGCGCAGCTGCCACAGATCGAAGGCACTGCCATGGAATGGGTGGCGCGGGCGCGGCAGGACAATCACATGATTCTGGCGCGTGAGTATGCGGTAAAGGCAGCCGAGCGACGGGTGTCAGAGCGACGTGGCGCCTATATGCCCAGAGTCAGTCTGATTGCGCAACAGCAACAGTCCAACCTGGGCTTCGACAACCAGTTGCTGAACAGCCGAACCGATACCGGATATCTCGCGCTGGATGTGACCATTCCGTTGTTCGCCGGTGGCAGCAACCGCGCCGCGGTCAGCGAAGCACGCAGTCAGCAAAGCATCGCACAGAACGAATTACGGCAGCTGAATCTGGACGTCAGCGAACGGACCCGTCTGGCCTATCTGCGCCTGCAATCAACCGAACAACAGATTGCCGCTGCGGAGAAACTGTTGGAAGCACGTCGTGTCGCCAGCCGCGCACGACAGCGTGGTTTTGAGCTGGGCACCGTGACCAGCGTGGATGTGCTGGATGCGGTACGTGACGAGTTTGTTGCCGAACGCGACCTGCAGGCCATTCGCTATGAACACATCAAGATGGGTCTGTATCTGCGCCGTGATTCCGGCACCCTGACCGCCGATGACCTGGTTGATATCAGCGTCAGCCTGCAGGCACCAGACGCAGAGTAACGCGCTCGCCGGTTACCGGACTGTTATTCCACCAGCACGTTGATTGCCTGGCCGTTGAAATACAGCTCACCCGGGTTACTGTCGACGCCATAACCGATGTAGAAATCGACATCAATTTCGCTGATGCCGATTTCTGCTGCGCGAAACTGCGTCAGCACTTCCAGGTCTTCAACGGCGCCCAGCACCTTGCGCTCACTGACCGGCACCAATTGTACCTCGGGCTGATAACCCACCAGTTCGCCGCGGGTATTCTTGACCAGGATTTCACCCTGCGGGGTAATCAGCGCGACTGCCAGAAACCCGGGCTGGCCCTGGTGTTTCGGATCAATCTCGATGCGCCCCCTGACATCAAAAGGCTCAAGTGACGACACCCGGTTGGTATAGTTTTGTCCGCCATTGGTGGTGACGCCACCATAGAACACCGCATCCGCGCGGCCACCCTGAAAACTTTGCTGGCCACTCAGGGTCAGCAGCTCTCCGCTTTGCGCCACCACCGACATTCGATAGTTTCCGGTATTGGTCACGCCGCAGGGGGGATCAATATTGTTGCTGTAGGTATTGACCAGAATCGTGTGCCGGCCTGCCGGCAACGTCGCGGTCAAGCGCGGATTGCAGTTACCGGCACTGTCTTCATCAACGCGCAGCGCGCCCAGATTAGCGTTGCCGACAAACAACACACTGTCCAATTGACCGTCGGTCACCATGTCGAAGGTCACAAACAGATCCTGGGTCAGGTCCAGTGTATAGACATCGACAAAACTGTCATCGGAGCCGCCGCTGAGCAATTGCTGAATTCGGCAGTCGCCGGCATCCAGGCGGCCATAGACCCAGCCGAAGCGGATCGCCCGGTAATCACAGTTCTCAATACCGGCGTACAAGGTATCGGCACCGCTGATATCGTCAGTCTGCAGGCGGAACAGATTGCCGATGGTTGAGGACATGATCGCCGCCTGACTGTCGTCGTGGCCCAGACCAATGACATGCCCCAGTTCATGCAGGGCAATGCGCTGGAAATCGTATTCACGCGTGGCATTGCTACCCGAACGTTGCGGCCCGTCGTAGACATCAAAATTGAGATTGTCATTAAAAATGATATCGGCCTCGACGATATCTGCCGTGCCCAGAATATTGAATTCGGTGAAGAAAACAGTGACCGCCAGCGTCGATGAATTGAAACTGTCGCCACACACATTGGCGCGGAAATCGATGCCATTGAGAAAATCCGGGCGGCCGCCCGGGCCGCTGCCAGCGCAGGGGTCGCGGTATGACGGACTGGCTTCAAAATTGAAGCGGGTGCTGTCCGTCCATTCCCCGGCGGCACGCTGCAGGGCAACCGCCCAGGGCGTTCCGCTTCGGGAGGTACCGGGCACGCCGGTGTATATGGTGGTTTGCGCACCCGGCCATTTATTGGCATTGGCGCTGATGTCAAAAGCCTGTGCCGCGCTGCTGAGCAAGGCCGTCGTCAACAGGGATAGGCAAAAGACTGCCCGCAGGGCGCGCAGCCCACTGACTGGATTGCAGATCATGGCGTCAGCTCCTGCACGCGTTCGCGCACCAGGGCCTTGAAACCGGCAGCGCTCATCGCCGAACCCTCATCAGCAATGGCCTGAATCTGCACACCGCTGGCGACACCGTCCTCATTCAACGTTTGCGCGGCAGCAAACGGAGCAATGTTGACGGCACGGATGGGCTGATGACCGGCACTCTGCACGTGGGCGCGGCCATTGCTGTCCTGCACGATCAGGTAGTGACCCTGCGACCAGCCTACCAGCGGATGCAATTGACGGACCCGGGGAGTTCCGGAAGACTCGACAAAATAGACACCGGTTTCCCCGGCCTCGGGCAGCTGCATGTCGCTGACCTCAAGCTGGCGGTTGCCAACCCGGCCACCGAGATAGCTCAGTTCAATGCGGGTCCCGGTGTACTCGCCCTTGAGCACATCGAGTATTTCGAATTCAACAAAGGTATGGATGCTGCGGGGTCCGGTTGCGCGCGCCTCAACGCTCACCACCCGGCCTTCAAATACCAGGTCGGCAGTGCCGACAACTTCATCGAATGACAACTGCGCCACGGTAGTCGCGGTCAACAGCGGTGAAACGCCCAACAGACAAATGATCAGGGCACAGCGGCCAATAATTCTCATACGGTAACTCCAAAGACAGCGTCCATGAATGGACCTGCGACACCGGTGGAAAATTTTAGCCGGCGCGCATTATTTTTGTATTTGTCTGATAACGTGAACCAGCTCACGTCGCCAATGCTGCGGCTGACAATCCAGCACTGCCATGGTCGCGGCCTTGTCCAGCACACTGAATGACGGCCGCCGGGCCGGCGTCGGATACGCCGTTGTCGGGATGGGATGGATCGGAATCGCCTTGGCCAGCAAACCCTGCTTGATCGCCTCGTCCTGAATGGCGACAGCAAAATCATACCAACTGGCAACGCCGGCATCAGTCCAGTGCAGGATACCCACCGGACGCTTGTCCACGGCGGCTGCGATACAACGCGCCAGACCCAGCGTTGATGACGGTGTACCAATCTGGTCATCAACAACGTTCAGACTGTCTTTCTCCGCCATCAGGCGCAGCATGGTTGTCAGAAAATTGCGCCCGTATTGTGAATACACCCAGGAGGTGCGCAGCACCAGACTGTTATCGCGGGCCAGATAACGCACATGCAGTTCGCCTTCCAGCTTGGTGCGCCCGTAAATACTTAAAGGGTCGGTCTGGTCATCGGGTGTATAGGGCCGGTGGTTGCGCCCACTGAACACGAAGTCAGTCGACAGGTGCAGCAACCAGCTATTCTGCTCCTTCACCCAGCGCGCCAGATGTTTGGGGCCGGCGGCATTGGCCGCGCGCGCGTCGAGGTCGTCGGTTTCTGCCTGATCAACAGCGGTGTAGGCGGCCGCGTTGATAATCACATCCGGTGCCAGCTCGCCCAGTGTCTTGCGCAGCGCGGTTTCATCACTGATATCCAGCGTGTCGCGACCCAGCGCCAGCAATTCGCAGTCCATCGTTTTGAAATGCTGCTGCAGGGTCTGTCCGAGCTGACCGTTGGCGCCCAGCAATACTATTTTTTGACTCATGTTGAGGGCCTTGTGGTGGCAGGGTCGAAAACGGGCGCATCACGTAACAGCAGGCCATCACGATCCTTGGCAGAAAGGACCGGCGGTGGCGCACCGGCGATCAGCGGCCAGTCTATTTTTAATGCGGGATCATTCCATAACAGACTGTACTCATCGCCCGGCGCATAGTAGTCGGAACATTTGTACACCATTTCCGCGCTGTCGCTGACCACATAAAAACCGTGGGCAAAACCCGGCGGCACCCATAACTGGTGATGGTTTTCCGCCGACAATAAAGCACCAACGCTGGTGCCAAACGTGGGTGAACCCTGACGCATGTCCACTGCCACATCGTAGATTTCGCCGGCTACTACGCGCACCAGCTTGCCCTGGGGTTGCTGCAATTGATAATGCAGTCCGCGCAGAATACCTTGCGCCGATTTGCTGTGATTGTCCTGTACAAATCGAATACCCGGCACCTGTTCATCAAACAGCGACTGGCGAAAGGTTTCCATGAAAAAGCCGCGATGGTCGCCGTGCACGGTGGGCTCCAGCAACAGCACATCAGGGATCGCGGTAGGTGTGATTTTCATATCAGGCAAAAACTCCGAAACTCAGCTATAAGTTGTTAGACGTCAGGCAAAAGGAGCTTGCTGATGCCAACCATTTGTGTATTTTACGGTATAACCGTCAGAATGTATTATGATGATCACAATCCGCCGCATTTTCATGTTTTCTATGGCGAATTCGCCGCCAAGATTGCTATTGGCACTGACGAGATGATTGCGGGCCAACTGCCCTCCCGGGTATTGGCGTTGACCCGGGAATGGTCAAAACTCAACCGGCAAGATCTGATGGAAAACTGGCGTCGCTGTCAGGCTCATGAGCCGTTGCAGGCATTGACGCCCCTGGAGTGATTTATGCACAAGGTTATCAAAGCCACCGCGTTCCCGGATTTCATCCTTGAACTGACGTTTGACAATGGCGTCTGCGGACTCGTCGATATCAGGCC
>UEXM01000410.1_pt4 | contig 32345 bp, 29 predicted proteins | sample 1796661 | NCBI WGS metagenome assembly UEXM01 (sample SAMEA4772469, study PRJEB27181) | metagenome
CGGCCGCTCCCGAAGGGCGACCGACTATACCTTATAGGTTGACTAGCAGTCCCAGTGCTGCTCTAGCTCATGCCTCCTTTCCTGATCCATCTCAATCCAGTTCAGCTCTTCTTCTACCCTACTGCAGACCGCATGGACTAGGAGGTTTTCCTCCATATCCTTCGGCCCTTTAAAGGCCATGTGCGTTCCCCCATCAAGGTTTCTGACGAAGAACATCCACAAGTTTTCTTCCCATGCAAGGCCATCGATATCCCAGATAACGCCCTGCACTTCCACTTCCTCAATCATGTTTTCTCCTATAAGGAAACATCATTGTTCCCATAAAAAAGAGCCGGCCACCCACAAGGGATGACCGGCGTACCTCTAAGGCTTCTAAGTAACCATCTGATCGCACACGTACTATAGACGTGCCAGATGGTCCTCGACCTTACGTTGCTGGTATGTTCGATACCAGGCAGTTGTAAGACCGCATAACACATTTCTGTTCTTGGTGGTGTCCTCACCTCAAGGTAGTTTGTTGCTGTCGATCACCTAGTCGACAGATGCCGCATACAGACCTTCCATTCAACACAGCTTTCCGACCGGCTCTATCTCTGGGAGCGGGTACTTAATCACTGTGCATACTAAGGTTGGTTTACCTGTTGCAACATCGCTTGCTGTTTGCCACGCACTTGCTACAAAGCCCTTGTGTCGCGTTGTCAACACGACTGACTAAGGTAAAGCAATTACTGCACCAAACAGTAGGCTTGGGGATAGGACCCATTACCTGGCATAAAAAAAGAAAGCCAGCCACCCAGCCTGCCGTCGAGTCGTCTCGTCGAGTCGTCTCGTCGAGTCGTCTCATGTATCTCACATAGAAAATAAAAAGAAAGAAATAAAAAGAAAGCCAGCCACCCCCGTTAAGGGATGACTGACTCTTAGCAATACCACCTTATCGGTAGTACCTGCCAATGCTGCTCAGCTTGACGAACACTGCTGCTGCCGGGACAACCGGAAGCTCCAGCTCCAGCGCCAAGTAACCGTGACGCTCCAGCAGGGCATCAGCCCGGAAGAGCGTGTTCGCGATGAACTCTGCACGATCGCCAACACCGACGAACGCCTGAGCTACCTCTGCCGCCAGCTCCTCTGCCATGTCCCCACGACGGGACCGAGCCAGGACTCCAATGTGAGACACAAGAGCAGCGATGAACTGCTCCTTTGCCTCGTAGTTGTTGAAGTCTTCCTTCGCAATGACCGCACTGGCCTCAAGCCAAGCACTATCGAGCTGCTCTGTATCGATGACGTTATCACAGAGATCGACGCTACCGAGGCAAGCCGGGAGAGGCATAGCCTTCTGAGCGCAGACTTCCTCTGCATCGATACAGGTCGTGCCATGGTTGACACGAAGGTTACCGAGGAAGAAAACGCCACCACAGTTGTTGTTGAACATTATCACTCCATTAATGCGCTATGATAGCGCTTGTAGGTTATGACTATAGTGAGTAAACGGGGGTGGGCTCGCAACGCAAACCATACCCCATAATCTCACTATAAATAACAGGTAACTACCTACACTCTGTACCAATCTGCTATTGCATTTATGTTCCGAACGTTATTTCAAGGGGGGTACCTTGACACCACGATTTCCGCCCTTATTTTTTCGGTGTTACCCCAATTTTAAAAATTAACGATTTTTCATCTGCCCTAAGGCTTTTTTATGAAACACATTATTCTGGCGGGCACAGCTTTAGCTGCTATTCAGCGTCTAGCCAGTGAGTTTACGGGCTTTCACACATTCCGTATCCCTGTCTTCATTCAGAACAGCCCTTTAGGTAGTCGTTGTAAGTACGCAGTTCAGAGCCTCAAGCTCGTAACTGCGGAACAAGAACTACCGCTCCTTCGTGAAAAACTCTTGCGGGCGCGCGGCCTTATTAACTCTGCGCTAGAGGCTATCGATGCGTTTGAGAATTCAGAACAGTCCTGAAGGACTAATCGTAACAGATGAATGGGGTAAGCCCTTAGAGGACGTACAGTCCTTGGCTATCGAATACGAAGATGGTAAAGTTACTGCATGTGTAATCGTACATGAACCTCTACTAGATCTTGAGGTTAATGCCTCACTACTCGATCTATCGGAAGACCTATGAGCGACAACTCCCTAATTAAGTCTGTCCAAGGACATGACCCTGAATATCAGAAGTACCTTGACAAACTCTCAGAAAAGAAGCGAGCCCGTATCGCCAGGCAGCATAATGGTATGCGACATGGCCTTCATGCTGCCGCACCATTAACCTGTACAGGCCCAAAGAAGTGTCCGTTCATTGAACACTGTCCTATTCCAGAAAAGCATGGAACAGAAATCCACTTCGGTCCAATAGACGATTATCCCATTCATCGTCCATGTATAATGGAAATGTTATACATGCAGCAAAAGATCATTGACTATATCCAACATCTAGAAGTCGATGAGCATAACCCAATCGAAGTAGCCATTGTTAACGACATGGCGCTAATCGACCTCTATAAGAATCGCGCACTAATGGTCCTTAGCTCAGGCGACCGTCATGGTAACGGTCGAGATCTACTACGTGTAGACATTACAGGCGTAACTGAACAGGGACAAGAACAAACTAGCGCGACCCTTCACCCTGCTGTTGAAATGATTGACCGTCTAGAGAAGCGTCGTACAAAGCTTATGGAACAGCTTCTAGAGACTCGTAAGGCTAAGGTCGACACACAGCTTAAGTTGGGTGCTGGTCCTCAGAACAACAAGATTATGGATGCTCTTGCGGAGGTTCGTACTCTCTTGCTAGAATCTAGCGAGCCTGCTCTCGGCGATGCTCCGGTCTTGATTGACGATTGACCATGAGGGTATATGTCTGACCTCTTAAGAAATGCGCTTATTCTTGATACGGAAACCCTCGGTCTTGGCCGAGGTTCTCCTATTCATGAGCTAGCTTTATACGACTTTGAGGCTAGATCCGTAAAGGAGTGGATTCTTACTCCTAGAGCTGTTGCTTCTTCTGGTGGCAATCCCCAGCAGGATGCTCTAAAGCTAACGACTAGGGCTGGTGAGAAGCATGTAGCACACAGCTTTAAGAATTGGCGAAAGGCCATTGAGTTTCAGATTTTAGCTGAAAGCGGAATGTATTACGAGGACATTACGCTTGATCAGATTAAGTCCGTAAACCCGTTCTTGGCTAGTGCTTTAGAGGCAGACAAGTTCCCACATCTCAGTGACAGGGAGCCAACTAGGGCAGAGAAGGTATCACGCGCGAGGGCTTTCAGCGCTCAAGGTATTAGGCTACAAACCCAAAAGCGCCATGTAACCCCTACTGAAATGATTAGCACGCTGTCTAAGGAAATCCAAGGCAAGACAGTCTGGATTGCTAACGCAGCATTCGAGTCTAAGCAGATTGGTGCTCAGATCGGCGCCGACATTCATCTAGATGCGAAATACCGTGAGGCAGAGGTAAAGGTACAGAGCCTAAACCACGAGCGCCAACAACTCTCTCAACAACTAGGAAAGGGTAATGATGATGAGATTCGTCGCCGAATTGCCCATCTAGATCGCAACCCTGCTTTCGGAAGGTTTCAAGCCTTAAAAGATAAAGCTAATAGCTCAGGTGACTTTAAACGCAAGTCTGCTCTAGAAACCTTTGGACCTGGTACTGATGCACTATACGTAACTGGTAAAGAAATTAATGCCGCTCGCGTAACTGCTCAAGCTACAGGAGATTGGACTAAGGTCTATAAAGCATACAAACAATACACACCTAAGGCTGGTGAAACTGCTGTACGCGATATCCTAGATATTACCAAGTCTATGATGTCTTACGGTCGTAAGCTTGGTTTGATGAAGGGTGGAAGCCATCACTTTGGTACTGGCATTGACATTAGTGCTCGACTCTTAGGTTCACTAGAAGCTGATCCTAAGAAGGCACTTGAGCTACTAACTACAGCAGAGGTTCACAGAGCAGCAGAGGACGTAGCTGTTTCAGAGAAGTATGTCTTGGAAAAGATGCTTAACCTAACTGAAGCTCTTGAGACCGTACATGAGAAGGGTGCAGGTTACGAAGACATTCTTAAGCAGGCTGAATTAGGCGACGGTCCTTTAGCTAATGCTTCCAAGTACTTTAAGCGTCTTGAGTATCTAGGAAAAGAACTCAATACCGATAGCGTTAGAAAGCGTTTGGCTCGTGCACAGCTAGATATGATTACCCAACAGGCTACATGGCAGGTAAGTGGTACTGAGCGCATTACAGCCCTTAAGCAGCAGAACCCTTTAGGACACAGTGTAAGGATTCCTAGGGCTGTATTACAGAAGACTAAGTTCACGGATATGGATGAGTTCGTAGACTGGCTTAAGACTGATAGTCGTTATACTGATTTTGGTGTTGATGTTGATGCTCAGTATGCGGAGATGCGTAAGGTCATTGCCGACAAGGGGCATGCAGAAGCTGCTGAGGCTCTTGAGACTTACAAGAAGTTTGGCACTGAAAGGGTTACCTCTAGGATTCAGGTTGATGCCAAAAAGATTATGGAGATTGGCAACGGTGGTGCTCTTAAAAACGTTATCCGTAGTAGGCAAGGACATTCTGCAATTACTGGTTTTGTAGATTCAACCTTGGGTATGGCTAGCGGCGCTGGGAAAAAATTTGCGGCGGCCAGCATGGGAGTAGCAGCACTTGGTGCTATTTGGAGTCTAGGTGGTGGTAAGAGCAGTGAGACCCGTCAGGCTAGTATCGTAGCATTGGACTATCAGGACTATGCTCGTATGCATAGCCAGAATGGTTTGACCCACCAGGGTATGGCCTCAGAGAGCCGTAAGACCCGCACAGACTTCGGTTCACCTTATCAGGGAATGCAGGGTAGTGCAGTTGTAGCAGTTGATCAGAAGCTATTGCAGGAGCGTGAGAAGTACCTTCGTCAACAGTATGGTGTTCGTCACTTTGATCCTGAATATGGTTTGTTTGGGATTGGTGGTCCATTCCGTCAGAGTATGAAATACTTTGGTGACGGAACAAGGGTAAACGACGGGTATCAAGGTTTGCGGGGCGCCAGTCTCGTGAGCTTGAATTTATCTGATGGTAACTGGAAAGTTAGTGCCGATGACGCTGACACCATCAGTGTTCAGCGTGGAGGCTTGCGAGGAGCAGTTGCTAGCTTCTTTGGTATGAACAAGAGTTACAGCTTCCGTATGGCTGGTACTGACTCTACAGAGACTGATCACGGTCCTCAGTCTTATCATGCGCCGCAGCCTTATGCAGAGGCTGCTACTGAAGCCTTTAAGTCTATGATTAGAGGTTCTAAGAACCTTGAGCTTGTATACGATCCTAATAACACTACTTATGGTCGTATGATGGGTGTCTTGGTTGGTGATGGTCGCAACCTTAACTTCGAGACTGTTCGACGTGGTATGGCTGCTCACCTTCCTTATGGTAATCCTTCTGATTCTATGATTGACTATAGTGGTTTGAAGATTGCTGAGAACCAGGCTATTGCAACTAACCGTGGTATGTGGAGTACACCATGGGCTCAGACGTATGCAGCTATCACTACAGAGAGTGGTAGCAGGCTTACGTTCAACACGTTATCTAGTGCAAAGAACATTGCTAAGAACAATGGCACCATGCAGATGGTTAGCCTTATGGAAAATGCTCAGGCTCATGGTTTTGTTAACAACCAGGCTACCTCAGCAGCTACATTGATTGGGCGCCAATACAGAGTTGGCGCCGATAAAGTTGCTCCTGCATATATGGAAGCTAAGACTGTACCTTGGAGATCTATTAACCAGCAGGTACTAAATGACACTCATCGAATGCAGACTACTAAGGGTACTAACCGTAATGCTAACAAGCTGGCTCATAGCCGCAATAAGGCTAGTCTAAACAAGGCTTTGACTTTAGACTCTATGGGTACTACTAATAGTGTTTACAATCAGAAGATGCCTGAGGACTTTGGTAAGTATCAGAGAAGTGTTAACATACGTAGAAAGCTTGCTGCTGGTCAGCGCGCAGCAAATCAAGATTTCGGTCGCAGTCCTATTAACCATCACCTAATGTAGAAGGTATTGTAAATGAGCATGTTGCAAGATGTATTTGTTCGCGGCGGACTTCATGCTGCTGGCTTTATGCCTGAGACTGGAGGTTATGCTCCAGGTGGCGAGGCTGTTCACAGCTACAAGGGTTTTGGTGGTGTAAAGCTTACTCCTAGCCTAGGTGCACATGGCATCCACACTCCTACTCAAGCAACATTTGGAAAGCTTGACTTTGGTATGTCTGGTGCTGGTGCAGGCTTTTCTGCTTTGTCTTATGCTAGTGGCTACATGCATGGGGGAATTGGAGGTCTATACGATGCAGTTGTCATTGACCTTGCAGCTAACACTGCTATTTCTGCACCTGGTGTAGGTTACGTATCTAAGACTCAGTTTGGTGCTAATGCTTCTACAAAGGTTTTTGAAGCAAGGACTGGCAAGACTGGTCTTATGACTAGAAGTGTTGGATCTTATGTAGGTGGCACTATAGGTCAAATTGCAGGTAGTGCTACTGGTATTCCTATGATGGGTACTATTGGTGCTTTTGCTGGTAGTGCTGTTGGCGCTGCTCCTCTTAAAGGTACTGCAGCGGGCCTTAGAATGGCCGCTGCTCATCCACTTATGGCTGCTGGTGCAATTGGAGGTGCTCTTGTTGCAGGTGGCACAATTGCTATTGCAAAGGCTGGTGGAACCTTTGTGAAGAATGCAAATCGATATGCTCGCGAAAGAAGAAGAATGGACACTGATGGTTCAATGGCTGCCTTTAGTACAAATGGTGCTTACACTATGAGACAGCGTGCTGTACAAGCAATGCAAAAAACGCATATGAACAGTAGAAGTTCTTTAGGTAGGGAGGCCAACCTGTTCCACCAAGGTGCAACTAGAAACTACCATTCTCGCTATCGATAAACCTTGACTCCTTCTCCTTCATGATATATGTTTTCTGCATCAAGGAGAATTCTAATGGTTTCTGAAGGGCAAATTTTTAACGACTGGACGGCTTTAAGAAAAGCGGATCGTTCTGGCTACTGGCACGCCCAGTGCTCATGTGGTACTAAACAGTTAGTCCAGGGCGCTAAGCTAGCTGCTGGTGTCACAAAGGGCTGTTCTAAGTGTAAGGAGGCTCGATATATTCGCTACAAGAAGGGCATGAGGATTGGATTTCTTACTGTAGTTGGAGATTCGAAGATGATGTCTGGCGCTCGGAATGGAAAGCCTGTAATGCATGGCTTATGTGTTTGTGATTGCGGAACAGAAGTATGGATTCGCAAAGACCATATTTCCGCAAGAAGCTTACGCAAAAGCTGTGGCTGCAAGCGTTTTGGCAATAACAGTTATGCCTGGAAGGGTTACAAAGGTATCTCTGGCGAAAAGTTTGGTCAGATTCGCAAGGGTGCAGAAAGCAGAAATATTGATTTCAAGATTTCTATTGAAAGCATCTGGGATTTATATGAAGAGCAAAACCACAAGTGTGTTCTAACTGGCTGGGACCTAGAGATGGGGTTAGGTTGTACTGCTTCACTTGACAGGATTGATAGCAGCAAGTGTTATACTATTGATAATGTGCAGTGGGTGCATAAAGATGTAAACATTGCAAAGAATGCTATGGTCGAAAAAGACTTTATTAATTTATGTGCTGCTGTCGCAACACATTCTAGGTACCGGTAATGAGTAAGCTACAATCTATTAAGAACAAGCTCTACATTAAAAATGAAAAGTTCGACATCGAATATCAGAATCCTGATGCTCGACTAGACACTAAGGATGTAGAGTACCTTAAGTCGATTGGAGTTAAGACTGATGTTCACCGTACTTGTATCAACTGCCAAGCAAGGCAGTTGATTAAGTATCATAATGGTGGAGCCGACCATGAGCAGAAATTCGAGGTTCCTTGTGGGTTTGTCAAGGACAGGCTTCCTGCTGGTGCACGTAGTACTATCGACAAGATGGTACAGTCAGGCAATCATACTAAAGAGGATGCAGAGTTATATCTAAAGTCTACTGTAGATCCGGTAGCTTGGTGTAACCTTATGTTTGGTTTCCGTGATGACAATCCTAAGTTCCGTCTAAGGAATTACCAAAAGGAACAGATTCGTTGTAGTGCAGAAAGGCTTGTAGTTCGAGAAGGTCGTCGAGCGGGTAAGACTTTTGCTATGGCTGTTAAGATGCTTTACTTAGCATTTAACATGGATTGTGATGGTGGTACTGATGCACTAGGTAATAAGATTGTGCGCGGCCCAAAGATCATGATTATCACTCCTTACCAGGCTCAGATTACAAACTTCTTTGACGAAATGGAAAACCTACTAAAGCGCAATGACGCTTTAGTAGAACAGGTTACGACTGGTACTGGTGGAAGTACTTACGTAAAGACTCCTAACTACAGAATGGAGTTTGACAATGGCGCTAGGATTCAGGGTTTCGTATCTGGTACAGGTACAAAGACTGATGGTTCTGGCGGTGGTACCATGCGTGGTCAGTCTGCTAATGTAATTTACATTGACGAGATGGACATGGTGCCGGACGAGATCATGGAAAAGGTTGTCATGCCTATTATGATTACCTATCCCGACACCCTGCTCATTGCTACTTCTACTCCTATTGGTAAGCGAGAAAAGTTTTACAAGTGGTGCCTAGAATCTAGTGACTTCAAAGAAGACTTTTTGCCTTCTATTGTACTCCCACAATGGGATAAGCAAGAAAAACTTATCATGTCCGAGTCTACAAAAGAAGCCTTTGAAGCAGAGTATTTGGCTAAATTCATTGAAGGCGCTTATGGTGTATTTAAGCCTACTGACATTTTAGCTGCTCGCCAAGAGTATTCTTATTCCCAAACAACTAATCCTCTTTGGTGGACTAAGTTCGCAAAGGTTCCCAGACCTCAGCACATGGTAAAGGTAATGGGTATTGACTGGAACAAGAATGCTGGTACTGAATTCAGCATCGTTGCATACGATGCTGATACTCAACGCTGGATCGTTTGTGAAAACATTAATATTCCAGCAAGTGATTTCAGTGGCGACAAATGGAAAAAAGAAGTTATTAGGCTAAACTATAAGTGGCGCCCAGATTGGATTTATGCTGACGAAGGCTATGGCCACACTATTATTGAGGACTTAAAGCTTCATGCTTTTAAGCTTAGAAGCAAAAAGCAAAAGTCTCCTATGGACTTGGAAACTGAAAAGATTGCTGACAGGCTAATTGCATTTAACTTCAGCTCATCCGTTGAACTTAGAGACCCGATCACTCAAAAGGTTATTAAGAAGAGTGGCAAGGAGTTCTTGGTATCTAATGCTATCAAGGTAATGGAAAGCCAACAGGTCTGGTTCAGCAACGAAGACAAGACTTTGTCAAAGCAGCTTACAGCATATACTGTCATGAGAATCTCTGCTAATGGCAAACCTATCTATGGTGTCAAGAATAAGAAGGTTATTGGAGACCACAGGCTAGATGCATTTATCTTGGCACTAGGTGGGCTGTTTCTTCAAGAAAGTATTTACGCTCCGTCAAATGCTTTTGTTGACAGTACTCCTCAGTCTTTTACGAGGGAAGAACTTGCTAATCGCAAAAGTGGACTTGGCAAGCTTTCTGGTGCCGCAGCACTTCTTGGACGCCTAAGATCTCCTGATGTTCTTTCTGGACAAGGTGGTGGTGTAGAAGTACTTGAGATTCAGGGCGACCGTGCTAAAATGGAATCTGTTAAGAAACACAATATACCTTCTAGAAAGCGCTCTGCTTCTCAAGAGCAGAGCGTGCTAGAATACTTTAAAGAAGACATTATTCAAGTCCCTAGGTCCTCTGCTGACCAACATGACATTTCTAGACCGCAAGTAACCAAGCAAAACCGTTCACGCAACGCTTCCCGTATTGGAAGAAGAAAGAGAGGTAGGTAATGCCAGCTAACAACCCATTAGCTTATGCTGCAGGAGTAAGCCAAGCAAGCTCTTCTGTAGGTCTTCCTAGTGGACCCACACGGCAAAGATCAAGCCCTATGGGGCAAAGGTACGGAACTGGATCCTTTGATCTCGATGGTTCAACTTTTGGTCGGCTTTCTACCGCAAGGAAAGCTGGCCCAACTATGAAGGCAAAAAACACACCTCTTTATTCTAGCGCACCTATGAGGAAATCAATGGTTGATCGCATGTACAATAAAGCTGGTATGGCTGGTAGCGCTTTGTCAACAGGTGGCAGGTATGGGAGTGGGAGGATTGGTGCGGGAGCCGTAGCAATGAATGTTGCCGGTATGGGTTCCTATATGTCTGGTGGTGGTTACTTTCAGGGAGCTGTAACTGGTGGTGTTACTGGAGCCGCTGTTCTTGGTGGCATGAGTTTGGCTAGTTACGGTATGAAATCCTCTATGAAGTCTGGTCACATGCCAATGAATTCTTTTACTAAGGGTACTGCTAAGGCAATGGCCACTATGGTTGGAAAGGGTGCGAGAAGGTACACATTTGGCGCTGGTGCTATGCTTGGTGGCCTGATGTTCGGTGGTAATAGAAGTCATGCTGGCGGCTTTAATAAGGGTCGCGGAAACAAATTCGGTCGATAAGGACAACACAAATGGCTTTAGCTTTTTACGATGCAGATCAGATTGCCTTTGGTGCTAGCTCACTAAGGTCTTTTCATGATGGAAATCTTGGTGGCGCGCATGAACAAAAGCTTTATGTGCGAAATGCAGATGCACTAAAGTACTATACTAGTGTGGTTATCAAGTACACTGGTTCTGTAGCTACATCTAATGGTTGGTCTGTTAAGTTTATCAAGGGCGAGCGTCAGCCTACTGAAGCCGAATGGGACCAGGTTGCCTCTGGGGCAACCTTGTCTTTGTCTGACGTTGGCACCTCAAGTGCAGCTGACACAAGTACGTACTATCCTGTATGGATTCGTTTCTACTGCCCAGGTGGTACTTCAGCAGCAATTAACATTGCTCAGTCTCTTACTGTAGAAGCTTACGAACGAGTAGTCTGATGTCTAAGAAGAATCTATTAGAGTCAGAAGAGCTTTCTGCTATTGGCAACCTTACCTCTTGGGCTGCACCAGATTTCCTTCCACAGAACCTAGAACTTAATAACTTTGTAGAAGATGAGGATGAGAAGTTTGCAGAAGCTGTAGATGCCGCTCGAATTAAGACTGAAAGTGAAGCGGCTAGGACAGGCTCTAGCGCGCCCCTAAGCGCGCTAGAAGCCGAGATGTTCGACAAGAAGGTAGACGAGCTACTAGAGGGTATTGTTAAGGCCAGAGAGCGTATTGAAGGCTATAACAAAGAGATTGACATGCAGGTTCTAGAGTCTGCTACCACTACAGAAGGTAATCTTTCTAGTGGTGGAACTGATGTTACCTTTAATGTGAACTTGCGCAAGAAGCGTGCTCTTCGTAATGCTGTAAAGAAAATGTTTGGCTTTGCGCCAGATAAGCTTACATATTCTATGTACAAGACTGCTCTTAAGGCCAAGCGTCAGCTTGAAAAAGAACAAGTCGAAGAATACATGGAGGGTAATTACTAATGGGTTTTCTAACAAGTTCTGCTAAAGAAGAAGATCGTGGCTCTTCAGATCGACATGATGAAGAGCTTTATGAAAAGCTTTTTGCTAAGATCGGTCGCGACTTTATTGCAAAGCGTGACTTCATTAACATTATGGAAAGGGTACTAGCCCTTATTGATCCACTAGGTGTAAACCCTGTAGACCTTTCACAGAACTCAGAAGCTCGTGCACTGGCTCAGGAATATAAGTCCCTACTAGATAGCGGAAAAAATGGTGCCCGCCGCTACAAGGACCTTGTGGACATGAACAGCGATGAGGACGAGTAATGACTACTGCAGCCTATCCAGTCGATCTTGACCATCCCAATGCATACGAGTTTCTGTCTATTATTGTAGATGAATTCGAAAAGGCTGCGCTGCGTTCAGAGACGCGCGCAGGAGTTCTAATCGTATCCAAGGGTCCATTGTCAGCAATGGATCAAATGCTAGAGGGCTCTGAGAAGACTCTTCGCAAGACCAAGGAACTTTCTGCTTCTGTTTCTGCAGCAACAAATAGTTCTGAGTCAGGAGTCAACTCTACCGAAAACCAAAGCAACAGAATTGACTCTAATACGTCTCACTCCGTATCAAGCCCAGTTCGCACTGATGGACCTGTTACTACAAACACTACTGCACTTGGCGTACAGGTAACGGCTCCTGAGGATACAAAGAAAGGTAATCTACCTCTTCCTCCAGAGGTAAACGTAAAGGGTGGAGCTGGCTTTGATGCAGACCTTTTGGCAGTAATGCAAAAGGGCATGAAGAAGAAGGGTGCAGAAAAGCTAGAAGAAGCCATTCAGGACTGTTTGGGCTGTGAGCTTTCCCTTAAGTTTGACTGGCAGCTAAAGCCATTCAATCTACTAGGTCCTATCTCAGACATGCTTGCTGAAATTAATGGAGCACTAGATAAGCTAGGAAACATGTTGAACCCTTTGAACGTAATGAAGGGTTTTTGTAATGCTATGAATGACTTTAGCCTAATCTGCCTTAAGGACTGGATTGCTATCCTAATGGCGCTTAAGGCTTTGTTAAAGAAATACCTTAGTTTCAGTCTTGATCTAAAGCTAGATTGGTCTGTAATCCTTGGTCCAATTCTCAAGCTTATTATTGAAGCATTTCTATCTCTTGTTGAACAAGTTGCAGGACTAGTTATTGCTCCGCTTGACTGTGCTATTTCAGTCCTAGACGGTTTAGAGGAACTAGAGGTAGCTGCTCATCAGCTAGGAGCCTTGGCTGCAGACTTTCCAGAGGGCATGGCAAACCAAGTAAATTCTCTTGGTCAGCAGGTTTCAGGTAGAGGAAACCCAGAGGAGCTTATTTCACCTGCACGACAAGGTTTTAATGCTACAACTAGAGATGCTGCATGGGGGCAGAAGTCTGCTAATGACCCTGAGATTCCTGGTATAAAAGAATGGAGCCCAGGAAGGCTACAGACAAACGATCGCTTGTCTGCTTATGGCAATACTGGTAAGCTACAGTCCGCACAAAGGTTTAACCAAACCCTTGGAAATACTTTTAGCTACCCTACAGGATTCCAGGGTGGCTTAAACGTACCTCTTGACCAGAGACTTGGTGACGAAGGTTGGATGGAGTCTAGCCTCTTCCGTAAGCTTGGCGACTCTGTTAAAGAAGCCAAGGAATTTATTCTAGACTTGGTACGAAAGCTCCAGATGAGCTTTCGTTCCTTAAATGGCTTGGTTGCGGGTGGTCTTTCAATTCAGATTGGCAACCTAGGGGTGATCCTTCTTATTAAAGATTTGATTGGCGTAGTCATGATGGTTATAGACCTGCTCAGTAGTGGCCTTTCTGTTAAGGACTGGTGCAAGTTTTCTGAAGAAGATCCAGGAAGATTTGTAGGTGCAACAAGTGGCAGCGGCGGTGGAGGTGGTGTTGTTAAAGCTTTTGTTGACGAGGACGGAGATCTTGCTTTTGCAGCGGGGCCACGTTACACTATGAAGGCTGACACCTGTATCTCAAACCGCTCTGAAACTCAAGGGCATGTTCTTAATCAATGGATTAAGGATCTTGAAGGGATTACTCCATGAAAGTAAACTTAATGGATATTGCACTAGATGCACTAAACCGCAACTCTTCTTCACCAGAAAAGATTCGTGGTCCTCAGTCTATTAAAAAGGTAAACAAGCGCGGCCTTTCATATACCGAAAGGCACCGTGGAAACTGGTTTGCACCTGAGTATGATTTTGCAGAGATTCAGATTGCACAGGATACTGATGCTTATCTTTTTCGTGCAATTCAAAAGAAGGTCAATCGTGTAGTTACTGCTGGCTTTACGTTTGTAGGCAATAACCCTGAAACTGTTGATTACGTAGAACAGCGTATTGCAGAAATTGAATGGGCTACTCAAAGCCCATTATTTGATTTGGTATCTGCAATTTTTCATGACCTGTTTAGGTTTAGCAACTGTATGGTGATTAAATCACGTAATACTGTAAAGTCTTCAGGCCAGGTTCGCAAGGGTCTAAATGGAGAGACTATTGAACCGGTTGCTGGCTACTTTGTTCTTCCGTTTGAAACTCTAGAGTTTAAGACTAAGGCTAATGGCGAACTAAAGAAGGTTGGCCAGATAATGCCTGATGGCACTTCAAGAGAGTTCTTTCCGCGCGACATTGTTCACTTCTATACAAATCGCAAGCCAGGGTTTGCCGTAGGCACACCAGAGATTCTTCCTGCACTAGACGACCTAGCTCTTCTTCGTCGTATTGAAGAAAACATTGAAGACCTTATTGAAGCCAACCTGTTTCCAGTATTTCACTACCAGGTAGGCTCTGATGACTTCCCAGAGCGTGCAGGTCCTGATGGAGTTAAGGAAACCGATATCGTTAAGCGCACACTAGAGTACATGCCTGCAGGTGGCATTTACGTATCTGATCATCGCCACCAGATCAGGTCTGTTGGCTCTGAAGGCAAGAGCCTTCGTATTGACTACTATGTCGATTACTTTAAGAAGCGCGTATTTGCCGCTCTAGGCGTTTCACCTATCGACATGGGTGAAGGTGGAGACGCTAACCGCAGCACGGCCAGTACGCTGTCTAAGGGCATGCTCATGGACATTGAAGCCATGACTGTCGTAGTTAAGAACTTTATCGAGTTCTACATGATTCGCGAGCTTCTTATCGAAGGTGGTTTCAATCCACTAGATCCAAACCAGCAGGTAACTATTAAGTTTGGTGTCATTGATAAGGAAGAGCGTCGTGCTGACGAAAACCAGCAGGTTCAGCTATGGCTTAACAACCTTAAGACCATGCAGGAAGCCCGTAAGGCTATTGGTGAGCGTCCATTCCGAGAGGAAGACCTTGATCTAACTCACTACAAGATGTTCCAAGAGCCACTAGCTCTACTTAAGTCTCTTCCGCCTGGCAACGTAGCTGCACAGGCTTTGGCTGAACACATTAGCTCTAATATCACTGAAGAACAGGTAGAGTCTAACAAGGAAGAGCAGGTTGCCGCCAATAAGGGCGGCAGACCAGAAACTAAGACTTCTGGTTCTGTTCAGAACTTAGTTCAACCTGCAAATCAACATGGCGCACGAGCTTCAGCCAAAACCACTTCAGACACATCTATTAGTATTGCAGATAAGAGTGGCAATGTTCACACTCTGACTTGCAACTTTAATGTTGATACTGATAAAGTTACGCAATGGCAAAAGCAGGTCCAAGACCGTGCTGACCAAATGAATCATGTTAGTTTTCAAACTGTTGCTGAGAACATGCTTTGGCGCTTAAAGGACAACTCATGAGTAAGCTTTTTAAGATGACAGACCTTCTTCAGGTAGCTCCCCAAAAGGAGCTAACTGATCTCACTAAAACTGACAAGCACCGCTTTATGGATAGTATTCTATCCTCTAGTGATTCTAGCACTCGTGGTCTTGAAGTTACATTTAACTTGTCATCTTCAGCACGCCGCATCAATAACCGTATCTACACTCCTAAGGGTCAGCGCGATAACATTCGCAGCTGGACGGAGCCATACGCAAAGCCAATTATTCGCAACCATGACAAGAACGAAGATCCTATTGGTCGATTCAAGTCAGTAGAGTGGCACTCCCTAGAACAGGATGCTATCCGTTACTTCCGCCACGTTTCTGACTACAGCAAGTTTATGCAAGATATGGATTCCGATAATCCACGTCGCATTTACAAAGCCCTTAAGCGTCACAATCTGCTTACAGATTCTAACTGGCGTGGTACTGGTGAGCTTGTTGCTAAAGCTCTTATTGTAGACGAATCTGCAATTGAAAAGTTTATGGATGGTCGTTACCTTACCTTCTCAGCAGGCTCACATACAGATCGTTACGTTTGTGGTGTTTGCGGAAGCGACTGGGCTCAGGGCGATGTCTGTGAACATCGCCCTGGTGTTATTACTGACGCAGGAGACATTCCTGTATTTATTACTGGTGCATTTTATGGCGACGAGGCATCAGTTCTGACTATGCCTGCAAACTCTTACAGCAGTGTTCGCTCAATGCAGATGACTGACAGCATGCAGGTAGCCAATGTAGCTACCGAAGATCTTGCTACAGACACAACTACAATCTTTATTAGTGATGGTCTAGTTGACCTACCGGAGTTTAATAATGCCGTATCACAAGAAGCCAATGAAGAAGACGGTCAAGAAGAAAAAGAAGAAGACAACAAAGAAGAAGTCTTGACCCAAGTAGATAGTGACTGCGGGTGCGGTTGCGACGATTGCGATTACGACTTTACAGATGCTTCCGATGAAGACATGCTTTCAGTTATCGAAATGGAGATGGCTGACAAGGCATTCGACCACATGATGGTTATCAATGAAGAGCAGATGAAGGTTCTTCATGAAAAGGGAACTATTGACATCGAGCAGACTGCTGGTAGCCAGAAGATGATTATTCGCATTGTGTTCCGCAAGGGTGGCAAGCGCGAAGAAGATAGTCTAGAGTACACAGTCCTAACCGATGAGAAGATGTTTAAGGTTCCTGCTGGTGCTCGTGGCAATGCCCGTAAGGTACTAGAGTGGAAGAAGAAGCATGGCTCTGAGGTTAAGGGTATGACTCCTGTTGGCTGGGCCCGTGCTCGTCAGCTTGCTAATCAGTCAGAGGTTTCACTGTCTACCGTAAAGCGCATGGCGGCCTTTAATCGCCATCGCAAGAATGCTGCAATTGATCCTAAGTTCAAGGACACTCCTTGGAAGGACAATGGTTATGTAGCATGGCTAGGCTGGGGCGGCACTACTGGCGTCGACTGGGCTATTAAGATTTCTGCTGCTAACGACTCAGAAGACGCTGAGCGCCTTGAGGACGCTGAGCGTTCTTCCCCTAAGGGCAAGGGCGCCAAGACTCCTGCAAAGCCTAGTGAGCGTATCAAGGGCTCCAAGAAGAACAAGAAGGGTTCTGCTTCTAGTTCAAGCGGAAGTATTACGCTAAGCAAGGCTGCTGTTGCTGGTCTTCAAGAGAAGATGCGCAAGCATAACGAAAAGCATGGAGACAAGAAGGGCAAGAAGGTTGGCCTTGGAATGCTTAAGGCTGTATGGCGTCGTGGTGCTGGAGCGTTCTCTAGTTCACACCGTCCAGGCATGAGTCGTGCTGGCTGGGCAATGGCAAGAGTTAATGCCTTCCTAAAGCTTGTTCGTTCTGGCACGCCAAGCAATCCTAAGTACGTACAGGACAACGATCTTCTGCCTGCAGGGCATCCTCGTAAGTCCAGCAAGAAGTCTTCTGACGCACTAGAAGATAAGACTCTTACTGCTGAAGAGCGTAATAAGTTACAGGAAAGCACTTTCTGCGGACCTGAAAGAAGTTACCCGGTACCAGATCGTACACATGCTATCGCTGCACTTTCTCGTGCAAAGCAGTACACTTCTGGTCCCGAATACACTAAAATCAAAAACTGCGTATGCAAGAAATCTAAAGCCAATGGCTGGGACCTTCCTTCTTGTGGGGAAGACTCATCCGAGGAGACTCTAAACATGGACAATGACAACGTAGAACAGGTTGTTGAGACTGCCCCAGAGGCAGTTGAGACAACTGATTCAGTCGAAGCAGTAGATACTGTAGAGACCGAAACGGCAGAAGTAGTTGAGACTACTGACACTGTTGAGGCCCCAGTTGCTGATGAGACTGCAGAAGTTACAACTGAAGATGCTGCTGAAGAGAAGGCTACGCTTACTCTAAGCGATGAGCAGGTTAAGGCTCTTCTAGAGTCTGGCAAGCTTGAGCTTGATGGCCAGGTCCTAGTAGTAAGTGCTTCTGATGCCGCCGAAACAACTGAAGCCCCAGAGGCAGAGGTTGAGGTTGCTACGGAAGACTCTACTTCAGCTGACGAAGTAGTTGCTACGGAGGATGCTGTTGAGGCATCCACCGAGGCAGAAACCACCACTCTAACCGACTTTGCTAACGATCTCGCTCAAGCCCTAAAGGCAATTGATGCCCTTAAGGCAGAAATTGCAGAACTAAAGTCACCAGCAAGTCTTGACAATGTTGAAACCGTTGATAACAATAGTGAAGCAGTCGTCGAGACACTAGATGTTGATAATTCTGCTACCGTAGAAAACCCAAGCGTTGCTGCTACTTCTGTAACGGTGACAAATGATTCTGCCAAGCTTGATACATTTGCATCTAACGTTGTAAACTCATATAAGCATATTCTAGATTCACAGGGAGAAGGCGCAGCTGCTATGTACCTACATCGTCAGCGTAATTACCTTCCCCGCCATTTCAACATTCTTAACTACCTCTAGGAGATAGTAAATGTCACAGAACCGTTATTCTGCGAACTTCAACATTCGCTCTGATGTCTTCGATTCAATCACTCCACAGAACATTCGTCAGCGCGACGTATCAGCTCCAGCTGGTCCTGTCAGTGCATGGCGTCCAGCCGCATGGCTTCCAGTACAGTGGACGGCTTCAAACACCTCTGCTGGCCAGGATGCATTCGTCATCTCCGGCCGTAAGGTTGTAGCTCTCGACTCTGAGGGTCGCGTTGTTCCTGCTGGTCTCCGTGGCGCTCTAGCTGCTGCTACCGTAGCAGACACCGTCCTTACCTACACGTCCACCGATGTTGCTTGGGGCGTACTCGACCTAGTTACGGGTGCTCGCGTTGCTGCTGCTGTCTCTTACTCCTCAAAGCAGGTTTGTGAGGCTCTAGTACAGCGTGGTCTTGTCGACGTTACTGGTCTTACCGCATTCCCAGCTGCTGTTGCAGATGGCGAGGCAGCTGAGATCATTGCACGCTTCATCTCACTTCCAGTAGGCATCTCTGCTTACGACGTACACGTATGGTCTGGCCGCGCCGAAGATGGTGACCAGTTCTTCCACAACTACAGCAAGCAGCACGCTGTTCAGTTCCTTACCGAGGCAGAGCTTCAGGTTCCGCATCGCGTTGCTGGTGTTGCAACTGCTGAGGCTGTCAACTTCACGACTGGCGTAGAGACTTACGATGCTGCCGCTCGCGTATTCCCAGCTGCTGGTAAGGTTTGGGAAGATGCTTCCCTTGCTAACCTTGGCCGTTACGCTGTAGGCGCAACGTCTAACATTCACGCCATTAAGCTCGCTAACGACAGGATTGCTAAGAACACGGCTGCTACGCCAATTACGTGTTCAGCAGCCGGTCTTCTAGTAACCGAGGTTACCTCTGCTGCTGCTGTTACGGCTGGCGGTGAGTTCTACGTCGATTACGATGCTGGCCTTGTCTTCTACCACAACTCAGTTGCTACTGCTACTGGTGCCGCTACGTTTGGTTACTCTTTCTACCTTTCCGAGGCTTCTGACGCTGCGCACCGTATGGTTCACTTCGACGGCATTGCTCGTCCAGGTGCACGTCTCGGCGTTGATGCAGCTTCTAACCTATGTGTCAGCAACGCAACTGGCGATGTACTAGCCGGTGCAGTTGATCTTGGTTATGTTCTTTTCACGCAGTCCCAGCCAGTCGGTAACCTCGACAAGGTCAAGACCGCATTCAACCTTTCTGGTATGCCAGCCTCCGGCAAGATGCCAGGTTCCGCAACTGCAGGTCTTTCAGATCTACTAACGCTCTCCCCAGAGCTAGTTGCTGACCAGGTAGTCGTCTGCCTCTTCAGAGTCTGATTAAACTACTCTCATTTTTTCAATAAAGGAAATTAACAATGAAGCTATCACTTCGCGATGGAAATGAGATCACCCTTCCTTCAGAAGAGCGCGGCGCAGTCAACATGCTTGCTGACCTTCTACGTAATGGTGGTCGTGTTGCTGACTCTGATGCCAGGGTCGATTGGCAGGATCTTTATACGCACCTATCCCCGAAGAACCGTGACGCAGTCGCATCTTCAGAGATTCGTCCGCTACTACAGTCCTCCATGGAAGTCCTCATTCGTGAGCCAATTGAGCCGCTCCGTAAGATTACGGGCATGTTCACGCCAATTCAAGCCCGTGGTCTAGAGACCAAGGTACTTGCTGGTGCACTCGGTGCTGTCACTGCTGGTGACATCCCTGAGCACGGTACGTACCCAGAGGTCATGTTCCAGATGGGTGGCGCTCTACAGACGGCCTTTATCGGTAAGAGCGGTATTGCCGCTTCCTTCACCGAGGAGACCCTCCGTTACAGCACCATGGACATCATGGCAATGAACCTTCGCCTCATGCGTTCCGCCCTACTCCGTCACAAGGAGCAGAAGGCTGCTGCATTCCTCCGTACCCTCGGTACTGAGCTATACAACAACGCTACGCCATCAACCTCACTCTTCGGTGTAACGACGGGTCGTGGTATTGACGGTGCAGCAAACGCTTCCTTCACCATGGATGATCTCCTCAAGGGCATGGCACACATGGCTGATGAGGGCTTCATGCCTAACATCCTTCTCATGAACCCACTGTTCTACTTCATGTTCACGCAGGACCCAGTCCTTCGTAACATGATGATGGCACACGGTGGCGGAGAGATGTTCTCCAGCTGGACTGGCGAGCCAGGCCCACGCGATCCATACAGCAATGGCTCTATGGGTGCAATGGGTCCATCACTCGGTAACCGCATTACCCCAACGGGTGCTGTTTCCGGTGGTACGGCTACTGGTGTTGCTGGCCGTGAGCACGGCATGACTGCTGCTCCGGTTGTTCCAGGTTACTTCCCTTGGCCATTCAAGGTTGTAGTTTCCCCACTCGTTCCGTTTGATGCGGCAACGAGCCTCGGTGACATCTACCTCCTATCCTCCGGCGATGTTGGTTTCCACCTCATCGACGAGGAGCCAACGGAGATTAAGTGGGAAGATCCGAACGTTGATGTCGTCAAGGTCAAGCTCCGTGAGCGTTACGCATTCGCCGTAGCTCATGAGGGTCAGGGCGTTGGCGTTTACAAGAACGTTAAGCTTGATCGCAACTACTGGGATGGCACTGTCTCCTTCGGTGACAACACTGGCCTACCTACAATCACAGCTTTAAGCCCACTCGTCTGATAGATTAGAGTGAGCTAACCTAGGGGCGCCCTTTCGGGGGCGCCCCTTTTTGCGTTGAAGGGTATTGATTTTATTGACTTTCGGTTGTATGCTTGATCAGAACAACTGGAGGTTCCTATGCCAGGTTTCTTTAAGGCAAGTGTAGAAGTTTACGATTGTATCAAAGCAGTACAACGTTCTGACAACAGATTTGATAGACTAGTAGAGACTGAAATCGAAGAGGTTGATGTCAAAGAGCTTCTTGCAACAGCGCAAGAAAATGACGATTCCCATAACTCTGAGGAGTAGTTAAATGGCCGCACCAGTAAGCACCCTTGTGTACCCGGCAAACAGTGATATTGGCATTCCTGTAGGAGCTTCTATTAAGGTTTACTTCGATAGCGTTGTAGACCTTCAGACAGCTAAGGATTCAATCGTTGTTTACGGTGCGGATTTTGATAGGACTTCAGGTCCAGACAGTGCTCTTTGGGTAGATGGAAAAGAGCCAAAGAATCCATTCTTCCTAAACTCACCAGGCTTCAACGGTACGGTTGAGGTTGATGTAACACATTCCTACATTAATACAGCAGATAACACAACTGCTACACCTGGTGCATTGGCGAATCCAGCTGCCGCAGTAGCAGCTGGAGTTGGTAGCCTTATTACGGTTAGTCCCAAAAGCAATCTTGCAGCAGAGACTGAGTACAAGCTTTATGTCAATGGTGATCCAAACACCTTGGGCATTAACGGTGTATCTAGTAGAACTGTATGGGACATTGTACCCGGCGGCGGAAATACTTCTACTACAGGTGAACTAGAAGTATACGGAACCTATGAGGGTTCCGTATCTGACTCTGTTAATGTTAAGATTACGACTGCAGGAGATATTGGAACTGCTAAATACAAGTGGTGGTACGCTAGCGAGCTAGAGTCAGAAGCTCGTCTTGGCAAGGTTACTTCAAGGCGTTACCGTAGGCTTGAAGAAGGACTACAGCTTCGATTCACTGGAAGTGGCTTTGCTCTTAACGATACGTTTAGTTTTGGAGTCGAGCCTGCCGAGCGTATGGCTGCATCATTCCTAGTACTCTTCACTACAAATGATGGCACCTTTACAAGTGCTCCGACAAGTCCTTCAACTCCTGCTAGTTCAACTCCTCCATCTTCAGTTCTTCCTGACGTGTCAACTAGCACTGGATTCACCTTGAGTGAATCAGTGCCAGCAAATAAATCCTACAACGTAAGTGTAAAGGGTCGCACTATTACCCTTACTTTCAGTGAAGACGTAAATGCGTCTACTATTACTGCTGACTCAATTAAGTTATACTCTTATCCAGCATCCGGTGAGTATAGTGAAACTTTAGCTCCTCAAGAGCTAGTTAAGCAATTAGTTGTTTCCGGTAATACTGTAACCATCAAGTACTAGGGAGCTTGCAATGGCAGTGTACGATAGAACAAGTATTCTAAAAGGTCAAACTATTGGCCTTAGGGCTATCTATCGAGACGATGCAAATTGTCTTGTTTCTACTGACGCAGCTCCACTCGTTTACATTTACGAAGATGCAACCCTGCGCGATAGTGATATTGCAGCAGGTACTTATACTAACGCTATTGCAGGCCCATTTACCTCAACTGCATTAAGTACTGGTTACTATGAGTATGAGTATGCTGTACCTACTAGCTACAGTGAAAAGCTTTATTTTGATGTCTGGGTTGCCGCTCTTGATGGCGGCAACGTTACTAGCTTTCTAAGCTTTAGTGTTATTGAAGGTCTTGTAGTCACATCACAAGATGTAGGCGACAACACTATGTTGGTAATTGAACTGGACTCATCTATTGGAAACCTTGCTGGCACTGACACGCTTGGTATTGATACTCAGATTTACTTTAACACGAAGTATAGCCCTTACTATGCTTCTACGGATCTGGTTCGCGTTGAAGTTGGGACATGGATTTCATATATCCCAGACGATACTTTGGCGCTTCTAATCCACTGGTCTTCAAAAGAAGCAGACTTTATTGGATCTTGTGCAGTAAGCAACTATGAAAACTTTGCTTTAGCTAGGACCAAGTACGTTGTATATGATGTTGCTATGAGAGTCTTGAATATGGCTGGTCATGGTACTACACCAGGCTCACAGTCTACTGGTGCTAAAAAGCAGCTTGGAGACCTTACTATTCAGAATGGTTCCGATGGCTCTATTGATCTAGATACAGATGTAGTCAACTGGATCCGCACGCAACGTGAAGACTGGATGAAGGTTCTCAACTCTGGTGGAAGCCTTATGCTTGGGCAGTCTTTCGATCCAACGTTTGCCGTCAAGGGAGCTTACGATCCTGACCGTCGCAACACTGGTAGGCTTTGGGAAAGCCAGTCAGACAACTACTATCATGTCCCTACGATTAATACAAAGCAGACAAGACCAGGTCGTAGACGCGGACGGTTTACACACCGTCAGCGTCAGCAGAAGACTGGAAGGTATGGCAAGGCATGATTAAGCGCCCTTCAATATGGCCAGATGCAACTGGTTCAAATCTAGGCTCAATCAACAGTGAAGTAAATCTTCGCCATGAGTTTGATGTTCTTGTGTACGGACCAAACAAAGATGGCAAGAATGGACATGGTCAGCTGTTTCTAATTCGTCGCGCAAGAAGAGACTCCAAGAATCAAACTGTTGCATGCAGTTGTGTAAATCCTCTACAAGGTCATCATGCTTCACCAAACTGTTCTTACTGCCATGGAGAAGGTTTTCTATGGGATGAAGAATGGGCAATGGGATATGTTAACTTCCTTTCTTCTGCTAGTGGGCTTGGCAACAAGAAGATTAGATTTAATCCCGGAATCATGAACACTGAAACAAAAGTGTTCTATCTTCGTTACGACGTAAACCTTAAGCACGGAGATAAAATTGTAGAAGTAATGCTTGACCAAGAGGGCAAGGTTGTTACTCCTTATGTAAGGGAAGCTATTTACAATCCGCAGACTATTTATGATGCTCGTTCTGATAATGGAAGAATTGAGTTCTATGAAGTATACTGTAGAGAAGAAGACGCCTCCCGTCCTAATAATCAGGTAGCCTAATGTCTAGCAACACCTCACAACTTTTTGAACAAGTTGATAAAGAGATTCTCAATGAAGAAAATCTCTTTACTGTTGCTATTTTGGACAGCAATGGCAACCTAAGTGAGCATCTAAAACAAGTTAAGATTGAGAATCCTTTCTCTTTTGATACAAGCATGTTGTCTCCTAACAACATTCCGTTCGATTTACCAAGGTTTATCGATGTAGCCAATGATGTTTTAGTAGATGCTCAATCACGAGAGGGCACTGAGTCTGATTACTATGTAGGACTTACAGCCGAATTCCCTGATAAGGAATTCGGACGAATTGCAGGTCTTAGTAACGAAGTTATCACTTGGAAAGTGATTCGTCGTGAACCTGCTAAGATGTCATCAAAGGGCGATTCGAGACCACAAAGAAAGGCTCGTTTTACCCAGGACTTGCGTTTGGCGGATCAACCTAATAAAGTAATTACTGTTGAAACTCGCCCTATCGACCATGTTATTGAATTTTCTTGCTGGTCTACGTCTGCTCAACAAGCAAACGATAGAGCACTCTGGCTAGAAAGACTTTTTGTTACTCATACCTGGGCGTTTGAGATTCAAGGAGCGGATAGATTTTTTTGGAAGGATAGAGGAATCGACACTTATGCTACCGTAGGTAACATTAAGTTGTACCAGCGTCCCGTTCGTTTTCATCTGCGTACTCTAGAGCACCAGATTTCAGCAGGACCAATGATTCAACACATGACTTTCAACATTCACTCTTCTAAGTCCTAAACGTCTTTTCCTATTCTTAATCCTTTTTGGAGGCTTTTAAAATGCCATACGAGCACATCCCAGGCGTAAAGGGTAGTTACGTAGACGGTTCAATCGTCATTCCGCGTACCACTCAGCAGCCACGAATTCTTGTAGTAGGCCCAGCAAAGTCTGGTCTAACCAATGAACTATTCACTGTACGTGGTTCCGGCCAAGCCGAGACCGAGTTTACCGCAGACTCCCCAGTCCTACGTGGTTCACACGAGGCCCTAAAGCAGGGCGCTACAAACATTGCTATTATGCGTTCCGGTGGTAAGCAGGGTTCTGCTGTCATCACGGATAGCGATGGCGATTCCCTAACCATTACACCAGAGTCACGCGACGATGCGATCCTAGACCGCTACAGCCTTATCATTGAGGCTTACGCTGGTGCTAACCGTATCATCATCTACGACCTCACCCAGGAGCAGTTTGTTTACGATAGCCAGGAGCTTCTTGCTTTTGACGATGGCATTGTTGATGTCATTGATACTGGCCTATCACTTGTAACAATCGGCGACAAGTCTACGCCTAGCCTTTCACCAAAGCTAAGCGCACTAGTAGTCGGCAGCTTTACTCCTGCAGTAACAAGCCTCTCCCTAACGCAAGGTGCCGATGGCATCAACGTTTCTGCTGCTGAGCGTTACGCTGCACTAAACGCTTCATACCACAACCTTGATTACAAGGATGGGGATATGATTGCTCCTGTTGATGTTTACATCGACGCTGCTAACATTGCTGACGAAGCTGCTGCTAACCGTGTTGCTGACGCTACTTCTGCTACTACCGATCTTGGCCGCTACGGCGCATTCTACCTTGGCGCACCTGCAAAGGACAGCGCACAGGATGCTCTAGGCTACGTTTGGCAGTATGTCTACCGTGGTCGTCTATACACCTACTTCGTAGACGTATCTGATTACGCTTCAGCTACTCCAGCCGCTGCTACCAAGACTGACAACACGGACCTAGTTTGGACCGCTGCTGCTGGTAAGGGTGGAAACGGAATTACGATTGCTGCTGCTGTTGACAGTGGTTCTGGTGGTCTAGCCATTACCGCTGTTGAGGGCGGAAATGGCACTCTAACGATCAACATTGATCTTGGTGCTTCAGCTCCAGCTGATAACAATGCACTAGCAACTGCTGCTACTACTCTTATTGCTGCAATTACCCTTTCCTCAGGCAAGGCACTAAGCAGCATTCTTAGCGTAGCTGGTGGTTCAACTGCAATCTCAGCCTTTGGAGACCTACCTGGTGGTGCTCTTACTGGTGGACTTGGTGGTGCGGTTCTAACGCATGCAGACCTAACGGGTGACACTGTACCTTCAGCTGTAACGACTCGCTTCGCTGCTGCTGTAGATGCCGAGCTACGTGAAGTTAACTTCGCGCATCAGCTTGCTTCATTCTGTGAGACTGCTTCAGTCAACTGGAAGGCAATCCACGGCGCTATCTCAGTTAAGGCTCCAACGGCATTCAGCCGCTCTGCTCTTAGCGATTGGGTTGGCACCATGCCAACCTACAGTGATAACTCTTCTGAGCTATTCATTGACTCTGCAGCCGACAATGGCGATGGTATCCTAGGCATTAAGATTATGTCTGGTAAGGCAGATTCTTCTGCTGGCTACCGTGCATCACTTGTCACGAATGGCGCAGCTTCTGATTCACTTGCTTACGGCGGTCTCATTAAGACTGTAGGTGCTTCCCTTCCTAACGGTAAGGATTGGGCTTACGGTATTGCTGATGGCGACGAGGCAACTGATTCAAACAACTCTCCAGTTGACCTTGGCCGTCACATCCACGTCACTGCTGGTTGGCCAATCCTAACGAACGCTTACAATGGTGGCACGACTTACCGTGGCGACATTGCAACTACGTTCCTAGGCAAGCTTGCTACCATGCCTGAGAACATTGAGCCAATTGGTCAGCAGGGCAACCTTGCTGGTGTTACTTCAGTACCACGTATCCACAGCGCTCAGCAGGATAACCTTGGACAGCTTCGTTTCGTAAGCATTCGTCCAGACGAGCTAGATGGTGGAATCATTCGCATTGTTCGTGCGCGCACTGCAGCACATCCAACCAGCGATTACTCCAAGATTTCTACGATTCGTTGTGTTAACAAGCACCTTGAGGATCTTCGCGCTATCTGTCGTCCATTCATTGGTAAGGCATTCAGTGCACAGAACCTCGTATCACTACAGTCACAGATGGATCTCTACCTCCGTGAGCAGCGTGTTCTAGGCTTCAACGAAGGCGCACTCGCCAAGTTGAGCTACAGCCGTGCTGACAAGGTACAAGGCCGACTTACCATTCATCTAAGAATGGTTCCTCCGTTCGCCCTAGAGTCCATTACCGTTTCAACCTCTATCGCTGCTGACGATACAGAGCTATAAGAAAACCATAAGGAGCTATTAAAATGGCTGAAACTTCACTAGAACTATCCCGTACCTACACCAGCTTCTCTGGTGTAGACATTCGCGCCGTTATCGGAACGAATACTGTCGGGTCACTCCAGGGTATTTCTTACGCTATCCAGCGCGAGAAGGCACCTATTTACGTTATGGGCAAGGTTGATCCACTAAGCTTCTCACGAGGCAAGCGTGGTATTGCTGGAACCATTATTACTCTTATGCTAGACAGTCACCTCATCAAGGATGAGAAGTACGGCTTCAACGAGATGAAGGCTGTTCTAGACAGGGATGAGATTGTTCCACGCACAACAGATCTAAACTCTGCTACTGACAATGTCCTTGGTGCACTAGATGACGGCTTTTCTGATTTTAGTTCATCTAACCTTTCGGATGCATATGGCCTTTTTGCTCCAACGTATGTTGACCAGATTCCTCCGTTCGACGTAGTAATCGTTGCTGCTAACGAATACGGCAAGGCTGCTGAGATGCGCATCTATGGCATCGAGATCCTCAACGAGGGTTCAGGCTTCTCTATTGACGACATTGTCATTGAGAACCAGATGACTTATGTTGCGCGTACAATTCTTCCATGGCAGAAGCTTGGTTCTTTTGACATGACTACTGGTCTCTTCACAGAAGAAGCCTAACTAGACTTTTTAACCATTCGTGGTTAAACTAGGGAAGCCCCTTGTAAGGGGGCTTCCCTTTCTTCGTTTGGAGTGGAAGATGCCGAAGGTAAGTGGATACCAGTACTCATACTCTGGTGCCGACTGCAAAGTGTTTGCCTATCTTGAAGGTAAGTCAGAGAAGATTCATCAGATTGAAGCAATGAATACCATTAGTGTATCAGTTCATGAGTCTAAAGGTCAGGCTCGTGCTTTAGGCTATCGTGGAATCAAAGGCGTATCTCGTGGTCTAAGAACTATTGCAGGCTCTATGATTCTAACTGTTATCGAAGATCATCCACTAAGAGATCTTCTAAGTGAATCAAAAGAGGTGCAAGACGTATGGTCTATTGACAGAGGGGACAAGGGTGTCGGATCGTTTGGCAACAAAATTGAGTATTCTAATAAGATTTCAACCCTTCTGCCTAGGTTTAATATTCTTGCTACTTATGTTAGCGAAATGGGCGGAGTAGTTAATGAGCCTAACGTTTTTGCTAGCGAAGTACCACTAGCAGGCTGGGAACTAAGAGGGGTTCACATTACAGATGTTGGCTTGGTAACCTCTGTGCACGATATTGTTTCCGAAATGACTATTAGCTTTATTGCTGAAGACTTCTATCCGTTTAGCTTGAATACGACTGATGCATATCCTGAGGACGCTACAGGAGAGCCAGAGCCTGCTGACGACGAAGCAACTGAATTTTCTGTAACGGCTACTGATGATGTAGAGTTTGACAACAATGAGTATAAGGTTTACTAATGCCTAGTTTTGATTTCGATTATTTCTGTTCAGCTAATGTTGTTGTTTACGTAGGGGACCAGCCGCTTTTGGATGCGGCTGGCATTTCTTATGATGTTCAGGAATCTAGGAGGCCAATCTATGGTTATTCTTCAAGACTATTTGATGCTGTTAGTCGAGGCAATGTACTTGTAAGCGGTAGTCTTTTAGTCAACTACATTAACCAAGACTATCTTTATGACGTTATCAACAGAGCTATTGGCTCAGAACAGATTCGCACTGGACCTGGTCCTGCGCAAGCCGCAGAAGAAATTAAGCCCGGTACTGAAATCCTTGATGATATTGCCCAACTAGGTAGCGGTAGTAAACAAACGATTGAAAACTACACTAGGGACTATTGGGGTATTAGTCCAGATGGAACTTTTGAAGAAACGCCTAGCCAGATAAAAGATACGTACAACCCTCTTGACATGAAGGGAGGCGTGAACATAAAGGTAGTGTTTGGCGAGCAAGGTGGCCACAGGCAAAATGGTTCAAGTGCTTACTTGCTTGAGGGTGTGCATTTTACAGGTCGAGGCCAACAGATTTTTGTTGACCAAGAAGTTATTGTAGAGCAGTATTCTTTTATCGCCAGAAATGTTAGAACACTACAGAATCCATATGACGTTACTCCAACCACGGAATAAATATGAGCAAGCTTGGTCTTAACCCACGACAGGTCGCAGCACTGAAGAAGGCTTCAGTTGACCCGAACGACATTCTTAATAATCTAGATAACCTTAACAATGAAATTGCTTCTCTAAACGGAGAGGAGCCTACAGCACCTGAAAAGAAGGAAGAAGTTATGTCAAACGATTTTGGTCTACCAGATCCAGCTGAGCTAGCAGCAGAGAATGCACGCCTAGAGCGTGAGATTGCCGATAAGCGTGCCCGTGAGGTCGAAGCGGCCCGTGAGGCCGCTGAAGATCAGGAGGCGGAGCTAGAGCAAGCTGTTGATCCTCGTGAGGCTATGCAGAACCAGATTAAGAACATTCTTGCTAACGCTGTTGGTGCACCAAGCCCAGAGCAGATTGAGGCTCTTAAGGAGCGCTATAAGAAGGTACATGTAATTGCTCTTAGTGAGGAAGACGTATTCGTCTTTACTTTCCTACGTCGTGGAGTCTGGAAGCAGATTCAGCAGTGGGTAGAGAAGGAGGCTCAGGCTGGAGAGGGCTCTGCTGTTCGCGCAGAGGAGACTCTACGCCAGAAGGTTCTACAGAACACGGTCCTATACCCGAAGGGCGTAGGCTCACCTGAGTTCGCTTACAACAGCCATGCTGGTCTACTTGATACTTTGTATGAGGTAGTAATGTTTAACTCATACTTCCTTAACACGCAGCAGGCTATGGCTCTAACTGTAGAGCTTTGATAAGTTATGAGTGTCGATATCGATACACTCATTGACTCTAAGGGTCTTTATAAGACGGTGGTGCCTAATGCACCACCGTTTGTATGGAGGCTTTTGTCTATGAAAGAGTACAATGCTTTTCGCAAGCTTTTGTTCTCAGAGGCTTTTCATCCATATGTTTTATATGGAGCAGTGTTCGAGCGTTGTTACGCAGGTAACGTTGCTTTTATTGATGGCAATTTGCCAGCAGGTCTTTTCATTTCCATTGGGGAAATGATTATGTGGATATCTGGCGGATCAGCCGGGCAAACTCAAAAAGAAGACATTACAATGGCAAGGAATGCATACCCTGCTGACAGCGTGCACGAAGTCATGAAGCGTGTTATTCTACTAGCATTCCCTTCTTATACTCTTGAAACTATTGAGGAATGGACTCGCCCAGAACTACTCTACAAGTTTACTGTTGCTGAAAGCGTATTGGTCAATCGTGGTATCGGATATGAGCCTATTGATGTGCGCAAGATTATGAGTGCTGGCCAGGCTGCTAAGAAGCAGGCTATCGACTTCCAGCGTGAGAATCAACAGCTAAGTGACTCTAAGGGTATGAGAGGGGATCACGAACATATCCTTGATGCCTCACCACAAGAGTTTGAACGCAAGAGGAGAATTGCTCAAGCGGCACAAAGCCAAAGAGAAAAACAACTAAGCAGAGGGTAGTAAATGAATGGTTCTAGCTATGGAGGTTACGTCTGGAATGGCGAAACCAAAGAGCCTCATAACCCTTTGCTACAGCAAGTTGCTGCTGTTGGTGTTGCAGGTACAATGGCTTACGGGGCCTTTTCTGCAGCTACAACACCAGGTCTTGTCACTGATAGACCTTTAATTGATTCTCTACATGCAGGGGCAAGGTTCGTTGGGAACCTTAGCCCCGGCTCTTTGCTGAATACCTTTTCTGGTCCAGAATTTATGTTTCCATTCTTGTCTCCTAGCGGACAAGGTCTTGGAGACTCAGATGGTGGTTTCACTTGGAGTAGAGACTTTCTTAAGAAAGATGAAACCTACGACTACCTAAAAAAGATTACTGGACTTGATGAAAGCGGTTTAAGGTCCAGAGGTATTACGAGGGGCATGATTGATGGCGAGACAGATCTTGCCAGCCAGATCTTTTTTGAGCGTGGGAATAAGCCTGGAAGAGGAACACTCTATAGTGAGGTAAATGGACAGCGCCATCAGCTTTCCAAAGACATTATGCTTATGGCTACAGAGGGAGAATACGACCCTCTAGCTATGAAGCAACACAAGGTTAGCCGTGCTTCTAGGGGTGTTTTCCAAGCCCTAGACATGTTTAGCACAAAAGGCTTTAACCAAGAAGATGTCTTTAGAGGAAATGTTACAGATCCTAAAACAGGAAACATTTCTAGCAGACAAGCTAGTATCATTCCTATTCCTTCTATCTCTGGTTCTGTTTCCAATGTTGGAGACATGGGTAGAAGAACAACCTTCCATAGGGCTAGTCTTGCTTTCCGTGCAGCTCGATTTAATGACCTGGCGGAAGGAACTGTTACAGGTATCTTTGGAAGCAGATTAGGTCCTGTTCTAAATGAAACCCTTGGACTAAAGGGCGGGTCCGCTACATACGGACCTGCCTCCCATATGTTCTTAAGGTACGGTGGTACAGTTGCTAAGTTTGGCGCTGCAGCTATGGCAGTCAGTCAAGGCGACTGGATGCGTAGAGAGTATGGTCTACCTGGTCAGGCATTAGCTTCTGCTGGTGTATCTGCTATTGCTGGTTACACTGCTGGTCGCCTAGGTGCTACTGCAAGAATGCAAGGTATGATTGCAGCAGGTACTTTCGGCGCGCAGATGTTGTTCCCTGGCTTTGATCAAGGTGTATTCCAGGGTGTTGCAACAATGGGTGTTAAAGCCCTTGAAGCTCGCGCAGTTGAAGTTAACCCTTTTAACTACTATCGTAGAACACTAGAAGGTTTTGCACCAGGGATCACCAGTTGGGAGACTGGTGCTCTTGGTGCTGTTGCAGTTGGTATTGCAGCATATGCAAAGGTACCTGGAACTGGTGCAACTATTCCAGAACACCTATTCAGAAGAATGGGTCCTAAGGGGCTGAATGAGGTTACAGATCGACTTGGTCTAGGCTTCCTAAAGATGGATCAGAAGTACATTACGGAAATGAGTAGCCTTCCTAGTACTACAAGGGATGTCTTTTACGACATGATGCAGCAGGGCTTAAACACACCTACGAATCTTGATCCAACAACTACTCGTGGGCGCTTTGGCATTATGCGTGCCCATATGAAGAAAGAAGCAGACTTCTATAGCTTTCTGCGAACCTCTAACCAAACATGG
>UEXM01000740.1_pt1 | contig 32304 bp, 14 predicted proteins | sample 1796661 | NCBI WGS metagenome assembly UEXM01 (sample SAMEA4772469, study PRJEB27181) | metagenome
GATAAGTTCTGGAAGGAGATTCGTGCGTACCTTGAATTAAAAGAAAGAGACAATTTCAACCCACCACTATGATATCTATAAATGTAATAGGTGAATTGATATCCGGCAGTTACGGTAACACCCCGTTCTCTCGTGCATACGAGAAGGATATTTATGAGCAGATGATCAAGCTTTCTAACGATGCTGATCAAGCTGCTACGGTTGAAGAATACAATGCGATACTCGCTGAGTTCTCATTGTTAGCTACGGAAGATCTAGCTGAGAAGAAAATGTACACCGAATTTGCTGGTGGCGTTGAGCTTTTCAAAGATCCTGCCGGGCGCTACTTCTTCAGGTTTGAAGATACAACGATAATAAACATACCAGTCCCCGAATCACTTGTTGATAGAGTCTTTGACTCTGCCAGCATGGGGGTGGATGTAGACCCGTTGTTCAAACTCTGGATGAGATGGTGCCGTAATCCTGTACTTCGCAAGAAGCTTAAAGATGGTAATGGGGATGACTTCTCCAGGAGATTCTTTGAGTTCATTGACATGAAGTACGTGCATCCCAAGCTCAAAGAAGAGTTGATGGAAGAGCACGGACTGAGTGAAGAGCTTGCGGAGGATCGTGCTACTATGTATCAAGTAAAGATTACCAAAGAAGGTTTGATCAACGCGTTCAAGGTCTCGAGAGAGATCATGCACAAGTATGATTCTGAGACTGGGGAAGAGATTCCTCGTTATCAGCGGACCTTTAACATTGACACAGGTGAGATTGAAGGTGATGGACTCCCCGAACATGTGGAGGAAAGACTCTTCGAACCATCTGTCAAAGGTCAAAGTGGTGATGCATTTTACTGTGAGGGAGCCAATGGGTATGACAGCCCACAGCACTTCATCAAAGTTGGTTGTACACACAGACTCCCGTCATGGGATATGGTGAACACCAATGATGAGCAGAGCTGTGTGCCAGGTCTACACGTTGGTGGCCTCAAATATATTGCTTGGTACAGTGGTGAGATCCATAATGTTTTTGTCGACCCGATGCATGTTGGTGCTATTCCTGATTCAGAGGACGGTGCTATTCGTTGCCTTCAGTACTTCGTACACTCCAGCTTGTCTGGTGTGAACGGTAGTATGTATCATTCTTCTGCCTACGCTGCTCTAACTGATGAGCAGTGGGTAGATATGAAGGATAAGATAATAGAAGAGTACAATGAAACTTCAGATCGGGTTGGTGAGATGAAACTGCTATAACATGAGCAGTATTGAGAGACTACCCAGAGATGGGAACATCTGCCTTATTGATGCTGACTCTCTCATATACTATGAAATGAATAAGCCTACCCTAGAGGAGGCTATTTATGGTGTAGATGAGCGTATTAGTCACATGTTGAACCAGTGCAACACCTCACAGTATACTGGTTTCCTTACAGAAAAACGATGCTTCAGATATGGAGTGGCGGATGACTACAAAGGGAACCGTAAGGGTAAACCTAAACCTCCTGTCTTCTATGCTCTTCGTGAGCATATGAAGCAGAGGTATGGGTTTTGGGGTGTGTCCGCTCTTGAAGCAGACGATCTCTGCAGCTATTACTCGTACACGGATAAGCGTAGTACGATAATATGCTCGCCAGATAAAGACGTTCTGTATCAATGTGTAGGCATGCACTACAACTATCAGAAGGGTGAGTTCCTCCATACTACTCCCGATGAAGCGCTTAAGTTCCTATGGAAACAAGCGTTGATGGGAGATAGTACAGATGGTATCCAGGGCCTCCCAGGCGTTGGTAGTAAGACTTCCGAGAACTGGTTGCAAAACCGTAAGAATGACTTCGAGGCGTTTACGCTGAAGAAGTATGTCGAAAAGTTCGGGATGGTAGAGGGTATTATGAAGTTTGGCCAAACATTCAGACTGGTGTACTTACTTAAGACATCTGATGATATTAAGCGCGAGACCTCTCTGATACTCCCTACACTTGAAGTTCATACACTACCAAAACCTGAGGACGAATGGTAATCTGCAATGACATACAGCTAACGCCATTGAATGGTAGAACTGTGCGTCTGACTGGAGATCTCTCTAAGTGTAAAGTAGAGAAGATTCACGGAGTAATTATATCTATGGAGTTTAGTGTTAACGACTGCTCGTGGGAGGTCAAGCTTGGGGAAACTATTAGAACCAGGCGAGCTTCCTATCGTGTAAACGTTATCCTACCCATAGTATCTGCAGGCAATATAATATGCTATGACCTAGCAGTGGCAAAGCTCACAGACAGCAGCATCTTTGTACTACCCTTACTTGGGGTGGGTACAAGGAAGTTGTTTATGTGGGACTCGCTGCTTGTCAATGTGTTTATAGAGACACCGGACGAGAAGGATTGCATTGCACTCCTCTATCGTTTTTCAGGTGAGCCTATATTTACGAAGTTTGAATCTGCTCTATGCTCGTTCAGAAACTTTAGGACTCGTATAGACCCAGATCCATACCATGTCCTGTTTGTGTTCGACGTCCAACCCGATGCAAGAATTGCATACGAATGTTTTACAAAAGGCCAATACTCAAAGATACCGGATGAATGGAAACTTAGAATTTTAGAATACCACGACTTCGACATCGATGGACACACTGGGAAGATTCTCTTTAAAGCAGAGAGTTTGAAAACTAAACTTGAGGAAGAGCTGGACGTGAAGCTACCGCCTGATGCGGAGCTTCGCAGCAAGCCCAACCTTAGTCTAGAAGTTTTCGATCCTGCTTATTATGCTCCCAGCAAACCTAAATTATGAGCGATATACTTAAGAACAAGCTTGGAGACTGGTGGCCAGTCCTCAAGCCTATCTTTGAATCACAGAAGTTTGTGACTCTGCGTGACGCTCTTAAGCAAGAGTATACCTCTGGTACATGTTATCCCTCCCAGGATAATGTGTTCCGTGCTTTCGAGCTCACACAGTTTCATGACCTCAAAGTCGTTATAATAGGACAAGATCCCTACCATAATGGGATAGCTACTGGACTAGCATTTGCCACTGGCAATGGTAAAATGTCTCCCAGTCTCAGGAACATAGTAAAGGAGTTGTATGATGGCTACGGTATGCCCGTGTCACCTGACTTCGATACTAGCCTTGAGCATTGGGCAAGAGAAGGTGTGCTGTTACTCAATACCTCACTTACAGTGAGAGAGAAGCAGCCTAACTCTCATAAGAAGTTATGGGATGGCTTTACGCAGCAGGTAATCAAACGCATCATCGCTAACCACAAGAACATTGTGTTCGTTGGTTGGGGTAAAGATGCTTCGAATATGCTGGCTGACTGCTATGTACAACACAAAGAACCTATCATGTCCCTCTTTCCTGAGGAATGTGAGACGTCACACTACCTACTGACTGCACCGCATCCTGCGGCTGAAGCATATAGTGGTGGTAAGGCTGGGTTCTTTGGTTGTGACCACTTCCCTAAGATTAATCAGTATCTTAAGGAACCTATAGACTTCTTGGGCATAGCCCAGAAGCAGACTGCACAATAAGAAAGGGGGGCTTTTGCCCCCCTTTTTACACCGTGCTATTTACACGAACGTGAAGTTTATGGTTAACGCTGCATCACTCAGCTCTGGGAATTCTCTACGTATCTCAGCGTCTATAGCTGGTTGGAGGTAATGATGAATCACTGACTCCTCATTGGTCTCCGTTGAGATTCGCTGCACCCCAAGATCATTCATGCCTGCATCGATGTGTACAAACTTCAGGTCCTTAGAACAAACTACTTTTACAACTTGCCTCTTCATGGCTACAATATATGGGGATTATACAACTCATCTCTCTTGATTTACTATTGAATTCTCAACAGTGAGAAAGTCAATAGCGATAGGGGGTTGAAGAGATAGTAGTTCAAGGAAATCAGAGTTATCGATTACCCCATTACCATTGTAGTCGAACTGAGCAGCGTCTGAGTTTGGGTCTATGTGATTCCCATAAGCTGTCAGCAGAAGAAGAAGGTCCATTATGTAGGTTCCCCAAGACATTAATACGGACTTTGCGACAACAACACCAACAGATCAGCGCTTCCGATGATTCCGTTGCCGTCGTAGTCAAACATTATATTGTTGGGAGACGCCTCGTTTCCGAAGGCAGCCAACACTGATAACAAGTCCAGTATAAATTCCATACTCCCTCTACGTACTAGAGGAGACAAAGGTTACTCGTCGAAGAATCTTATTCTATCTCTGACGTTCTTTGTCTTGGTAGTCTGGTAACCATTGACAGGACCTGTAACTCTCTTCAGATCACCAACTATCTTACGTTGTCCTTTCTCAGCCCAGCTAGAGCTACGCTGCATAAAGATGTCCTCTTCTTCACCAATTCCAAACAGATAGGGCACCTCCTTGAACATGAACTGGTCTATGAGGTCCCAGTACTTCTCAACGTGGTTGGCTGTAGCCATTGGTGCCTTAAACATCCTAATGAATTCTGCAGGATTGAGGAGTGCTGTAAGCTCTGTCTGCAATCTACGTGCTTGGTATGCACCAAACGCTGCGAAGTAGTTGTCCTCGTCATCGTCTGACATACCCTTGAGTAGGGAGAATATAGCCATTGAGCTAACAATGTATGCCATCTCTAGACCTGCACGCTTCATGTTGCGCTTGTCTATTGGTGACAGATTGCCGTACAGCTTTGTAACCTGACCTGAGTTCAGAGCAGCATTGCGTAGGAACCCAAAGAACGTAGTGTAGTATCCTCTAGTTACCGTACCTATCTCAAGGTCATTGTGGTAGTCTTCACCATGTCCAACACGTCTTCTGTAGAACGGTACAAAGTAGTTCTTGAATAGGAACAAGAGCTTACCCCACACCTTAGATGTAGCAGAGGCTGCATCTATGTCACCCTTGACCTGGTTGGTTCTCCTGTTGATACCCGCAAGCTTGTTTGTAAACGCATTCACATTGAAGTTTGCAATCTTGGGGTTGACGATGAGCTTACCATTCTCATCCATGATCAAGTTGTCCCACAGGTTGCCCTCAATCTTGTTGCCATCCTTATCTACAAAGTCCTTTGTTGCCTGCATTACAGCAATCATCTTAACTGATGTTACCTGATGCTCAACTGCAGACTGCCCAGCAAACAATATGTTGCCCTGTGCTGTCTTCTTGGCTTTGTTACCAGTCACATTCTTACCAATCTCATCTGTGATGTCAGTGCCGGCATCAAACATTTCCCTAGCTTGAGATAGCTTGGACTTCTTTGCAAAAGCTCCGAGCTCCTGCAGTGCAGCTCCCTCTCTAAAGTATATCTTGAATGCTTCTCTTCTGTTGGCTCTACTAAAGAACTCCCCAACCCCTGCTTCCATCCCTGCCATCAAGTTATCGAGAACTGCTTGGTTACCCATCTGCAAGAAGTTGAATGCCAGACTGTTAAGTGCTGTCAATTGTATAGCTCTGTCTGCTACCTTCTGTCCTGAGAGTCCACCAACAGCAGCGCCAGTAACCTCGAACCTGCCGTAGAAAACTTTGTCTACAAAGTCACTGAGGTGCTGGTAAGTTCTATCCTCCCCCTCCAAAGATTGGGTAATGTACTCCTCAGCTTTTGTGACACCACTCTTTATGTAGTCAACCATTGGTATACCACCCTGCTCTTGTATGACCTGTCTCTGCTCATGCAGATTCATCATGGCATTGACAAGACCGTGCAGCTTACCTTTCTCTTCGTACTGATACGCCATGTGTCCAAACTGCAGGATGCTACTCATAACATCCTTACTGGCATCAACGTGTGAGATGCTGTTGGTGTAGTACACAGGTATGGACTTTATCTGCTTACCAGTATTGTCTACCACACCACCAAACTGTATGTCGGTATCCTGTCTAGTAAAGCCTTCAGCAATCGCATCCTTGATTGTACCAATCACCCCATTCTCACTCATACGATCATAGTCCTCCTTTCTAATAGCAGGCATAGCATAGGACATCTCTTTGTTCCAAGGGTCCATATACATGCGGCTCTTTCCAGAGATCATTTTCTGCTGAGCTGCGTACGTTGATGTGATGTAGTCGTAGTATGCTTTCAGTTCAGGAGTAGACTGTATCTTCTCATACTTCTCACTTGCATACAACCTGTCACCATTCTCCGCATACAACTTTGGTACAGCAAGCGGACCAATAAATCTACCTGAGATGTCATCAAACGACTTGGACTTCTCTGACCTAAGTTCATTAAGCTCAGCCTCAAGTATAGCTATGTCTGTATCAAGAGGGGACCATCCCTTCTCAATCATATCTACAGCCATCCGCTCCTCAAAGAACTTAAGCTTGTCCTCCATCTTAGTAATCTCAGAGTTCAAAGCGTTGTACAACTTCATAGCATCAGGACGCTCCTCCGTATTGGCTGCTTCCCAGCGCTTCATCTCAGCTATGTAGCCCTTGTACTTGACTGATATCTTACCATCCTCACCGTACTTCCAGGCTTGCAGCTTGGCCATGTCTTTAGAGCCCGGGTGACCGTACTTCTTCTTAGCCTTTCTCTCTGTCTCTGCAAAGGCATCGTACCACTTCTTTGAATCCACCTCCTGTACTATAGCCAAGACCTCAACACCATTGGTTGGGTTTACAAATGTTGTAAGCACATCCTCATTCAGCTTGGCCACATTGTTCTCCTGTCCCTTGAATGCTACAATAGCTTTGTACACACTCTCAGACTCACGTATCAAATCAGTCGCTCTGCGGTTACCATTCATACGGGCACTACGCACAGCATTTACAAACAGCTGTAGGTTGTTCTCGTTTGAGTATACCAGTGGGTCAGCCATCAAAGAGAAGAAGCTCTTCTGTGTATGAGCTTGAGTCAACTCATTGATCAGCTCCTTACGCCCTACTCTCTTGTTCTTGAGCGTCTCGATCTTAGCCTTGACAAGCTCTCGTCTGTATCCGTCATTCCCCAACTCTGCTACGATTGCATTCTTTCTAGCCCTGACCGCTTTGATGTTAGGGTCTCTCGTAAACACCGTACCAATCATGGACGTGCCCGACGTGTCATATACCCCATCCTCAAGCCCCTTCTCCAGAGACTGTATCTGCTGCTCCAACTCAGTGTTAACTGCATCCCCTTCCCCCAATTGGAACAGTGAGTCCACTACAAGTGGTGCTACGTTAGTAGCCCAGTCTGCATTGATGTACCTGAGGTTCTCCAGCGTATCACCAAGCTTGGTGTATATCCTGTACAGGTCATTGGTGTCATCAGTGGTAAGCTCTCCGCTCTTGTACTGCTCATTCAGAACTCTACGGATATTACTTATTGTACTGTTCTCATCCTTTGTACTAAACAAACCGTCCAAGATGTACTTAAGCTCGTTCGCCTCGTTCAAAAGAGCACGTGCCTCTTCTTTGCTGAGGGATCTATCCTTGTACTGCAGGATCTTGTCGTGTAGTTCCTTGGCTTTGGCTTCTTGGATTGTAGCAAACCTCTGGAATCCAGTGAATGCTCGTATCTCATTGCCTATGTCCTCTACATTCTCAAACTTCTTTGTCAGGTCCTTGATCAAAGCAACATCAGACTTAGATGCTTTATCTCCCTGAGCTTTGATACGAGCTATCTCTCGCTTGAGTGATGTACGAGCTTCTTCTGCTACTTGATCCAGTCTCTCATCTATAGCCTTAGACAGCTGAACCATCGGGTTAAACTCCCCCTGAGATATAGATGCCCTGATCTCCCCAGCAAACAACTCCTCTGCCAACACAGCTGCAGCATTAGGAGTGATGCCAAATATCTTACCAATCGCACGGAGTATCTTATTGATAATACGCTGAATTGCACTAGGGTTCTTTCTCTCAATCTTAGCCCCCTCAAAACCTATGGCCGTAACCAAGATCTCCTTAGCCATCTGCTCTGCATTCAAGTTGGGATACTGAGCTCTTACACTCATAGCCAACTCTGGACGCAATGCTTCTATCTGAGCAGCATCTCTCATTACCTGATCGATGGGAAGTCTATCAACAAGTATGTGACCAAACTCGTGGTAGGCTGTGTCTGCTGTCAACTGATCTCTGTCAAGAGTAATAACATTACCTGCTACACTACCCTTCACACCTGCAGCTAGAGTACCAAACTCTACAGTCACATCTACACCTGCTTTCTGGAACGCTGTTTGCAGCTTTGCAATCTGTGAATCTACAGACTTAGGATTGGCTCTCTGTGTAAACTGCTTTGGCATTAGCCTGCTCTCGTCAGGACCATACTCAGTTCTATGTATCAAGCTTTTACCTTCAGCCCCTCGTATGTTCATCTCATAGAATGCGCCCTGTCTACCAAAGGTGTTTGATCTTCTGTAGACAGAAGCCTTAGACAACGAACGGTCTTGATCAAATACAGGGTCACTCACTTTAAAGAATACAGAGTTGTCAATTACCACAGCATCTGCATCTTCTGCTGCCAAGGATACGACCCCACTTTCTGGGTTATTTACCCCAAAGATGTTCTTAAGAGCACGTCTTCCCCCAATCATGTGGTGGCCAAAGTGTGCCCTAAACTCTGTAGCAGTGATGTTCTTCAGTGCCGCCATGTCTTTAGCCACGACTCTGTTCTGCATGTGATCACTGACTCCCAAGTCCTGTATGAACTGAGTAGGTATGTGCTCAAACAATGAAGTAGGTCCGGGTGTAAATCCAGTAGACACAATGAGGTTTGTAATAAGGTCCTTACCAAACTTCTCAAGCTCTGCATTATCGCCATAGAGCATCTCATACCAAGCCTGGTCAATATCATTTACTTGTGTTTCTGTTCTATCAATATTCCCCTGCAACTCTAGAGCATGTATCATACCCATGTCGTCAGGTCTCATAGTAATCTTAGGCTGCAGGTTTTGCAGCAGAGCATTACTTGGGAACCTCTTCTTCAAGTCACCAAACTTCTTTACAATGTTCAAATCAGGATCAAGCATAGTCTCCTCTACTACTGCCTTATCTAGAAGCCCACTCTCGTAGAGTGCACTGCCAGGCATAGTGGCTATGTAGTAACTAGCTATCCTCTCTAAGTCCCTGTGCGCTCTATCTGTAGGAGCCACATTGGTGATACGCATAGCATTCTTCTTGAAATCCTGAAGACCTTCCTGTAGTGCTGGGAAGCCAAGGTTTGTCATGAAGTTGAGAGACTCTACGATAGAGTTATAATACTCAGCTATGTAAGGGTACTTACTTCTCTCGCCCACTTCCCCAGTAGTGATTACTGAAGCCATAGGGGTGCTATCAACAGCATCCAACTTAGCCAAGTGCTGAGGTATAGTTCCTGCCTGGTCTATGTTATCTATGTTCACAGCTCTACCAAGAGCAGCGTATCTAGAAGCTGCGTCCATGAGTCTACCAAGCTCACCAATTGTTTTCGCTCCCCCAAGAGCCATGTCCAAGTCAATCTCCACAGCTCGTACATCTTCCATAGAGTCCATAGCCAACCCTAGGCTACTAGCAGCTTCTGCTACTGACTGACTGTTGGCAGGCATATCCTCCTTCAACATCCTATCTGTAATGTCACGTACGTTAGGGTTGGTAATAAATGGTGTGATATCCACAGGTCGTAGACCTGCATCAATCATAAGGTGCCATATTCCAGCTGTCTTAGACGTAATGTTTAGAGAGTCCTGTATTGGATCTTTTACAGAGTCAACTGCGGCAGACAACAACTGGGAAAGGTAGTAGTCACTGGGTCTCTTGACCCCGTATGCGTCAGGCAGTTTAGTTTGGTAGTCTAGTTTTGTAACTGTTGTGTCCCCTGAAGTAATCTCAGCTATCCCATACTCTCCTAGAATAACAGGCACGCCGGCAGACTCCAATACGTTTCGTGCGGCTATTGCATTTGCGTGCTGCCCACGTAGTGCATTGCTCAACATATTAGCCATCGATGTCCTGATGGGTGTAGAGGTCTTGTAGATGTCTATAGCCTGCTTGCCCATACCCATCTCTTCTCTAGCTTTCTCCAAGTCATCTATCATAAGAGGAGACAGTGACTCAGCTGCATGTGTCGGTGACTGGGCTACAGCCTTGAACGTATCGAATATGATGTTGTTCACTTCCGGCTCAGACATAAGCTCAGTGCTAGACGGATCTTGTGAGTAGTCTGGTGTTATCTTCTTCCCGTCCTTAGTCTCAGGAAACAGCAAGAACATCTTGTCAATGTCAAAGTCACTACCCATCTGGTTAGTGATACCCGCAGGTACTCTGATACTACCCTTGTATCCGTCGGGCAGCAAGTACTTGATCTGCATCAGCAGCATAGATGACTTACCCTGCTGTGGTATACGATACCCAAGTATCTCTCTAAGCTCTAGGTTGACTTCCTCCAAAGATTGATTTGGATTTATACCAAGTTTTCTAAGTGTCTTGGTGGTAACAGCAACCTCAGCTGCTACAATCTTATTCCCACCCTCGTCTACTGTCAGGAACTTCAGTCCGTCGTCTTCTTCTCTGGTAAAGTCAGAGAACTGCACAGCCTCAAAGCCCTTCATCTTCTGACGGTATACCTCCTTACGGAATACACTGAGTACTAGATTACCAAAGCGAGTACTCATTGCAGGGAATGCAAACGGTATGACTGGGGTGATGATACCATCTCTCACCTCCAAGTCAAGCATCTTAGCCTGGTTCTCACTGAGTCCCCTCTCTCTTGCCATGTCCATGACCTGATCTCGAACAGCGGGCATCACCTTGTTTATGATAGCCCTCTTCATGTCAGGTGACATACCCGCCATTGGGTTCAGTATAGCTTCTTCTCCCCCATACTTGGCCAACACCTTCGCCTTGTTAAGACGCATCTTACGTATGATAGCGTTGTGGTACCAGCTCTTAAGATCAGAGCCTAGCATTTTGGTGTCACCCAACTCGTACTGACCCTTGTTGTCAATGTTGGCAACCATGTTCTTACGAGGCTGACGTCCAAGATTTGTTTTGTCCTCCCTCTTACTAGGCATGTCCTGAGGAATCCTAAGCCCTCTGGAGTCCATCTTGGTTATCAGAATATCTGATAGGTCCTGAGAGGAGTCAAATGGTGGACGACTGCCCAGCTTCTTAGCAGTCTTAACGTTCACAACATGTATGGGTTCATGGATGTTTGGGTCCATGTCCTTCAATGTCATACGATCATAGATTCTCTGCAGAGTTGGTGTACCCTTAACTACATCCGGAGTGAGGACAAGGTAAGAGTTCTTATCTGCAAATGGGACCATGTGCCCATCGATCTCATTGTGCATCCCCATAAAGGGCTTCATCAACGTTGTAGGTAGAACTTTGTAATTCCATCTACCTCCAGCCTTAAATGAATCAAATGCTTTGGACATCTCTGGAGACCACTCTCCCAACCCCTCAAGCATTGAGCGGTACATATCAGGAGAAATCAATCCCTGTGCATCTGTAGTCTCAAGTCGACCATATGTATTGGCAATGTCTGCTCCTGCCTTCTGGTTACCAAGTGACTTACCTATCACCTTGCCTAAGCTCTTGATCTGATCTTCAGGCAAACTAGTTATGATGTCCTCAATGGTAGCTTCATTGAACGTTGGCATCATACCGTAGGTCTGATCAGATTCAATGTCACCCTTCTGGAGTAGAACACGTCCTGGAGTTCCTATGATAGTAGCTCTCTTGATATAGTCTACCCCATCCTTTACGTAGTTCATACCACTACGGTACTTCTGTCTATGTAGAGTTCTGTTGAGGATCTCGTCAATAGAGTATGCTTTCAAGAAATCTATCTCTTTGCCCTTGGTGTAAAGTCTGTGGTCAACATTGTCTCTGACCATCTTTACGGCTGCATCGATACTTCCTATCTCATTAAGGTGATCAAGGTATGCCTCCTCCAAGTACATGTCTGCCTGCTTCCCCATGTTGTCTACCTCGGCTATCATCTCATCGCTGAGAGCTTTACCGTTTGCAAGCTTTGATCTAACACCAAATGGAAGCTTAGACTCTAGGGTTATATCAGCACTGACACCAGGAACATTGAAGACTTTCCATCCTCCTCTCTCGTAGTCCCTCTCCCCAGTCTGCTTGTCAATGCGGTAGTGGTAGCCATCGATCATGTTGGCTTCGTCTCTTGAAGCTATGACCTCAATAGCCCTAGCCATACGCTCAAGGTCTAGGAGTACCATATCTCTAACAACAGTACCTACGTTGTCTCTAACTATTCCGTACTTCTCACGAGACTGTGTGTTGGTGAACTTGACCCCACCCTCGAACGTAAATCTCTTACGGTCACCAGGTGTGTCCAAAGAGTACATACCCATGTTACTAGGCTTACCCTCTTGTATGTTCCCATACATGTTGAGTCTTATCGCCAAGGACTGCTCATAGGTAAGGTTCTCATACTCTCTTGTCTCCTTGTCACCCGCACGCTCAATCTTAGCTACGTTCAAGTCCTGCACTTGGAAGTCATTCTTAAACTTCTCATTGTTCAGGAGCTTCACAAGAACGCTTGTTACCTTGTTCTTTCCTTTACCTCTCTCGAATCCATACTTGCCTCTGAAGCGTGCTCCCAACTCCCCGCTCTTTACCATATGAGAATACTCATTAAGCTGAGATCTCAGGTTCAGTGGGTAGTAAGTTTTAAGGTCACCCCCTAAGAAGCTTGTACCTTGTGGTCCATCATAGCGCTCTCTAACCTGCCGTGCAAAGTAAGACAGTGTTGCGTCAGACGTCTCGAATATGTTACGTCCTTCACCACCTTCTAGGAAGTGGTTGACTATACCTAGCAGTCCCGTACGACTACGCATAACAACCTCCACACTTGGGAATTGCTTTGGGTAGTTTGAGAACAAAGACTGTATACGATCCACAGCTTGTTCTCGTGTGTCTGCTACCTCTATACCAAGATCCATGAGGATATCAGCAAGAGCTTTCTGCTTACTCCCATCAGATGACTTCTTGTCATTGATGATTTCCATGTTGGCCTCAAGGGCTTTTTTTACTTCAGGATTCGTAGACCTGGCAATCTCTTGACCCCTCGACCGCACTACAGTGTATGGTCCGTCAGATGTCTCCGTAAGCTGAGCTTTCCACTTCTTAGTCCAGAACACTCTAGCTGAGTTAGCGTTTGGAGATATCATCTTAGTCTCCATCCTGCCCTGGGTATTCATCTTCGTCAGCGGAAGTATGAAGTTGTTGGTGGACAGTGCAAAGTTAGAATAGAAAGTAGCCTGAGCTTGTGCGTCTAGCCCATCCAAGAACTCTCGTGCGTTCCTAAGTATGTTTACTTTATCGGTACGTTCACTGAGCTTACGCTTCATCTCATGTAGAGATGGTGCCCCGTCTACTGTAGAAGCAATAACACGAAGTGCTTCTTGTACAGGTACAAACGTTTGGAATCCATAGATACTTGCCTCCTGCGTTTTATCCTGTATTGGTATACGGGCCAACAATCTCTTAGCCCTGTCGGACATCTTCTTTGATGGGCTTTCCTGCAGTCTTGCAACAGAGTATATTCTCTCCTCACCCTCAGTCTCATCAATCGTTACCTCCTCTGTCTGTGTTGCATCAACAACTGCATATCCATAGACTCCTATACGCTCTATGACCTCAGTTCTAAATCCTCGTGCGGTGTTGTACACACCAGCAGTTACCTCTGACTTCTCGTCAAACCATTGGTCGTACACCTCTAGGAAGTCACTTGAAGCCAATGAGAATCCATCTTCATCTGTCTCCAGCATCTGCCCAGGCATAGCTTCTCCACCGGACTGCTTGGATGCAGGTCCAAATGATAGACCAAGGTTGCCTATAGCATCGAACTCTCCATCATCATACAACTTCTTGAACTCACTGAACTCCTCATCAGTAAGTGTATTTCCTCCCTTGTTAACTGCGTTACGCAAGAACCAGTTACGTATAGAGGAACCCTTAGATCCATCCCTAGATCCCATCATGTTACCCACCTCTGTATTCTTGGAGTCTTGATCTGAATCAGCAAGAGCATCAAGGTCAGTGATGAGTTTAAGTATTGCAATATCTGTAAGCTCGTTCCTTGCCTCTGGTCTATTGGAGAACTCCTCCATCAAGTACGCAGTACTAGGAGCAAACTTGTCTGCTTTACGTGAGAGCTTAGCAGGTATACGGTTTGACTCAATGAGTCTAAACGCCTGTCTAACTGCAAGTCTGTTTGTAGCTACAGCTTTGATGTAAGCAAGTAGGTCCTTAAAGAACTTCAGAACCTTAGCCCCAAGAGTTTTAGGGTCTTGCTCCAAAAGAGTGTAGTCCCTAAACTGTTCTGCCATACGCTCCTCAAGAGCAAGAAGCCTAGCTTCTGCTTTGGTTAGATCCGTCTGACCTCTACGAGCTGCTGCAATCTCTTTAGCTGTAGGCTCACCAAACTCCTGCGCACTCTCCTCATACATAGATACTCTCTGAGAGTCTGTGGCGAAGTTGCGGAAGAACAAGTGGAATGCCTCATGGTACTCAGTGCCTATCTCTGCTTGAGAGTACAGGTGTACTGCAGCATTCTGCATGTATCCGTGAACAGTACTATCTCCAACCTTCTGCAGCTGGTCAAAGACTCTAACTGAGTCATCCCCAAATCTATCAGATAGCCACTTCTTTGCTTTGGCTGGATCTATTTTTACATCCGTTTCTGCAGCAAGCCTAAATACTGGAGGGAGTTCATCAATCTCTTTTTTAATAGATTGCTCTCTAAGAGCTCTAGCTTTCTCTGAAATTTCTGATGAGTAAGATACCTCTACATCTGCCTCCACATCGATAGTGCGTAGATCTGTATCTATTTTGTACTCCTTACCATCTATAGAAAAGACTCTTTCTCTGTATATCTTTTCAAATTCCTCTTTGACCTCTTGTTTAATTTGAGAGTTAGACTTGAGCTTAGAAGGGTCCAGGCTGAAGAATTCACGGATGCGATCAGCTGCACTTTGCTTAGCGGGGTTCTCTAGTATCTCCTCTACCCCCTTTGCCGCCTCCTTGGGTGTAGCAGGTGTTTTCTCCTCAGTAGTCTTAGTTGGTGCAAGAACACCTGCAAGCTTGTGCTTTCCTTTCTTACTCTTCTTCTTGCCCTTCTTCTTTGCCTTCTTTGGAGCTTTAGGAGCTGCGGCTGCTACTGCGGCTGCTACTTCTGCAGCGTCCTTCATGAACTGGTTAACAACATCAGTCCTTTGTTCTTCTGTAAACAACTCTGCACTTAATCTATCTAGCTCCGCCTGCTCTTGCTCATAGGTTGCAGTGAACTTGGAAGCTTCTGATACTGGTACATTGGTAGTCTCAGACGTTGTACCGTCAGCCTTAGGCTTTACACTAAACTCAAACCCTACGTCAAAGTACAGTGAGTCGTTGACCTTACGGAAGTCACCTGATAGTATAGACCTGTCATCCAATGTATCAGGTACAGATGACAAGTAATCTAGGTAGCTGTCATAAAACTTCTCCTCATCTAGTGGGGACACCCTCTCTGTGGTGGGTGAGTTTATCTTCCCTGCGTTGATCTGGAATCTACTCTCAGACAAGTTCATCTCAATATCCTGTTGGAACTTACCCTCTATAGGACCACGCTGCTCAGTTGGCATCTCAGTTGCTTGAAACTGGTATGCATTGTTTTCATCAAGAACGAGCTTACCCAGAGTCATAGCAGAGCCATCGTTGGTACCGTACGCTTCTACAGTTGTCTGCGCAAATAGATCAGTCTCCCCAGGTACAGCATATGTAATGATACCTGATTCGTCTACCATCAACTTTATTCCAGGAGACAGCATTACAGGTAGACCTACTATCTCACGAAGCTTCTCAATGTTATTCTCTTTGAGAGCAGCCTTAGCCAATCCCATAGCTCTGCCGGAGGTACCCAGAGTCTGTGTACTAAGCTTCAATACAGTGATGCCTCCTACAGGGTCTTTAACAACTAAGCCTGCTTCACCTACCCTCGTCTTCTGTTTGTTGTCACCTCTGTCTAAGTACTCAGCAGCTCCTTTCTCCAGCTCTGCAAGGTTACCCTCAGATATATCACCCAAGTCCCAGTATACCTCAGCTACTCCTGCGTCGTTGGTACGCTGCCTGAGCACTGCTATAGCAGCATCACCATTCTGTATATCCTCTTTACTTACTATCTGATCTATGGATGAGAATACTCTATTGCCCTCGGCATCAACCATATTGGTTGGGTTACCAAACATCTGTGAGGCTATGTTACCCTTTACCTCACCCTCTTCTTTTGCTCTCCTGTAGATAGCTTTACGTGCAGGTGTATCTACATTTAGAAGTCCTATAAGTTGTCCCTCTGTATACACACCAATTGGTGTTCTACCTTCTATGTCTCCACTATCCTCTGCTACCTTAGCCAATGAGTGGTCTTCTAGTATTCTAAAAGTAACATCACTGCCTATGAGGTTCTGTCTATGCAGCTTTTTACCTTCCTCAAGTTGTGGTCCATACACAGGATCTTTAGCATCATTGCCCTCGTTAGGGTTGCCATTGATCCCAACTACAATACGCTTTTCACCTGAAACTCCCGTAATCTCAAACTCTCCAGACGCTATAGAAAGACCTTTTAGTCCGTCTCTACTACCTGATGGTGTAGCAGCTTCCTCTGGTGTTCCAGTAACTTCGTCGTTTCTAATCTCGTCGGCCTGCTCATTGCCCTCCTCAGAGTCATTTATAGTTTCTACATCTTCATCTACAGCTGTAAACTCACCAGACTTTACACGTCTACTCAGATGCTCAGCCATTAACTCCAGAATCACAGGGTCCTCCTCAGACTCCATAAGAACTTGGATCTCATCCGTAGACATCTTGCGAAGTCTTTCCTCAGTCTGGTCATACTTCTTCTGTATACCCTGACGTTGAGCTATGAGCTCATCGACTACCTCCTGGGATAGGTTACCCTGAGACTGCTGTATTTTTGCCTCTTCAATAGCATCATCCAGCTGAGACTCGCTATACATTGTCTTGGCTCTATTCCTAAAGTCCCGGTCTGCTGTAGCCCTAACCTCTGCTCTCTCTTTGAGTAGCTCTCTACTCTTGTATGCATCTCTCTCTTGTGGTGACCCGTAGAGCTGATTAAGTGCAGCTACGGCATGTGCTCTATCTGTAGTAAGAGCTGCCAGGTCTACTATTTTGTTTTTAATTTCCTGATACAACAATGGATCTGTACTCTGCAATCTGTCAGCAGATTCCTGCAACTGATCTACAAGTTCTTTTCTTAGTTGACCAGTTCTCCGTGTAGTCTTACCATCAGCATCTATAGCAACCACCTCTCCTATAGGTCCGTCTAGTGCGTTGCTTGCTTTAAAGTCCTCTAGTTTAAGATTGGCTTTAGGGTCAGCTATGTTAACTTCATTGACAAGTTTCTCCACCCTAGAGTCCCCGTCTTCTTGAGCATAGCCTGCTGTAAGAGCAAGGTGTCTAAGGTAGTTAACGTCCTCAACCTCAGCCTGTTCTGCAAGTTTACTCTGGTTAGACATAGCAAGTCTAGCAGCTCCTTGAGTAGTCATTGGAGTTGGGAACTGAGCATTGACTCTTTCACTGAGTGCAACAATCTCGTCTGCGCTTTTCTTCATGCGCTCCGCTGCCTCCTTAGCATTGAACTCTACTCCCTCAGGTATACCAAGTTTCTTACGTGCTTCTGCCTCGGGCATGTTGGTGATCTCATAGTCAATCTTCTCTTTGTACATGTCAACTGTACCCCTACTCAAGTGGGATAGAACCTCATGCATCTGAGCCTTACCCATAGCATCTCTATAGCCTTTGTGATCTCCTGCCTCAAGTGCACTAGCAGCTTGTCTAAGACTGTTCATATTGGCTTGGGAGTGTTGACCTGCAGCTACAGTACGTAGTATAGCAGGGTTATTAAGCATTCCCAATGTCTCCGCTCTTTGAGCATCTACAGCCCCAGCCTCAAATGCACTCTTAACACTACCAAACCCACCCGTCAATAGACCGACAATACCACCAATAAGCATGGACTCTCTACCCTCTTTACTGGCCCAGGTTTCTTGTGCGCCTTCATACATTGCGCTTGCCCAGTTACCAATCGTTCTATCGCCCTTTGCATATTGCTCAGATCCTGAGGATATGGCATACTGAGCTCCTTCCTGCAAAGACTCAGATATTGTATTCTTTACAGGCTCTACCCCATAGCGAGTAAGTGCTCTACGCGTGGGGCTCATCTCAGCTAGGTCATCAATGTACTTACCCTTGGCCCCCATACTAAAATGCTTAGCACGTGGCTTAGCTACAGGGTATTTTGCAAAGACTGCTCTACCAAACGTAGCCAAGTTTGTAGCAGATGTAACTGCCATGTTTGCAGCCCATGCTGCATTACCTGCACTAGCGGCTCTATCCTTAGCATCAGCAACTCTTTCTGGAGACAGCTGATTAACATCTACACCATCCTCTTGGGCATACTGCTCCAATAGACTTGTTGTGGTACTGTGAAGTACCTCACGTGCCTCTACTGAAGACTCACCGTACGACATCATAAGGCCTACCTCTGTAGCTCTTAGTGCATTGCCTGCTCTTTGTGCAAGGTTACTGCCCTTTCCTAGCGCCTCTACAACATCCGTAGAGCCATCTATCAACTTAGCTGCCTTAAGCATCTTGCTAGCTTTACTAGCTTTGCCCAGTACATTGGCTGCTTTTCCTATAAGACCTACTCCGCCTGTTAGGTACATTGTACCAATTGATCCAACACTGTATCCTATACCGTTTGCTACCTTATCAGCCCAAAAGTTTGCGTAACCCATAGCTGCAAACCCTTCCTGCTTCTGCTCATACTCTGTAGCATAGTTAGGGAAGTTCTCTTGCATCCACTTATTTGTCCGATCAACCGCTCTTCCAACGTGGTTATCATACAGCTTAGTAGCATCCTGAGTAGCTGTTGCTTCGAATATACCATCCAAAGCTCCTGCTGTATTCTCTACAACAGCACCTACTGTAGTTACAGCAGCCTTTGCAAGTCCATGTGCCCACTTCTCCCCTGTACTTTGTCGACGCGCTCGTCTGTCATCCCAGTCCCCAGGCACAAGAGAGATACCATACTTTTTATAGTTACTGAGTGGCTCCTTTCTAATATCAAGTCCTGAGCCAGCTGTAACAAGTGTACGTTCGCCTCCATAAGGCATACCCGTTGCAGGGTTTAGATCCTTCTCTGCTGTTGCACCGGGCTGAGTACTATAAGGTAATCCGGTTGCTGGATTAAGTTCTTGTGTATCGGACATGTGTCTTACTGTGTGTTTCTTCTGAGAGTCTCATCCATCCCATATCCAAAGGTAAGGTCATTTGCTATCTTAGCAAAGGATGCGCTATTTATATCATAGAAGTCGCTTGGAGTTGCGCCAGCTGTAACAAATCTAGTTTCTATACCTCCACTGCTATTTGTTCTGTACTCTATAGATCCTTTTTGACCGTTAGGTGTTTTATAGCTAACTGATCCATTTGGCAATCCCTCTGTAGCTCTTCCCTCGATGTTACCCTTAAATGCTACGTGATTCTGATTAGCCCACCCCTGGTACTGCTGCGTCACACCGTTTTGGTCTGGGAAGGACACAGGAGAATTTACACCCGGCACTCTAAAGTCATCACTAATAGGCATACGATAGCTTCCTCTTACTTCTTTGCCGTCTGAATCGCTGTAGGTGTAACCTACCTCCATAGTCGGGTTGCCTATATACCCATTTGGTGCGTTGTAGCTGTAAGCAACATTTCCGGGATCAATTTTAAATGTACCTGCTTTTACGTCCTTGCCCTCAAGTATGGCGTCCTTCATTGAAATCATCTTAGGTTCAGGCTGCGATCCCATACCGAACAGACCACCCGGTGTATTTTGACCAAATTTAGGATTGTATATCTGATAATCTCCTTCGTTGCTCTCCAAGAAACCAGCGATACTAGCCATCAACGCTTTCTCCTGTTGAGAAGCAATACCCTTAGTATTATCTGAGTACCCTGGGATTCTACCTTGTATAAATCTAGGTGTGTACGTGGCATTCTGCGGCTTTCTCTTATAACCTTTACCTACTGCAAAGTTCTGCAAAGCTTCGTTAGCTGCAGATAGATCAGTGATTGATCCTTGCACTCCCATTCCCGGCTTCATGTCATCTCCTCGGAAACCGCCAGTCATATTTATTGCATTTCTTGCTTCTGCAACGTTATCTAGAAGAGCATTGTACTGCTCTCTATCAGAGTCAGCCATGTTGGTTGCACCAAACTCCTTGATTATAAGATCTATACCCATGTTAGCCTTGGCCAGATGAGTTTGTAACTGCTTTTCTCTTGAAGTATAAGCTTCTGGACTTAGATCACCTGCTTGCAGTTCTGCAAACAGGTTCTTTGATATGTCCATACTGCTCTGTATAACCTCGTTGGTTGTTTCAAAGGTGTCCCCAAACTGACTTACAACCGCTTGAGCCGCACCTACTCTATCTATTGCAGTAGGTAGTTGTTGGAAGTTCTGCACTTGGCTTGCCTCTGCAATTGCTAGTTTATCTCTGTCATACTTCTTCTTGTACGTCTGATCGAGGAATCCATACTTAGACAGCATGCCTTCACGCTGCATCATCTCTTCCCTGTTCATCGCTTCCATAGACATGATTTGACGCATGCCATCTAGATCGTCGTTTTGTATTGCCTTACCTGTCTCTGAGATAAGACCAACCTGGTCGTCGATTTGAGCTTGAATCTCAGCCTTTCTCTCCTCATCAGTCTCAGATACAAGAGCAGCTTGATTCTTTTCTACAGACTCCTGTAGAGACTCCAGTCTTGTTGCGAACTGACCTCTAACTTTATCATCGGGCATAGCCATTGATCGTAGCTCAGCACTCTGTTGTGCAAACCCACGCACATCAGCTCTAGCAAATATTGGGTCCATAACATCTTGTATGTCCTGTAGAGGTATAAACTTTGCACCCTCTTCAGTCTCTACCTCCACCATACCCTTGGCTGTGTCTATGCCTACAAACTTTGTTACAGACAAATCACCATGTACCTTGATTCCCTTTAGGGCGTCGTCTAGGAGCTTGTAAGTATCAGGATCGGCTGCAGCTTCGATACCGCTAAAGAATCCTGTAGCTTTACCATCTTCACCCATCTGCAATCCACCGTACCGACTTTGAGATACTTGTTTTAGAAGCTCTGCATTTTCCAAAGGCACGTCCCCCTCTTTTACAAGTTCGTCTATTTTAGCATTGTAGTCGTTATACCTCTTGTAGTTTTCAGCTATAGGAGCTGCTTGTGCTTGATAGTTGCCCGCAGCTTGTACTATCTGGGTAGTCATATTCTCATAGTCACCAGCCTTTGCTGTGGCCTGCAAGAACTCATCAGTATCTCTAAGCAACTGAGTCTTCATAGCTTGGTCTCCCTCAAATGGGGCAGCCATTAGATTGTCAGCTTCTTTACGTGTAGCTTCAGTGCTCAAGAAATTTGTAAGGTAGCGGTCGCTGAGAATCTTAGATACCTCACGACTACCACGGTCTTGATACATAGACTTGGTTTCTCCAAAGTTCAGTGCCATGATTACTTCTTTTTAGTTCTTCTGCGTCTGACCTTACCAGACTTCTTTATATACCGCTTCTTACCCATACGAGCGTTCGTCCCTTCTTGTTTCTCTTTGTTGAGCAAAGCAAGTGAAGCTGCATCCTCGCTAGATAGACCTGTTTGTCTATTTTGGAACTCTTCTCTTTTCTTACGACTGAGTCTACCTAACCCAAACATTGGATCGTATGCCTCTTTGGCTCTAGTGTAGGCTCCTCCTATCTGTGTAGCTTCGGCTGTTAGATCCTCAGACACAGCTGCGTTTCTATCCTTAATAGACTGCGCAGATACATCCCCAATCTTGTCCAAAGCTGTGTACTTGTTTTGGAACTTCTCTCTATCTGCAACATACTTAGCAGTAGCATTAGCTCTATTGGCGTTGTTGAATGCTTTCTGGTTCATCATGGCAACTCTAAGGTCAGCCATCTGATTGTTCTTGATAGTATTCAAACGATCTCTTGTTTCAGCTGTACCTATCTTGTCCATGTTGGCTGCATTAGATGCAGCAGCAGCTTGTCTAGCTGCGATAGCAGCAGGTCCTGCGATACTTGTACTTATAGCATTGGACTGTGCAGTGAATGCCTGTTCAGCCGCAGCACGCTCTGGTGCAAATGACTTAAACCTAGCGGGTGGTACACGGTTAACGTATCCAGGAGCTATTACTGGCGCCTCTGGGTCGTCTTTCTTTGATAGGTATGCAAGTGCTCCAGTAGCTTGTAGTCCTGTACCCTGACCGTAGAATCTACCAAACGGTACTCTGTCCTTCTTCTCTCTCTTCTCCCTCTTCTCTCTTGGGTCTCTAGGTTCCTTGTTAGCTTCTCTAAAGTCTCTCCGTTCCTCACGGTCAGGTCTCTCCATCTCACCTTGTTTAGGAGCCTCAGCATTTTTATCGACTATTAAGTCCCTACGGAGATCGTTCTTAAGTTCTTTCCTAGTAAGGGGTAGTGAGTCTTCTCCTTTAGGATTAGTATTTCTTGAGTACTGCAAATCTTCTGCAGGCTCTGTGGTCTCAGGTTTTCCATAGATATCAGTGTACAGTCCTTCTGCAGCATCAAATTCTGGGAACGAAGAGTTGATACCAGATAAAGTCCCTTTCCCCTTTATATCAACTGTTAGGTCAGCGTGGCCCTGAGCAGCATTAAGCTTATTGACCTCATCAAGTTCTGATTGAGATTGACCAGTAGCAGTCCCTTCTCCTCCAGGTCCCTTAGTCATGTCCATGATATAAGCTTGGTAAGCATCCTGGGGGTCATCAAAGTTAGGGTACGTTTTCTCAAACTCCCGAAAGGTTTTTAGGTTACGGCTACCCCCATCCTGCATATACTTACGACGCATACCATTGGCTGCATCTACAGTATCTGACTTCTTGTCCTTAAGCTCCTCATTAAGAGCAATGTACTTGTCATTGATATCTTTTATCTGTTGCTTGTCCTTGTCTTTATCAAGGCCCTCAAGCTCTGACTCTAGGTCTTCTGCAAGGGTGTTACCAGTCTTAGGGTTCTTTAGGTAGTCAGAGACTATAAAAGATCCTCCACGTGAGTCATCGACTTCAAGCTCTCCATCCTCTACCTCCAACCCTCTTTTTGCTTTAGTACCCTCCTCCAATACAATCCCACTGCTAGATCCTTTACCGGCTTGGTCATGCTTGTTACCTATAAACTTCTTTGCCCCATTGCGTAGTTCAATCTCAAGACCTCCGGGCAGCCTTCGAGTACCTTCTTTGGACCTCACGCCTTTAACAGGATTGCCTTTAAGCTTAAGTGATGCTTTCTCCCACTCCTCCTGGGTCATCTTACCTGAAGTGCGTAGCTTATTAAGTGTGTCCTGCTCTTCGTCTTTATCTTTCTTACTGCGAAGTTTCTGGTTACCAAGAGTATCAAGAAGATAGTTAACTCCTCCCTTCTGACGTCTCACACCTGTATCCATAGATGCAAACTGTTGATCCTTTGAAGATGCTGCTGCAACCCTCTGAGCCCTAGCTTCTTTTGCTGCTGCTTGTTCTGCTTGCTTAGCTTTTCTTTTGTCTAGGAGAGTTTTACCAAGAGCTACACCCGCAGCTATTCCCTCTCCTTTACCATCCGCTAATGCATCTTTTGCTTTACTTAGAAATCCAGGACCTGCAGGCTCTTCATTTGGAGCAGGTTGCCCGTCTGTAGACTGTGGTGTAACAGTGTATTGAGTGTCTTGCTCTTGCTGTGATATCTCTACAGGTGCGGGTTGATCTCCTGTAGCAGCTGCAAGGATAGCGTCATTTGGATTAGGAGCGTTTGGGTCTAGTCCGTACTGAGCCTTCATAGGTCCCCCTACCTGCTTCATGCTTCTGGCAAGTGAAGCCTTACGTACAAGCTCAGGATTGTCACTTTTTAGTGCACTGTCTATACAACTTTGTGTTACACGACCACCACAATACTTTGTAAATGAACCTATTGAGCCTTTCTTGAGCTTCTGTCGACCCTTCTGTATGTATCTTTTATTTGCCATTATCTGTGTGATTTACGGAAGTTAGTCCCAGCTCCATGCAAATGTACTAAATTTCCGTTAGAGTTATCGTTTATAAGACGTACAGCTAGATAGTGGTCCATGAATTTACCCTTGTTAAACCAGCTCTTTCCTGAGTCTATGTAGTCGGCATTTACAACTCCCTCTTCTGTAAACATGGTTACAGTTTGTTGATTGGTAGAGATAGCAGTTGTAAAGTTACCTGCAATGTTTTCATTGGTATGTATAAGTTCACCTGAGGTTATGACCTCAGCCTTAGACATATCTCTGAAGTTATTTATGTTCCACATCTTGTTAACTAGCCTAGCGTTAGATAGGTAGTTAAGTGTTTCTCCTGTGCCTGAGATCTGTGTAGAGTTGTACGCGTAGAACGACGTAAAGCCCGTAGATGTCTTTCTATCTATCTCTAAGCTTCTTGTGTTTCTCTTGTACGAGTCTGCCCAATAGTATATGGAGTAGAACAGCTTTGGCTCGGAGGCTCCTGTATTGTCCACAAACTCAAGCTCAGCGTTGTAAGTAGTACCATAGAATCCTCCAGGTACTCTTTCGTTGCCGTGCTTCCAGAGCTTTGCATTTGAGCTCTCATCTTCACCGGTCTGTCCTTCACTAACACTGAACATGTCAGAAGATGTAGATACGTACAGGTCTGGTAGGTAACTGTGTCTACTTCCCCACACTTTTTTCTCTGGGTAGTATGATACTGTCCAACCGCCCTGTGTAAAGTACAGTGGGTTTCCTAGTGCAATTGGACCGCAGTATGGTGTACCGCTAGACTGTGCTGGTAGCTTAGGAGCTTGTCCCCTACTACCAAAGTTTTCACTGCCTTCATTACCCCCAGCCTGTGTTACTAGAAACTCATCACATGCATCCCCATCAGGTCCTGGTACTAGTGTAGGTATATTGTTTATTATCCTAATGCGGCCCTCATTGTAGTCTTCTACAAACTTACTTGTAGGTATCGGCTCACGCTTTGTAATAAGCACACGCTTGTACTTAGGGTCATACCCAAGAGTAAAGCCTATAGGATACTCAGCTGTAGTAGAGTCTGAGTAGAAGTTCTGCACTTCGTACTCATCACCATCGAGATCAATACCAAAAGTCTTAAGACTAAACTCTGTATTGTCTCTAAACCATGTAGACATACCGGCATCGGATATTTTCTGTATCTGATTGCCCATGAGGTTGTATACACATCTATCAGCTCTATTCACGTAGAAGTGACCAAACTCTGTAGTAACGTGTGCGTGTCTAGAGTCAGTGCCTCCCTTACCTGTATGTGCTTGTGCAAGCTCATCAGGGTCTTGAGTAAAGATATTACCACTACCAATAAATGCAGTAACTGCAGACAACTGTAGCTCCTCCTTGCCCTTTGTCAGGTACATAGCCCTACGTGTGTGTATATAGAGAGTTCCTGATAGGCTGAATATGTTCTTTATCTCACCCCTGTTTGCATCGATGTCTTTGTACTCAAGGGCCTTGAACTTTCTGTACCCATCAGATAGACTACCAGAGTCAACATTGGATCTAGCAACTCTAATCTTAAATGTATCTACATCCTTCAGTCTAGAATTCAGGGGGATAGGTACTGCTACCTTCTTATCCTGCAGTGCTGAGTAGTGCTCAGCGTAGAGCATGTTCTCAGATGCTGTAAAGTCATTTGTTGGAGGAGCAAATAGTACATCAGAAGCAGTAGTGTAATCGAAGTATCGAGTAGCATCATTGCCTGACTGCGTGTGCCTAAGCTCTAGATTGTCCTCTGACTCTACCATAAAGGAGAATACACTACCTACAGGGTCTGCTGTGCCTTGTACCCAGTTGTCGTTCTCTGTAAGTGCTCCTAAGTTAACTAGTCCTCTAAGATCAGGTCCGTTATCGGGAGCCCCGTCGGGGGAGTTTGCAGCACTCACCTGCCATATCAACTGACTACTTGTAGTTCCATATGCCGGGGAGCTTTTGTCTAGGTTTAGAGGTATGTCTCCCTGAGTTCTTCTAGATGCTCCACTGTTGTCCTCAAAGAAATAATCATTGCTTACAGCACTTTCATTTGTTAACTGTAACGGGTTATTTGTCTCGCTGTCGCTGGCAAGAGTTGCAAGTCCCCTATCTCTAGAGTTAAGTCTAAAGTGTGTATGACCATAGCTTTGTGAAGTAGTTCTAAACCCGTACTTGCATATGAATGTGTCACCCCCGAAGATGCTAGGAGATACGGCTCCGTCATAGTAGCTTGCTACTTCATCTGCAGCGTCCTTGTCTATCTTATGGTAGACCCCCGTCCACACAAGCTTTTGACTATCAAAGGGCTGGAATACATCTGTCTTAGCCGAGCATAGATTTACAAGCCATGCCATAGGGAATCCAAAGTCCTCCCGTTTCCTAGTTAATGAGAAGCTTAAACCTCTATGATCACTAGGTTTGTGTGCATTGCCAGTAGTATCATAACTAGAATCAAATACGTTTTGCCCGAGTCGCTGGTAGGCAAGTGTTGCTCCATTCCTTTCATGACTCTCATCAGCTGCATCAGGGAATAGATACTGCCAGGGCTCATCCCACCGTGTCAATCCGTAGTAATGGAACTTATCCTCATCAAATCGAAAAGCCTCCTTTATATGACCTCTAAGAGTGGGCAGTCCACTTACCATACCTACGAGGATTGAAGACTCTCCCCCTTTGTTGTAGATGTAAGTTGCTCCTGAGAATGACGTAGCATTATCAATCTTAGTAATGCTGTTTGACCCTACGTAGGTTATGGATTTAGGAGCTACTACCAAGTGTAAAAGATTACCACAGGTTGTGCTACTTACAGCATCAAACTCAGCAGCATCTCTCCAGTCTTTATTAAGGGATGTATTTGCCGGACCCTGCCCATACTTTACATCGCTCCCCTTAATGACATGCCTGGATTGTAGGCACGCATACGGATCTACATAAGCAGTTCCTACAAATACACCGGTAAAGAATGCTCTAACTTTCTTTTTCTTAGCTTCTCTAAACTCACCATCGGCAGGCCCCTGAACTGCATCATCGTCTTTCTTCCTCCTCTTTATCCTGCCTTGTCTACTGTCCGTGTCGTCTACAGGCAATGAGTACACTGCAGCATCAACGCTGTCGCTAATGTCAACTACATCCGCAGTAGACTGAAAACCCTCAAGAGAAGTAAATGAAGTGGTGTTTGCAAGCTCAGAGTCTACCCATCCTGCTGATGGTAGAGTAGTTGACTCTTGCTCTGCGCGGGAGACGCTATTTCCACTCACCCATTGCCCATCATCTGCTGGGGCAGCTCTAAGTCTATTAGACCTACAAGGATTTACAAAGTTACCCGGTCCTCCTAGATAGTGTCTAAACACAATACCATACTGTACACTTACATGCGTTGTAGTAGTTACATCTACTTTTTTACGAAGCATGGTAAAATCATGAAACGTAAACGCTGGGTTACCGTAGTACCTGTGGTCCAAGTCGAGGTCTCTCCATTTTGGGGATATGTCTAGAGAAGATCTCCAATCTCCAACAAGCCCGCCATACAAATACCATCCTCTGTAGTAGGGTCCTTTCTTAGCCTGCACCACATTTTGGTCTGGCACAGATGCATATCTTGGGTGAGCAGGTATAGCCAATGACTGGCCCAATACAGTCTTATCTCGCTCAGATCTCTTTGCGTAGTAAACTTTGTAGCCCTGTACTTGATCTAGAATGTACTTAGGTATCTGTATGTTCTTAAGTTTAATACCTAAGATGTTTACCTGCTCTGACTGTACAAGTGGGTAGTCCTCACTAGACTTTGTCTTGGTATCTGTATTTTCTCCTGGCTGTACAACCGCGTGCTCAGTAATGGCATTGTCGTTGATTGTATTTGTTGTAACATAACCTGGAACTGTCTTGGAAAAGTTACTAGGCATCTTATGGTGCCTAACCTTTTTACCCTGCAGTCCAGTTGCATTTGCTTTTATCTGAGGAGATCCATCCTCATCTACTTCTCGTGCAATATTAAAGTCAGGTGTATTAGGGTAAACCTCATTGTCGTTTTCCCAATATCCTGTAGTAACAGCAAATGGCGTCCCGTCACCGTTGTTGTTGAGTGTATGGTCAGTTGTATCTGCTATCTCACAGATACGAGTTGAGTCGTTGTACTCTTTAAACTCACCGGGGTGAAACCCATATGCAGTTCTGTGGTCTCGGGGATCTGCTGTTCCTTGATTAAATCTAAAGTTCTCATCAATACTGAAGCCTAGCTTTTGAGCTTCTCTTCCTGGTATGTGATATGCGTATGTCTCAGTACCATCATTTAGTATAAATGAGATGTAGAATGCGTATACCTCGCTTCGTCTATAGCCCTTCTTACCGTAGTTGTACTTAACATTTTTGTAGCCCCTTTTTGTATCGTTGGTTCCAGGATTTCCCATCCACTGCTCTAGCAATTGGGAGTACGAGTTTATTAGATATGTACCAGATGCAGTCTCATTGATAAACGCGTTTGTCTTTAGCCCTATCTGAAATGTATTGTTACTGGTATCGTAGTGAAACTTCTTGTAAGTCTGCCCTACATTAGCTCCCCACGCTTGCAGCATATTACTGTAGCCCTGATTGAGTACGACAGTGTCAAATACTCTAGGGTTAAATTGACTCACTGTCTCAGTTACAGTGTCAAGACCAATGTTGTTAGCATATCCTTGGTACCCAATATCCTTATTGGTTTTGAGGTTACCTAAGTACAGTCGGTTGTTCTGCTGGGATATAGTCTGAGCAGTGATGTAGTCTACATCGTCTACTAGAATATCTTCAACTGATATACCTTCAGAATCTTCCAACCCTGTTACAGTTATCTTCATCTGCCCGGAAGAGATAGGGACAGGTGATAGCTTTAGTGCAGATGTTGTAGTGTCAATTTGCTTTACAACTGCAGGTTGTATCCTAGTGTATATTGCATCAGAGGGTACGTTTATCTCGAAAGTTATAGACTTGTTTGTAAACGTCCCGCCTGCACCCCCTGTAATAGATGTAGTAGGTATAGCGGACTCAGGCCCTGAAGCTATATACACGGGGTTAGACATCGTGAAGTAGTTTGTCTCCAACCCATCCTCATCTATATAAGCTAGGGCTAAGTAGTATGCCCCGCACTCTAGTGCTCCTCCCTCCTGAATAGTCACTCCTTTAGTAAACTCTCCGGGCTGTACAAAGGTAGCATGTACTCCTACAAATGGTGTAAGTCTGAGCTTGTCTACTGTGTACTTTGCGTTACCATATAGAAATACATTCTGGTCTCCAAAGTCTCGTACTCGTACAAGCTGCTTATCTATGTTTATAACCCGTGGTGGATTATGAGTAGTAATGTACTCTGGGTCTGATGGTATACCTGTTGTACCAGTTTCAAAGAACCCATCAGTGAAGTACACCAATGTCTCACCCGCTTGATTCTTTCTGTGAGTAGTCACTACTCTATGCGAAGGCTGGAAGTTTAGAGCTGGAGATTGATACAGTGTAATTGCAAAGTCCTCCTTGGGGTAAAACAAGCGTATGACATTTGCGTACCCGAAGGCATCAGCGACTCCATCATCGTTTGTGTCTACCTCAAGAGCATCGCTCCTTTGCCTGCCAAACATTACAATCCTGTCATCATCCAGTACAGCTGTACCGCATATGATGAAGTTCTCCATGGAGGTCATCTTACTGACTCCCTCCTCATTGATCACTGAGCCCTGAGTATAGTTCAGGTTTATATTCAGCGCATCACGATACGTACCCTCTGGCTGTGCCAGAAGTTCCGTGTCTTTATTCATACCTCCTGCAAACGTCTTCATCAGTGCTTACCGTATGTGTTATACATCCCTCTGTAAATATCCTCCCTTGTACCTAGGTTCTCAAACTGAGTTTCAGATCTATTGATGTTGGGTATGAGCCTAACCCACTGGTTCATATAGCTCTCCATCTGTGGGATATCTGGGAATACAGCCTCATTGCGAGCCTGTGTACAGTAGTACTGCCACTGCTGATGAGCAGTCATATAGTTGAATCCATTAGGGGATTCAAAGCCCCTAAGGAGCATCTTCTTAAAGATGTACCAAAACATAGCTTCTTTGTAGCTTATGCTGTCTGGGACCAATGGGTAACAGTCGTGGTCTGTTGGGAATGCCTTGTATGCTACACACACCTTGCCTTTAGGGAAGGATGTTTTTATATGGTCAGACTCTATGTAGTAGCATGACTTGCTGTTAAACTCATTACAGTCTGGGCAATCATCCCCAGGCTTAAATGTGTTTGTGCAGGTCTCCATAGTCTGCATAGACTGTGAGTCAAAGTTTGAGTATCTATTGACAAGTATCTGAGTCTCTGCTAGTATTCTACTGAACTGAGAGTCTGAAGCTTTATTAATCTTGTCAATAACTTTCAAATCATTATTGCTAAGGAAGTCCACAATGGTGCCATTCTCCATCTGTATAATCCTGTCCGCAATGAATGTTCTACTAGACTGATACGCCTCAGTCATAACTTTTAGGTCAGTCGTGAGCTTGGTGATATCATTCTCCAATGCTTCTGCAGTAGATGACTGATTAAGAGCTACCTGTTCTAGGTAGTAGAAATCTGCTGGGAGTGTGCACTTATGATCCTCAATAGACAGTATACATGTCTTACTAACCAGTTGGGCACTTGCCCCTATATGCTCAAGAGCTTCACCTATCCACTCGACGGCGTCTTGCATCCAGTTAGAGTCTTGCGGAGCAAGATCTCTCATCACCTTACGTATGACGACCTGACTTGATGTTGTTTTATATATCGCCATGTTTCCTAAATCTTAGGTAAGCTAGCTCGTCTTCCTTGAGCAACTTGGTTAGTTTTTCTTTATTTCCTTTGGCTCCTCTTGTAGGTGTAAACCTGTAAGCAGTCTTGTTGGGTATACGACACCTAGACTTTTGCCAATGGTATTTACAGTACCAAGGATCAGTGTAGTATATAAACCACTTCTCGCCCTCCTCAGTCTCTGCATTGTAGAGCTCCTTGCCCTGTGCAATAAGCTCTTGTTTGTACTTATTACTTTCCCACCAGTCTATGGTAGGCTTAGATGGGTTACGTTCTATACGACGAATAGAGAGCGTTGATAGATTGCTCCCCATCCCAAACTCACCCCCATCAAGAATTACATTAACTACATGCATGTTGAATTCCTCACAGATCTCTTTGAATACTCGAGTCTCTATGGGGTCTTCAACATGCTTTATGTAGTCCTTATGTATATCCTTTATGGTATGCATTAACAGCCGTGCTTACACTCTTTATTGCCGCCTAGCTTCTTCTTAGATTTACCCATGCTCCCAGGTCCACCAGCTTTAGTACAACGTACACCCCAAGCATTGGCATATGCTGAAGGGTATACGTCGAACTTACGCTTAGCAGCAGACTTACAAGGTCCGCTTATCTTGAAGCCTCCCTTCTTGTACTTAGGTGCTGGGTATTCCATTATCTCTTAGAGCCTTTTTTATTCTTCTTGACCCCAAGAGTATCAGCCATCTTCTTACCAGAAGCAGTCTTTTCTATACCGTAGTTCCCCATCTTAGCTTTGCGGCGAGATTTACGACGGTCCTTGAGACCACGCTTCTTTCCTCTCTTAGCAGTTGCATTGGGATCTTGAGGCTGTTGTGGAGCAGCATTAGGATCTACAGGAGCTGCAGCAGCATTAGGATCTTGTTGACCCCCACCCACAGCGTTAATGCCTTTTTCAGCCATAGTTCCCAAAGGTCCAGGAAGAACTGCACCAACTCCGGCGGCAGCTGCCCCCTTAAGTCCTTTGCCTTGTAGCAAAGCTTTACCTGCAGCAAGACCTCCTTTTATCAACCCAAGCTGTCCACGCTTACGTCCTTTCTTTGCAGTATTCGTTCTACGTCTATACTCCGCAACAAGAGACTTAGCTTCGGGTGTTCCTTTAGCTTTAGCAATCCTAGATTCTAGATCAGAGATTTGTTTTTTATTGCTCGCCTCGTCCCTTCTCTTTGCAGCAGGGGAGATTGCAGCCCCAACTTGAGCTTTGCGACGCTTACCAGCCTTTGCCTTTTCTTTACTAAAAGGAGTTTTTGCAACCTTGTCAGTGCCCATAATTTTGTTTCGACCAGACTGCACAGTCTTTTGAATCTTTTTAGAAGCATCTTTGACAGCCTTTCCAAAGGCTTTGGGCCCAGAGGAATCAAACTTAACCTCTTTGTCTTCTTCAACAAGTCTGCTCTTGCCTATTTGAGCACGGTCATTAGGACCTTTGCCATCAACTGCAAAGTCCGGTACCATCTTACCAGTCTTTGGGTCTTTGACCATTTTCTTTTTACCTGCTTGAGCGCGACTCCTGCCTGCCTTAGCTTTTC
>UEXM01000741.1_pt1 | contig 32283 bp, 43 predicted proteins | sample 1796661 | NCBI WGS metagenome assembly UEXM01 (sample SAMEA4772469, study PRJEB27181) | metagenome
GCTGAATCGTAAGCTATTGTTTTTAAATGTATAAAAAAAAAGCTTTTAAATACTTGAAATCGTTGTAGCGCCCTACAATGCTGGGGGTGCTGATGTTCTTAAAGTTTCATAAACAGAGTTATCCACAGAAACCGTGGATAACTCAATCAACCCCACGTTTATAAAGGGCTACAACCGAGTGCTAAATTGTCTGATCATTTGGTTTTTTCCGTTACCAATATGCAAACAGCATTGTATGCCCCTGTTATGTGTATGAAGGTGTAGCCGCCGAGCAAAAATGGGTAATAGCACGGGTTTAGTTGGGTAAATGCAAATTACCCACGTAAGCCGCGCGGGTTATACTGGGTAAACTAATTTAAATAAGTTGCTCAATAAGCAACCAATCCATTTAAAATAAAATTGAATTAAGAGCTTTAAATAGTTTTTAAATAGTGTTTAAACTTCAATCTCTGTGTAGGGTAATGTAGGTGCTGCACCCATAATGCGCCCATTTTCTATATATACTGCACCTGTTTGAACGCTATCCCCTAGCGCAATGCTTTGGCTACTATCACTATACTCAACGAGTGTGGTACCGTTTGGGTTGACTGTGACTATGGTTGCTATTGTGCGTTGGGTTTTATCGAGTACTGAGCCTAGGCGGTTTAGTGTATTAGACATTGCTGATCACCTTTATGGTTTGGCTTACCGTTATAGCGCCTTGAGCGTTAATAGAGGCGTTTATGGTTAGGCTGTCGCAGGTGGCTTTATATGTAGAATTGCTATAGGTAACACCTACTAACATACCTGGGCGAATAGGTGGTAAGTCAGCTTTTATTTTTGTGCGCATTGTCGCTTGCTGCTTGTTACCACTGTTTGCTAACTCACACGTGCCGCGCTGCCTTGCTGCTTGGTTATCTGTTATTAGGCTGTCTACCACATCACTTGCAAACTTATCGCCTAGCGTACCTGCACGCTTTATTTTACAGGCTACGCCTTGCTGCTCGCCCCTTACAAATACTGCGTTATGCTCTTGGTTAATGGTTTGGCTTGTATTGTGCTCAAGTATGATTGAGTCGTTTAATATTACATCACAAATAGCGTTGTCGGTGTCCCATGGCATTACAGGCCAAAGCGGCACAATAGATACCGTTTTGTTAGCGTTGTCTATATCAAGCATTGCGCCTACCGATTTAGCCACGCTTAATAATGCTGCCGCTGGGGTTAAATTTGTATAGCTAAATGCGCCTGTTGGTATTGCGTAATCAATCATTTGATTGTCGAGTGACCAGCCTGTATTTATTAAAATATCAGACATGATCCCCGCAAGGGTTTTAGCCGTTGGGTTAGCGTAATTGGTAGCGCGGGCGTATGGCGCTGACAACAAGGCAAAACGACTACGGCAGCTTGCGCTATAACTTGCAGTTGCAAAGCTATTACTGGTGCTTGGCTGCTCGCAAATTACATAAAAATCGTAGCCATTTATTGAGATTTTAAGCTCTTGGCCCAGGGCACGTTCAAAGTCGATACGCGAACAGAATTTAATGTTACATGTGGCGCTAAATTGACCGCGTGAAATAGAATAACTAACGCTGCTAATTAGTATTTTTAAGTCGTCTGATACACGCACACAATCGATAGTTGGCTGCATAATGTATGTATTCCTAATCTGGGGTTCTATGGGGATTTTGCGGTCAATAGTTGGTACATCGTCATCACCACGAACAAGGCCACCCGGTACGCCCCAGTAGCAAATTTTATCGGGGTTGCTAAAGCGCATAACTAAACGGCCGTTGTGCGTGATTGCTGGCTCTGTAAACTCTATGTTCACGTAACCTTTAAACGGGTGATTACGCCAGTAGCATATGTATTCTTTATCTGTGTTGCCGTAGTGAATCACAAGCTCACGCGACTCTAACACTGGCTTTATATGCCAGTGCTGTTCTCGTGATGTTGCTAGTAATTCTGCGGTATTCCAACGCTGGCTAAACTCACTATGCTCAACCTTTAATTGAGTTAACCAGTTAAAATCTTTCTCGTTGTATTCAATTGCAGTAATGATTTTATAAGGCATTTGAATAGTGTTTGATACATAGCCACCATTGCCCCACTTAACGCTATTATATGTTGTTACTAATGCGATTGATTGCCAATCAAAGCTAAATGCATTGTGAGTTGCTTTAGCGCTGCTAAACGCTGTTTCAAGCTCACTTTTAACACTCTGCGTATGCCATGATTGGTTTTTATATTCGGCTATTAATAGCGGGGTTAACCAGCTTAAATCTGAATCAACACCTATGTTTGCCTGTAAAAAAGGTAACGTTGGATCAACTGGTTCTGAACCGTCATCACCAAAACTGAATGTAAGCGGTGGCTTATTTGCTGTGAGCGGCTTATTAAATCTAAATGTAACTAAATAAGCTGATGCTTCTTCAGTTCCAAATTTAAACGATAATGGAGGAACGTTTAAACCAGCCTTTTTAGTGAAGTTTATAGCTAAAGGTTTCTCCATTTTAATTCTCAATTATTAGGGTATGTTTTTAATGCAGGGGTCACATTATCAACGGTACTAACAGCATAAGCACCTGTTTTATCGAAGCACAGCACAGTTAAAGTATTTAAATTGGCTAATCTAAAATAGAACTCACCATTAGCTCCTGTGTTAGCAAAAGCGACTGGCATATAGTTTGTTTTGTCTAATGCTACAATCATTTGAGACTGCAACACCAAATCTTTTTTTGGCTCAATTTTCCCATCAACGTAAATCTCGTCAGGGATTGTTGCAGCACCATAAGTCAGTTTATATTTCATTAAACCCCCAAATAAAACCGCGCGCGATTAAAATATAGATAATCACCAATAACCTCAAACATAGCTGGCCAAGACTGGGGAGCGGCTAGCGGAATTTCAACAAATGGAAATAATGCAGATAACTTTTCAGAGCTATTATTGACAAGTAAAGGCCCCCAAACTCCGGTGCTAGAAAATGCAGTTACTTTGCTAAATAAGTCTTTGTTATTTGCTGGATTTATTGGTCCTACAGTTCCTATCGAGCCTAAGCTGCCTGTGTTTACGTCTACTAAAATTGGAAAAGATGTATTCTTATTAAGAAATGATTGATGATCACTGTAACTAGAGAACAACTGACAAACGTCATAGTCTTTATAAAAACCATAATTACCTATCGCTGTATACGCAAGATTATGGCCATTACTCTCTAATTTCCCTATGAAGCAAGCTGCACTTGAAGTGCTGGTTCCAATATCATACAAGAGCAAATAACAACTTTCATTAGTTGCCAATATCACCCACTTAGAAGCTTTTTTGTCTATCATCTGGTTGTAGTTCGATAAGTCACTAGTTAGCTTTTCTGTCCAGCTACTATATTTTAATGATGATATTGGCTCTTCTATCGAATTGTATGCGTCAATAGCCCCAAAAAGTGCTGCTCTATCACCCCAATCCGTATTGCGTCCATCATCATAAATCAAATACATCCAAGCGCGGCTTGCGGGGCTAAAAATCATATTTTTATTATCAGCTGATATCTCCTCCAAAACCCAACCCGCTGGTTGCTTTGTGCCGTAACCATCAATTAAACATTTTTTAAACACATCAACTGCTGACCCATGTGTTTGAGTCAGCTGCGGTGCGCCGGGGTCATCCCATCTATAAACTGTTACTGGTGAAGTCATAATTTTTAATCCTTATTTCCACGAAAACTTAAAGTTGAATTGTCACGTACTATTTCTGAGTGGCCCGGTGATACTGAGCGCGTAACCATGGTTGGTTTACTGGCGGCTATGGTTTCAAATAAAAACGCTTCACCGGGGTTTAGGCCTGCACCAAACGCTGCTTTGCGCAATATGAAATACGGTGCGCCTGCAAATGAGTTTATAGGTGCACAGTCATTTAGCGTGTCGCCGCTGTAAATGTTACCGACTGATTCACCAATAACGTTATAAGCCGTTGTTGATGTGAACACGATTGCCCAGCGCTGTGCTATTGCGCCTATGTTTGTAAGCTCTATTGGGTACTGCGTGGTATTGATTGCACTTGATGCGGATGCGCCTGTATCACCAAAATTGTTTTGCCATGCCGCTAATGTGCGCTCGTCTTTAGTTTGGGCTTGAAAGTCACCAAGCACTTGTACGCTGCTGACTGTAGCCCCCGCTGGGTAAGCGCGGCTCAGCGGGGTTAATAAGCTTAGTTTAGTGCTGTCTATGTCATTTATCAGTGCCAGTTCAGACTGAATAGCCGTGATAATAAACGGCCCAGTAAACGCGCTAACCCCGGCATTAATGGTGATGGTGCCGGTGGTCGCATCGTAGCTGTAATTATCGTTAGTAACAGACCACAGACTTGCACCTAAGCTGTCTACAATGTCGATAAAATCGGCATCGGCTAACACGTTAACTGTTTGGCCGCTGGTAAGCGTTGCTGCTGCTGTGCGCTCGCGATTTTGCACACTGATTGGGTTGAAATTATGAAAAATACGTACAGTGCCGCCACCGGGCAACGTTGAGGTGTCAAACTCGCCCGGTGGTGAGGGTACTGTTGTTACTTCAACTTCGTTGTAATCGTAGCTTATTGAGTCAGGCTTTACGCCCTCGGCAAATACCAGTTCAACATACCCAGTATCGCTTACTGTGCCGGTTACTTTGGTGCCAGTTATTGCACCGCTTAAATCGCTTGATGCGCTAAGCATGGCACCTGCGGTTGTTTCAAAGGTTATATAAAGTGAGTCACGCGCAAAGCTTGAGTTGGGTAGCTGCCACTGTTTTTTTGTGATTTCTAAGTTGCTTCTTATGATAATAGCACCGAGATTAGCTTGTACTGTGCTGTTATATTCAACGGGGTCTATTTCAGTTATAACCCCGGTTTCATAGTCAATTGTTGCAAATACATAGCCATCGTGAATGAAATTGCCTAAGCCATCATCTTCAAATATTCCTTCAATACCTACTTTTCTGACTCGTACCGAGTTTTTTAAAACGCGCTCACCGGGGGCTAGCGTAAGGGTTGGGCTGGTCGAAAACGAATGAAATCGCATATCTTCTTCAGACATATAACTAAGCGTAAAATACTTATGCTTAGTAACCGGTTGGGTTAATGATGCTGATACGATACCGTTTTCAAATGTAAGTCTTGATTGCGCCATATGCTCAGTTAAAACAGCTAAATGAACACCAAGGCTTGTTCCATGACCTATATATCGAGCATATTGGTACTCGGCAAAAAAGTGCGGATCACCAATCAGCATATCGGGAACCGGTATATTAACTTCGGTGATGTTGCCAAAGCTTTGAATGCGCTTTGTGCGGTACACGCTGAACGCAGGCTCTGCATCGGGTTTTAAGCCCACTTTAGTATTAATTGTTTTAACGCTTGGCGTTAGTGAGCGCATGACCGATTCAACTGTAAGCTCCTGCCCTTGATTATCAACTGGGGCAGTTAAAATGCTGGTACCATGAAATTTAGTTGTTTCAAGGCCGAGTAAAGGCAGCATGTCGGCTACTGTATCGGTGTCTTTTAGCTCTTGAGCTTCTACCAGTAGCACATTTACAAGTGCATCGTCTGGTTGGTCGCTTAAGAATATATGCGCGTCTTGCAAACGGCTTGCATCGTCTGTGCTAAGCGCTGGGTAAAGCTTTACTAAATCAAACGATGAACGCGCATGATCAATATCACTAATTGAGCTAAACACATCGTTAAGTTTACCGCTTACAATTGCATTGCTGGTACGGTGGCCGCCAGCGTATAGCTCGTTGCCAATGCGCTGTGGTTTAAATATTTTTAAATCGGTTCTAAGCATTATTTGGCCTTTAAACGGTTTTTAAACGTAGGTTTACGTTTTGGTAATGGGTTGGTGCTGCGTCTGAAAAGTAGGTATGTGGCGTGGCTTCTACTGCTTTTTGGGTGTGGTCCCAAACAACATTAAACACCGTGCCGCGTATAGTTATTTCAAAGGCATCAAGCGTGGTTTTTGCATGCTCAAGTAATGGATTAACTACGCTTGCCTGTTCAAAATCGCTGTATAAATTAATTGGGCGGCCTAGTGGAATAAGGGTTTTTTCTATGTGCTGCGCGCCGTTTAATGCGCGCTCTGCTTGCTCGGCAACCGGTATGTAGTCGATTTCATCAAGCCATGTAAAATTATCTAATTGCTGTGCGTTAATAATAATCATTGGGTGTTACTCAACTGTTCTAGGCGTTGTAAAAACTGCTCTTCAAAATCAGCTAAAATACTGGCGGTTTGCCCACCTGGTAAAGCAAGCTCTAAGCGTACTGTTTTAGCGTTAGTGGTGCTTGGTTGCTGCTTTTTAAGTAGCGCAACAAGCTGGTTAACGGCGTTAGTAAGGCTGTTTAACTGAGTGTTAGAGGGGCTGTAACTAGGCGCGTTATTGCTCGCTGGCGAATAGCTTGGGGTGCTGCTGTACGTAGGTGGTACATATTGCTGCACCGCTTTTTGAGCTGTTTGCTGTGCTTTTAGCGCGTTTCGCTGTGCGTTAATGGCTGCATTTAATGTGCTTTTTTGCTCACGTGTTAAATACGTAAGCTGCTTATTAATTTTATTGTATAAATCGCTAAGGGCGGCGCTGGTGCTGGCGTTATCGATTTGGCTGCTAAATTTACCAAATTGGCTATTAGAAAAACCCTCATTAGCACGTTTCGCTTTTTCGTCACGTATGGCCTTGCTGTCTAGGTCGTATGCGCCTGTGCCGTTTTTTTCTTGGTAGTCTACAACATCGCTTACACTGGCTCGCTGTGCTGAGTTATAACGCCCTACACTGGTAGCTGCTGTGCTTGCTGAACGTGATACACGGTCTAACTCGTCGCGCTGCTCACGTAGGCTTTTAGTGGCAAACTCGTTGGCTTTTACTTGGTCGTTAGTGGCTTGCGTAGCTGCGCGGGTAGATGCTGTGGCCGCATCTTGAGCGCCTTTAAAATCGCCCAATAAGTTATTTACAACGGCTAATACATCGCCCAAACGCTCTTTTTGATAGTTGTATTCTTGGGCTGTTAACGTGCCTGCTGAGTAACGATCGTTTAAGCGGGCTAATTCATCCGTTAGCCGGCTGTGCTCTCTTTGCAATTGGCCTAGGCTTGCCAGTTCTAACTGCTGAACACGGTTTAAGTCGGTGGTTTGGTCGGTTAAGCGTTGCTGCTGAATAGTAAGCGCGGCTTGGGCTTGGGCTTTTTGTTCTGCGGTGGCCGTGCTGCTTGCCATTACTTGCTGATTAGTAATGATTGCCGCACGGGTTTGATCAAGCTCACGGGCAAAGCGATTAACCGCGTCGCTGTTTGTGTCGGTAACAGGCTTAAGGGCATTTGCTTTTTCAATGAGCTTATCTAGCTCTTTAGTTAACCCCAGTGCAGCCGCTGCGGCTTGAATGCTTGCGGGTATGGTTTGGTCTGTTGCATCTGCGGCGGCTATAGCAGCCTCTGCCCATTTTAAATATGCCTGGCGTTGTATGCCTAATGGCTGCTCTGATTGCTGCATTAGCTCATAAGCTGCGCGCAGCTTATTAGCTGTATCGTCTAGGGCTTTGGTTGATGTTAAACCAAGCTCTTTGTAGGCTTTTTCAACATCGCCAGCAAATACCTTTTGGCGCTCAAGCATTGCGCCGTGCTCTTCAAATTTAATTTGTAGGGCATCTAAAATAGCCAACTGGCCTTGGTACTGCTCACCCGCGCCTTGTATTGCCACACGTGCTGATTCAATGCTTTGAATAAAGCCATCAACCCCAACGGTTACACCGTCCATGGCTGTTGCTTGTTGCTCTAATGACGCAATGGTTTTAAGGGCTTCGGGTAACGATAAGCTTAAAAACGCCTGGCGCTGCTTTTCAGCTTCTAAGGTTTTAGCGGTGGCCTCGGCGAGTTTTTGTTGCTGGTACTCAACATTTATATACTGCTGGTTTGCCTCATCCCAAATAAGTGTGCCGTTTTCTATTAGCGCGTCTAACTCGGTCATGTTGGTAATAACTAAACCGGTAGAATTAGATAAATACTTTAGCTCGTCAGCAAGTAACTGGGCTTGCTGGGCTGATTGCTGCTTAGATTTGCGCAGCGCTTCTTCTGCTACTAGCAGGTCTTTGTATAGTAAACCTACGTCTATTAACTCGGTAATTAACCAGGTGTATAAGCCGGCTTTGCCCACGGCTTTTAAGGCCATGCCCCACTTACCCGCTGCAATGCCTGCGGCATTGGTGGCTACGGTGGTTGCGCCTATGGCGGCTTGATAGGTTCTTAGCGATGCAATGGCCGTAGTAGCGCCGCTGATCACACTGCTAAAATAGGTGCCTACTTTAAGGGCTAACCATACTTTGGCTACGGTGGCTATTGCATCGCGGTATTCGTACATGGTAGTAACGGTGTTTTGTATTGCTTTACCCGTACTTACAATGGCGTCACTAATTTGCTGCGCCCATTCTTTTAAACGGCCATCTTTGGCCATGGCTGCAAATTCGGTATTAAGGGCGGTTATTTGCCCTTTTAACCACTCCATAGCGCCACTTTGCGCTATAAGGTTATAAAACTGGGCCATGTTGTCTTTAGCGTTAGATACCTGCCCGCTAAATAACGCCATTTGCGCAGCTGCTGAGCCAACGCTACTACGCCCCATTTCATCTATTAAGCCTTTAATTACATCGCGGCCCAACTTACCTGCTGTAGATAATTGCTGTAATTCTTGTACGTTTTTGCCGGTTGATTTTTGTAGTAAATCCCAAACAGGTATACCCCGTTCAACCAGCTGTAGTATTTCCTCGCCTTGTAATTTTTGTTTTGCCCATGCTTGGCCTAATGCCAGGCTAACGCCTTGTACCTCTTGAAACCCACCGCCTAGCTTTAATGCTTGGTCGGTAATGGCCTGCATGGTGCCATCCATTGGATCAAGGCCAAACGCTTTAAGTTTTACAAACGCCTGGCTTACTTCGTCCATTTGTAACGGGGTTTTTAGGGTAAAGTCTTTTACCCATGCGGTGGCTTTATCACCTGCGGCAATGCTGCCCATAAGCCCCTGCATTTGTACGCCTAGCTTTTCAAACTTATCACCGGTGCTAAATACTTGGCTTACTGCTTGGGCTACCCGATCAAGCCCCACATACGCGGCAGCCAATGCGGTAACTTTGCCTATTACACCGTCTAGGCTTTGTGCTTGGGCACGTTGCGCTGTGGTTCCTGTGCGTAGGTTATTGCTAAACTTATCGACTGAGCGGCCTGTTTTATCAAACTGAGCGGCTAAATCGCGCTTTGCGGCACGTAAGTTATTGGTGTTTACGTCTGACTTTTTAAGGGCATTTTGTAGTGCGGTGTGCTTACTTGTTTGCTGGGTAAGCTCGGTGCGCATTTGTGTTAGGTCTTTTTCTGCGGCGTCGAGTGAGCGCGCAAGTTGCACAAATGGCTTATCGGTGTTTTTGGCTTCGGCTTGTAGTTGTTCTAATGCGCGTGCAGCTGCTGCGGTGGCAATTTCTTGTTGTTCTAATTTTTGTTTTGACTGCTCAAACGCACGTATTAGATCAGCTTGGTTAGCTAATCCGTCTAATTCGTTGGCAAGTTTACCCGCTGTTTGGCTGGTTTGTTTTGCGCTTGTATCGGTTTGGTTTAACGACTCACTGAGCTTATCAGCGGCAGGATTAGCAGCATCGGCGCTTTGCTCAATATTTTTAAGCTCTGTTACCAGTTGCTCAATATTTTGCTTGCCTGTGGCCTCGGCAACTATGCGTAGGGCTAATTCTAAGGTTTTATCTGCCATGGTGTTAACTCAGTTTAAACAAGGTTTAAATGGGGATAAAGGGGCAAACAATGCCCCTTTATAAATACGCTAAATAGGGCTTATGAAGCGTCTAGCTCGTCAATGTAGTACGGCTCATTTTTGTTTGCTACCAGCTTAGCTGTGCCCTCAAGCGCAGCGGTTACAAACTCACTACTTGCTAAGTCAAGCTCAGAGGTTGGCATCATTGAAGTGTCGTAAATTTCAAAGTTAACTTGCTTACCATTGGCTAGGTTTGTGCCCTCGCCAAAAATACGTAAGCGCGTTTGGCTTACTGTTGCACCGTTAATGCGTTTACCAGTGCGGGCGTTGTACGAACCGCTTACAGTAATACTGCCACCAGCGTCTAATGCACCGCCTTTAATGGCGCGAATCATGCCTAGCGCAAAGTTAAACTCGTAATCAACACCCGCAACTAACGTTACTGTGGCTTGCTTTACTACTACATCGTTTGTAAAGTTTTGCCCTGGTACTGAAACCCACGATTGGTTAGTAGGCATGGTTACGGCTTCGTCGGTTAATGTTCCGGCTGCGTCGTTAATTGCAGCTACATCGCCCATAAGCGCAAGCGCGATCATTTCGGCTGGCTGGTCGTCAAACTCCCATGTAATAACCGTAGGCTTGCTTATTTTTACGTCATCAAGTGATTGGCCCTTAGTGGCTTTTTTATTTGATGTACGTACAACCGAATCGGCTTCGGCCTTAATGCCTAGCTTAGTGGTGTTAATTGGGCCAAAGATTTGGCCGGTGCTTATGCCTTGCTCGTTTAAGCGGTCTACAAAAATGTTGCCCGCTAGTAAAATACCGTCGCTCATATTAAAGCGCTCCTTTAAGTCTCATTTGACAAGTAAAAGCCAGCGGGTAATACGCATGGCCTTTGGTGAATTGGGGTTTAGCTGGGGTGTTTACTCTAAGCCATGGCCCTGTGCCGTTAAGCACTTTGCCCGCCATAGCGCGAATAATGTTAGTTAGGTGCTCACCTGCGTTTGTGTCTTGCTTACGCACTACCAGTACAACAATCCATGTTTGGGTTAACTGCATTAAATGGCCGGCGTTTTTACTCTCTGGTAATTTATCGCCGTAGTACATAAGGTGAATGCTAGGGGTTGTTTGGCGGTCTTCTTTTACGTCGGCTAGCTCGTCGCTTAGGTAAACACGCTTAATGCCTGGTACTTGTTCAAGCGCCTGTTTAAGTGGGTTTTGAGCGGCAAAATAGTCGGTAGTAATTTCAAACATTAAATAAACCCCTTTGACTTTTCACGTGAAAACACAGTGCCTGAGCTTTGTATGGTGGCGGTGTCTTGCACTTTTGCGTCTTCGCCTAGTGCGTTAACTCCAATGCTTAGTTCTCCTTTAGACACTGAGGTTAAAAACTTTACTGCTTCCTTGTAGCGCGTTTCTATGTGCTCTGGGGTGTCGTTTGTGCCTAATTTATAACGGGCAATATCACAACAAAATTGCTCAAGTAGGTTAGGCACCGTTACAAGCGGCAATTCATAACGCCCAGCTAAATAGCCGTTAATCATGTCGCTTGCATCGGTAATGGCCTGCTCAATAACTGCGGTATTAATTACATCAGCGGGGGCGTCGTCGCGTTCACTTAAATAAATAAGCTCGCGCTCACCAAAGCGCTTTTGCATTGCTGCTATTGTTGCGTAGGCCATTTACTCGCCCTCGCCTGCTTTGGCTGCTTCTTGTAGCCATTGCCATGCTAAATCACGAGTAAGCGCAGGCACTTTAACTTTAACTACCTCGCCCTCGGTTTCGCCTGGTGCCTCATAAGCCACCTGAGCACAACTAGGTTGATCTGCAAACTGTGCATCAATCATTAATGCAATAACGGGTTGTAGCTCAATTGGGGCTTGGGTGTAATCAACGTTTGCATAGAGCTTAGGGGCATCTAAATTTGCACCCAGGTTATCTGCGTCCAGCTGTGGGTTCTGCGCAGTACTCGCATCGAGCGGTACAGCTTGCACCGATAAGCGTGGATCATTTTCAATTGCTTCAAGCTGCTCTTGAGTAAGCTGCTCTGCGGGTAATGTTTGCTTGCCGCTGGTGAGACTAATGCCGCCACGACGGTAGCCCGTAGGCTGCGTGCAATGGACAATGATAGCCGCAAGGGCAGTAAGCTTAAGGTTTTTAGCCATTTCATTATTACTCCTGGTTTAAAGCATGGGGCTTTAAAGCCCCGTGCTTAATAGGGTTTTATGGGTGGTTAAAGGTAGTCAGCTACTAATAGCTCTACGCGGCCTTTAAGTTCGTTTGAGCTGTTTAATTCCATTTCACGCTCTAACATGCGAGTGGCTAGCTTTTCCATGCTGGCAGGAACAACTAACATGGTTGGCTTAATACCCAACTTACGGCCACCGTCGGCTTTAAAGCTGCGCATTTTTTCGATGCTGTCCCACAAATTATCTGGCGTTAATGCACGTTTGTTAGCAAAGGCAAGTTGCCAAAAACCAAAGCCTGCTGCATCACGGCAATCAACGCCGTATCGGTATTCTTTGCGAGTGAATACGGCTTCGTCGTCCATTTTTGTCATAGCAAGTAAGTTAGGCTTTTTGCGCTCTTGGAAAATAAGCGGCTTAAGGGCTTTTGAGGTATCGAGTACGTACCAGGCTTCGCCCTCGTAGGCTACATCTTCGGCCATATTGGCAGTAGACACCGCTACACCTGTACCGTCGGCATTTGGATAAACCGGATGATCAACATCAAAATAGTTTTGTCCGTCGTAGCACAAGGTTGTAAAACCAGCTGCCAACAATGGGAAAATCATTTCGTCTGGGTGAATGGCCGCCGCGTTACCCATTTCTTTAAAAATAGGTGAGTACACTCCTAGGTTGTCGTCTTCAATATCGTTGCGGTCTACGCCTACCGTTGACTCGTAATCGTCGTTGGTAATGGTGTACGCCTGCGATTTCATACTTTGAATATTACGATCGCCAATCCATTTAGCCAGGCTTGGGAACTTACCCAACCAGCCATAGGTATTACTGGCCGATGTAGATTTAATTACACTGGCAATTTTATTAAATTGCGGTGCTGCTTCTGATTTACCTTGTTCAAACTCAGATTTAAACGCGGTAAATAAAGCGTTTAAAATTGCTGGGGTCACTAAAGCCATTAGTTTTGCTCCTGTTTAGCTTTGGCATAAGCAGCATGGCTAAGACCTAATTGGTCTGCTGCATACTTGTCTTCTGCTGTGAGTGCTGCTAAGCCGTCTTTGTCTTGCTCTGGCTTAGGTGCGTGAGTGGTTTGCTGAGCCGTTAAGCTTGCAATAGGTGAACGGGCATCTAACACCGCTTTTAACGCAACAACGCCTTGCTGATTACCTAAGCTCGTTAAGTATTCAACTTCGCTGGCGATAATGCGGCCATCTTGTTTAGCCTTGCTAATTTCCTGCTCAACCGTTTGGGTGTCGCTGGTGCTTTTAAGGGCAACCATTTCAGTGTGCAATGCGTTGTAGGTTTCAACCGGCACGTACTTAGCTAAATTAACCTCAGAATTTGGGCTATTGGCTTTTAGTGCGGCAACGGCATCGTTGGCGTTACTTAGCTGGGTAGTGAGCGAGTCGGCTTCGTCGGCCTTAGCCTTTAAAGCAGTGAGCGCTGTTGTTGCTTGGGTGTAGTCTGCATCGGTGATTTTGTCACCATCCACAGTTATACCTAGCAAGCTCAGCAATTTTTGAGCTGCATTCATGGGTGTATCTCCATTGTTAACATGGGTTTTAGAAGTCTTTAAAACAGCAACTTTGTCCATACCGTCTACCGCTGGGTCGTTGGTAAGGGCAAAATGGCGTAATTTGGTTGGGCGGCCTGTTTGTTTGTCGTAATGAAAAACAGGGCTTATAAAGCGGTATTCGTCGTTTTTTAGGTGTGCGCGTGCGCTAGGTGTCCAGCGTACATTAAGGGCATAAAGTCCCTCGCCTGGCACATACTCTAAGTCGCTTGGGTTAAACCAGCCACTTGCTGGGGCTGGCTTGCCGTTTTCTTCGGCGTGTAAGGTTTGGTGCTCGTAGTCAAAGTGGTAGTCGTTGGTGCGGGTGCTGGCTGTGCTTTTTAATAGCTCAAATGCAGCTTGGTCTAGTAACCAGGCATTAGCAGGTACGTCGAATGGGCGGCCATCGTGTGATTTAAAATAGCCATCTGGCATCACCATTACTCGCTCGCTTATACCTTGCTCGTTTATGCTGCTTTCAAAGCGGCACGCAGCAAAGCCTAGGTCGGCAGGCTGGTTTGCTGATAAAACAGCGAGTCCTATGGTGGTTTCAAGTAAGCTTTTTTTAGTAAATGGTTTTTTCATGGCTGAGCACAGTTTGAATAATCTGTGCTCAGTATGGATTTAGAATTGAATTGGTTGGCCGTGCGGTGTTTCGGGAATTTATAACGGGTATTTACAGGTTAAAATGAGGATTTAGGTTTATCACAGTAAAACACGAGTCAATATTAGCTATACAACCCTGTTTAAACGCTGTTTAAAATCACCTGTAAGCGATTATTATAATTTAAACGCCACATTGTGTGACTTTGGCAATCACAAGCGCTTAGGTTTGATTCTACGCGCTTGGGCTTTATTTTTAAATCAAAAACTCACTTAATATTTCTATCACTTCTTTTTCGTCGTCATCTGACAACCCTAAAAATGGCCGTGCTGGTATGGCGGCTAAACGGGGTGGCATATCGCTTGTACCACCAAATTGATGAATAGCGCCGTACTCCATGTTTGTACCAAACTCTAATGATTCGTCCCCGATGTTATAAGCGAGCGTGTCGCGCAGTATGTCGTTTAGCCTGAGTATTTTATCTTTGTTCTTTTTTTTACTTTTAGCGTAGTCGGGGCTAAGTGCTTGCCATGGGGTGCCGTCGGGGCTGCGCTGCTCGTCAAAGTGATCGCGATGGGTGAGCATTAAGTGCTCCCCAACGTTGCCCAATGCGGGCGCTAGGTTGTTGGCATTTTTAATAAGCTGGATGAGCACGTCGCTTACAGCTTGTGCGCCTTGGGTGCTTATTTGTATTTTAGCGCCTGCCATTACACTAGCCCCTCGTTAAAGGCTTGCATGTGTGTTTGCTGGTCTAGCCCTGCGATTAGTGCGGGTAGCAAGCTTGCTATAATATCGGCCTCTGCGCCTTTGGCTTTTGCCTCAAGCTGCGCGAACTCGCGACACGTTTGTATGGTGTATGGCGTTTGCTCTAGCAGTTTATTTACTTGTAATAATACTTTCATTTCTAAATAGCCTATTGTCTGCTTTATTTTCATCGCTGTTTACTCTGCGATTTAGCGGCATCTTTTACTAGTTGGTCTATCCAGCTTACTAGGTCTGGTTGCCATTTTTTAAGCTCTTTGCGAGCCAGTGCCCAGGCAGTAAATGCCTCGGCAAATTCTTCGTATTTGTTGGCGGCTCCGTAATAGGTTACGGGTAAGGCGTTTTTTAAAAATGCCGGTGCGCCTGCGTAGTAATGCACTTGATGGCCTAGTTCGTGTAGCCAAGTGGCAACCACTGCATGTGCTTCGTTTTTATCTAGTGCGTTAAGTGTATCTGATATTGTGTGATCGCGTTTTAAGGTTTGCCCATTGTGCTTAAAGCTGTACTTACCTGCGTTGTTAGCGGCGAGCCTTACGGTAAGCGCTGCGGTGTCTTGTACGGCTTGCATGTCTACTTTGGCTAGGTTTTGGCTGGCTTTTACTTTTACAACTACGTGCTCAAACCCCACTGAGGTAAACCCGCCTACCCGTTTAGGGCTTCGGGTTGCATATTGCATACGGGCGTAAAAGTCATCTACGCCTAAGTACTCGCCTACGTCACTGCGTATGGCTGCGTTTGCTTTAGAACCTGCGCTCATTTCATTACTTTTTACAAACAGGGTTTTAGTTTGCTTGGCGGTTAAAAAGCTGTTTAACCCGCTAAGAACTTCGCTATCGAGCTTGGCTAGCAATGGGTCGAGCTTTAGTGCTGTGACGTTTTTAGCGGTGCTGTAAGCCGATGGCACAATGCGGCTTGCTTGGTAGTCTGCTACGCGCTTTGTAAGCGGTGCTTTGTCGGCCACTTGCTTTTTAGCCTGGCTTGTTAGCTGGGCGGTATTTTTTGGGGTGTAGTCAAAGCCCGGATCAATACCACGGGGTAGCTCAAACTCTTCGCCTGTTTTTTTGTTTGTCCAGGTGTAGTTACCCTCATCTGGCGCAGTGCCTACGGTTAGGCCACGGCGTTTAAGCTCACGTTCGCTTAGGCTAAACTTTTTACATTTACAGCCCCAGCCGTTTTGTGGGCTGTGGGTATCCCACCATGGATGATCAACCGGTAACACTAGGTTATTCCATTTTAAGTGCAGTACGCGCGGGGTTTCACTATCGCCGTGTTTGTATAGTGCATAAGGGCGACTTGCTTTAAGCGCTTGTATTTGCCCCTCGCGCCCTGCGTTATAGGCTTGGCGTATATTGGTTTCGTATATTAACTGGCTGCGCCATGCAGGCTGGCCGTTATGCTCCCAGCCGTAACGCGATTTGATGTTATTAAATTCGTTTTGAAACCAGCCCAGGCTTTTACCCTCGCTTATGGCTTTGTCTACTGAGGTGTAAAAGTCGTTAAGCATGTCGGCTTTGGTTACACCTGCCACCATAAATGCGCGGTTATTGGCGTTTTGCCATACATCATCCCAGCTGGTGCTGGGTGTGTTTAGCTTTTGCCTAAAAAAGCGTATGGCATCATCAAACGGTAATGAGCCGTATCTAACAGCCATTTAACGCCCCTCATCCACTTCTAGTGCGCCTAGTAATTCGCTGGCTGCCATGGCCTTTGCCATTAGCTCGCTAAAGCCCTCTGTGCTTATTTGTGGCTCTAGTTCTAGTATGCCGTCGCGTATTTCTTCTAGGCTGCTGGCGTTTTTAACCAACTCGGTTACGGCATCGCTCATACTGTTTAAGTGAGTTTGTGCTTGTGCGGCCAGCTGCTCAGCTACTAGGTCGGCGTTATCTTTTTGCGGTGTATTTTTAAGTGCAGCAAACCCCTTAAGTGCGGCGCTTGGCTCTGTTGGTGCAGTTATTGGGGCAAGGCTTAAAATAGCCTCGCCCTTTTCTGGGAGTGGTATTTGGGTTTTTTCACTTACCCAGCTAACCGGTACTGGGTAGTTGGCTTCGGTGAGTATTTTAAGCGCGGGTGCGAGTACGGCTATGTCGTCGGCTTCGCTGGTGTCGAATTTAAAGCGTGGGATACGGCGTGCGCCTGAGTAGCTTTTAGAGTTAAGCGCGTGCATTGGGTAAATAATATCGCGCGTGATGGTGTTGGCTACTTGTTTTAAATCGCTCTCAGTTATGTCGTCTAGCACGTCCATATGAATGCTGCCTAGGGCGTTTGTGCTGGTTTTGCCATCGGCTTGGCTGGTGAGCGTTGCCCCTAATACGGCTTTGCTTTGGGTGGTTTCACACCACTTGATCATGGCTTCAAATGGGTCGGCTTGGCCGTTGGCTGCATTTTGAAAGTCGATTTCCATACCTTTAGGGATAATCCCGCCTGCGTTATGGCCGATGCTAAGCACGGCACGTAACAGGGTGGCTTTTTCGTCTTCGCTGGCACCATTAGGGTATTTACCCAGGCGTAGCGGTAGGCCGTAAATTTCTAAAAATTCGGCTAGGTCGCGTATTGAATAGTTTTTAAATAAGTACGGCCATGCCACGGTTGAGGTTAAACCGGTGCGGTGTATATAACCTGACTTACTACGGTGGACATGGGCACACCAACCAAATGGGTTTAGTGCTTGGCCTGTGTAGCTATTGTCGCGCAGCATAAGCTGATTGCGGTTATCTGGGTGGGTTTGAAATAGGTTTTGGTCGCGAAATTCGTAACCAGTAATAATATGCTCGCCGTTATCAAACGCCCAGTTAAGCTCATTACATGAAAACGATTTTAGTATTGCGTCGCTGCAATCAAATAGTAGGTCGTCTAGCCAGGTGGCATCTTCTAGTATTTCTTGAATTGCGGCGGCGTCTTTTTCTTCTTGCTCTGTTGCGTTGCGCGGCGGCTGTACTGACCAATCGTACTTAAGCCAGCCTCTGCGACGTTTGGTAAGTTCGCTAAATAGGTGGCCGTCTTTGTCTTCCATGTCTTTTGCTAGGTCGGCCATGGCCGATAAGTTACCTGCATCGGCATCTTTTAATAGTTGCGACAACTTAGCAGGGGTAAGCGCTTCGCTTGGGTGCTCAGCAAATTGGCGCATTAGCATGCCAATGCGGCTATCTTGCTGGGTTTGGGCTTGCTTAAAGTCGGTTGAATTTAGCGGGTTGCCGTGAATGTCTACTATTTGGTTCATGCGGTTACTCTTATGATGGGCTTAACGCTTAGCACGTATACGTCTAGCGTTTTAGTGTGTTGGTGGGCCTTGGCTAAATTGGCGGCGGTTATATCAAGCTGCTCTGTTTTGGCTGTAAACAGTGCTTGGTAAACGATTCTAAAACGTGGCATTACCAGGCTGCCTTACGATCACTTGCTAGGTCGTCGCTGTGGTCGGGGCGTAAGCTGTTAGCGGCTTGCTGGGCTTTGCTTGGCAGTGGTGTGTATTCTATGGCGCTGCCGTCCATTTCGGCTGCCCGTATTAGCATGGCTATTGATACGGCGCTATCGCCGTGGCGTTTGTTACCATCGGTGCCGGTGTTTTTACCTTTATCTACCTGTGCAATACCTTTTTTAAGTTTAATTTGACCTAGGTCGTCTAGTACGTCTTGGTCTTTTGGTAGCGTGATGTTGTTAGTTTCAAAGTAGTCTTTTAGTTTTGGCATCCACTCGCGATACCAGGCTTGTGATAAATGCACGCTATCTACCAGCTCAGTGCCGTATTTAAGGCTTGCAGCTTCGGCTAAGAAACCACCGTTACCTGTGGCGTCAAACGCTAGGCCGCGTAGTTTTGGTATGCGGTCACAAATATAGAACATGATTTGCTTTTGCTGCTCGTAGGTTACGTTGCGCAGCTCTACCATAAAGGGCACGGTTAGGCTGGTGTCTTGGTTTATTTCACCAATACTGAATACGGTTAAATCGCCTTTGCGGGCAAAATCCTCACCAAAGGCATGGGTTAGATCAGGATTTAACCCACTGAGTAAATCATCTATATTTTGTTCAAGCCATGTGGCTACGTCTTTTACGCGCTGGTCTTCTGTCCAGCTTTCAAAGTCGGTGGGGGCTTCGTAGCGTATTACTTTGCAGTCGTCGCTTAGAGCACGTTCGCGCAGGCGGCGGCTCAGGTATTGCCCTGCGCCTTGGCTTGGTACGCAGTATAGCTCTTCGTTTGCGGCATCGGCAGTGGGGTAAAAATCAACTTGATTAGCTAGCCACTCGTCTTCTTTGGCTTGCGTCCAAGTTTGCCCACTTACCAAACAAATACGCTTGTAAAGCCCATGTTTTAGCGCTTTATCAATAGGAATATGATGCACGGAATACTTTTTAGTGCCGCGCCTTGCTTGGGTAATTAGGGTGTTAAATAGGTTATCTACGCCATTATGGGTTGAAATAATACGTACTCGACCGCCCCACATGGTTAAGGCCATAGCGGCTTTTAGTACTTCGTCTAGCTTGTCGTGGAATGCGGCTTCGTCTATTACTACGTTGCCTTGACGGCCACGCAAGTTACGTGGATTAGAGCTGAGCGCGACAATTTTTTTACCGGTATTTGGGAATTTAATTTCAAAGGTGTTGATTGATCGCTTTGTGCCGTCTGGGTCTTTTTCTTCAAATATGCCCTCTTCCACTTCGCCCATTACCATGTTGAGCTTTTGCGCCCAAAATGCACAGGCGTCTATAAACTCCTTAGCCATTTCTTTGTCTGAGCCAAGGTAATAGGTGTTCTGGCCGTTGGCGGTTGCTGCTGCGCTTAGTACGTCGTCTAGTGCTTCGGCAAAGGTTAACCCAGTACGGCGTGACTTTTCGGCAATTTTTACTATTGCTTTGTCTTCCATCCATGCTTTTTGATAGCCAAAAAGTATGTCGGTGCCCATGGCAACCGCTAACGAACCTGACACTTTGCTAAGCGGTAGCTCGTTGGTTTGGGTAACGCTTTGCGCGGCGCTAGTCATGCTTTAGCCCTAATATGTCGCGTTTGAAAAATGCCAGCATGTCGTCTGCGGTTTGCGGTAAGTTTTCGTTTTTAACCTTTTGGTCTAGGTCTTTAGCGAGCTTTTGCGCGTAGGCTTTTTCGATTTCTTGCTGGCGTTTGTGTGCGGCCATGGCGGTTTTCTCTAGGCGCTGGGCTGCTAGCATGGCATCTTTTATGGTGTCGATGTCTACTGCTGCGTCTTCGTCGGGGTTCATCATTTGTTGCTGCATAGCACGAAACAACTGAGAACGGCCCATTTCTAAAATTAGCTTGGTGGTATCGCCTGTGGGCTTTTCGCCAAGCTCTGCGGTAAGTGCTTTAGTTGACTCGCGCAGGTCGCGTAGCTTTTGGCCTATGGCTTCGGTTTTTTGTGCGTGGCGGCTTAGGCCACTGCGGCTAATGGTTGCGCCCTCGTCTAAGCCTGACTCAATAATAAGGCTGTTAACTGCGTCGAGTATTTCGCCCTGGCTAAAGCGTTTGTCGCGTAGCATTGAGTCGAGCTGCTTTTTAATGTCTTCGGGCAGTAAATCAACTTTGCTGGGTTGGCCTCTGCGGATTGATTCGCTCATAGTTAACCTCGTGGCCCTGGGCGTTTAATGCCAGGCACTACACTAATGCCCTCGGCTACGTCGATGCCTGATTGCGTAATACGGGCTACCCATGTGTTTTCTGTGAGTTTATCAAGTGTTATATAGCCGTTTTGCTCTAACCAATTGAGTAAGGTTTTAAGCTGATCACGACTGCAACCCAGTGCATAGCGTTGTAATACATCGGCTAGCATGCTGGTGTTAGCGCCAAAATCGGCGGATTCTTTTAGCGTTATTAGTATGCTAATTCGTTGGTGCTCGGCTTGAACTTGTAACATTGCCATGGTGGTTTTTCCTGAATTAAATTTGGGTTAGCCTGCTTAGCTGTCGTTGCTGCGCGTGCCTCTGAGTTCGTTTTCCATGAGTAGGTCGGTTAAGCGTTTTAGGTCTTTTAGCTGTGGGTTAAGGCCGTCTATTTTTACGCTTACTTCTAATAGGCGTTTATCTAGGTCGTGTATGTCGTCGGCGTTGGGTAGGTCTTCTACTGTTTTTTCTACGGCACTTAAACGGCTCTCTAACACCTCATGCACTTTTTTAGTAACAAAGGTACTGCGCAACCATGCCAGTGCGCTTGCCCCAATAATGGCAATACCTACGGTTAAAAATGCTTTCCACCATTCCAATATAAAATCCATGCTAGCGCCTATAGTGCTGTTGTTGTATTTCAATAAGTGATTGGCAATCAACACAGGTGCTACAGTTTTTAACCGCGTCACGGCGTTGCTTGGGTATGGTTATGCCGCACTCTTGGCAGTGCATAAACGCTGCACCGGGCTTATTGGCTTGTTCGCGCTGAATTGATAGCGCGGCATCGAGTAGGTGTTGCTCTATTTTTTGCGCGTCGTCTAATTTGCTCACTGCGGTTTCCTTACTTTTTCAATTACGTTTTTAATGCTTTGCTTAACGCTTGGCGCGGCTTTTTCAACTGAGCGGCCAATAACATAGCCACCTATACCTAGCTGTAATAGTTCCCATGCTTGCGCTGATAAACGAAAAGCCAGCACACCAAATGAATCAAGGCAGATCAACACTAAGAACGTAAGCATGGTGATTGGCCGCCAATTACGCTGCAGGGCGCTTTCGCCTTTGGCCTCGGCGGTAATTATTTGCGATTGCGCCTCTAGTACTTTGCCTTGTAGCTCTACAATTTTGCCCTCAAGCTCTAACACTTGGCTTTGAGCTGCGTTTTCAATGCGCTTGAGTTCGTTGGTAATGGTTTGGCGCTCTTCGTCGCTGGTAAAGAGATCATCAATTAAATTGGTGATTGGCTCGACCACGTTAAACCAGTTTTTAATTGCCATTGGATTCTCCAAAGCGTTTTTTAAGGGCTTCACGGGCGTTTTTGTAGCTTTGCTGGCCCTCTACCCGCAGCTGTATGTCGATGGCTCTTACTGATTGCCAGCCTTTATTAAAGTGGCTTTGCATGGTGCCGCAGTGGCTGTGCATTGGTATTTTGCGCGGATCGAATGGCATATTGTGCATGCGGGCATCAACTTCTAATTCCATGCGTTTCTCGCGGCCTTTTTGATAGGACCAATCCCAATTTTTACCCATTAGGCCACCTCACTTAGCTGGTTTACTGCAAATTCGGTTACGTGGGCTAGGCGGTTATACCAGCCCTCTAGGTTTGGTTTTTGGCTTGAGTCGTTTGCACAAATGCGGGCGTACTTTCGGCCACGGTTTACGCTGAGCAATACGGTTAAGCTAAGGGCTGGACGCTGCAGGATAGCGGCTAGGGTTTTTGGCCCCATGCGACCATCGGGCTTTGAGTTAACTAATCGCTGGGTTAATTGGGTCATGGCGGGTGCGCCGTGCTGTACTGCGCCATCTAGCAGCATAAAGTCAACCCCTGCGGGGGTTTGCTCGCAGTGCATGGCGCGCCAATAATCACGGTGATACAGGCTTATTGCTTTAGCAAGCGTTAGTTTTTCAATATCTACCGCTGGGTAAGCGCGCTGGCTTATACCGTATTTGGTAAGGCCGCCACGGTCTGATGCCACGTTATTTAACCCACCATCGCTGCGCAAGCCACCCTCTAAATAGAGGATTGGTAATATGCACTGAGCAAATTTAAGCGAGTACGGGGCAAGCGCGTTTTGCACTTCGGGTACTTGTTTAAAGTAATTTAAGTTTAGTGGGTTGAATACGAACATACCGAAAAGCCTTGTTGTTTTTCGGTATTGTGAGGGGGTGTGCTTAGGTGTTGGCCGTGCGGGGTTTCGGGAAAGTTTAGTTAAAAAGTAGACAACGGCAATAAAGTTTTTTATGGTACTGCAACTTAGCAATTTTCGCTAGTTACTATTTAAAAGGACTTAATTTATGAAATACCCCGCCCTTGTTTTTATTGCGTTGTTTTCACTTTCAAGCCATGCGGCTATTTATAAATGTGTTATTGATGATGTGCCCACATTTAGCCAAACCCCTTGCGCACCGGATGCTAAAGAGCTGCATTTAAAAGTAACAAAAGCCCCGGATACACAAGCTGTAAGCAATGATATTTTGCAACAATGCACTGAGCTTGCAAAAAATAGCGGCTGGCGCGATCCCAATTCGTTTATGGTTGTGTCGCATGAAAAGCAATGGCGCGATGATGCAAGCGGAGCGCGATTAGTGTTAGCCATGCGAGTGAATGCTAAAAATGGTTATGGTGGGTATGGTGATTCTAAGCCGTTTAATTGCTTTTTAAATCACAGTGGTACGGGTTTAAGTACTGTTCAACACTGGATTAACTAGCAATAAAAAAGCCGCGTAAAGCGGCTTTTTAGTGGTTCAAATTTGTGTGCTGGTAAGCATTTTTGGCCGCTTAAATAATAATGCCCTCGTTTGCAGGTCTTCTATGCTAGCTGTTCTACCGTTAATTGATAACACCTTTATACTACCGCTTTGGTCTGTACTTTCTAATGTTTGGTAGCTCTCTTGTTCTTTAATGTTTTTTAACCAGCTGGCTGCGCGATTAGTTGATACACCAAACACCTGAGCTAAGGTATGTGAGTTGTAAAACTGCTGGGTTTGTAGCATTTTTTCAGCGGCGTTTATTGTGCTGCTCATTGACTTAGCTCCTTTACTTTTTGTTGTAGTTCGGTGATGCCTTGTAACAACTTATTTGGCTGGTGAATAAGCATAAACTCTAGGTCTTGTGCTGTTGTTTTTTCAAGCGCGGCGGGCGTTTTAGCTATGAGCGGTGCGCCTACTTCGTCTATGAATTTGTTTTCGTCTTGCATTACGTGCAGCTGTATTTGTATGTCGGTGTGCTGTTCTTGCAGTGTGCCCAGTAGTACGTAATTGTTTGGGTGTTTACCCTCTAGCATATCGACTATTAGCGTATCGACACACTCTACGGCTTCGGCGGCTACGTTAACCGCTTCGCTCATTGGGGCTTTTTTGGCTGGGTTGTTCATTAAAATAATCTCCTTTGGCGGCGCTCGGTTTCTACAATGCGTTGGTGCTGGATGATTTCAGCTATACGGCGCTCTGTTAGTTTAAATTTATTGGCAAGCTGCTCGATGTTGTTGCCTTTGTATTCTTGCCATATTTGTATATCGCGCAGGGCTGCTTTTAGGCGTTGGTCGGTGGGTATGTATACGTCGCGCCCGCCAAAGTAATGGCCTATTGCTAGGGTTATGGCCTCGCCTACCCCTTGCGGGTTGTTTACGCTGGCTTTGGTTAGCTGCGATTCGATAAGCAGTGCAAGTGATTGCAGGTTGCTAGGCCAGCGCTTACGTACTTCGGCTGCATCCTCAGTAGATAACTTGCTTAGGCAGTCTTGCAGCTGCTCTACGCTTTCACCAAACAGCTCTGATTGTTCTTGATTAGGCATGTTTAAGCTCCAAGTTTTTGTTATACAACCCCACGTTAAAGCCAAATTTATATTGGTCATTCCAAGAATATGTGTTTGTGTTTTTTTGATTTATAAGGCCATCTGCATAACCACTTTGATAATCTGCGTTGGTATCTGAAATTGATTTAATTGGGTAAATAACTGGCACAAACTCATTGGCTTTCACAAAAATTTTGTTTCCGCAAATACGTACTTTTTTGCCAGCCCATACTTTAAATTGAAATGGTTGGCAGTCGATGATCACATCATCTTTTATAATCCACTCTAAAAAGTCTTGGCCTTGGTCTAAAAATTTAATTGTTTTCATTATTACTTTTCCTTATTTACTTTTGCGCCGTAGCGATTCATTTGCTCTAAATAGGCTTGGTGGTTTTGTTGCTCACTCATTTCTAAGCCCTGGCGTTTTATTTCCATACTGCGGCTACGCTGTGCGGCGGTTGGCTGCACTATTTGCTCTAGTGAGGTGGTGAGCACTTGTTTTAAGTAGTTATGGTTTGCAAGCGGCTTTATGTTTGGCTGGCCTACTCGCTTTGCCATGATTGAATTGGTGGTTTGCTCCATAGCGTGGCCCAGTGCCGCTACGTTCTCGGTTAGGGCTAGTACTTCATGGGCTAGCTTTACTGCGCGTGTGGCGCTTAAGTCCTGCTTTGCTGGGCGAAACAGGGCTAAGTAACCGACCAATGCCTGGGCTGTGCGTTTGTTGATGCTGGCTACGATGCTTAATAGTTCTTTGCCTGCGTCGTCTTGCACTAGCTGATCTAGGCTTAGGTGGCTTTTACACACGGGGCAACGGGTTAATTTCATTGGTGCTGATCTCAAATATGTTGCATACGCCTTGGTATGATTTATGGGGTACGGTGCTAAGCGGTATTGGCCGTGCGTAGGTTTGGCCTGATACAAGGCAGTTAAATGCTTCGTACGCTTGCATGTTGTTTGCTTTTAAATGCGCTACCATTTCGCGTTTATGCCATTTTTTAAGCGGCTCTAGCACTTGTATGGCTTGCGTGAGCGTTAAAAACTGGGTGTGGTAACTTACGTTTTCGCCCACCTTGGCACGATTTAGCATGCGGTTTACGTAGGCATCTAGGGCGGTTTCTGAGCCATCGCGCACAAAGCTTTGTTTGTGCATGGTGATCCAAATTGCGCGTATTTTGTTTATTTCGCCTAATTGCTTTGGTGACGATTTAGGGCTTAAACGGCGTTTAGCCTTTGTTTTAAACCCTGCTTTTTTAAAGTGGTCTAACACTTTGTTTAGCTCTGGTAAGCTCATTTGGCTGCATGACGTTTTACCCGCTGCGCCAAGTAGTGCGGCGCGGTAGGTGTCGTCGTCTAGCCCTAGCTGCCCTTTAGCGATGTGTATTAGCTGAATTAGCTTTGCTTTAGTCATTTTTAAACTCTTCTAGCTGCGCGCGTAGGCTTAAATAGCTTTGACCTATGTCGGTGGCTTCTTGGTCTGTAAATAGGCTGGTGTCTACTGCTAGCTTGTGTGAGCACTCTAAAAACTTAACGAGTGCAACAAGCTGTTTTAGTTCTAATGTGGGCTGTATTAATAGGGCCATGTGACCTCCTTTTGTTGCTTTATTTTTATCAAAATGCTTTTTGTTTTTAGTAAAGCACTTTGATAAAAAGCCGCATCCGTGCGCGCTTTTTGGTTACTTAATTAGGCTTTGTGGTTGGGCCTAATGTTGTTGGGTTTACACTTACCAGTTGGCTTTGCACTACAAAGGTGATGTTTTGAAATACAAAGTTAATACTTACTGGTTCTTTACTTTGAGCTACCTGGTTTACGATGTTTTGTAGCTCGCTGTGTTCGCTTACTTGAATTGTTATGCCTTCCATGAATTGCTCCTTATAGCTTTGCTATGTCGAGTGATATAGCGTGTTCGTGCTCGCCTATGGTTTCGTAAAAACGAATAAAGCGGGTTGAGTCCATTACCAGTATTGAGTCGGCTATAATGTCCATTGCACGCTGCCATTTGCCGCTGTCGTCGCTGATTTTAAGGCGGCGTAGCCCTAGCACTTTTTGCACACTCACCTTGCCTTTTTTGTCGGTGGCAAAGGTTTGTTCAATAATGAGTTTGAGGTTTTCGTTTGCGCCCTCGCTCCATTCGTTTAGGCACTCGTCTATTAGCTCTTTTGCTACTAATAGCTCGGGGCCAAGCTCTATGCTTTCTTGCACTTGCAGGGTTACTTTTTGTTTGTGATCAAAACTGCGTAGCGTGACGTTACCTTTAGTGCCGCCCAACTCTACCGCGTACTCTTGCGCCAGTAGGGCTATGAATGCGTCAAACTCGCTCATTTGCTCTTTTTTAAAAGCTGCTAATGCTTTGCTTTGCTCTTTGGCTTTAGCTATGGCTGATTGCACAAACTCATGGCGAATTATGTCGGCTGGGCGTATAGCTTTAACTGGCACCTGGTGGCCTTTTTGATTAGTTAAAAATTCTTGTGGCATAGTGGTTATCTCTCTATAAAAATGATGATTTGGCCGTGTAATTTGGCTGGACGAACTTGTCGCGTTCGCCCGTTTTTTGTTTCGGTTATTACGGGTAAGTGTGCTGGGGCTTGGCCTGCCACTTCGATTACATGGCGGCTAAAGCCTTTGTGTGAGCTGATAATTTGCAGCCCTTGTTTTTGTAACTCTTTTAGTGCGTTGCGTAGTTGCATAGTTATTTACTCCCGCATAATTTTGAGTGTGGGCAACCGTTACGGCAGGCTCTATATAGCGCTACGCGTACATGGTTGGTTGCTGCGAACTTTCTGTTTTGATGTTCTAGGCATTCGTTCAGCGGTATTTCGTCCAAGATTGGGCAAGTTACTGTTGATGCCATAAATACACCCTCTACACGCTGCTGTATTACGTGTGTAGAGGCTTTGTATTTGTCGTTTACTACTTGGCTTACTGTGGCTTTACTTACGCCTAGTTTTTCGGCAACGCTGCGCATGCCTTGCTTTGCTACTTCGTCTTTTAAAACGTGTAGCCAGTTAGTTGTTGAAGTCATGCGCTTCTCCCAGTGTGACGGGGGCTATTTTTACGGTTTTACGTTGCACGGCGTTAAACTCAATTAGCTCGTTTGTGTTTGGGTCAAATACGCCTGTTGCTTTTGGAACGGGGCGTTTTGGACCGGTATTTTTAAGCATGCGGTATATGGTTGTCTCTCCTGCTCGCTCAATGACTGAGCCTGTGCGCGGGGCTGATTTGACAACAAATATGTACCCTGCTTTTTTTAAAATTGAGATATATGAACGCGCAGAGGCTACCGATATGTCGGCGGTGCTTGCTACTTGCCCTGCGTCAAATTCATTTAGGATTCGCATTGATTGCCACATGCGCTGTCTCCCTGAGTTTTTTTGTTTTGCATCACTGTTTTTTGGTTGTTTAAACGGCTTGTATTGGGCGTTTAAAACGGTGTAGGTGATGTGTTCGTAATCAACATTTTCGGCTATGGCCTTTGCTGCGATTAGGCGTTTTGCAAAGGCTTTTAAGCTGTCGAGTGTTGTGTGCTCTATGGCATCGCGCACTTGTTGCAATGAGAATGTTTTTAGGATTCTCATTGCTTGCCATGCGTCTTGTAGTTGTGGGCGGCTCACTGAATCTCTCCTTACGCTTTTTTAAGGAAAAATTCTTTAGAACCCCACTGCTGTAGGTCGATGCTCGTTAGGCCGTTTGCCAGTGCAAAGGCTTCTATTTTTGATAGTCCTGTGATGATGCGACGCACCTCGCCGTCGGTGTCGCTAAGCAACTGGTTTAGTAGGTCGTCTTGTATTGTGAGCGTTGGCTCTATGACTGCATTGACGATAATTTGCAGGTCTTCGCGTTGGGTTGGCTGGAACTCTAGCCATTCTGATATACGGTTATAAAATTGACGGTGACGCTGTAATTTGCGGCGCACTGACTCCATGCCAATAAGTACTACTGGGCAGTTGGTTAGGTCGTGAATATCGCGCACGATTTCGAGTGTGTTTTTGTCGTTTAATAGGTAGTCGGCTTCGTCTATAAACAGTGGGCGATTGTGTATTGCCATGTGCTCTATGATGTAGTTAAGCATGGCTTCACGGGTGTAAATGTCAGGACCGCTTAGCTCTTTAACTATTTGGCGTAACAACTGCGCTAATGTCATGCCTGATGTGGCACGTATGTAGATGCCGTCGCAGCGGTTAACCAACCATGCTGTTGCGGTGGTTTTACCAAGACCTGGATCGCCGTAGATTAGGCCAATGCCTGGTACGCCATGCGCGCGTTGGTTTAGGGCTTCTACCATCATTTGTGTGGCTACTACGTTGCTTACGATTGCTATTTTAGTTTTCATGCTTTATTCCTTTACTGTTTGTGTAATTTTGTGGTTGCAGCAGGTGCTGCGTTCATGTCGCTTAGTAGGTCGTCTAGGCGTTTTGATGATGCGCGATTGTTTTGCTCCCATGTGTTTAACCAGGTGGCATCTGATTCGCTTAACTGATTTGTTAGGCGTTGTTTTTTATGAAACATGGCTTTGCTTTGTGGGTTGTCGAATAGCGGCGTTGGGTTGACGTTTGCTATGGCGGTTTCAATTTCTAACTGCTTACGGCGTTTTTCAAATTCGCTTAATTGCTCGTCGCTAAAGCCGACTGTTGGCTTGCTGTCGAGCGCTTTTGTGGCTGACTGCGTTATGACATTGGTGTGTTCAACCGACTGTTTAGGCAGTGTTGCAAGCGCTTTGTTTTGGGTTGTGTAATGCCCTAGCACTTCGTTTGCTATGTCTGAAACATTGACGCTTTTAGCGGTCTTTTTAAGCTCTTTTAGCTTGCGCGATGTTTCGGCAGATTGGCTGCGTTTTGCATGGTGTGCTACGTCTTGACGTGTCATGCCTGCTGATTGAATTTCGTGGTCTGTGGCGATACAGATAAACTCGTTATTCATGCGATTAAATACGTAAATACGGCCTACGTTTTTAGGGTCCCATTTGCATAGCACTTCATCGCCTACGATTGCGCCCAGTTCTGGGGCAATATAGAAACCACCACTTAGTTTTATGCCCTCTTTGCCTACCATGCGTAAACCGCGATTTGATGGTATTGGCTGTAGCATTACATCTAGTAAACGCTCGTCTTTGATCACTTTGATTTGGTCGCGACTTGCTGCGAATAAATCGAATGGTGTTTTATTGCCTATGTTGCTGTGCGGCTTGTGGTGGTAACGGCTGTCTATCCAGTTATCTACGAACTCTTGCAGCTGCTGCGCGGTCATGTTGATTTCGATAGCTGATTTATCACCGCCCTGCTTTGCTAATAAACGCTGTGCAAAGGTTTTGCGCGCTTCTATTGCTTGGCGTTCTGACACGTTGTGACCTATGTAACCGGTTAATAGCTCGGCTATATCGTGCGAGAACGTTTTGAAAAAGCGCTCTATGTAGGGCTTTTCTTCACCTGAAAACGGGCGTGTTGTTTCGTGCTTTATGTCGAGCGCGTCAAACACACTTTTGATTTGTATTGAGGTGTAGTCTTTACCGTTATCGGTGCGGGCTATTTCGGGTATGCCCCAATCGAGTATTGCTTTGCGGATAACTAAACAAATACCGGTGCTGTCACTGGTTGGGTGAATAACGACTTTTGCGCGGCGGCTAAATACGTCGATAATTCCGATTAGTGAGTGGCGGCCATCGGTTAGCATTACGTCTGATGGGGTTGAATCGAATTCCCATAATTGGTTAAGGCGTTTTACGTTTTCGTCCATTTTACCCATGGCGCTCATATACTTGTTTTTCCAAGCATCTGGGTTTGCCATTTTGGTATAAAGTGCGCTGTTTTCGCGCTTCCAACGTGTTAGCCAATCGCGAATTGTGGTTTCTGCTGGTAACGATTTGCCTACTTGATAAAAACGAGCAATTAAACCCTCTTTTATTTGGGTGGCTTTTACGTGTGGGTATTCGTAGATCATTGCTATGCAAAAATCGGCTAGCTCTTTGTCTGAGTCGATGATTGATTTGCCGGTACGCTTAGGCTTTAAAGCTAGCCCTGCTATGCCTTTTTCAGCTACGGTTTTTTGCCAGCGTATTAATGAATTACGCGACACTGACGGTATAACAGATTTACACTCTAATACGTCTTCAATTAAACCTTGGTTATAGCGTTCGCTAAATAGTTTTAAGCCAACAATTTTGCCTAGTTTATTTGCATTTATATATGCGTCTGCTGCATTTAATATTTGCACTTTGGCGCTTGCTTTTGGATCGATTTTTTCTAATCCAGCTAAGGTTTTTAGGTTTGATTGGCGTTGGTGGTCAATTAAATCTTTGTCTAGGCTGTTCACTTTTTCGTTAACAGCTAGGTAAGATGCACCACTTTTTGACGCTGGTGTATCCATTGATTTAATAATAGCCTCTTCCACTTGTATACGAACATATACAGGCAAATCGCTAAGCGCGTATTTTCGCACTTTGCCACCACGGCTAGGTACTTCTGTAAAAGGCCAGTTTTCGTTTTTAGCTTTGATTTGAATGCTGCGCTTACTAAATAGTAAGTAATCAGCAAGTTGTTTAGCTGTGTAGAGTTCCATAATTTACTCCCCGTTCATCTTACGACGTCCGAGCTTACGATTTGGCTTGCCATCTTTACCGTAGCGCTCAGGCCATATTTCACAGGCACTTACGCCGATTACATCGGCAATAATTCTCTCTATAGCTGGGTAGGGTCTATGTAATGCAGTTTGCACGGCATTTGAGGTGTAGCCGCGACTAAAAGACAATTGGCGGCATGACCAACCCTCATCTTCTAGCGCAGCTTTTATATCTGCTTTTGTCCAACCTGGACATTCTATGCTATCCATTTAAGCCACCTTTTTGTTGTATATGTTTGTATCCATGAACACAAGCATATACATACATCTATATACATTCAAACTATTTTTTATACGAACGTATACATAAAAGGTTAAGCTTTTGATATTTAATATTATTTATTTTTAAAATTGGGGGATCGCGGTTCGCGCTTTAAAGTGCGAAAGATCGCACTTGATAACACAGACTGTGTAAATTTTTTATTTTGTATGCACTCGTATGTGTGCTTAAATATATATACATCAATCATCCGAACACAGACTTGCTGGTAAATGGCTGCATTCAACGACTATTTAAAATCGTTACGGGAACAAAAAGCCCTGGACATAGGCACTGTTGCTAAACGCATTGGAGTGCATAGACATACTCAGTCAAATTATGAGGACCATAGAGATCCCCCAATAGATTACTTGGTTGATTTTGCAGAGTTGGTGGGTGTGCCGTTTACTGAAATTCTTAAGCAACGCCTGGATAACTCAAAAGCCACTGAACAAGCTGCTAAAAAAGCTATTAGTTCTTTAAACGCAGTAGATTCAACCTATAACACAGTTTCTGATAATTCACTTAAGTACAAAACTAGTAGCGAATTACTGCAAGTAAAACTTGGTGAGCTTTCACATACTGCTATACCTATGGATGCAACCGTATACATTGACACCTGCAACAAGAACGTTGCACCTGGTGCTATGTATGGCTTTCTAAACCCAATGACCGGTTGTTACTTTGCAGCTAAACTAGCGTTAACTGATACACAGCTAAGGTTAGTGTTTGATAACGCAAAGCGTAAAGATGCTGTATTTGATATTGAGGATGGCAGTAATGAATTGCATTATGTTTTAAAAACTTTAGGTCTTTTAGGTAGGATTATTAAGGCTGAGCTTATTTTTTAGTTACCCATTTACTCCCGCGAATTTTAAAAAGCTTTTTTATTTTACCCATTTTATTCGCTCTTTCCTTTTCGCACTTAATTTTTGTTAAACTCGCTTTAAACCCTTATTTCTCCCGCGTTTTCCCATCTATTCTTATCTATTCCCTATTACCCATTAAGATCTGTTAGTTACAGAAGGCGATATTTTCTTAGACTAATATTAGTGAGTAACACACTCAAACAGGTAGCTAACTCATTGATTGTTTTATTTTTGTACAAAGCATTGCTGCTGCAGTCAAAATTTATATTATGTTTTAGCGCTAGTTTTAGTTTACGTAACTAATACGC
>UEXM01000742.1_pt1 | contig 32263 bp, 35 predicted proteins | sample 1796661 | NCBI WGS metagenome assembly UEXM01 (sample SAMEA4772469, study PRJEB27181) | metagenome
GTGTAATAATGTCCCATTCCATTTTACCGCCGTCGTCGGCTGGTATTTGGGGTAAGCCGGACGGTTGTACGGGTTGGGTCTTAATGGCCCAAACTTACCCGGAGACCGAAGAATCCGTCGAAGCCCGAGAAGGTACCGCGTCGCACGAAATAGGCGCCGAGATTATTACGGACGCCCAGACTAACACCCGCCAGCGCCATACGGCTAAGGATTGGGTCGGGATTACCGCTTCTAACGGGGTGCTACTTACCGAAGAAATGTTCGACGCTGCCAAAATGTACGCCGACGACGTTATTAAGGTAATGCGTAGTACGGGCGTATTCGGCGGACCTAATATTCGTATCGAACAGCGCGTCGAGATTCCCAGGGTACACGAAATTAACTGGGGTACGCCGGACTGCTCTATCTATCACCAGGCGAGCAATACGTTATACCTTTGGGATTATAAGTTCGGTTTCGAGGTTGTAGAAGCGTTCGAAAACTGGCAAGCGATAGACTACGTAGCGGGCCTACTGGACGAACTCGAAATTAACGGCCACGTAGACCAATTTACTAAGGTCGTTATCCGTATCGCCCAGCCGCGAGCGTTTCATCGCGACGGACCTATCCGCGAATGGGTTGTCCTGGCGAGTGAGTTACGGGCGCATATCAATATTTTACACGGTAACGCGCATAAGGCCCTAGGCCCCGACGCCGAGTTTAATACCGGTAGCCACTGTAAGCACTGCCCGGGGCGTCATGCTTGCCCGGCGGCGCTTAAAGCCGGTACCAGGCTATACGAAGTCGCTACGAAACCCGTACCCGTGGAATTATCAGCGGAAGCCCTGGGCGTTCAATTAGCGATAGTTAAGCGAGCCCGTAAACAGTTGGAATACTTAGAGTCTGGATTCGAAGAACAGGCTAAGGGCCTAATCCGTTCTGGCTCCCTGGTATCTGGTTGGGCTACCGAAGAAGGCCTCGGCCGTGAAACCTGGGGTAAACCCATAGAAGAAGTTATCGCCCTGGGGGATATGCTTAACTTCGAACTTAGAAAACCCGTCGACGCCATTACGCCAAACCAGGCTAGAAAATTAGGTATTGACGACGCCGTCATTACGGCATATAGTACAACTCCTCGAACCGGTATTAAAATAGTCCCGGATAATGGTAACAAAGCTAAACAGGTATTTAAAAAATGAGCAATCAAAATTTAACGCAAATCTTAACCCCGGTCGGTCGTCTAGTACAAGGTGACTGTTTCGAACCTCAAACTACAGACGCGGAAGGTAAACCGCTTCTAATTAAGAATGGCCCGAACGCCGGCCAGCCTCGCGTAGAGTATTTTATGGCTATCGCGGTACCAAAAACCGACGCCGGCTATAACGAAGTATGGGCCACTATCCATGGCGTAGCCCGCGCGGCCTTCCCGTCACTATTCGACGCGGCGGGTAACTGTATTAACCCTAAGTTCGCTTTTAAGGTAACTGACGGCGATAGCCGGGTCCCGAACACTAAAGGTACGAAACCTTGCGACCGTGAAGGCTTCCCGGGTAACTGGATTATGAACTTTAGCGGCGGATTCGCTCCTAAGTGCTACACGGCTGGCGGTGCGGAACTTATTACAGACCCTAATATGCTTAAGCGTGGTTATTTTATCCGTATCTATGGCAGTGTTAAGGGTAACGGTTCAATGCAGCAACCAGGTATTTTCCTTAATCATTCTATGGTTGAACTGGTAGGCTACGGCGAAGAAATACATAGCGGCCCAGACGGCGGTAGCGTATTCGGTGGCGCCCCTGCGACGAATTTACCAGCGGGCGCAAGTGCTACGCCTTTGGCTAGTTCTGCCCCTATCGCCCAGGCTGCCCCGGCTCCTGCAGCGGCGCCAATGCCAGGCGCGGCGGCTCCTGCTCCGACTGCGGCCGCACCAGCGCCCCAGGCTGCAGCACCAGCACCGGCGGCGGCTCCTGCTCCGAGTAACGTACAACCGGCGCCAGACTTCCTTAACGGTCCGGGCGCGGCGGCTGCCCCGGCCCCGGCCCCTGCTGCAGCACCAGCACCGGCGGCGGCTCCTGCGCCAGTAGAAGTTAAGTACCTGGACGCTAACGGTACCGCATTTACAGAAGCGCAACTCCTGGCCGCTGGGTATCAACCAGCACAAATCCAGGCACTAGCGCGCGCTTAATTGCTCCCTGCCATTGGCTCGCCCTTCGGGGCGGGTCCTTTTTTGAGGTAATAATATGTATTTCTATAAAAAAGGCGGTAAGCAAGTCTTAGACCTTCGCGGCGACCTGGTCCTTACGCATAACGACGCGCTAGTTAAAGGCCGCGTTAAGAGTGCGGCGCCTGCCAGTGTTAAGAATGCTAAACGTATCGAAGATATCGCTAATATGGGCTTCGTACGCAAGGTTAAGGCCACATTCGCCGCTATCCGGTTTATCTGGGGCGAGAACCAGGCGTTAACTAAAGAAACAATCGATAACGAGGGGCTATAGCTATGGAAACGCCTACTTTAAAAATAGACCCTAAAGTCGAGTTAGAAAGCTGCACTATTCTACAGTCAAACGAAAAAATATGGCTTGAGGTTTCTAACGACGGCGAGGTAAACATATTCGACGAGGAAGAAATGCGCCGTAGAGCGGCGGAAGGGTGCGCGTATGCGAAAGCGTTTTCGGCGTTCTACGACTATGCGAGGGGTTTATAAATGCAAGTAATCTACCACCCCGAAAGCCATAGCTATTTCCCTGGTAAGTTTTCCGAGCCAGACGCCGCCCAGGGGTGCGTAGTTGTCGACCCGTCGAGCATTCCAGCTTACACCCGTTTACCTTCGGGCTGCGGGTTTTCTACTGTACTCCCGGATATGGACTTCGAGACTTATAGCGAAGCCGGCTACTACTTCGACGAAACCGCTAAGAAGTGGAAGTCGATAACGAAGTCGCCTCCGCATGGTATCGGGGCCGTAGGCGCTGCAGCATACGCCGAACACCCTTCGACCGAAGTATTAAGCCTGGCGTACAACCTTAAAGACGGTTTAGGCGCTAGATTGTGGCTTCCAGGAATGCCGCCGCCTACCGAACTATTCGACCATATCGCCGCCGGTGGTTTACTCGAAGCCTGGAATAGTGCCTTTGAGTGGCATATCTGGGAAAACGTCTGTAAGCGTATGGGCTGGCCCCCGTTGCCATATTGGCAATTACGCGACGCCATGGCTAAGTCTCGCGCTTTCTCGTTACCTGGCGCCCTGGGTAAAGCCGCTAAGGTCCTGGAAGTTACCGACCAGAAAATCGACGACGGTAAACGCCTCCTTAACAAATTTAGTAAACCACGTAACCCGACGAAGAAGGACGACCGCCGACGTATTCGACCGGAGGAAGACCACGAAGACGGGGCTAAGTTGTACGACTATAACCTCGGCGATATTAAATCGGAGTCGGCCGTCTCTGCAGTAATACCAGACCTAAGTAGCGACGAGTTAGAATTATGGCTCTTAGACCAATGTATTAACCTTCGCGGCGTACATATCGACGGCGACGCCCTTAGTAATTGCCTGGCGATAGTAGAACAGGCTAACGAAATGTATACGGCCGAGTTAGTGGCGCTTACCGACGGAACCGTTAAAGGTGCCGGCGAAATAGCGAAGATAACCGGCTGGTTAGGTGCTAACGGCGTCCACATGGCAAGCCTTGACGCCGACCACGTATCGGAAGCCTTAAAGCGCGACAATTTACCGCCGACGGCTAAACGTGTCCTACAGATACGCGCGTCCCTGGGCGCTGCTAGTGTTAAAAAATTGTTCGCTATCGACCGCCGACGTTCTAACGACGGTAGACTCCGGGACCTTTTCGCTTTCTGCGGCGCTGACCGTACAGGCCGTTTCGCTGGTCGCGGACCCCAGCCCCAAAACTTACCGAATAGTGGCCCGGCGGTTAGACGTTGCGACCCGGTTAGCGGCTGCGGTAAACATTACGGCCCCCACCTGGATAACTGCCCCTGGTGCCAGACCCCGGAATCATTTAGCGAGCCGGCCGAATGGTGTATCGAGGCCGTAGAAGACGCGCTCCTGGTGATTGCCTCGCGTAAACTCCAATGGGTCGAACATTACTTCGGCGACGCCGTAGCGGCTGTTTCTGGCTGCCTCCGTGGATTATTTAGCGCGGCGCCCGGTTGCGACTTCCTATGTTCGGATTACTCCGCTATCGAAGCCGTGGTCTTAGCAATGCTAGCCGGCGAACAATGGCGTATCGACGTATTCCGGACCCATGGCAAAATATACGAAATGTCCGCCGCTAAAATTACCGGTATCCCGTTCGAAGAATTCCTTAGCCATAAGGAAAAAACAGGCGACCACCACCCTATGCGGAAGAGAGTAGGTAAGGTAGCCGAACTAGCGTCGGGGTACCAGGGCGGCGTAGGTGCCTGGAAAGCCTTTGGCGCTGATAAACACATGGATAGCGACGACGAGATTAAACAGGCGGTACAGGCCTGGCGTAAAGAATCGCCTAACGTCGTTAAGTTCTGGTATGGGTTGGAAGACGCGGCCGTCGCTGCAGTACAAAACCCGGGCCACTGCTACACGTATAACGGCATTACGTACGGCGTTAAAGACGACGTCCTCTACTGCCAATTACTTAGCGGTCGTAAGTTATCCTACCACCAGCCGAGATTACACCCGGACGTAACGCCATGGGGTAAACAGGTCCTTAAACTTACGTATATGGGCTGGAACTCCGACTATAAAAAAGGTCCTACCGGCTGGATGCGATTAGATACGTACGGCGGGAAACTTTGCGAGAACACCGTCCAGGCGACGGCGCGCGATATCCTTACGTATGCCCTTAAGAACGTCGAACGCGCGGGCTATGCTGTTGCCTTGCACGTACACGACGAAATAGTTAGCGAAGTCCTGGAAGGTACCGGGTCGGTAGAAGAATTCGAGCGCATTATGGCAACTATGCCGCCGTGGGCCGAAGGCTGGCCGATACGTGCCGCTGGTGGCTGGCGCGGTAAACGATATAGGAAGGATTAACTACAATGAGAACTTTAGACGAAATTACTACGGCGGTACGACGTGCCGAGCCCGTTACGACCGAGGAATTAACCCTCGCTATTTGTGCGTACGACGTGCTTCTCTCGAAGTTGAAAGTAGAGAATAACCCAGTACAACTACAAGAATATTTCGTCGCCGGGGATAATCCCCCGCTGGCGTATATAGGCCCAGCAAACGACCCCCGGAACGCGGAGTCGGTACACTGGCATAAAACCATGATAGGAGTAGAACCGAATGATTAATTACGACCAACAAGCCGAAGAAATTTACCAGCAAAATAAGGCGGTAGGATGGTGGGACGACCCTAACCGGTGCGTCTACCAAACGCTACAACTTGTTTCTACTGAGATAGCCGAGGCTACCGAAGGCGAGCGTAAAAACCTAATGGACGACCACCTCCCTAGCCGTAAAATGGGAGAAGTTGAACTCGCCGACGCGCTTATCCGGGTACTAGACGTAGGCGGCCGTTATAACTGGAAAATGGTAGATATTGTAGACCTACCTAGCCAGTTTACCGACCCGGACCTATCTATCGGCGGTAAGCATTTATTTATTAACGCCTGCCTTATAGGTCTTGTTCATAATCTACCGCACGACCTAGAAGCACCGGACCGCGCCACCATGTACCACTATTCTAGCTTGGTGCTGGCAATCGTTACGACGTCCGAAACCCACGGGTATGATATCGAGGGCGCTATGGTTGAAAAACTGCAGTACAACAAAAACCGAGCCGACCACAAGCGCGCTAATCGTGCTAAAGAAGGCGGCAAAACTTTTTAATTTTACAATGTAAGCGAGCTAAAACTATGGATTTATACCAGCAATATATACACATTTCCCGTTATTCAAGATGGCGCGACGACCTCGGCCGCCGTGAAACCTGGGAAGAAACCGTCCAGCGCTACGTCGACTACTTCGACCAGAAGACCGACGGAACTATTACCGATATTCTTAACGGGAAAGTTAAACAGCATATAGCGGAACTTAAGGTTATGCCCTCTATGCGCGCATTAATGACGGCTGGCCCGGCGTTAGAGCGGGAAAATTTAGCCGGCTTTAATTGTTCATACCTGGCGGTAAATACTAAGCGTTCATTCGCCGAAGCGCTCTATATCTTAATGTGTGGTACCGGCGTCGGGTTCTCATGTGAACGCCAGGAGATAGCGCACTTACCCGCGATACCGGACGAACTCGGTAAAACCGATAGCGTTATTATGGTGGCGGATAGTAAGAAGGGCTGGTCTAAGGCCTACCATTCGCTGCTTAGTAACCTTTGGAACGGCGATATACCTAACGTCGACTACAGTAAGGTTCGCCCGGCTGGCGCCCGTTTAAAGGTGTTCGGCGGCCGCGCTTCCGGACCCGACCCACTAAAGCGCCTATTTATGTTTACTATCGAAATGTTCGATAAAGCCCGGGGGCGAAAACTTAACAGCCTAGAGGTACACGACCTAATGTGTATGATAGGCGAAATAGTTGTCGTAGGAGGCGTACGTCGTAGCGCACTTATCAGCCTTAGCAATTTATCAGACCAAAGAATGCGAGACGCCAAGGGCGGCCAATGGTGGACCGATAACCCCCAGCGTGGGCTAGCTAACAATAGCGTAGCGTATACCGAGAAGCCTTCGTCCGAGATATTTATGGAAGAATGGCTCGCCCTGGTAAAATCTAAGTCCGGGGAGCGCGGCATATTTAACCGCCAGGCCGCCGGAAAACAGGCCGCTAAATGGGGTAGACGCGACGAAGACCGTTCGTATGGTTGTAACCCTTGTTCGGAAATTATTCTCCGCGATAAGCAACTCTGTAACTTATCCGAAGTTATTATCCGGGAAGACGACGACCTCGATACACTTATGGGTAAGGTAGAAGTCGCTACTATCCTGGGGACGCTGCAGGCGACGTTAACTAACTTCGGTTTTGTATCGGAAGCCTGGGCGCGAAATACCGCCGAGGAAGCGTTACTCGGGGTTAGCCTTACCGGTATAATGGATAATAAACTAATGTCGGGTGCCGAAGGTACCGAGAAGTTAACCAAGGCGTTAAACCAGCTTAGAGACCACGCAAGGGTTATTAATGACGAGTGGGCCGAACGCCTGGGGATAAATGCTTCTACGTCGATTACGTGCGTTAAGCCGTCGGGTACGGTTAGCCAGCTATGTAATACTGCCAGCGGAATACACGCCCGTCACAATCAAAACTATATACGTACGGTTAGAGTCGATAAGAAAGACCCGCTTTACGAGTTTATGAAAGCGCGCGGTTTCGTTACCGAAGACGACGTTATGCGCCCAGATAGTACCGCCGTGGTAAGCTTCGCAATTAAGGCGCCGGAAAGTTCGGTTACACGGGACCAGGTTAACGCCATGGAAGCGCTAGAACTGTGGTTATTGTATCAGCGCGAATGGTGCGAACATAAACCGTCTGTAACTGTTACGGTCCGCGACGAGGAATGGTTAACCGTTGGTGCCTGGGTATATGAGCATTTCGACGAGGTTTCGGGTATTAGTTTCTTACCCCATACCGACCATACCTACCAGCAAGCACCATACCAGGATATGACGCCGGCGGAGTTTGACGAATGGCAGGAAAAACACCCTACGCCGTCGATAGACTGGAAGGAACTTTCGGATTTTGAAAAAACCGATAACACTACCGGGATGCAGACGCTAGCCTGTACCGGTAATAGCTGCGAGATTTAACCATGGCTAAAGTAGATTTAGATAGGCTTAAAACAGCGGTAGAGCTTAACGACGATAAACATTATTTAGGTGATGTACGCGAAGGTATGCTCGAAGCATTGGAAGAACTGGCCGAAGCCAGGGAGCAATTAGACGAAATTAAGGACGTTTTAGGGGTAACTACGCCGGCGCCTTAAGCCTCGGCGTCTTCGGAACGAGTAGCCGGGAGACCGGCTTCTTTTCTACGGAGTGCTGCTTCTATACGCTCCGCTTCTTTTTCCTTCAATACTAATATTTCTAGCTGGGTTTTCTCGTACTCGATACGACCTTTACGCCAGTGCGTATATATCAGCACCGAACTAAGCACAATACCGACAAGCGTAGCCAGCTTACCGATATCGTTAGGTATTAAATCAAGGAATGTCCCCAGGCCCGTTCCGGTCGTTACGGTCGATACCGCCGACGCTATCTTCGGGTTTTGCGCTAGCTCTGTTAGCCCTTCTTTCGCGCTCATATCTTGCCACCGTGTTTATAACTATGGTTAAACCATGAATGACGATTGAAGCGAAAGCAAGTAGCCCAGCTATCCAGTGTATAACCTCCCACATCAAGCCCGTTCCTATTTATTAGTGTTATTAGCGTCCATACGTAAATCAAGGCGAAGGCCGCGTCGTAAGCTAAAGGAGGGTAGTAGAAGAACCACAATACCCAGCCCGCCAGGTTAACAAGTATCGAAACGATACAAATTTTATGCAGGCTTAGGACCATCTTAGGGACCGGGTTTATTCCGCTGGTAATAATTATAATTGCCAGGTCGAGAAGTGCCGCGCTGCCGTAATATTGTAAGCCGTCGTAAGAGGATAATAGTAATTCATGTAATAGCGTAATGCTTATAAAGGTAACGGCCGCAAAGAATCGCGGCGCGTTCGGTTGAAGAAACGCGACGATAAGAACCGCATAAATTAATAGCGTTATCGCCTCGTAAATCATTTAACTGGTACTGCCGCTTGCTGTTTAACTGGCTTTTCGGTGCGTTGCTTACCGCGACCGCCTACAGTCTGTACGGTTTCCTGCTTCTTCGTTTTCTTTTCTTGCTCGGCCATGTGATTATCTCCGCTTAATAATGCTTGACAATATACCAGCAATTCCGGCCGGAGTCGACGAACCGTTCGCCGCGTCAAGTTTATTTTTATGTTCTTGTTTCAAAACGCCAAAGTACGCCCATAGTAAAGTTACCAGCGGACCGATAACAGCTAACACAAACTGCCAGCCACCCATAACGGTTTTAACGAGGCTATCGTCGCTAACCAGGACGCCATACGCCCACACGGATATAGTAACGATAACGACGAAGGCGACCACATGGAACGAGCCCTTAGCGATATAGGGGCGCGTACTGTGCGGGTTCTTGGCGTCGCTTTCTAGCATTGTCCGGACCGTAGAATTACTTTCTTTAATCTGGGTAATACTAACGTCGAATTCTTTTTCCATTACGGACGCTTGCTGTTCTGGCGGTAACTTGGCGATAGCGTTATTAACGTCGTCGCCCGTTGCGCCTGCAGGGAGTTTTTTATCGTCCGGTAGCAATTCATTAACAGCCCCAACAATTAGCGAACCGGTACCAGGTAAAGCGACTTGTAACGCCGCGCTACCTACTGTTTTTACAATATCCCATAGTTTCATAGTGTCACCCTATTTTTAAACCAGCCGTAGACGAAGCGTTCGTCCTTCTCGCGGCGTTCTGCCAACGTAATATAGTAGGCACCCTGTAAGCAGTTTAACGCCCTAGTAAGTACCAGTTCGTTACGCTCGGCCAGATAACCACGAAGGGCGGAAACAGTAGCCGGGCCGATTGCGCCGTCGACTACCAGGTCCGGGTATAACTTCGCCTGGTTGTTAAGAGAATTTAACGCCCGCTGCAGGAATTTACCAGCGCGGCCGGCACCCATATTTACCGACGTGTCGACTACTTCTTCCGCTACGTGTTCGGATAGTTTAACCAGGTCGTCGCCTTTTACAGCGTCCCAGTATTTAGCCGAATAGATATCGAAAGCGACACTACGCGGTAAGTCCCGCATAGCGCCGTTATAGCCGTTAGCCCGGGCCACTGCGACGGTAATACCGAAGTTAGTTTCCCCGCCACTATCGCTAGGGTCGTTAACGTAACCGCCTTCGACCCTGATAATTTCGTTAATAATATCTTCGCGTTTCATTTTATGAACCCTCCCTATCTGCCTGCTGTGCAATAATTCAGCATTACAGACATAGAATACCCGCCGCCAAGACCGCCGGTGTAATCAGTTTGTAATTCCAAATCATTACCATTAATAACGATAATAGCTACAGCTTGAACGGGTAATGTATTAATAACGTCTATTGGCGTTAGGGTGGCTCCATCATAATGCCAAGTTGTTTTCCTAAATGAACCCGGCGCACCACTTGAAGTAAAAGCTACTGTCATTTCAATGATTACAGATTGAAACGTCCCGGACACCTTGCTATATATGGTCTTGGTATCCGGTAAGGTGTTTACCTGACCGTCTCCAAACTGAATACCGAAATTATTACAGTCTGTTCTTTCTGGTATCTCTGTTAGGTTAGTGTGTTTAATACCTCCTAAACGATAACCAGACTTATCAACTACAGCAATCTGATTACCACTAGTTTTATCTTTTACCTCGGCATCGTTTATATTCGTTATATGCTGGAATTCAAATACTCCCGTAGTACGCCTTTTAGCACTGAACCCTTGCTCAAATAAAGGAGCCATAGTAGGGAATTTCATTTCAGGAACAGTACCATTCTGAATAGTCAAGGCCACATCGAACGAAGGCGAACCGCTGTCACTGGTGGCGTAAGATATAGACCAAAGGTCGGGGGTGGTACCAGAGTCCGAGCTTTCGGTAAAATTGAACGCGTAACGGTTGCCGAATGGGTCCGGGTTTACACCTGAACGCCTCCATAAAGAATCACAAGTCCCTCCAAGGGTCCCAGGCGACATTAAAAAACTGTGGCTATCGCGGCGGATATCCCACGGTAAATATGACTGGTGCGACTGCCCCGTGAAAGAGCCGTCCGATATACGGAAAATTGTCTCACCCGAACGCGCACCATCAATATTAACAATCGTATCGTTTACTGCGCCTATTTTTAACTGGCCCGCTATACATTTAGAAGCATCGAAGGGGGCGCCCGCTATGGTTAAAGTCACATTGTCGCCAGTCATAAAAGGGTCGTCCCATACATCGGGGGACGCGTCTAATATGTAGTTACCTTCGGGGATGAAGTACCTACCGTTAGACGCTGCTCTCGCTGCCGTAAAGGCTGCCGTATCATTGGCGACCCCGTCGCCTTTAGCGCCGAACTGTTTAACGCTTTTTAACGTGCCGAAAACATTCTGTATGGCTTCTAAATATTGAGACGTAACGACGGTATCGGGCGTGCCATTAGGAACAATATTGGCTAAATTCAATAGCGCTTGTTGGAATCCGAACATATCGTTAAGTTCCGCCGCTATTCTAGGCGTACCCGTCAAGTCCCCCGGTGCCGCGTCATTTCTCGCGGAACCGTAGGTATAGTTAGCGTCGGGCGCTGCGGTTTGCCCGTTATACCCGGGCAGGGTTGATGGGTTGTTAGCCATTTTAGTTGTACTCCACTATGATGCCTAGCCATTGCTGGGCCGGACAAATTTTTAAACAAAGCGCTTCGAATTCGTTTTTCCGTTGCGTATTAATCTGGGCTGCAGTGCCGAAGGTCTCGCCGCCTATGTATAGGAAATAAGGCCATTTAGCAGGGTCCAGGGGTATAAAGTATCTCCTCTCTACATCGTGGTATATTTGGAACGACCCACAAGTAGCTATAGGGTTACCGCAGGTAGCTATAGGGTTACCGGCGGTTACTTGGTACTTCGGTACTGTCTGCTGCAGCTTATTAACCAGGGGGTACCCGACCGGTTTAAGCGAAGACCCACAAGTCGCCATAGGATTACCACAGGTAGCTATAGGGTTACCGGCGGTTATAGTTAGACCTGATTCCGTGTTATCGTTCCTAAGAACTGTAAAAGGGTTACGAGGCGTTACGCATTGTTTAACACCTGGCGCCGGCTCTGTACCTGGTAACCACCATTCATGGACGTAGACGTCGAACCCATTAGCCCGTAACGTGTCCTGGATATATTTAGGGTCCTGGCCGCCTAACGCTTTCCATGTGGCGTCTAGCCTATCCCGGCGTTCCTGCTCTGTAAGTCCTGTATCGCCTAGCCCGAATTGCTTATCCCAGCTATCTAGCTCCCTGGTAGTCTGCGGGAATATATCCAACCAGATACCGTCGAAGAATGTTTTAACGTCCGAACCTACGCCCGATAAACCTTCGAAAAATTGACGGAGTTTTTTATCTACCGTAATACGCCAGGCGCGGGCGTTGGGTAAAAGGTGCTTAAATATGCGTAAGAACATCATACAAAAGTTACCGAACTGGCTTTCGATTTCTCGCCGATACCTAGCGAATAGGTTACTACGGATAACGTATTCTGGGTAACCGTTGCGTCTGTAAATATTCCGCCGGAGGCGCTAACGATATCGTCGACGACGCCCCCTACTGCGCTGCTAGTTATCCTATCTTTCCTAGGCGGCACCGTTAAGCCCACAATGTAGGGCGCTCGGTCCGTGAAATATTCCTCTACAGCGGTAGTTATGTCGGCCTGTACTTGCGCCAGGTTACTAACATTTAACCCCGAGACCACTACGTCGAAACCTGTTCGAGTTATAGGGAACGTATTAGCCAGGGCGTTAGCTGGTCGCCTGGTGGCCCTCCCGTCCTGGTCCAATTCAATAGAGTCTAAAACGGTCTGCAGTTGTGCCGGTGTAGGTATGCCGTCCGGGTCTCCGGAACTTTCCGGCGTGGCCTCGACGTATACGTCCACCTGGCCGGGGCAATCGCTAGTATACGGGTATACGTTAATAATCCCTGCTGGTTCTTCGCCCCATTGTTCATAATCGGCATACGCGCCGCCCTGGGGCCTTTTCTGGAATCTGTCTATAATGCGCTGTCGGTATGCTTCGGTACTCTCCGCGTTCGCACCGGTAACGGCCTGTAAAACCACAGTGGCGTTACGCGCTACGTTTGCCAGTGGGTTAGCGAAGGAAAGAACCGCGCCGGGGTCTAAGTTACCAATAGTACCCGCACCACCTCCGCCGGCTTGGTCGGAAGCTGCTAGTACGTTTACTAACTTAGTCGGAGCGTCAAGGAGAACCGCGCCCAGGGTAATATAAGTAACCCCGTTATCGGTACTTACTAACTGAGTATTAGAGGGTAGTACGCCCGATTGTATTTCGACTACTACTTCGATTTGAAGCTCCGCGCTTGTCGCGGGTGCTGGGTCGCCGACGCCGATTAATCGCCCCCACTGGGTTAGAGGCGTAAATAATACGCCGTTAACCGTCGTTTCTTTGGAGCTAGCCGTCTGTACGAACATTTGCAAGAACATAAACCCGCCGTACTTATACAGTAGGACGAATACGCCGGCCAATGCCTTAGCTAAAACCCGTAGAAATGATTTAGGTAATAGCGGGATAGTTTGGTTAAGCGACGCTTCTAGCTGCGCGATTATATTGTCGCTTATATCTTTGGTTGTAGGTGTCTGTAAGCTCATGCGCCCGCCTTCCAATTTTCTACGAACTCGAAGCTAGATTCTTCGCCTATCGCCTCGATATCGATTGTAAGTTTAATTTTATTAAGCCCTGGAATACTAGCGGCCACTTTAACGGACGACGCTACTTTATTCGTAATAAACCAGGCTAAATCCCTGTTAGCCGCGTCTTCTATGCGGCGTAAATTTCCGGTCGTAGCTGGTAGCGCCTGTAATAAGTTCTGGGTCTCGCTGTGGTACTCCTTGGCGGGGTCCCCCTCGTCGAGATTAGCCCACCAGTTAGCGCTATTATCTTGGCTGCCGTCGTCGTCTTCATTACCCCCAAACAACGACAAATAAGCGGACGTTTCAAGCCCGCCGCCCATGGTTACGATACCGCCTTCGACCGTAATATTACCTTCGTCGTCTGTCTGAAATAGGCTAACGTCGCCCTGCTGTTCTGCCATTAGTTATTAGGCCCCGTATCTGCTTCGGTATTACCGCCGCTATCGTTCGCCTGGCTATGGTCATGGCCTGCAATCTCTTTGCCAGCGAGCGTTAAACTATTCGGTATTGTCACGTTTCCGTTAGTATCTATAGTAACACCATTTACGAGAAAGTCACCTCCGGCCTGTAGCTCGAACGAGCCGTTACCGTTAGCGCCTTTAATAGACCCGTCGGCCTTAGCGTCGAATGTGGACTCCGGCGTCGTGGTTATAGTGCCACCGTCTGGGCGTAAAGTTACCGACCCATTTTCGTTTAAGATAGTCGCCTCGCCTGTATTCTTAAGCCATATTTCGACAATAACGACGCCGTCTTCGTCCCGGGCGTAGATTCGTTTATCGCCTGGCTGGGCTTTAGGTTCGTTAAGCGGGTCCAGGTATCCGATAGCAGATTCCCGGCCCGAACCGCTGTCGGTATTTAAAGCCACGTAGTCGCCTGGTAGCGGGTGCGAATCGTCCCCGGCTGCTGCGAAATGCTCGGCGGTTACGTTGGGGCCTCCGCCCGGGTCGACTTTTACGTCGTTAACCTTGGCTTCGTTCCTAGTCAATCTTACGAAAGATAGTAATTTCGCTATGCGTCCCATGGTAACGTCCCCGGAATTTTTCCACTAAACGAACCTGGTATTACTAGGTTTAGCGTAGCGGTCTCGGTTGCTCTATCCCGGCTAAATTCAATCGACCGGATTATAAATTCGTATTCGTCGTATATCATGGCGTCGGGCGCTAATAGTTTTACCAACGTATTAGGCTCCCATAATTTGCCGTTCGGGTCCCGCCAGGTGGCGACGCGAACCGAGTAGGAAGCCATACTCCCGAACATACGCCCCGCTTTAGCCTCTACGGCCGCTTTAACGTCGGCGTCTAGTGTATCGGGTGCATTGAAAGTTAAAGGCCTGGTAACACCTAATAAGCGCGGATTCTTAACGGTAAACTGCGACCCGGCCAGGCCTACGACTACCGGTTCGATTCCGGTTATATGGCTGTAGTATTCCTGGGGGCTAAAGAATGGCGTAACCGATAGCACCGGCGCGGACCCTTGCTGTAGTCTCGCCACAGGTTGCCCGCTTTCTGCAGACTGCAGAAATACCAATTTACCGCGCGACGAACTCGATATTATTAAATTACGCTGTTTTGCAAGTTCGGTTAAAAACGCTAAAACTTTTTTACCTGGCTCGCTGGCTACTCGTTCAAATACTGCGCCCTGGTCTGCCTGGAAGTCTACGCTAATCCCGAAAGGCGCCGCGAGTGCTGTAGCTATTTCGCGTAAACCTTGGTTATCGTATTCGAGCGGGAAGGAGCTAGCCGGCGACGTGCAATCGTTAAGAACTCCTGGCAAAGAATACCCGCTTACGGATATTACTTTCTGGGCGTTTTCTACTACTGGATTTACGGCGACCATGGTACCGGTAAACAGCGGAGTACCGCCGACCGTAATAACCACAGTTTTAAACGAGAACGGGCGGAAGGTCTCCCGGAAGCCTGGCGCTTCGGAGTCGAACGGCGCGCCGAATTCTACCGTATCCATAGTATCAATAGAGCGGGTAATCCGTACCTTATCCCAAAACCGAAAGCGTTTACCGTCGACTAGGATAGCGACCTCGTCTTCTGTATCGGCCGCTGCTTGCTGCTGTACGTTCCGGGGCGCGTCTGGTAGGACTGGAACTATTAACGTCGTACCGGCTGTTAGCGGTTGCGCTACGCCGGGGTTAGCCCTGGCGATAAGGTCGGCTTCTTTCTCGGTACCGTATTTTTTCCGCGAGATACTTTCGAAAGTATCGCCGGTAATAACGCTATACGTACTCATGCTATAAGCCCTATTAATTTATTATGTTTACTTAGATTATCGAAAGCGGGTATAACTCGCAAATTCCAGGGTACGTGCAAACCTCCGACCGTTTCACCCTGTAACGGGATAATGTGGTCGACGTGGTACTTAACCCGGGTTTCTTCGCTTAGTCTCGTAGCTTCTTCGAACAGGTCGTCTATTTTTCGTAAATCTTCATTAGTCAACCATGCGGGCGTAGCGTTTAGTTTCGCGGCCCTGCGCTTCGCCTCTATGGCGTTAGCTTTATGCTTATTTTTGCCGCGCCATTTAAGACACTTGTTTTTTACGCTTTCGGGGTTCTTGCGTTGGTGCGCTACAGCCCTGGCCGTATTTTTTTCCTTACTAGCGTCCCGGTGCATCTTTAGGCATTCGTAACACATGCCTCCGCGCGAATAACGCTTCGATAGATGCCCGTTAGCGCAAGGTTTACCGGTGGAATAAAAAAGGTCTCCAACGGCTACCGCCTCTTTTTTCGAGGACTTAAACGTAATACACAATTTCGCGCCCCTTTGGTAATTCTAAAATCTCCGACCCGCTTAGATTATTCGAGTTTATTAAAAAATCCAGTTGGTCGTCTACGCTTCCGTAGAGTTCGGCCGCTAGGTCTATGATAGTCCGGTTACGGTCCAGGATAATACTACGTTCCTGTTTTAGCGAGAAAGATATCTCGACCAGGAAGCCGGCTGTAAGTGCTACCGCCTCCTGCAGTTGTTGATATGCCCCGCCGGTGTCTACTTCGCCTAACGATTGGAAATTGTCGTCGCGCCAGGCTACTACGTCGGCCAGTTGGGTAAGTACCGCGTCGGCCGCTTCTAAGGCTTCGGTCTTAGTGGTAAATTGATTGTTTACCACGGAAACCACGGAGCCGGTAACGTACGTAGAAGCGTAAAGGTCGTTAGTGTGGAATTTATTAGAGCTACTAGCGTCCAGGCTCGGCGTAGCGACCGCGTCGTCCCCGGAGGTAATAGAATCTGCCAGGTCCCTATATGCGTCTAGTCTAGCCGTTATATTTGCTAGGGACCTGGCGGGGGATTGTATTAACGCGGCAGTTTGAAAAGCCAGTGTAAGTGGTTGCGCGATTAGGACGTCGATACCTTGGTTAATAGAATCTAGTATCGCGTTAAATTGCTGGGCCACCTCTCCCCTGGAAGGGATAAGTAAACTTTCCATAACGGACGCGGCGGAATCTAATAGCGCCTGGTAGTCGTTCTTAAACGTAGCGGCGTCGACCGCGCTATCCAGGCTAGTAACTTCCTCGAATTCGCTAGCCAGTGCCGCGTTATAATCATCGACTGCAGATAATACCGCGCTGCCTGGGTCTGTCTGGGCGGCTGGGTAAATTAGTCCTATGGTCTCCCATAAAGTAATCTCTAATACCGCCTGGTTAGCGCCCGTTTTCAAATCGTCGCGGCGTGTAATAGTGCCGAACGGTACGACGTCCACAGTTCCGTATATAGGGTGTTCTAGCTTACCGGTACCGCGTTCCAATAAAGCGGCCTCGAATGCGTCCGCCTCCTGGTCGTAATCGTCGCCCCAGAAGAAAACCCTAAGCGGGTATTTTCTACCCGTGTGGCCTAGGTCCTGGACGAAAGTACCGTCGGCGTCTGGAAACTCGAAACCGGTAGTTTTCTTATCTATTTTTTTGCTTACGTTTTCGTACCCGAAGGTAAGACGTTCGCCAGAAGGCGACGTATAGGCCGCTTCGCGTATTCTGTCATTCCATGCCATTAGAAGGCCCCCGAAGGTTGTAACGATAAACCAGGACCCATACTTCCGCTAGTCACTTCGGCGCGTCCTGATTCGTCGCGGATTGTTACTTCTGCGGTGCTGGTGGTCCGCTGTTCTTCAATACTCCGGGCTACTCGCTCCTGCGGGCTTACTACCTGGGGACCGGTACTTCCGCCGCCCTGGGCTTGTACGTCGTCGCCGAATCCGAAGAAGTCCGCCACGCCCCCGCCTATGTTAGAAATTGTATCCACAATGGCGGACGCGGCGCCTTTGACCCGGTCGACTACGCCCATTATCTTATCGATAGCGGAATCGAATATATTTACTACCCCGGTCCATAGGTCTTTAAAGAATGCCTTAATAGGTTCCCAGTGTTTAAATATTAGAGCGGCGGCGGCAATTAGCCAGCCTATCGGACCCATAAGGAAACCGATACCCGCGACGATAATATCCATAGCCTTACCGGATTCTAAAAACGCCTGGGTAAGTTCATCCCACCAAATTATAACGGCCACTATAGCTGCTATCAACGCCATAATACCCAGTATGATAAGTACGATAGGGTTAGCTGCCATAACCAGGTTAACGACGGTTAGGATAAGCGCCAGGGTCTTAAGTATCGTAGCCAGGGCAAAGAATACCGCCAGGCCGATACCTATTCGTTTCATCCATTTAACGATACTACTAAAATTGTTTATCAAGTTAGCCAGGAAGCCGCCGACGTTGGTAGCGATTAATTTTTCGTTAACCCTTACCCATTCGGTAGTCTTTTCTATGGCGTCGGCTAGTGGTCCGCTACTCATGCTAAATATTGATATTTTAACGCCCTCTACCGCTGATTTAAGCGAGTTTAACCGCCCTTGCAACGTATCACGCATTACGGACGCCATTTTCGAGGAAGCCCCGCTCGCGCCTTCTAATTCTTTCCGATACTCGCGTAACCTATCGGACCCGGAGGCCAGCAACACGTTAACGCCCGCGATAGGGATTTTACCGAAGATACCTTCCAATACTCCGGAGCGGTCGGCGGTACCGAGCCCGTCCAGGGAACCGTTAAGGTCGTGTAGGATATCCACGATATCGCGCATATCGCCGTTAGCGTCCTTAGTGGAAACGCCCAGGCGCTTAAGTATTTTTGCCGCACCGGTGCCAGGCGCCGATAACGATAGGAACATATTTTTAAGAGTGGTACCGGCCTTACTGCCTTTGATACCAGAGTTAGCCAACTCGCCGGCCAATGCTGCGAACGTCTCTATAGACGCGCCGGCCGTGGTCGCTACTGGTGCGCCGTCTTTGATTGTTTCGAATAGTGCTTCTACGGTAGTGTTCGCGCTGGTGGTAGTCTTGGCGATAACGTCATTAACTCGGGCCAGGTTAATACCTAGCTTACTGGCGTCCTTAGTCATTAAACCGAAGGCGCCCAAAGAATCCGAAGCGACGTCGGTAGCTGTTGCTAAATCAACCTGGGCGGCGGTAGCTAAATCCACGACACCGGGCAAAGCGGCGACGGACGACTCGGCATTAAACCCGGCCATAGCCAGGAAGTTAAGGGCGCTAGCTGCTTGGCTAGCTGTAAATTCTGTAGTAGAGCCGGTCTTCTTAGCGGCGGCTTCTAATTGCTCGAACGCATCTGTACCCCTGCGGATTTCTCCGGGGAATTTAGCGGCGGCATTAACTAGGGTTTGTTCAAATTCCGCGCCGGTCCCTATGACGTTAGCCATAGCGGCGGAGGATAGGGCGAGGGCGGCCGTAACCGCCAGGGCGCCACGTTTAACGCCCGAGGCAAATTTCCCTACACTACGGTTTAGTTTGTCGAAGCCTCGACCCATAGAGCGGGTTAATTTACCTACTCGGTTTTGCATCCGGGTAACTGGTGCCGTTACGCGGTCTACTGCCTTAAATACGGCTTCTACGCTAAAACGGCCTGCCATAATTACCCCTATTTAGGTTTAGTATGCTCTTTTAGCTCCGCGCGTAACCCTTCATAAAAGAAGCGTATTTCGTGCGCCCGTAGCGTTCTGGCATCCGGTAGGCCTGGGTAATCGCGGCTAATCTGTAGTAACATTTCAGTATATACAGGCTGGAACGTGTGGCTATGCTTCCCGTCTTTATCTTTCGGGAGCCTTTCGTCCGCGCCGCGACGAACTACCAGGGTCCGGACTAACCCAAAAAAAGCGTCGTTATTGCCATGCAGACCTTAAGGTCCGCCATTTTCATTTTACTAAATACGTTAGCATGGGTTTTTGTAATGTCACCCATAGCCGCGTATAGCTTGCCGATATCTTCCGTTTTCTTCTTACGGTCCATTGCCATAAGAGAAGCGCCCGTCGGTTCGTGGAACGTAATAGCGTCCGCGTCGTTCGTGCGTTGCGGGGTAAATACCGGTTCGCCGCTGTCTTTAATAACTAAGGCGCCCGATTGAATCGCCGCGATTACGCGGTCCTTCTGCTGGGTAAACCCTTTACGGTCGTCTTCGTCCATATCGGCCGGGTCGACGTCCAGGTCCATAGATTCTACGAAGCGGTTAAACTCCTGTTCTGCTACTTCTTTCGCTATTTTATCAGTCATAATTTAAGCCCTATTTGCTTATAAGTTGGTGTCGCGCCCCAGGCTTTCGCACTAGGTAAAGGGATAGGGCGCCCGCGCAACATTAAGCCCTATTTACGCCGGCTACTGCTTAGTTAGTACGCCAGGACCCATTAGAGAAACCGCCGCCGTAGCGTTCTGGCTGCTCGTTTGAGTCTCGCCGACTATCTGGGCTGTACCCTGGTAATCGTTACCCGAAGCGTACGAAATAACCACGGGGAAGAAGTCGTTACGGTTAGTAAGTTCTTGTAAGAACTCCTGGTCCGCGCGGTCGTCGTCAATCTCCAAGGTTAAACCGTCCAGCGACAAGGGTACGCGAGTTTTAATTAAACGCGCGGTACCGTCCCCGTTTGCCTGGACTTCGTTTTCGAATCCGCCTAGCTTACGCTGGGCTTCGGCGTCGGCCGCTACTGCGAAGTTGCGACCGTCTAAAGTAATGCTTTCAATGCTTCCGCCTACGGCTGCCATTGTCCTATCTCCTTAACTTTATGCTACGACCGAAGCCGTACCAAAGAAAAACCCGAAATTCAAATCTACGGAAATTATATTCGTATTTCCGCTTAGTTGAACAGTTGTAGAAACGTCCAGACGTTTAGGGTTCTGGTCGTTAATTTCCGCCAGGGTATTAGCCTTCGCGGTTTCTGGGTCGCTGATAATGGCGTTAAGGCCTAAGCTATCCAGCATAGAAGCGACGGCGGCTACTGCTGCCTTCGGTTTCTTCGCCGAACGGTTAACCGTTGGCTGGTTGTCTGGAATCAATGGCGCGCCGTCCCATTCTGGGGTAGCGAAAATTAAATCCAGGTTAAAAATGATATTCTGTAGTTTAACAATGTCTACTACATAACGATACGCCGGGATAGGGTCGCCCGTTGGATGGTAGAAAGTAACTACGTCGGATACATTAACTACGCCGTCTTTAACTTCGACGGACGAACTACCTTTCTTAATAGCGCTATCGCGGTCCGGGTAGGTCCACTGGTCGCCGTCTGCACCTGGCGTTAAGCCTGTAGCGTCCTGGCTGCCGTAATCCTGCGGCGGGTTGTTGTTCGCTACCGAAGCAATACGGGCTAGCTGTCTAGCGGCCACAATAAACGGTAAATCGTTAGAGCCTGGGGCTACTAACTGGCCGTTCGTACGGTCCGTTTTACGTGCGTCCGATACTGCAGTCGCGGCGGTTACCGTGGTCGCGGTATTACCGGTTAGCACTACCAGCGGTTTACGAACTAACGCACCCCAGCGGCCTTCGCCGAAGGTAGAATACTTATCCAGCGTAGTAGTGTCCGCTACGTCCATGCAGTTAAGGACCATAGTTTCCCATACGTTACCCACTTGGTTAAGTGCGTCGTCTACGTCTGGGTTTACCAGGCCGCCTACTGGCTGGGTAATAGCGAAAGATACGCCGGCGGTAGTTGGGCCTACGATTTCGATAACGATATCGTTAGCGCTCGTACCTTTCCATTTCGAAGCGATACCTACTTCCGTAGAAGTTCCTGGCGTGGCGTCCGTGGCTATTACAGGCATTTCTAAAACAGCGTTAATCGCTGCAGTAGCCGCCGTAATAATATCCGCTACACTGTCGCCCACACTAATAACGAATTCTTCCGAATCGATGTTATTAACGCGCACTCGATACGCCGCCGCTTCCGTCGCTGCGCCGCTCGGGGTGATATCTCCCGAAGAAGCTACGCCGCTGCCGTCGTCTTCCAGTGGGTAAACAGTAACCGGGATAGTCCCGACGCCGTCACCATTTACCGGTAATAGCTGTAATACTGCTAAATGGATAGGGGACCCGAAGCCGTAAAGCGTCGCCGCTTCCGTCGCGCTAGTTACCTGGCGCTTAGTCGTGTCGAAGGTTGAGGCGCTAGAGCCCTGGCCGACAACTGCTAGGCGTTGGGGTAGGAATAGAATACCTCCGCCGCGTAGGTCCTTGAAAATTGTTTTTATGCCGACTACTCGCGCCACTGCGGAAGCGTCGACCGCGCTTGATATTGCCATGGGTATATCTCCTCTTATGGCGCTGTATAATCGTAATCAGCTTCGAGGACGATTTCGCCGTCTTCTGCTCTAATCACGTCTACCGATAAAAGTTCTAGCGTTTCGGCTTCCACCTGGGGCGAGAACTCGTTAAATACTACACGAAGGGCTAATCTAGCGCCTACTATTTGTTGCATCTGGCGGCCGTCTAATTGCGGCTGGAAAACTGTAATAGACTGTGGCCAGCGTTGCCATACTAGGCCCTGCAGACCTAAATACGTGTATTCTGCAGCCATTAAGATATTACGTATTAATCGTAACGCCTTCTGGACTTCGAACGAGGCTTCTTTATCCCCGGGAATATGCCCGGTACCGCCGTCGTCTTTACTAAGGCCGTAGCCGTAGCAATCAATATTATAAACAGTTTCGGACGCTTGGCGTTCCGATATATTACTTTTACCTGGTGCGAAGTTAGAATTATCGTACCAAATATTTACGATAGGGCTTCGGTCTGTCTGCTCGTTAAGTAGCTGTTCCCAGGGGTTCGACCGTTCCGTAAAAATTCTTAATTTCCAGTCGTCCGGATTCGGCTTTCCTGCCGTGGTAGCTAATGCTATCTGGCTGGCTACTTCCGTCGTTAGTATCGCGGCTATCTGGTCGCGGATAACTTCGAAATTATCTTGTTTATCTATTAACGTGGAAATAGTCATTATTCGTATAATTCCAGTAATAAAGTAACTAGGCCGAGCGCTCTATCTGGGTTAGATTGCGCTACTTTAAACTTAAAGGCGTTACCGTTAATATCGTTAAATTCTATAACCCAGGGTTTAATACCAGCGTCGGCAATACCACGGGGTAGGGTTAGCCCTGCGGCTAAGATAGAAGATATGCGTAGCGCTACGGACGCTAAACGGCCGCTTACGGCTTGCCCGGTGTCTGGGTCGATAATCTGCGCGATATCGTCCGAGAAACCCATAAGAGGTCGAACGGTCCCCGAAGGGTCCGTTACAGTAATCGGCCAGCCGAAACCCGTAGCCCCATCTTCTAAGATAAGGCCGAGGTCGGATTCCGCTAACTGGCGAATACTCATTTATTAAGCCTTGCCTACGTGGCCGGACTTAACGAAAGCGTCTAGCGCTTCTTTACCGCCGGCTAAATCGCTGGCTTTGATTTCGTCGCCGTCTGCCAATAGCCCGCGCTTACTTGTTAAGCACTTACCAGGCATTACGAAGAAAGGCGGTTTTTCGTCGGCTTTAGCTTTCGCTTCTTCCGCTGCTTTGGCCTTAGCTTCTGCGGCGGCTTTCGCTGCAGCGTCCGGCGTAAGGTCTTTGTCCGCTTCTTTCTTCTCGGCTTTTAGCTCGCTAAGAATATTTGCCAGTTCACCGTTATTTTTACCTTCGGTTTCTGGGGCGTCTTTTTCAAGCTCCGCCGAGATATCAGCGATAGCTTTAACTAAATCTTTATTACTTGGCATAGTGTTAGCCTCGAATAATTAAGCGCCCAGGTAATCCCAGGCGCTAGGGTTAAAATTAAAGCTGAGTATCTAAACAGCCGAACGTATCGATAGCCGTAGGAATCATTAACGGTCTAGCGCCAACACCCCCGAATAGCTGCTCGCCGTCATTAGATAACCAGGCGTTCGTAAACAAGTCCATACCGCCGTCTGCATTACTAACGCGGCCTGGTAGTTCTGGTAGCAAGCCGGTAGCTTGCCCGCCAACTAGCGCGCCGATATTAGGGATAGCGCCGAATGTGGCGTCCATGCGACCAGAAGAAGCACGTACGACAATCTTACCAGGGTCTAGGAACTGAGTTTTAACGCCTGTTTGTGGGTCTTTATAGCGACCGCCATAAGTCCACACGTCGTAGCGATAATTACCGATTTCTACGATACCCCGGAAGGTGCCGCCGTTACCGCGCATATCCATAGGGGCGATAGTACCCAGGTCGATACGTCGAATATCGAATCGCGCTTGTATTGCCGAATCACTAATAAAGTTTTCGAAAGCATCGATACCCATAAGTAGCTGGTCTGGGTCCGCTAGGCCGTCATTACGTACAACTTCCGCCAGGGCGCTAATATCCGCGATTTTCTGGGCGCCTGTAGCCGTAGCCCAGGAAGTGCCAGCCGTCGGGAAGTGCGTAGCTTTAGGCTTGTAATCAAGCGTATACAGTGCGTTACCGTTGCTATCCGTAAGCGTAACCGTACCGGTTTGTAAAACTTGCGACGCTTGTACTTCGATAGCGCGGCGGATTTTACGTTCAATTTTAGTCATACCGTTAAACATACGTAGAATAATGTTCGCTCTAAAGTCCGGAGACTGGAACGGGTCTTGTCCTGGCATACGTTTAATAAGGTCGTACGAATTAATAGGTAGTGCTTCCTTATGGATAGGAGGCTTAAAACCTTTATTCGTATACAGGTCTTCGGAGTTCATACGGTATCCCGTACTTAAATCCTGGATAACGATAGAGATATCTTCGTCGCTACGTACGATATCGATTTCCACTTCTTCCGAAGTATGGAAATTTTCCGGCGGGCTTTGGAATAATCCCGAAAGGAATAACGTAGGCTGCGCCATTTGCATATATGCCTTAAGCATACGTTTAGTAGTTGAACCGCTCATGCTATGCGCTCCTATTGGTTATCAAGAATATTTAATTCTTGAACGTCGATTGATACAAGGGAATAGTCGCGCAATTGGTCAAGGACCGCCGCGTCTACGTTGCTACCGTCGCCGTCGGCGTCGATAATTAAGCGTTCGGCACGTACTGAGCCCGAAACCATATCGCGGATACTTTCGTCGCCAGCGCCAGCCGCTTCTACGTCGTAAGTTAGGACCGCTTTAGGGATACCGTTTTCGTTAGTTACGCCGCCTTTAACAAAAGGGACCAACTTAAGCGAAACAGAATCGCGCGCCAGGATAGTACCTTCGACTACTGTACCCGCACCCGCAAAGGTAAGGAGGTCGTCGCGGAACTCGCCGTCTTTAAGGATTACGCTACCTAAATCCACATTAGTAACTGTTAAATTAGCCATGGTAGCTTACTCCCCTAAACCGAGTTTAGCTTCGATAAGGCTAGCAACGTCGCCGCCCTGGTCTCCGCTATCGTCTTGTGTGTTGGCGTTGTCGCCGGCGTTAGCGCCTGCGTCGTCTTCTTGGCGGCTTGCTACGTCGCTGCGGTTCATGCCTGCAGTCATATAGGTAGCTTGTAAAGTAGCCGTCATTTCTGAGCCTTCTTTAATCGCCGACGCTGCCGTCTTCATATCGCCCGAGCTTTCACCCATCATTAAATGAGCTGTTACGCGGTCGCGTTCTTGTGTAGCACCCTGTTGCACCGCCGCCGCGAAAGTTTCGGGGTGCTGGGCCTGTAATTGTTTAAGGTCCATGTTATTGGCCTCCGGTTGGTTCCCGCTGTTGGCGGTGGTTGTTTTGGTACTCTTAACTGCTTTAAGCGACGGAGCCGCTACCGCGTCAATCATACCGCGCTTTAATGCTTCATTCGCCAGGACTGTACCACCCTGGCCGAAGTCTGCGTTAACCTTGTCTGCCGTGGTGCCTCGCCCTTCGGCGATAGCGTCGACAAAAATTTCGTGCATTGCGTCGAGTTCTTCCCGGACCATGGCGATACCTTCCACCGTGGATACATCCGGGCGCTTCTTCGGCGCTTCTGTGCTTGCGATACTAACTTCGCTATCGTCTACCATAAAAGTAGCTACGACGCCGACACTTCCGATACGGGCCGCGATATTAGACGCCGTTACTTCGTCCGCCTGGCTCGCAATCGCAAACGCTGCCGAGGCTCCGACGTTAGAAATAATAGCTTTAGTAGGTTTTTTAGCTGCTTGAATAGCTGCCAGGGTATCGAATAGACCGTCGAAATGGCCGCCCGGGCTGTCGATAGCGAAAGTAATATTACTAACGGTATCGTCCTGTTCTGCTGCAGCAATAGCCGAAATTATTTCGGGGTAGGTGGTGTTACCGCCGCCGAATAACATAGCCATAAAACTAGGGCTTTTTGTAATAACGCCCTTAACGGATATTTCCGCGCTATTACCGGCTACGGTTAGTAGTCGATTGTCGTTCGCGGATACGCTACTCGTACCGAAACGCGCTTCGAATTGTGCTTGCTGTTCTGCCGAAGGCATAAAACCGGCTTTCTGAGCCTGTTGTATTGCCTGGCGGACGCTAGCTTCTAATAGCCACATAATTAAAATTCTCCTGTTATACGCATATTAACCCGTATTGCCGGCTTCGTCAAAATTACTGATTTATTGCATAAAAAGTTATTTGGGCCGAAGGTGCGTCGGGGACGTTAAGCGCTTGTAGCGCTGCGCTAGGTACTCCGACTCTCAGGTCCCCGCTGTCGTTACCGGTGCTACTCCGGGCGAATCTATTTCGTAGTTTAGTCCCTGCGGGTACTTGTATGTTTGATAAGTCAAAAAATACTACTGTATCACTGGAACTATTTAAGGGTATGTCTACCGCCGAACCTAGCACGTTCCACGTAACGCCGTCGTCTGTGCTTATTTCCGCCCAGAAGAATAAATCGCTGACACCAGAAGCGCCGGTCCTTCCCGCTCGGAATCTTTGTTTTATTGACCAGAAAAGAGGGTCAATAACTGTTATAACCCCGTCCGCCCCGACTGTAGCGCCGCCGTTGGCGGTTGTCCCGCCCCCGCCGAATGTTACGGTTTGAGGTGTGTCTAACGCTCCGACTTGAAGGTCCTGGCTTAAAAAAGTGCCTTGCGGTGTATACCCTATCGTTTCCGACGCCGCGCCTGCACCGCGAGCGCTCCCGCCGCCACCAGCATTACCCGGATTAAATGGCGCGCTAGCTGCGGGTACTTTTATGGTACCGGCCTTCTTTTTCTTACCGTCAAGGAAGACGAAAAGTTCGTTATTATTTAGCTGTACGTCCGTAACGCTTACGCCGTTTTTACCTGGTGCGCCAGTTTTACCCCGTTGTGGGTTCGGCATTTTCTTAGCGACTTCTTCGGCTGTTGGGCTTACTCCGTCTTTAGGCGTAGGGATTAACTTAGCGGCTTCCGCTGCGATAACTTTAGGGTCTGGGCTTACGCCGTCCTTCGGCTTCTCGATTTTAGAGAGTACAACGTCGGCGACGTCTCGAACGGAAGGCGGTACCGCGTCGCGGCCTGGCTTCGGTTCTGGTATTAGTTTAGCCGCTGCTTCTGCTACGGCTTTCGGGTCTGGGCTCACGCCGTCTTTAGGAGCGGGTATTTTTTCCAGGACCGCGTTAACGATTTCGTCCGGGTCTGGGCTTACGCCGTCCTTACCATGCTGGACTACCGGGCGTACTTTCTCTAAGCGTTGTACGTCGCCTTTAAGTGCGGTTAAATCTTGGCGTAGTAGACTAAACGCTCGGGCTAATTTAGCTAGCATTAACGACCCCTTTATCTTCTAAATAATCGTCGAGCATAGCTTCGATTTCTTCCATGTTATCCAGGGTTTCGATAGCGTCCGTAGCCACAAGTTCGCCGAATTCTTGTTTAAACTCGGCTATAGGTCTGGCGGCCTCGACTTTAAGCTCGTTTTCGCGCTTAAGACGTTTAATATTTTTAGTAAATTTCGTACCCGTGGTAATACGTGCCTCCCTGGCATTAGTAGACCAGCCTTCTTCGACTAGGATTTTAGAGCCTTTAGCCTGTTTTAGCATATCGGTAGAAGGTTTAATCGACCCGTACCAGTCTGTAGCCGTCCAGGCGCCGAAAATATCGTATTCGTTAGGGTTGCGCCACGACTGTAGGAGCCCGGGCGCTATAATTTTTTGTAATAAAGTTTCGCTAAGTAGCCATTCGATATAAATAGGGGTACAGAAAGTTTCGCCAAAATCTCCCCAGGTACGGTTAATAGCGATTTTAAATTCGTTAATAGCCGCCTGGCTGGCGCTGTAGTTATTCGAAAATGATAGGCGTAATACTTCGGGCGGTATTTCTAGGGTCCACGCTACGGCCTGGATAATGGCTTCTTCGAACGTGCCGAAGTTTACGTCGGTACCTTGCCCGCCCATAAGGACCGGTTTTTCCCCTGTCTGTAGTTCTTCCATAACTAGCCCTGGTATCTGGCTAGCCATATTAAATTTACGTGTACCGCCGTCGCTGTCGGTCGTAACGGCCTGGTCTCTACGTACGGCGCCGCCGGTTACCGGTAGCGTCCCCATTTTATCCTCGCCCTTCTCGATAAACATAGCCATTATTGAGTTAATAACGGCCTTACGTTGTACCGAATCGCGGTAGCGGTCGATTTCTTTTAACGACTGCATAACGATAGCTAGCAAAGGCTGGCCGCGTAAATCGTCGAGGCGTTTATCGGTACCATATACTAACCAGGATATTTTACGGCCTGATTTTTCACCGACTGCCGGGATACGTTTACTACCGCCGTCGTCTTGCTTAATCCAGTGAGCGACCACACGGCCGACGCTGTCAAGCTCGACGCCGTGGCGTATCTTGTGGCCTTTACGTAGGTTACCAGCTTCGCCTAGCGGGGTGCGTACCTTGCTCCCGCTAATTAGCTGTACCATGGGTAATTTAGTTTGCTGGGACTGCCTTACAACGACTAGGACGTCGCCACTAATTAAGGCTTCCATACGTGCGGCGCGCTGAATAGCCCCGAACGTCGATTTTTTCTTCCAGTCGCATAGCTCCGGGCCTTTAGCCCAGATACCGAAACGGGTTTCTACGGTCTCGGTCCACTCGTTAAGGCTTTCTTCCGGGACGCCGATAATAGCTTCGTCCGGGCAGGCCTCCGGGTTTAAACCGGTGTTAATTTCGTTAGTTACTAGGCGGCGGATAATACCGCGAGCGTATAAATTTTCGTTAAATAATTGCGTAGACCTGGCGCGAAGCGTCCAGTAATCGACGTCTTGAATTTGAGTAGCACCAAAACCGCCGAAAAATTTACCGCCGTCGAAAATAGAGTTTTCCCACGGGGACGGGGAAGTCTGGCCGGCGTATGCGGAAGGCTGCTGTAGGTTATCAAGGGAAACAGGCAAAGCGCCCGAAACGTGTTCGAACGACCCGTCGTTCTTAAGTCGAAAACGTGGCTTATCTTCTACCATGCTGGCCTCGCTGTTACGGTACCGCTACCGTTAAGCCGGGCTTCCAAAGTGGCGCACCGGTTATATAGCGAATCGATAGTCTTCTGTATCGCGTCTAAATCTAGTTTAGTAACTGTCTGGCGGCTTTGTCCAGTATCAAGCGTATATGACTGTACGCCGCCCGCTAATGCGAGCGCGGCGTCTTCATACGCTACGATTTGTAGCTTAGTCGCATCTATTCGGCCTTGGATAAAAGTACGGTCCATTACATGACTACGCCCTGAAAGTTACAGTTAAAAAGGTATTTCTATAGACCTACAGTATACCCATTTAATCGCTATAGTAAAGTTTCTCGTTTTCTAGGTAGTCCCAAAACGTCGGCCAGTCTACGGTATCTAACTCGAAATGCTGTATACATATAGCCCAGGCTAGTATCTCTACCGCCGCGTGACCATAACAGAGTAAATCCCACAATTCATTACGCGCGTTACCTGGGCGGTACCAGAAGTAAGAGACGTTACCCTTTTCGTCTTTACGTTCGCGCCTGGTCTCGACGGTAAGTTCCTTAAGCTGTTTATCCGAAATATCTATCGGGGCGTTAAAGTGGTATTTCTTTTGCTCGCCGGCGCCTTCTTCCCATTCTCGGCGAAGTACGGGCGCTAGACGGTCCTTATAGTGGTCTACCAAGATACGATACCCGACCGTACCGGCCTGGGTGGTGAACTCCGCGAATTCCTTGATAGTCTGGTTTTTTGCTGGGCGGTCTCGGCCCAGGATAGGGTAAACACCCGAAGCATAGTCGGAACAGAAAGTCGTAACCGTATCGTTAGCGTAGCCGGCGTCGACCAGGGTAATAGCGACGCGGTACTTTTTGCCGTCGTCGGCCGTATACTCTTTTTCTTCGATAAGTTCGCGTAGGCGACCCCATACCGGGCTAGTTAATTCGCTACAGTCGTCTTCGTTGCCTTCCACTTCAAAACGCCAGTAGTCGATAACGTAAGGCTTAGAATCTCGGCACCAGCCCATAACACTAACGGCTAAATTCTGTTTATGGACGTCGACCTTACACGTAAGGAACAGAATAGCCGAGCCGGAAAACTTCTTCGCGTATTCGTTAGGAATCGTACCCAGGCGGTAAGCTGCTCTACGGTGCGCCGATACGCTTGTAAACCGAATTTTAGAGCCCATAATCTCGAATGGTTCGGCCAAGATATTATTATAAAATACCTGGTACTTACCTATATCGCGGACCTTTTTTTCTATAGGGTCAAAGCCACGGAGATAGGCGCTAACGCATTTATACCAGGGCTGCATACCGATAGGCGAGTATAGCGCCGGCAAGTGGTACGAGCGGATACCAGGCTCTACAGGTCTGGCCGTAGGCGTCCATATCGCGCCGTGGTCTTCGGAGAATAACCGCTCTTTGTCGTGTTCATAGTGGGCGGTTCCGCAATTTCTACAGCAATACCGGACAGATTCCAGGACCAGGACACCGTTATCTAGTTCCCACTGGAAACCCCCTATAACGCCGGTTTTTTTATCAACCGACGACCAGCGTAGTTCCTGGGGAAAGCCGCACGATTTACAAAGTACGTTATATTTTCGCTGGTCTCCGCGTAAATACGCCTGCTCTATTTTCGAAGCGCCTTTTACCAATGGCGTAGACCCTCGGAAAATTTTACGACGCTCCCAGTAGCCCGAACAGCGGTCGTCGCTTAGTGCGTCCGGGTCGCCGTCCTTACCTACCGTGTCGGGCCAGGCGTCTATCTCGTCTTTCAACATCACACAAATAGAATACGAGCGCATTTTATCGGCATTCTTCGCGCCGAACGGTACCAGGTAGCCGCCGCCTTCAAATTGTAAATGATTAGCAGTTTTACCGGTTTTACGGCTGTTACCTTCGTCGCTTGAGCGGATAATATGCCCTAGGTCGGAGTGGTTAAGCATGGGTAAAAAGTTGTTTTCGATACGTGCGGCCGCGAGTTCTTTATCGGCGGTTAGATACATTATCGGGAGCGTTTTAACGTGGCCCATAAAATACAGGGCGCCGGATTCCAGTACCGTAGAGTAGGTAATCTGTACGCCTTTCTTAAGGTTTACTTCCCGGACCGGGCTATCAATATCGAAACAGTCGACTATCTCACGCATAAACGGGTTAACGTCGTAGCGGATAAATCCAGGGATAGACGTAACGGATTCTGGTAGGTACCGGTTTTCTTCGTTGTACTGGCTGGGCGTAACGTGGATTACTTCGTCCGTTAGCCCGTCGACCTCGTCGACCACCCAGTCGGCGCCGATATTATCAATTTTACGCATTTTTTAACGCCCTCGCTACTTTGGCCTTAACGGGTCGTATAAAACTGGTTAGCTGGTCGGCGACGAATTTTTCGATATCTTCGAGCGGTCTTTCGGCCGAGTGCATGGCAGTAGCGCGCCTAGCGATTGTCTTAGCGCCGTCCGTAAGTAATTTAATATGGCAGGCGTCTATAGGTTCGATAATCCCTGTACGGACTAGTTTACGGCTAACGAGTTCGCCTTCGGTGGTAGCGTTTTTAAGCCGCTTTTCGTTAATGGCTTCGATTTTTTGCGTAGCGCTTAGCCAGTCGACGAAGCGGGTATCTGTACCGAATTTTTCGATAAGTTCGAGGAGCGTCATATCTGCGAATGCCTGTATATCTTCTGGAATTTCGAATATTTCGTCTTCCTGGTCTACCTGGCGTTTCTTCGCCGCTTTAACTGCAGCGGTACCGCGTACGTGTGGTTTCAACTTCTCGACGGCCGCTTCGATTTCCCCTTCCTGGATAACCACGGGGGCAGGATTCTTTAAGCCTCCGGGCTTCGTCGGGTCTCTGCCTTCCGGTATCAAGCCGTTAGCGCGCATCGTCGTAATTATACTGTGGGCTCGGTTGTACCCTATTTTAAAATGCCGCTGCAGCCCCGAAACCGAATAACGGTCGGCGGTCCTACAGTGTTCGACGGCTTCTTCGTAGATAGCGTCGAGCCCAGAAGCGGGCGGCGGGGTCTGGTCCCGGAGTTTTATTTCCAGGTACGAAACGGCGGAAGGGTGCGCGGCGTCTATACGCTTGCCCTCTACGGCGTCTTTAAGAATGTTATTACAGGCCTTCGTCACTGCTGCAGCGCTTACGCCAGCCTGGCGGGCAAATTCGGCCCGGCTTACTAATTTTTTAACCATGGAAGGAGTATAGCGGAATCCCTCCTCGAAGTTAAGAGCGGTTAAACAATCAGAATTTGTGC
>UEXM01000743.1_pt1 | contig 32192 bp, 23 predicted proteins | sample 1796661 | NCBI WGS metagenome assembly UEXM01 (sample SAMEA4772469, study PRJEB27181) | metagenome
ATTATTAATTTATTTAGATTGTAAAGGAAGATTTACACGTAAGGATTTTATTGACGGAGTTTATACTATGAGTTGGGATAAAAACCGTTGGGAAAGACTTAAAAGAGATGGGTGGATAGAAACGTGGCGACACCGTAACAGAACGACTATTATGTATAGCATATTTAAGACCTCGTTTAAATGTTCACAAGTAATAAGTAGGGTGTATAGAATTCTACTAGGCGAGGAAGACTTACCCACTTCAGAAAGAAGTGTATTTTACAATAACAAGTCATATACAGATAAAGTTTACAACAAAGCTATAGATGATATGATAAAAGATAAAGATAGATAATGCCAAACTTTAAAAAAAATACAAGCCCAGCAATGAAAAGAAGTTGCTATAAAATGAAAGGTTTTTCAGGATTTGGAAACTCACCTGTAACTAAAATGGATCCAATGCACAATGGTAAGCCTGGTGTACAGAAAGAAGATTTTGCTCAATTTAAAAGTTCACCTGCCACATTCAAAGGTGCTAACTCAAAAAACTCTAAGTGTTGGAAAGGTTGTAAGAAGGTAGGTACAAAAATTTCAAGCCGTACAGGAAGAAGAGTTAATGATTGTGACTGTGGTAGTAAATATAGTAAAAAATAAATGGGATTTAAACTAGGATCAGAAAGAGGTAACTATGCTGTCAGTGGTGAAATCAAAACAAAAATGCGTTTTGGTAAACAAGCTGGTGGCCCAACATCTGTGCCTGGAACACCTATTGTACCAATGCCATTAGAAGAGGGTATTTTAGGTGAGGCTAATATGGATGGTACTATATATGTTAATGAAAACCTAGATTCTAATAGTTATGAGTACAGACAAGTTATAAACCATGAGATGAGGCATGCTACTGATATGAAAGTAGGAAAGTTAGCTTACGATGACAATTACGTGATGTACAATGGAGAGAAATTTGAAAGAAAAGATATTAATGGAGTTGACTCAATACTAGTTGATGGCAAGTGGAAAGAAGCTGGAGACACTGGCTTTCCTTGGGAAGACGACGCGAATAACGGTGGAAATGGAGATATTTAAAGATAATAACAACTGGAACGAGAAATCTATTATAGGTTTCATTGCATTTTCAATAATGTGTGTGATAATGATAGTAGACCTTGTAACTGGTTATGTAGGTAAAGATTTAATAATAAACGAGTTTGTATACGACTCATTTGTATTTGTAGTGTTAGGATGCTTCGGTATAAGTGGTGTAGAGAAATTCGCAAAAAAATAAACTATGTTAAGTAAACTATTTTCAGGTGGAGCAACAGAGCTTATAAAAGGTGTTGGTGGAGTAATAGATAACTTACATACTTCTGGTGAGGAAAAGCTAGAAGCAGAAAGAAAAATAAAAGAATTAATTGCTAACTACGAGATAGAGATGGAAAAGAATATAACATCTCGCTGGGAAGCAGACTTAAAATCAGACTCTTGGCTAAGTAAAAATGTTAGACCAATGGTATTGATTTTTTTAATAGTATGCACCATGCTATTGATATTTATAGATGCAGGTGCAATAAAATTTAACGTGAAAGATTCTTATATAGATCTTTTACAATTAGTATTAATAACTGTGATCGGTGCTTATTTTGGCGGACGATCATTAGAAAAAGTAAAAAAATAAAATTATGGCAAATCAATATTTTCAAAAAACATTTAGACCAGACATAATAAATGGTGATGTATCAACAGTAATACAATCTGACAAATCTGACTCACCTTTTGCGGCAAAAGATATAATTTTTGATTGGACAGCTGTAGATATTCCACTAGGAACAGACGCTATAGTAGATGGACTAGTACACATGTATGGGGAAGACGGTGGAGTCCAACACTCAACTGATTTTTTCTTGTTAATAGCTAAAACTAATAATGGTGCAGCTCCAACAAGTTTAGGAAATGTAAACTCATCTCCAGCAAATAGTGCGTGCTACGAGTTACCAGATGTGTTAATGGGCGTGATGAGTTTTGAAGGCGACAGTACAAGAGCTGGTATGATAGAGCTAGGTGGACCAGCTGGTTCTGTTTATCATTTTAATACAACAACAGCAGGAGGGCAAACTGCGCCGGTGGTTATACAGCCGGAAAAAAATTCATTAGGAGGTCAAACAACAAACAGAATATATGTAGCGGCTATAGCCGGTGGGGTTTTTGATTTTTCAACGGGTGTTTTAGCTAATGGCGCTGTAACAGACAACGACACTACAAGTATTACAGTAAAAACTGTTGATCCAAGAAAATCTTTTAGAGTAGGTGACACTGTTTATTTACACGATGTTGACACTGCTTTAGGAACTATTGCATCTATGACTGCTACAAATATTACTTTAAACGCCGCTATTGGAAGCACAGACATAGCTGACGAAGATGAATTTGTTAATGCTAAGCCTATTACAGTGACTCTAGGATTTAGAGGAAGATAAAATAAAAACAAATTAAATTAACTTAAATTAAATAAAATGGCAACAAAAGAAAAGGTGGTAGACCTTAAACCTACATCAATTACTGACGAGCAATTAAAAAAAGTTCAAACAACGGTAAGTAATATAAATAGAGCTCAGCTGGAGATAGGCTCTATTGAAGTTAAGAAACACAACTTGATGCACCAAGTAAACAGTTCACAAGAAGAGCTAGTAAAAATACAGGCTGAGCTTGAAAAAGAGTATGGTACTGTAGATATTAATATCCAAGATGGAACAATCAACTATGATGTCGAAGCTAATAAGAAAGATTAGTATTGGTAAAGATTATAAGAATGACGCTATGCACTATGCCGTGGGGCAAGAAGTGTATGGTGGTCATACTATCTGCGATATTATAGAGGAGGACGATAAGTTTTCTATATACATTAAAAAAGGTAAAGATGTTTTACCTTGGAAAGACTTTAATAAAAACATGGCTGTATCTGTGGAATATAACTTACAATATTAATGAAGAGTGTTTACAACTTTGTTGTAACGCCAAAAGGAAAAAGATATAACAATACTAAGAAGCTAGATGGTGGAGAGTTAATCCTTAACACGGAAATGTTTAACCATCAGTATGTAAACAGGGAAGCAGAGGTTATATCAACACCCATTATTGGTGATACAGATATAAAACCAGGTGATACAGTTATTATACATCACAATGTATTTAGAAGGTGGTATGATGTTAAGGGTAAAGAAAAAAATAGTAGAAGTTATTTTGACGACTCTACTTATTTTATAACACAAGATCAAATCTTTTTATATAAAAGAGATGACAAGTGGATAGCTCCAAAGGGATATTGCTTTGTAATACCTTTGAAGGCTACAGATCAGTTTAACACTGAGTCTGAAAAACCTTTGCAAGGTATTGTCAAGTATTCTGACGGTACGGTTAAGGTTGGAGATCTAGTTGGCTATAGACCAAATAGTGAATATGAGTTTATCGTTGATGGCGAGAGACTTTTTAGAGTTTTATCAAATTTAATTACAATCAAATATGAACATCAAGGAAACGAAGAAACGTATAATCCAAGCTGGGCACAAAGCAGTTGAAGAACTTATCAAGGTAGGTGAAGAAGCTATTGTCACTGACTCTGAAGACGATTTAACAGCTGATAAATTAAAAAACGCCGCAGCTTCTAAAAAGCTAGCTATTTTTGACGCATTTGAGATACTTAACAGAATTGAAGAAGAAGAAAACTTGCTTGAGGGTAAAACACCTGAAGAGGCAAAGGAAAAAACTTTTAAGGGATTCGCTGAAAGTAGATCTAAATAATGTACGAGCAAAGTTTAGTTAATACAGTTGAACCTGTAAAAAAGACTACTATCAGTAGACTTAACAAAGGTAAGAAGTGGAAATACGGTTACAATAAAGAACACGACATTATAGTGTTGTCTCAAAGTGGACAAATAGGTGAGATAATAGAAATACAAGGACTAGTTATTGCGCTACCAAAAGCTCCTAAAGAAATATACAAAGATCCGAAGAACAAATGGGTGAAATTCGAGTATCCCAAGGAGTTGCAAAGAATTAAGAATATATTCGATTGGAGGAATTATCCGGAAAGCAGTAAAGAAAAATGGTACGATTATATAGATCAAGAATTCACAAGAAGGGAGGAGGGTTTTTGGTTCACGAATAATGGTAAACCAACCTGGATAACAGGTACGCAATACATGTACTTGCAGTGGAGTAAAATTGATGTAGGTGCTCCAGATTTTAGAGAGGCAAACAGATTGTTTTATATATTCTGGGAAGCTTGCAAGGCGGACAAAAGATGTTATGGTATGTGTTACCTTAAAAACAGACGATCTGGATTTTCTTTCATGTCATCAGCTGAAACGGTTAATTTAGCCACTCTTGCAAGTGATAGTAGATTTGGTATACTATCTAAAACTGGATCAGATGCAAAGAAAATGTTTACAGACAAAGTGGTTCCTATATCAATTAATTATCCTTTCTTTTTTAAACCTATCCAAGATGGTATGGACCGTCCTAAATCTGAACTTGCTTATAGAGTACCTGCTAGTAAGTTTACAAGAAAGAAAATGTCAGCTACAGATGGTATGGAGGAAATTGAAGGTCTGGATACAACAATTGACTGGAAAAATACTGGAGACAATAGTTATGATGGTGAGAAACTAGCTTTACTAGTTCATGATGAGAGTGGTAAATGGGAGAGACCCGATAATATTTTAAACAACTGGAGGGTTACAAAAACATGTTTACGATTAGGTAGTAGAATTATTGGTAAATGTATGATGGGCTCAACTTCAAATGCTTTAGATAAAGGTGGAGAAAACTTTAAAAAACTATACAATGCCTCAGATGTCACGAGAAGAAATAGAAACGGTCAGACAAAGTCTGGATTATACTCTCTTTTTATCCCAATGGAGTGGAACTACGAAGGATTTATTGATGAGTATGGAATTCCAGTCTTTACTACTCCTGATATCGACAGACTTACACCAGACGGTGAATTAATAGATGTTGGTGTAATAGATAACTGGCAAAATGAGGTTGATGGTTTAAAAGATGATCAAGACGCTTTAAACGAATTTTACCGTCAGTTCCCAAGAACTACAGAGCATGCATTTAGAGATGAAACAAAAAACAGTATATTTAACTTAGTAAAAATATACGAGCAGATAGATTACAATGAAGAACTATCTAGAACACTAGGTGTAACTAAAGGTAATTTTCAGTGGGTAAATGGTGTAAAAGACTCGCAAGTCATATTTTACCCAGATTCAAAAGGTAGATTTAAAGTTAGTTGGGTACCACCGTCAAAAATACAAAATAGAGTAATACTTAAAAACGGTATTAAATATCCTGGCAATGAGCACATGGGAGCCTTTGGTTGTGATAGTTACGATATATCAGGTACAGTAGATGGAGTTGGATCGAAAGGAGCTTTACACGGGCTAACTAGGTTCAGTATGGAAGACGCTCCTGCTAACAGTTTCTTTTTGGAATACTTATCAAGACCGCCAACAGCCGAGATGTTCTTTGAGGACGTTCTAATGGCTTTAGTATTTTACGGGATGCCTATACTCGCAGAGAACAATAAACCCCGTCTCTTGTATTACCTGAGACGTAGAGGATATAGAGGTTTTAGTATGAATAGACCTGATAAGATATGGAACAAATTATCTGTTGCAGAAAAAGAGGTAGGCGGAATACCCAACTCCTCAGAAGATATTAAACAAGCACATGCCGCTGCAATCGAGATGTATATACAAGATCACGTTGGAATGAAGCGAGATGGAACGTTTGGTGACCTGTATTTTAATGAGCTACTAAATGATTGGGCAAAGTTTGATATAAACAAAAGAACAAAGCATGATGCGTCTATAAGTTCTGGATTAGCCATTATGGCTAACAACAGGCATTTATACGCGCCAAACGCTAAGGTTGAAAAACAACCACTAAACATAAACATTTCTAAGTATAGTAATACTGGAAGCAATTCACAAATAATCAAATAATAAATATGGCAGAGTCTGGCATTAAAAGTTATTTCCCGAGTCAAACAGTTAGCGACGCTGAAAAGCTAAGCTACGATTATGGTTTGAAAGTAGGTAAAGCAATAGAGCAAGAGTGGTTTAACAACGATAATAGTTCTAATAGATATAGAACTAATAAAAATGATTTTCACAACTTAAGGTTATACGCGAGAGGAGAGCAATCGATACAAAAGTATAAAGATGAATTATCTATAAACGGTGATTTGTCGTATCTTAATTTAGACTGGAAGCCAGTTCCTATTATATCTAAGTTTGTGGATATAGTTGTTAACGGTATTGCCGAAAGAACTTATGATGTTATAGCTTACTCTCAAGATCCTTTTGGTGTGGCTAAAAGAACAGAGTATATAGAAGGAATACAAAAAGATATGAGGTTAAAATCTTTTAATGAAAAAATATCTCAATCTTTAAAGCTTAACGTTAGAGAAAGCCAAGTGGAAGAGCTTCCGGAAACAAAAGAAGAGTTAGACTTACACATGCAGCTTTCTTACAAGCAGTCTATAGAGGTAGCGGAAGAGCAAGCGATAAACACTCTATTGGAAGGTAATAAATACGAGCTTATTAAAAAACAGTTTTATTACGATTTAACAGTTCTAGGAATTGGAGCGGTAAAAACTTGTTTTAACACATCTGAAGGGGTTACTATAGATTATGTTGATCCAGCTAACCTTGTTTATTCTTATACTGAGTCTCCGTATTTTGACGATATATATTACGTTGGTGAAGTAAAAACTATACCTGTTAATGAGTTGGCTAAACAATTTCCACATTTAGATGAGGCAGCTCTTGAAGATATAATGAAAAATAAGTCTAGCGTTAGGTCTAACTATAACTCAAGGCATACTCACGAAAAAGAAGACAGCAACACTATTCAGGTTTTATATTTTAACTATAAAACTTACATGAACGAAGTGTATAAGATGAAAGAAACTGCTACTGGTGCTGATAAAATTATAGATAAAGACGACTCTTTTAACCCACCGCAAGACAAGGAGGGTGGTTATGGTAGGATGTTGAGGTCTATAGAGTGCTTATACGATGGTGCTATGATAGTTGGTACAAAAAAACTACTTAAATGGGAAATGGCTAAAAATATGATGCGACCAAAAAGCGATTTTACTAAAGTTAAGATGAACTACAATATTGTAGCTCCTAGAATGTACGATGGTAGAATAGACTCGCTTGTTAAAAAAATCACTGGTTTTGCTGACATGATTCAACTAACACACTTAAAGCTACAGCAAGTATTGTCTAGAATGGTTCCAGATGGTGTATATTTAGATGCTGATGGTTTAGCTGAAGTTGATTTAGGTAATGGAACAAACTATAATCCACAAGAAGCTTTAAACATGTTCTTCCAAACTGGTAGTGTTATCGGTAGATCATTTACAAGCGAAGGTGATATGAATCCAGGTAAAGTACCTATTCAAGAAATTACATCAGGATCTGGTGGTAACAAAATGCAAGCTCTTATTGGTAATTACAACTACTATTTACAAATGATAAGAGATGTAACCGGGCTTAATGAAGCTAGAGACGGTAGTATGCCAGATAAAAATGCTTTAGTTGGTGTGCAGAAGTTAGCGGCTGCAAATAGTAATACAGCAACAAGACATATATTACAATCTGGTTTGTTTTTAACAACTGAAGTTTGTGAATCTTTGTCTCTTAGAATATCTGATATTATAGAGTACTCTCCAACTAAAGACGCTTTCATACAGGCTATAGGTGTTCATAATGTTGAAGTTTTAAAAGAAATAGGAGACTTACATCTTTATGATTTTGGTATATTTATAAACCTACAGCCTGATGAAGAGCAGAAAATGATGTTAGAGAACAATATTCAAATGGCTTTACAACAACAAGTTATAGAGTTAGCTGACGCTATAGATGTTAGAGAGATAAAAAATATAAAGTTAGCAAACCAACTTCTTAAGATACGTAGAAAAAAGAAGTTAGATAGAGACCAAGCGTTACAACAACAAAACATGGAACAACAAGCACAGTTAAACCAGCAGTCAGCGCAAATGGCTGCTCAAGCTGAAGTTCAAAAGAATCAAGCTGTAACCCAAAGTCAAGCGCAATTAGAACAAATAAAAGGTCAAATAGAATCTCAACGCATGATGCAGGAGGTTCAAATGAAAAAAGAACTCATGGGGTTAGAGTTTCAATACAACATGCAACTAAAAAGTATGGAGTCTTCTGTTAAAAAGCAAGGTGAAAAAGAAAAAGAAGATCGTAAAGACGAAAGAACAAAAATACAAGCTACACAACAATCAGAAATGATTGACCAAAGAAATAGTGGAAAACCACCTAAAAACTTTGAATCCGCAGGTAATGATATACTAGGTGGAGGATTTGATTTAGGTTCGTTTGACCCTAGATAAATTTATTAACTATTATTATATTATATTATGGCAGAAAAAGAAGAGCCAATCGCAAACGACGATACTGGCAAGATTAAAGTAAAAGCAAAAAAAGAAAAACAACCTGATAGCACTGAGACGAAAGGAAATGTTACTAAGGTTAAAGACAAAATGAAAATGAAAACTGTAGTTGCAGAAGAAACGCTTACTAAGGTTGATTTAAACAAACCAAACAAACCAGAAGAAAATGAAGTTAAAGAAGATAACCCTGTCAACGAGGGAGTGGTTGGAGTCGATGAAAATGCCGATGCCCCACAAGAACAAGAAGAAGTACAGCCGGAAGCAGAAACACAAGAAACTGCAGTATTAGAAGAAATCACTGAGGATTCTACAGAAGAAGAGGTTGCTGAGGTTGAAGAGCAAATTGAAGAAGCTGTTGCTGAAGCGGAGGCTACAGGAAAACCTTTACCAGAAAACATTCAAAAGTTAATGGAGTTTATGGAAGAAACTGGTGGTGACCTAAACGACTACGTTCAGTTGAACAAAGACTATAGCAAATTAGAAAACGAAGACTTGCTGTACGAGTACTACAAACAAACAAAGCCTCACTTAAACAACGAAGAAATAAACTTCATGATGGACGATCAGTTCGCTTATGATGAAGATGAAGACGAGGAAATAGATATAAAAAGAAAAAGACTAGCGTTAAAAGAGCAAGTTGCGAACGCTAAAAGCCACTTGGACGGGCAAAAGTCCAAATACTATGAAGACATCAAAGCTGGAAGCAAGCTCACTAATGAGCAGCAAAAAGCAGTTGATTTCTTTAATAGATACAACAAGGAGTCAGAAGCAACTAAAAAAACAGTTAAAAAGAACTCTGATATTTTTACTCAAAAAACAAATAATGTTTTTAACGACAAGTTCAAAGGTTTTGAATATAACGTCGGTGACAAAAAATACAGGTTTAATGTAAACAATGCTGAAGAGGTTAAAACAACACAGAGCGATATAAATAATTTTACTAAAAAGTTTTTAGATAAAAATAATACATTATCAGATGCTAAAGGTTATCATAAATCTCTATACACAGCGATGAACGCGGACGCTGTTGCAAGACACTTTTATGAACAAGGAAAAGCTGACGCTATAAAAAATAGTGTTGCTAAAGCTAAAAATGTAGACATGGAGCCAAGACAAAGTCATGGCACTGTTGAAGCTGGAGGCGTGAAAGTAAGAGTGTTAGGTGATGATTCTTCTGATTTTAAGTTTAAAATTAAAAACAATAAATTTAAAAATTAATAATTAAAAATTAAAAATTATGGCAATTACTGCAGGAGATAATTTGAATAGTGTTCCAGCTTCAAGAAAGCAAACACTAGCTTCAAATTACCTAGACCTTTCATCAGCTGCAAACGCAGGGTGGGGTCAACAATACGTACCAGATCTAATGGAAAAAGAAGCTGAGGTTTTCGGACCTAGAACAATATCAGGTTTCTTATCACAAGTTGGAGCTGAAGAAGCGATGAGCGCTGATCAAGTTATTTGGTCTGAGCAAGGTCGTTTACACTTATCTTACAAAGGTTTAGTAACTAACTCTACTGGTGCAAATGCTGGAACTGGTGCTTCAAACACTATTACAGTTACTACTGATATAGATGGTTTAACACCTACAAAGCACGGTGTTAGAGTTAACGATATGGTTATTATTGCAAACTCAAATGGAGTTCATAAATGTTTAGTAACAGCTGTTACTGGTGATTTAGCTTTTGAAGTTTACGCTTATGACTTAGGTGCTGGTGGTTTAGCTGATACAACTGATACTACTGGAACAACTATACTAGTTTATGGTTCTGAATTTGGAAAAGCTGCTAGCTACCCAACTGGTGGTACTGCTACTACTTCTAGTGATTCAAGAGGTGCTAACGAGCCTGTTTTCAAAACTTTCACTAACAAACCAATCATCATGAAAGATTACTACGAAGTGTCTGGATCTGATGTTTCTAAAATTGGTTGGGTAGAGATAGCGTCTGAAAATGGACAATCAGGTTATTTATGGTACTTAAAAGCTGAGTCTGACACTAGAGCTCGTTTTAACGATTACATTGAAATGGCAATGCTTGAGTCTGAAAAAGCTGTTACAGGTACTAGTATAATAGATGGTTCAAATAACATAAACGGGACTGCTGCTGGTGATCAAGTAGGAACTGAAGGTTTATTTGCTGCTATTGAAGATAGAGGTAACTTAACTTCTGGTATCACTGGGGTTAACGCTGCAACTGATTTAGCTGAATTTGATGCTATCTTAGCTGAGTTTGACAAGCAAGGTGCTATTGAAGAAAACATGATGTTTGTAAACAGAGCTACTTCGTTAGCAATGGATGATATGTTAGCTGCAATGAATTCTTACGGAGCTGGTGGTACTTCTTACGGAGTATTCGATAACTCAGAAGATATGGCATTGAACTTAGGTTTCTCTGGTTTCAGAAGAGGTTCTTATGACTTCTACAAGTCTGACTTTAGATACTTAAATGATTTAGCAACAAGAGGTGGTATTAATGCTGCTGCTGGATCTTCTGCTATCAGAGGTTTAATGGTTCCTGCTGGAACTTCTACTGTTTATGACCAACAATTAGGTCAGAACCTTAAACGTCCTTTCTTACACGTACGTTACAGAGCTTCTCAAACTGATGACAGAAGAATGAAGTCTTGGACAACTGGTTCTGTTGGAGCTGCTACAGCTGCTTTAGATGCAATGCAAATCCACATGTTAACTGAAAGATGTTTAATTACTCAAGGTGCTAACAATTTCATGTTATTGAAATAAGCATTTATATTTAAAGAACCGGGGCTTCGGCCTCGGTCCTTTTATTTTATTAATTTATATTATATTATATTATGGCAAAAAAACAAAAAACAGAAAAGGTTGTAGAACCTTTAATAGAAAAAGACTTCGAAGAAGTTATGGTGGAAACACCGGGAGTTGAAGAACCAAAAGCAAGAGAACGAATAAAACCTACTAACGAGTGGGAAATTAAAGATAGAGTTTATTACTTAAAAGGAGATAAAAAACCTTTATCTAGATCTATTAAATCTGCTGGTATTTATTATTTTGACAAAGAGTTAGGCTACGAAAGAGAAATGAAATACTGTCAAAACCAAAAAACACCTTTTGTAGACGAAATGAAAGGCGATCAAAGATTAGAGCATATTATATTTAGATCAGGAAGTTTATACGTTCCAAAAGAAAAAACAGTTTTACAAAAACTACTAAGCTTGTACCACCCTGGTAAAAACAAAATTTTTTATGAATACAAACCAGCTGTTCTAGCTGAAGAAGAAATAGAAGTTTTAGACTTACAAGTTGATGCTTTAGTTGCGGCTAGAAATCTAGACATAGATACAGCAGAAGCTATCATGCGTGTAGAGAAGGGATCTGGAGTCTCAGACTTAAGTTCTAAGGAGCTAAAAAGAGATTTATTAGTATTTGCTCGTAACAACCCTAAATTATTCTTAGAGTTAGCGGACGATGAAAATGTAATGCTAAGAAACTTTGGTATTAAAGCTGTTGAAGCTGGAGTACTAAGATTATCCTCTGATCAAAGAAACTTTTTGTGGGGTAGTAATGGAAGAAAGTTAATGGTTATACCGTTTGACGAACACCCATACACTGCTTTAGCACACTGGTTTAAAACTGACGAAGGTATGGAGATTTACTCCAATATTGAAAAAAGATTAAATTAATCTAACTGTAGATGCAGTCGCTCTACGGAGCGATTGCAAACTACAAATTATATTATATGGAAAAAAATAAATCAAAAGGATTAGGCGACACTGTCGCTAAAATAACAAAAGCAACTGGAATTAAAAAAGTTGTAGACAAAGTTAGTGAAGCTGTAGGTAAAGACTGTGGTTGCGCTAAACGTCAAGACACTTTAAACAGATTGTTTCCTTATAATAACTAAAAAGAAATTATGATTAGCATAGATACAGTTTACCAAAAGGTTTTAGCTTTTGCTAATAAAGAGCAGAGAGGATATATAACTCCACAAGAGTTCAACTTGTTTGCAAACCAAGCTCAAGAAGAGATATTTGAACAATATTTTTACGACAAAACTCAAGAGGGTAAAAAACCAACAAATTCACATGTTTTTTTAGATGTTGATCAAACGCTGGAAGAAAAAATAAGACTATTTGAAAGAGTTTACGGTGTTGCTGCTATAACTGCTCTACCTGACACTGGTAATATTAACATTAAAGTTTTTGACCCTAGAGTTGTATACAGAATAAATAAAATAGAGTTTAACAATAATGATTGCGAGCTAGTAAATACAAATGATTTTAACGAATTTAGGTTTGGAGGCCCGTTAGTTAGACCAACTAACCTAAGACCTATAGCTAACATAAGAGCTAACCAAATAAGAGTTGTTGGTGACAGCGGCTCTTTAATTGTTCCCACTGGAATATTTTACTTTCAAAAACCAGCTAAAGTCTCCTGGGGATACTTTGTTATTGGTGGCAAAGCACTACACGACAGTGACGCTGCTAAAACTACAGATTTTGAGTTGCACCCATCAGAAGAATCTGAATTAGTTTATAAAATATTAAAGTTTGCTGGTTTATCGATGAAGCAGGTTGACCTTTTACAAGCTGGTCAAGGCATGGAAACAGTACAAACTACACAAGAAAAAAGATAAATAAATGGGATTATTAAACGAGACAGCAAGACAATACTACGATAACAGCAATGGTTTTGGCGGATACCAATTTATATCTTTACATGATATAATAAGTCAGTTTAAAGTGGCTTACGTTGGCGAAGATAAAATAATATCAAAAATAAGCAGAACAGATGTAGCTTTTCACGCCCAAAGAGCATTACAAGAACTATCTTTTGACACTTTAAAATCTATTAAAGGTTTAGAAGTAAAAATACCACCTAGTCTTCAAGTTATATTACCTCAAGACTACGTTAATTATACTAAAATATCTTGTGTTGATAATAATGGTATAAAAAGATTACTCTACAGAACTAACCAAACATCAAACCCTGTTGCTTATCACCAAAATGAAGACGGTGATTTTAAAATCAATCCTGTTGGAACTTTAATTTTAAATTCAAACGTCATTGTTTTAGATGGTGACTATAGCGACGTGTTAGTTAATGGTATGAGAGTGTTAGGCCCTAATATACAACCAGCTTCCCACATACATAACATCACCACTACATCTGGTATAACATCAATAACACTACAAAACAAACAAGGTACTATCGATAAAGACGCTTTAGCATCAACAAATGAAAGGCTAGAAATTGTTAGGTTTAACTATTTAGGTGGTGGTTTAAAATCAGGCAACAACAACCTAACAGAAACAACTACTACAGCAGCCGCGATTATAGGCGATACGTCTTTAAACTTAACAAGTGTTAATGGTATAAAAGAAGGTATGTTTATAAATCACCCTGCGTTTGTAAATGATAACACCGTAGATAATGGTAGTAGTGCTATAAAAGTTATTGGAGTTGGCACTACAACAATAGAACTTTCTCACGCCGCGGTTAAAGCTGTAGCTCTAGGAGATACGGTTGGATTTATATCTAACGAAAAAAATTCTAAAACTTGGGATAACTACAAATCAAGTGGTAACACAGAAAACAACAACGACTACTATGGTAATGGGGATTACTGGCCTGATAGTAACAGTGCTTATGGTCTTGACCCACAGTATTCGCAAGTAAATGGATCTTTCTATATAGATGAGAATAATGGATTAATTCATTTTAGTTCTAATATTGCTGGGAAAACTGTGATCTTAGATTACATAAGTGATAGTCTTGGTACCGACGAGGAGATGCAGGTTCACAAATTCGCAGAAGAAGCTATGTACAAGTGTATAGCATACGCTATTTTGTCTACAAAAACAAACATACAAGAATACATAGTGCAAAGATTTAAAAAAGAAAGATTTGCAGCTGTAAGGACAGCTAAATTAAGATTATCTAATATTAAATTAGAAGAGTTAACTCAAACGCTTAGAGGTAAATCTAAGCAAATAAAACACTAGTACATGCCAGAGATAAAGAATCAGTTTACCGGTGGTAAGATGAACAAGGATGTTGACGAAAGACTTGTTCCCAAAGGTGAATATAGAGACGCGATGAACATACAAGTGTCAACTTCAGAAGGTTCTGATGTTGGTACTATTCAAAATATACTTGGTAATTCTATAGTAGAAAATAGCAGTATAATACCATCTGGATCTATTTGTATAGGTTCTATTTCTGATGAAAAAAACGACAACTTCTATTGGTTAACAACTCAAGATAATTTTAAAAGCGCTTTTGAGGGTGGTAATCCAGATGTATATCCCGTTCAAGCAGGTAATTATCAAGGTCAAACAACCTGGGGAGCGAACTTACAAGGAATAGGCGGTGAAGATCAAACTATACTTTCTTGTAACTTCTTAACTAAAAATACTAAAAGTGGTATATACAGGTTGAAAGAAGAGAAGGTTGAGCCAGTGTTGATAGACGATGCTGATCAAATAACTACTATTTGGAGTGGTGTAGAAAACTCTACAGGTTTGTCACAGGTAGCTATAGCTGAAAGCTCTAGAGACCAAAACCTAGGCTCACCACTGGTAGTTGGAGTAGGATTTTTGACACAAGGCTTAGGTTATGATATTAGTGGAGATCCTATACACGAAATATACGATGGAGCTAATATAAACGTTGGAGATACTTTAGAAATGTGGGGCTACAACCCTTGGGCTAAAGAAGAGCAAAACTTTCTAGCTAATTATCACGATATTAAAGTTGTAGGTAAAAAATTAATACAGACATGGGTCGATGTTGATGGTAATACAAAAGAACACTATATAATTACTTTTAGCGAGCCAATTTACGGTTTTTGGTGGGATCAATTATTAGAAAAATTATTTTATTCAGTTGGGTGGACTTCTGGTTGGTCTATACCATTGTCTAACATAGTAACTCATTTTGTTTTTAAGTCTGGTATTTTAAATTTTTCTCCTAAAAACTTAGTAACAGGTATTAATATTGTTGACAATCTTTTGTTTTGGACAGACAATGCTAATGAGCCTAAAAAAATAAATATAGATAGAAGTATAAAAGGTACTGACCCTAGTGGTTTGATAGCTACCACTCTTGTAAACGAAGAAACTGGAGTAACAAGTAAACTTGAAGAAAAACATATAACTGTTATAAAGAAAGGTCCTGAATCAACTTTAGGTATGGATTTGAAAACTAGCAGAGATGATGATAAAGGTTACACTGGTGTTGTGAGAATTTGTGACACAATACAGTTGTTAGTTGATAACGAAAACTCTGACCTTTGGGACCAAAGAACAACCTCAAATACTTCTCTTCCTTATGACTTTTCCACATTTACAACGGAAGAAGGTAAAAATATAGTTAAATTTCAAATTAGAACTGATATATCTGGGTCTTCAAACTTTAAGTTGGACGGCATGCTAGACTCTATCAACAACCCTACTATGGTTGGTACGAAGGTTGTTTTAAAAGAGTTTACAAATGGCATTCCACCAAGTATACCTATAACCGATTATACTATAAAAGGCGTTGTAGTAGACTGGATATGGCAAGGGGATGATTCTAACGCACATGACAGTAGTTCTCCTTTTTGGGGCGCTAAAATGGCCGTTAAAATAAATAGTATATCAAGACCGCCGCTACCTGCAGACCCTATTACAGGTTTTTTAGATTACGCTGTTGACTTTTTTGATGAAACAGAAAATCTTTACGAATTTAAGTTTCCAAGGTTTTCTTATAGGTACAAATATTTAGACGGAGAGTACTCAACTTTTGCCCCTTGGACAAGAGTTGCTTTTGTGCCTGGTGGGTTTGATTATCATCCAAAAAAAGGTTATAACTTAGGTATGACAAACAACTTGTCTAAAGTTAACTTAAAAGGCTTTAGTACAAATGTACCAAAAGATGTTGTAGAGATTGATATATTATACAAAGAAGAAGATTCACCTAGCATATACGTTGTAGAAACGCTAAACGCTAACGCTGAAAAAACTATAGAAAAAATTACAAGTAGTGGGATTCCAGCTATGATAAATGAGTTTCAGAATAACGAGCTTGAGATATCAGAAGAAAACATCAAATCAATACTACCTTCTAACCAGTTTTTAAGACCCTGGGATAACGTTCCTAAAAAAGCTTTAGCACAAGATGTTACTGGTAGTAGAATTGTTTATGCTAACTACGAACAAAACTACGATTTAAAAAGTGGTAACTCTAAATACATACCTTCTTTTAAAATAGCGCTTCAAGCTAATGAAACAGGTATAGCTTCAATAAAATCTTTAAGGGAATACCAATTAGGAGTTGTTTTTACAGATAAATATGGTAGAGAAACTCCTGTTGTGTCAAACTCTTCGGGTTCCTTTAAAGTTGAAAAAGCACAGTCAGTAAACAGGAATTCATTGGAGGTTGGTATAGGTAAAAAGGATATTCCTGAAAACATGGAGTATTTTAAGTTTTATATTAAAGAAACATCTGGAGAGTATTACAATATGGCTATGGATAGATATTGGGATGCTGAAGATGGCAACGTTTGGATATCCTTCCCTTCTACAGATAGAAATAAAATAGATATTGATTCTTTTTTAATTTTAAAAAAAGGTGTAGACTCTGACGAGGGCGTTGATGAACCTGCTAGATTTAAAGTTATAGCTATAGAAAACGAAGCTCCTGATTTTATTAAAACAAATAAAACTATAATATCATCTATAATATATGATGATAACATAGACGCTCAAAATATGTTTCACTCAGGTGCAAACGCACCTACTGAAGGTAAAAAAGATTTTTTACTAAAATATCACTGGGATGGAACTGGAGGAGATGGACCTGTTTATGCTAATACTTCAATAAAAAAGCTTCACGAAGAAAAAGGCCAAGATGGAGATATATATTTTCAGATTACAAACGGACTTGGTACTTCCTCTATAAAACCCATTAGAGTTGCGGCTATAGATTTAGTTAATGTGGATGAGCATGATGCTGCCGCGGGTGAAGACTTTGAATTAGGTGCAGACTGGAAAATACAATTAGAAGAACCATTTGACTCTACGTTAAATCAGTTTACAAACGATATATTAGGTAATAACTCAGACGAGATACTAACTCAAAGTAGAGCTATTTTTTGGAAGTATAAAATTGAAAATTCACTAGAGTTTGATGGTAGGTTTTTTGTTAAAGTTTTTGTTGATACTATTTTTACAGAAAACATAATCAACAACACGCTATTAAATTCAGATCAAGAGTTTAACACTGTATACCAGCAAAAAATATATTCTTTTAACAAAACTAAGCACAATGGTATAGCTTGGAATAGCCCTGGCGCAAAAGGAAACATACTAACAGGCTCAACATCTTGGGCTGCGTCGAAAAGCAATAGTGGTAACAACCCGCAATGGGATGATTATATAGATATTACGAACTGGGTTTCTAATAACTACGGTACTGGAATGTCAAGTACTTTTGACTGGAAAGATGAGGCTGCTTTTTTTAGAGGTATAAATATATACAAGGCAGTAGATAGTACACCAACTGGCTATGGTAAACATGGTATAGATAAAAGAAAGGGTTTTGGAGGATTAGATTATCACGATACCGATGCTTCAAACTGGGCTTTTGAAGACGTTTGGTTTGTAGACAATAACACCCTTCAGGCTAAGTTTGGAAGCAAGTGGGGAGTAAGTAAAAATAATACTAACATATCGCAAAGTGGAACCACAACAAGTAGTATTAACCTTTCTTTTGGAGGCTTACAGCCAAAATCTAGCTCCCAAACTTTTGCTTGGAATACAGAGTGGGATGGCGACAATGGATATAACGTATATAGTGAAGACAATACTGTTTATGATTTTGACTCTAATGGGTATTACCAAGATAATAACGACGCTAGCGGTTTAGCAAATAGACTTGTTCCCGGTACTTATTTTAGATGGAGAGAAGATCCTTTAAAAAATGTTTACCAAATAACAAACCAAAACAGTATAAACGCTATTAGATACGAGCAGATGGAAGATGATGGTGAATCACAAAATAATATGTTGGACGGAGCTAGAGGTTATCCAAATACAAATGCTGATTTTATAGTTAATGACGTTATGTATCAAACCTCAACTTTTTATAGGCCAGAAAACTTTTCAAAAAACTACAACTTACAATTCGAAAACGTAATCAACCAAGGCGCTGGCTTTGCTTGGGATCCTTTTAGTGGTGGTGCAAATGCACCTATAACTAACGGTTTAAAACTAGTTTTAACCACAGCGGCTGCGTTTATTGCTAACAGTAACACAATGACTTTAAATTCAACAGTAGCCACCGGCTCTGTAGCTGGTAACAGCGTTGGGCTAAAAGGCTTGGAGGTTGGTATGGTATACGTGGCAGCTTCAGGTAATAACGCTATGGTCTCAAAAATAGATGGTAATACTATTTATTTTAAAAACCACTTAGCAAATGTCAGTTGTAGTTTAGATGGTGTTTCAAGCGGTGTAGACGTGACATTTAAGCAGTACCCTATGAATGGATACAGTGTTAATTCTGCTAAAAATATTAATTGGTTTAACAATAGTTATGGTTTTGGTAACGCGTCTACTAAAATGGGTGTTGATGCTATTGGTTATACATTAGAAATAGTAGAACCAGCGTTACCAGAGGCAAAGTTCCCAAGGTTTCCAGCTGTTTGGGAGACTGAACCTAAAGAATCTACTGATTTAGATATATACTACGAGATAAGTCAAAACATACCAACTAGGATAAACGCAAACTCTGTAAGTAGGTTTTTCCCATACGCATCAGTAGGACCATATAACATACCTTCTCAATCATCGTTTGTAGTCGTTGCTGATGACTCTTCTGTTGGAAATGGTGGTTTACTACCGGTAAACGTTGTAGCTAACATTGCTGATTTCCCAACTAGTTACGATGACGCAGGAATTACAAATCCAGCGGAGATAGTTGTAGACTTTATGGGGTCTCAAAATATTGTTGATGGAGACAAGGTTTTTATAACTCTTGAAGACGGCACTGTGTTATACTTTGAGATACTTCAGTATAACCCTAGTATAAACTACAACTCTTTACAACACTCTTCTTTTGTTTTTAAACCAGAAATACACAAAAATAGCTTCAACTTAGCTTGGCACAATTGTTATTCTTTTGGAAATGGAGTTGAATCAAACAGAGTTAGAGACAACTACAATTTAACTTATATAAACCAAGGTGTAAAAGCGTCCTCAACTTTATCTAACGATTATAAGAAAGAAAGAAGAAAACATGGTTTAATATTTTCAGGTTTATACAATTCTGTTAGTGGTGTCAATGATTTAAACCAATTTATACAAGCTGAAAAAATAACTAAAGATTTAAACCCTACGTATGGTAGCATACAGAAGCTTCACTCTAGAGATTCTGATTTAATAGCTCTGTGCGAAGACAAAATACTAAGAATACTAGCCAACAAAGATGCTGTGTTTAATGCTGATGGAAACCCTCAGTTAACAGCTAACGAAAGAGTTTTAGGTCAAACTGTTCCTTTTGTTGGTGAGTATGGTATATCAACAAACCCAGAATCATTTGCATCGGAATCTTATAGAGCTTATTTTACAGACAAGGTTAGAGGAGCTGTGATAAGACTTTCTAAAGACGGTTTAACACCTATATCTAATCATGGTATGAAAGATTATTTTAGAGATAAACTTAAAGAAAATGATACTATAATTGGTAGCTATGATGACAAAAAAGACGAATATAATGTCACGTTGTCTGACACTACAAAAACAGTTTCGTTTAAAGAAAACGTTAAAGGTTGGGTGAGCTTTAAATCTTTTGTTCCTGAAAACGCTATTAGTTGTGCTAACGAGTACTACACTATAAAACAAGGTAAACCTTGGAGGCATCATGTTGAATTATTTGATAGCATTGGAAAGGAAACAAATAGAAATACTTTTTACGGTATACACAATAGTAACACTAACTCTACTTTTACAGCTGTACTTAATGACTCGCCATCAGTAGTAAAATCTTTTAAAACAATAAACTATGAAGGTAGTCAATCCAGAATACATCAATTTGTGACAGACGCGAGTACAGGGCTAACAGATGGGGAGTATTACAACTTAACCCCTAAAGATGGTTGGTATGTTGATTCTATAAAAACAGATAAAGAATCTGGATCTGTACATGAGTTTATTGAAAAAGAAGGCAAGTGGTTTAACTATATAAAAGGTAGAGATATTATTTTACAAGGGTCAAACGTTGATATAACAGCTAATGGCTCTTCTTTTGATCAATCTAGTTTTGCTATTCAAGGTTTAGGAAGGTTGCCAGCAGCTCCAGTCCCAACAAGTGTACCTGGTTGTATGGATGTTACCGCAACTAATTATAATCCTAATGCAACTACTGACGATGGTTCTTGTATTATTGGTCCCCTGCAAGTGTTTGGTTGCATGGATCCTAACGCATCAAATTATAATGCCGCTGTTAACACAGACGACCTTTCGTGTGTTTGGTTTGGCTGTGCAGATCCACTAGCGTTTAACTACGATGCAAGTGTGTTTGTAGGTGCAAGTACTTACGTTACATATCCTGCTAACATTGTTGACGCTGGGTGTATAGCAGTTACGCTTGGTTGTACTGATAACACAGCTAGCAATTACAATCCACTAGCAAACACTGATGATGGATCGTGTATTATTATAATTACTGGGTGTTCTGTTTCTACTGCTTCTAACTACGACACTTTAGTAAACAATGATGATGGAAGTTGTACTTGGTACGGTTGTACTAATTCGCTAGCTTCAAACTACACTTCTTTTCCTTTAGCCACAAACTACCCTGCAATTGTAGGCGCTGGAGTCATTGATGACGGAAGTTGTTTAGATGGTGGTTGTACTGATAACACTATGTATAACTACGATCCATTAGCACTTTGGGACGATGGAACTTGTCAGTCATGCGATTTCACAACTGGAAGCAGTGGCTACTCAGGAGTACCGTTTACTAGCTTAACGCTAAACACTACCGCACCTAGTCTTCTTAATGGCCAAATAGCAATTACGCCAGATTTACAAGCACCTTATTTACCTCATACTTATCAGCTTTTAGATGGTGCTGGTAATGTTGTTTCAAACTCACCGATAGCTGGTCAAACATTAGGTGGTTTCGGTGATCCTAACAGTTTCTTGTTTGCAAATTTAGCAGCAGACACATATGTACTACAGATAACAAGTAGTAATGGGGTTTGCGTTGAGGCTTTTGTAAATATACCTATTGTTGTTGGGTCAATACCACAGCAGCTTGGCTGTACAGATGCTACAGCATGTAACTTTGACTTTCCAGCAGATGCGTTTCACGCTGATGATGGCTCTTGTGAACACACCACCTGTGCTGGATGTACTGATCCTACAGCTACTAACTATGGATTACAAATTAATAGCTCCGCAACGCCTTTACCACCTTGTACTATTGGTGGTACTGGTGTGAGTGGCCCCTGTACTATTCCTTGTGGAGATGGTAATACTTCCACTAGTTTTGCAAACTTTTGTTGTGAATACCCTGTTTTTCCTGGTTGTACAGACCCTGCTGCGATTAACTACGACGCTACTGCGACTATAGATGATGGCACATGCATCACAGCTGTATACGGTTGTACTGATGCTGCGGCAACTAATTATGATCCTTTAGCAAATAGTGATGACGGTAGTTGTAATTACCCAGCTCCAGTAGTAGGTTGTATGGACCCAACAGCTTGTAATTATAACGCACTTGCAGTTGTACCAGGACAACTTAACACTCATGACGCGTGCTTTTTTAAACACCTAAGTATAACTGTTGGGGGTACAGATCCTAATTACGGTTTAGTAGGTCCAATTTATTATCAACCTGGTGTTTTTGATCCACTACTCGCTAATACTAGTAAAAAAATTAAACACTACGTTTTAGGACCAATTTGGCCTTTGACTTCAAACGCTCAAAGAGACATGGGTTTTTCTATGACAAAAGGTTATGGTAGTATACTTCCTTATAACACCAATGGTAATCCTGCTGCTACAAAAAATAGAATTTATTTATATAAAAAATCAGATCCAACAGACCCGCTTTCTAGCTGGACTCTTGTTGATAGTCATACAAGTATTCTAGATGCCTTCTTTACGTCAAACGGTGTTTACGGTGAAAGACAATATACTGGGATAGTTCAAGGCGCACAGGGCACAATACCTTATCCTTTTGGTGGTAATCAAACGAGTCCTAGTAATTACGAGTTTGATGTTTATTATAATAGTACTGAAAAAAATCAATATAAAATAGAGCAATACTTTTCTTCAAATGATGGAACGACTACTCAGGTTCATGGATATGGAAACGGTGCGCTAAATGGTGACGGTACAACTTGTGGTAGTAGTTATCAATTCGAAATTACTGAAGCTTCTTGTATTGACCATGTAGGCGCTGTTTTAGGTTGTACTGACGTTAACGCTTGTAATTATGATTTAAACGCAACATGTGATGATGGTTCTTGTTACTACACTACAGCTCAGTATTTCACTCCTGATCCAACTGGAACTAGTGGTTGTTTTGCGTGTGAAAACCCGGGCTCTGGATGCACTCAAGCTCTTCCTAACTGCCCAACACTTCCAAATGGAAATCTTGATTTTTGGAATCAAAATAGTAATCCTAATGGAAATATATTTACGAACGAACAGGATTGTAATGCTACTAGTGGTGCTAATTAAAACAACATAAAATGCCTATATTAAATATAACCTTAACGTTTAACAGTGTAAATACGTCTGCCCAGGTAGGTGACGTTATTTATTACACTCCACCTCCACCTACTCCTACAGGTGGCTTTGACAGCGCGTCGTTAGTTGGTACTCAATTTTTAGGTTCAATTGTAGCTATTAATGGCAACGATATAGTTGTAGAGTACAATAGCCCAGCGCAAACAGCTCCACCAGCAGGTGCTTATATTTCTTTTGTGAAAGACAAAAGAGTAAACACTTCTAGTTTACTAGGCTACTATGCTGATGTAAAATTTATAAACAATTCAACTGATAAAGCAGAGCTTTTTAGTATTGGCTCTGAGGTTTCACAAAGTAGTAAATAAAAAAAATAAAAATGGCAAACGGATACGGATCATCAAGCTCTTCAAGTTCTTCAAGAATGTCAAGCTCTCCAAGTAGTACTAGGCAGAGCGCTACAAATGCGCAAGGCGAAGCGGCTCCAGCTGGTTTTCACTACATGCCAGATGGTAGTTTAATGTCGGACTTAGAACATGCTAGACTGTATGGAGAAAAAACTATTTATTCTTTAAGTATGGATTTTTCTGATTTGCAAGCTGAAAGTTCAGCTAGAAATTTTAGTGTAATAGGAGATAAAGGATCTAAGTTTAGCTTAGAAGTTTTAAATGAAGACAACCATTACTATAATTTTACCACAGAACGTTTTAGCTCTACAAAATACACTTTAAATGGTGAGTTAACATCCGGTTTATACGTAAGTAGCATTGTTTTTCCAACTGTAACCGATAATGATGAGTATAATATAAGTTTGATGGCTGGAGAAAACACTAAGCACTCTAATTATAGAGAGAAAAGATTTGAAGATAACTCTTTAGATGTAAACTCTAGCATAGGTTCTAACTCTTTTTTGTTAAAGAAAGTAATATACCAATATACAGATATAACTCTTACTATAGCTAATATATCTTCTACTTCAGCTATAAGTTTAACTAACACAAGTGATACCTTTACTTTACAAAGAAACAAAACTGGCTACAAAACGGCCTTTAGTATATCATGTAGTTCTGCGTCTACAGAGTCTTTTAGAATATTAAAACAACCATTTGTAGACGATATACTTTCTTTTGTTTCTTTAACAGTAGGTAGCGCTCCAGAGCTATTAAGTGGTGAGAACGAGTTTCCAGCGGTAACGGTTTCTGGTAAAATAAACGGGGCCGTGAATAGTACTACTGTTACTTTAGACGGTTTAAGTGGAACTCCTTTAGTTGGAGATAAATTTTTTATTACTGATGGCGTGAACTCCGTGTCACCACAAATAGTAGACGCTGTTTCTGTTACAGAAGGAGCTGGAAATATAACTTCTTCTGTATCTGTTAATATTTCTAATGATAAAAGTATTCAGTTTAGTAATAGAAAAAACTACCAATGGCCGGTTAATAGTATATTAAAAATAAAACCAGGCATGATTGTTTTTGGGAACACAAACCTAATAGCAAACACAGTAGTTTCTGAATATGAAGATTCTACAACGCTTTTTGCAGATACTTCTTTAGAAAAAATTATTGTAAATAACAGGTCTGAAGCCACAAACACTAAAAACCAAATGCCAACAATTGTAAATGGGGTTGCAACTGTTCAACTTGGTAACGTTGTGTTTGACAAACAGCAACCTTTTGCGTTAGCTGGGCAAACTATAAAAATAGGTGGTTATGGTTTAAATAATGTTTTGAACATAACTGGTTACGAAATTAAGTTTAGCGACCTTAAAATAGCTTTAACTCCTATAACAACAACTACTACGGCTTCTTCTTCCGCGAGCACTAGCGTTGCTGTATCGGCTAGAGACGGTATAATAAACGGTGTCAGCACCGTTAGTGGTATAGGTATAGATTGCTTTACAGCAGTACCAACAGTTGATAGTGGCGCAAACGCAACTGGCGCGGGCACAATAGTTCTTAGTGCCGCTCAAACTTTAGAAAGTGGTATAACTTTAGCTTTTGGCGAAGGTGGTAAGGTAGCTACTATAACTGGTAATATTGAAATTATTAAAGCTGGAGACTCTAATGCTACTGTTTATTTTGATGTAGAGAGATTCCTATCAGCTACTTAATAGTAAAAAAACACCTACAACTGTGACTATATTATATATAAATTAAATTAAATTATGTCTAAAAACGAGTTGCAAAAAATCTTTGACAATACGCCTGCTGAATCCTATAAAGAAAAAGTAAAAAAAATTGAAGATTATTTTATTAGTATTGCCGACGGAGAAACAGTTGTTGGTGATAATACTAAGCTGGTTTATCCAGACTTTTGGAAATACAAGCATTCGTTTGCTGATGGGATTTACATAAGAGAAATGGGTATGAAGAAAGGTCAGTTAGGGTTTTCAGCAATACATAAGCATAGTTATGGTTTCTTTTTGCTATCAGGTGTACTAGCGTCTTCAAAAGAAGACGGTGTTGAAGAGTTTATCGCTCCATGTTATATAATATCACCTAGAGGAGCTAAAAGAATAGTTTACGCAGTAGAAGACTGTGTTATAACAACAGTACATGCAAATCCAACAAACACACAGGATTTAAAAGAAATAGAAACAGCAAACGTTGTGTTCAACTGGGATGATTACGATGAATATTTAAGATCAAAAAAATGAAAAAAACAATTAAAATATATAAGATATGAGTTTTGGTGCGATAGGAGTAGCTGCAATAGGTGGTGCCGTTTCGTTAATAAAAAACAACGCGCAACAAAACGCGGCGGAAGGAATCTATAATGATGCTGACAAGGAGAGGGAAAAACAAGAAAAACTTTTAAAAGCTCAAAAAAGAGAATATAAAGCGTTTAATTTTACAAACCCATTTGCCAACATGGAAAACACGTTTGAAGATCTAACTGTAAACCAACAACAAGCTAACTTTCAAGCCCAACAAGGCAACCAACAAAGATCAAACATAATGAACAGTATGAGAGGTGCTGCTGGAGGATCTGGTATTGCTGGTTTAGCACAAGCTATGGCTAACCAAGGTCAAATACAAACACAAAGAATATCTGCTTCTATAGGTCAACAAGAATCTAGAAACCAAGCTTTAGCAGCCAAAGGAGCTGCAAGCATACAGCAGTTGGAAAGACAGGGCGATGAAAAAGTGCAGAACTTTAATGCCGATAGACAAGCAACTCTTTTAGGTATGCAGATGAACGAAACAGCGGGTGCTAACGCTGCTGTTCAACAAGCTCAAGCAAACCAAATGAACGCGGATATTGCTGGACAACAAATATTTGCAGATATGATGGGTACATTCGCTTCTGGTCTCGCGTCTAACCCTGAGGCGGTGGGCGGAGAAGATAAAAATATATTTACACCTAACAAATAAAACATGGCATCAGATAAAAACTTAATAAATGCATCTAAATTACTTGCTGAATCAAAAGTAGGTGTTAATGTCCCAGACATGTCTAATCAATATAAACAGACTGTTGGTATTAATAAGGGCTATATGGATATTATTTCTAATATTGGTAAAAATATGATGCTTGAAAGAAAAAAACTAAAAGCAGGTAAGGAAAAGCAAATTGAGCAGCTAAACAAAACTATAGAAACCAACTATAAAAACATGTATTTAAAAGGTGCTCCTCAGTCACAAGAAGTTATATTGGCAACTAGACAAGCTATAAAAAAAATACAAGCTGAGTACGAAACGCACAATACTTATGGCGACAATGATACTCAAGAAAACGAAATAGCTAGAGTTAGACTTGAGGCTATGGCAGCAAAAGTTATACAACAAGCAACAAACTCTAGGGAGGTTATTACTTCTATAGGCAAAAGACAAAAGCTTATAAGAACCAACGATTTAGTGGATTTAGAAAGTTCTGGTTTTATTGGGTCTCTAAACAAAATGTTAGACATGAAAAACATGGATGCTGACGACTTGGTGACAGCGACTTATAATGATAACTACGATTTAGTAATGAGCACTATAGATGAGAACGGTGCGCCTTTGTATTCTATGACTTTTGATGAGATTAATGATAAACTACCATCTTATGATGCTGATTTACATCAGCTGTTATTAGATGATAATAAGAATGCTGGTGTTTTGGGGGCTCAAGATGGTGATAGGGAAAACCCTGTAAATGTTTACCAAGGAGATGGTTATGTAGAGAAAAGAAAACTAAATTTTTTAAGATTAATAGATGATGAAAAATCATTTAATGACTTTGCAGGTGCTAGATTAGTTGGTAGAGACTTTAGAGAAGCTATAATGTCTGATGTGAACATAACGTTTTCTACTATTGAAACTATGGCTGCTCAATTAAACATGGACCCTACGAAGCTATTAAAAATATTAGACGCAGATGGAAGTGGTGATATAAATTATCAAAAAGATCTTGTTTCTGCAGAAGCTAAAGAAGTTTTTAAAGAAAACTTTAACAAGATATACACTGCGATAGTAAAGCCTGGCGCAGATGGTTTTAACCTTGAAACCTCAAAGGATCTACTTGCTGATTACTACGTTGATATGGAGAAGCAAAATTACGAAGTTAATTTTAACAAGGTTATAGATGAAAAAGAAGCTAAAAGAGTTGCTGACTATAAAGCAAGCCTAGGAAATACAATGCGTGGTAATCGATTGTTAAACCCTCAGGATATGGAACTCAACTATGGTGAAAATAGTGAGTTTGAAAAATCACTTAGAGGTGAGGGCGAAGCCAAAGGTAAAGACGGAATAATAACAACACCTGCAACGCTTACGTACTTTAGAATAAATGGTGAGTTTTTTGCACTAGATGCCGAAGGAAGTTATTCAATACCAATTTCACTTGGCGAGATAAGAGCAAGGGAAGGACAAGTTGGTAGTACTGAGAAAGAAGCAGATATAGTTGTGCGTGAAGGTACTTCTGAAGACCCTAGACCTTTCGTTAGCTATGAAGCCCTAACTAAAGATGACGTAGCTAAAATATTCTCTGGTGTGCCGGGTTGGTCAGAAGGAGTATTATTGAAATGGAATGGAAAGCAAATGATTGAGGTTAATAAAAAGAAAAAATAGTTCTAAATGGAAAGATTCTTATACGAAGGTAAAACATATAGTGTCTCTTCAGGGTATGCTGTTGAGTGGTTGGAAAAACATCCTGGTGCTATAAAAATATCTGCGCAAGCCAAATCTAAACCACAAAGACAAACAAGCTGGTGGAGAGGTGAAGAAGGTTGGCTTCCAGATGAGTTTCAAGCTGGCGTGCAGAGAAGTAATATAGATTTAGACACTAGCATTAAAGATAAGAATTATACAGATCAAACTGGTATTTTAAAACAAAACGCTAGTCTTTTTAGTCCTAAAGAAAAAAGCTTTGTAGATAACACTTTGGACTGGTGGCGTATAGACGCTAACGAAACTCAAGAAAAAAATACTTTTGTTGAAGACTGGTTTGGTAAAAACCAACTTACAGATTTACTTGGAGATCAAGGTAGAATTGTTGAGAACAGTTGGAATGGATCAAAAGATATACAAGAATTTTTAGAAGTATACGGAAAAGATAAAGCTAGTGATTTGACAGAGGACGAGATGGCTAAGCTTTTTTTAGCTATGGAAGAACAGTCAAAAACTGGTGTTTCTGATGAAATGCTAGAGTTTACTAGAAAATTAAATAGAGATGAAAACAGTAAAACATTTAACTGGATAGACTCTTTAACAGATGGAACTTTAGCTGAAAATCCTACTTTAGCGTGGGAAGTTGCGGTATCTTCTTTTTTAGGAATGGGTACTGCACTTTGGAACAGCGAAGACGTTAGAGCTTACACGGCTAAAACTACTTTAGCAACCACTTTAGCTGGTGGAGCGATTGGTACTGCAGCTGGCTCTGTTATCCCAGGGTTGGGAAATGTTGCTGGTGGAGTTATTGGATTAAAAAGAGGTTTTTTCTCAGGTATATTCAGTGGTGTTGGTGGTTCTATAGAAACAGCAAACACTTTTGGAGAGCAGTTACGAAAGGAACTCAAAGATGCTAACTTAGAGTGGAACGAAGAGAACGTTAAAAAGATTTTAAAAGACGAAGAAACCTTCAAAAGAATAAAACATAAAGCTTTTACAAAAGGAGCTACTGTTCAAGGTATCGACATGATAGCAAATGCTATCGCGCCTGGAATTGGTAGGCTTGGAGGTAAGGTAGTCAAAGGTTTAGGCAAGTCAACATCTACTGCTAACAGAATCGCTGGTGCTAGTGCTGCTACTGTTGACATGGCTGGTGGTGCTGGAGGTGAGTACTTAAGTCAAAGAGCAATTGGAGAGCAAGCAACAGGCAAATCACTTATACTTGAAGCTGTTGGTGAAATTGGTACGTCTGGACCTGCTAGTATAATTCAAGCTATAAGAAACCCAAAGAAGTATAGTTTAAACGGTAAGGACGCGTCCAAAGAAGATGTTAAATCATTTTTAAATGACGCAAACATTACAGACGAAGAGCTTATGAGTGCTGATGTGGATATACAAAATGACGTAGATTTACAAGAGCTTCTTCAAGAGCGGGAGCAAAACGCTATTATAAAAGCTCAAATTGATCCTAGAGTAAACGAGCAGGCTGATATTGATAAGATAATAGATTTACAAAAAAAATACAATAAGGTTAAAGGTGGTAAAACAGAGTCAGCTAAAAATCAGGCTTCTGAAATAAAACAACAGATAAAAGATATAGAAAACCAATACAAACCAGAAGGCGAGAAGTTTAGCTCTACATCAACTCCAGACGCTATAAAAAAACTAGAGTCTAATAAAAAAGTTATAGGCGTTTATGCTGAAAAAGTTTTTAAAGCTAAGTTAGATTTTGCTAAAAAGCATAGTAAACTCTACAATATGACTCTAGACGATAATATGTCTAAAGAACAAATAATAGCTAAATATGGAAAGGCAGCTGGAGAGTCTAACGGATTTGTAGACCCTAAGACTAATACTATAATTATAAATACTGATGTCGCTAAGACAAAGGGTATAGAAGGAGGTAATGTTGGTAATCACGAGCTATTACACGGTATAATAAAAGCTAGTAATATTGAAATAAAACAAGAAACTATTAATTCTTTTTTAAAAAATATAGGTTCTGCTAATGCTGCTGTTATTCAAAAAAGAATAGACGAAAACCAAGACGTGTACACGGAACAGTATATGAATGACAATCGAGACGAGTACTTTACTATTTTTTCTGATGCTATAGAAAACGGAGATATAAAGTTTGACGAGGGCGTTTTTACTCTAGTTAAGGATTCTATTAGAAGACTATTTGCTCAGTTAGGTTATTCAAACGTTAATTTTGACAATGCTGAAAGCGCTTATAATTTTTTAAAGGATTACAATAGAAGTATTCACAAAGGGGCTTTAAGCCGAGGCGCAATAAAAGCAACAAAAGGTGATGCTAATTTTAGCAATACAGTGTCTTCACAATCAAAATCTCAAGCTGCTGAATCTGTAAACGAAATAGAACAAGGTTTAAAAGATAAATTAAAAGCAGATAACCAAGAATACACTAAAGATCAGTTTTTATATAGCGAAGAATTTGATGATATATATAGATCTATAAAAGAAAGTAATGGAGCTATAAACAACTACATTTTAAGTCTTGGCTTAGGAGATAAAAAAACAAAAAAAGTTATACAATACGCTTCTGATAGATTAAAAGGTTATAACCCACAAGAAAAAAGAAAAACTGATAGCAAAGAAGCTGTAACAGTTGGCGAACGTGTTATGTCTGATATAATGTATGCTAAATTAGACGCAGATAAATCTTTAGCTATAGAAAGTAAAAAAGAAGGTAAAACACTAAGGATAGACGCCGCTAAACGAACTCAAGAAGGTGAATCAACCTTTGACCTAGAAGACACTGGGGTTGATGCTAGGTTAGAGGCTCTTGAAACAGAAAACCTGTCTCCAGCTGCTCGTGCGAAAAAGAGAGCTGATAAAGCTAAAGGAAAACAAGTAAAAGAATCTGAGTTTAGAAACAAAGTTGGTTTCAAAACTGGTAGTAAAATATACAACGAAATTATTGATGCAGCTAAAAAAAGTTTAATAAGAGCTTATGGAAAAACATTAAACATTAAAGGTGTAGCAGCTAGAGAAAGAGCTGTAGTTGCAGAAATACAAAAAGAACACAACAGTCTTACTAGTCCTTTGTTTAAACAAATAAAAAACTGGTTGTCATACGGTTTAGCCCAAGAGTTTGTACCACAGTCCCTTAGGAAAGACATTTATTTTTCAAATTTGAAGGAGTTTAGAGAAGAAATAACAAAACTCGTGTCAACTGCTGATTTAGTTCAAGTAGAAAGAATGGTTAGTGAGGTTGATAGAATTTTTACTATTTATAAAGAAACTCTTACTAGAAAGGGTGATGTGGAAAAAGCAGTGGATAATCTTGAGTTACCTCCAGACGCTATAAGAAAATATGATAAAGATAAAAAAGTAAGTGTATACGATAAGACTATACCTAGTGAAACTCAAATTGTAGCCTTTGCTAATCAACCAGCGAAAATACCAGCTAGAGACAAAAGTGGTAACGTAATGAGAAACCCAGATACTGGAGATGTTATGATGGTTAGAAGCGGGTTAAAAGGAACTAGAAAAGACGGTATAACTAAAAACATAGTTAACGGTTTAGTTTTTGACGCGGCAATGGAAGCTAGACAAAGTAAAGAAGTTCAAGATAAATTAAAACAACTTGATGTAGATGTTACAAGTGTGCAAGAGTTGAGCGCGGCGACGGGTAGACCAGTTGATCTTAAGTTTTCAAAATCAGTTGTTATTGATGAAAAAACTTTTAGTGAAGAAAGACTACAAGATATGTTTAATAAAGAAATTAAACATACTTCTTTAATGGGTGATAATCAAAAACAAAAATCAATTAAATTTATCGATAGTACTATAAGAAATCTAGATCCAGTTGTATATAGCACTGTTGTTTACCAACTTGAAGTTTTAAAAGAGCAAATATCAAAAGACCTTACTATTAAAGAGAT
>UEXM01000744.1_pt1 | contig 32128 bp, 45 predicted proteins | sample 1796661 | NCBI WGS metagenome assembly UEXM01 (sample SAMEA4772469, study PRJEB27181) | metagenome
TAAAAAAGTATTAACAAATAAACAAAGACTTGATAAGATACTTAAATATTAAAGAAGATTAACGAAAGTAAAACTTTAATAGAAAATGACATAGTTGCTATAGTAGTAACAGGGAGCATGAGAAATTATATTTCTTTGTAAGTCTTGAACCTATAGCAATTATTCTTTTGTTTAATAAAGAATGGAGGGCCTATGGATAGTATCTATGTTTATAGAATTAAACTTAGAAAATTTTTGATTATTCCAAATTATGAAGGAAGTGATAAAGAATTTTTTCATATTTTAGAGAGTATACATAGAGGTCATTACGATGGCTATAAATTATATTACGATAAAGGAATTACAGATTTTCAGAATGAGAATAACTTAAATACTTTGCAAGATGCAAAAGATTTTATACATAATTACATAAAAATAAATAAGGAGGGCTTATGAAAGTAAAAAAAGCATTAAGAATTATTAATGATCTAATTACCTGTGAAATGGAGTGGTCTGATTGTAATAATGAGGAACTTCAAGAAGCATGGGATACTATTCAATTAAAAATAAATAAGGAGGGCTTATGAAAAAAATAAAAAAAGTTAGAGCAGAATATACTGTAGAATTAGAATGGGATTTAGACGAGTTAGGAATTGATTCTAATGATGTTGCAGAATATGGCGATAAATGGGGTGAGCTATGTGTTGATTGGAAAGTTGGAGGATATACATATTTTCCCCCTACATTATCCAATTTAGATGGTGATGCTTTGAAATGGTCACATTTTGTACGGACTTTTGATGAAACAGGTGAAGAAATAATTTTAAAAGATGAAATATAAGGAGGGCTTATGAAACTATTAGGAATTGGCAACAATTCTAAGACTATTAAGAGTGATAAAGGTGGGGAATACTTAACAGGTATTCTTTACCTTGACCCACGTAATACAAAAGTGTGTCCGTATCAAGATATAGCAAGGTGCAAGGTTGCTTGTCTTAATACATCAGGGCGAGCAGGTATTATCAAAAAGGGTGAGATCAGTAATAATATTCTTAGAGCGAGAGCAAGAAAAACAGATTTATTTTTTGAAGATCAAGCGGAGTTTATGCGGTTGATTGTTAAAGATATAGAAGCTTTGATAAGAAAAGCTGATCGGCTATCTGTTAAACCTTGCGTGAGATTAAATGGCACGAGCGACATACAATGGGAACATATAAAATTAGATAATGAAAACAATATCTTTGAAGAGTTTCCTCAAGTACAATTTTATGATTATACAAAGATACCAACTAGAAAAGTAACGCATATAAAAAACTATCATCTAACGTGGAGTTATAGCGAAGCTAACGAAAAGTATGCGGAGTATTGGAAAGAAGCCCTAGACAAGGGAATGAATGTGGCGACAGTCTTTCGAAAGGACTTGCCAAAGTTTTACAAAGGTGTTAAGGTCTTCAATGGAGATACAAACGACTTAAGATTTTTAGATGAAAGAGGAGTTATTGTAGGACTCAAGGCAAAAGGAAAAGCCAGAAAAGATACAAGTGGATTTGTGATAGATGTGGATAACGCTATTGCGATAGGTTAAATAAACAGCACCTCAATTATGAAAGACTGTTTAAATATAGTGAGAAAAATATGAAAGAAACTTTAATCGTAGTCAATGGGAAAAACAGAGTAAATGTAAAACCCTTTGCAACAGAGAGAAGAGAGCGTAACCAAAAGTATATACACTTTAATTTGTTTGGGATAAAACTTTTCAAAGTAAACACACACAAGAACCTAACCCGTTCTTTTGGTGGTAGGTTTACTAAAACAGGATTATCCTTTAACATTGGTAAGAGATACTTAGGTTTCTATAGTAAATAAAAGTTAAGTGTGGTTGTGTTACGTACATAGCCACACACTTTATTTAAAATAACAGTTGCTATTTAAAAGATAGCATGATATAATATAATAAATATATAAAGTATAATATATAAATATATAAATATATAAATATATTAATATATTATAATATATAATATAATAAACTTAATAAAGAATATAATATGAGTAGATATAAAATACATGAAAGTATATTATCTGAAATAGATAACCTACCAACTAATGACTGGCTAGATACAGAGGTTGGTAGTGATATAAGTTTGAGTGATAGTACTAAGGGTGGTGGTTATTGTAATGAGTGTGGTGAAACTATTGAGAAATGTAGTGGCTACAAGTGTTGGATTTAATAAATAAATAATTATGAATAAATATATAGGAACAAATTTAGAAAAAGATTATATGTTCATTACAAGGAACAAAGAATCTTTAATAAAAACTCAGGGTAAAGAAAAAGTGGAGACAATTGAGAACTCAATCATCCATGAGATGATGAAAAAAACTTGGGAAGGATATGAATAGACCTATCTTCGGCTACGACTACAACGGGGTTAATGTTGAATGGACGTGGCGAGTGCGTGAGTTAGAGAAAATTTATTGGAAGACTTGGAAACCTAAGTTGAGTGATGTTAAGATATTAAACTTGACAGACTCTGACGAAGTGGCTAAAGTACAACAAGAAATCTTTCAGGGTGTTATAGATTCCGAACATCCTAAGAAAGAAAAATTAACAGGAATCTATAAAGTGAGGAAAAGTTATGATGAATTGGATTAATTTTAGTGTAGGGAGTACGCTGCTTTTAGTAAGTGGTATGGCTCATATTTTGGTGGTGTTTGCATATAGGGATTTTAGTTTCCCTTTAATGCTGATGTTCTTTTCACCGGTTGGAATAGCATTTGGTTGTTATTTAATGCAAGATGGATTTTATAACAAACGAAACACGTTGAAAAAAAGAATGGCAACGAGGAGTAAAAGCTAATGAGTACATGGGAAACAACTGAAATGGAAAATAATTTTCTAAATAGTAACAAAAGATATATCGAAGAAGTGATTGAGTATTCAGATGCGATAGCTGATGTGCATAATGATATACTTAATAACAAACAAACTGAAAAGGATAATCACAGGTATGCTATGGAGCATATAACGGATGTTATTAATGATATAAGGGATGAATCATCAAGAGAAATTGATTCATTAAAGAATGAGATTGAAGACTTGAAACAAATGATTGAGGAGCTAACCAAATGAGTAATATATTTCACGAACAGATGCTAGAATATATTAGCGAGACAGTCGGGGAAGTGTGGCAGTTACATACACGACCTGACTTAGAAAAAGATTGTCTTGAATATGTATTAGATCAATTTAATCTTAATGAAGAGTTTTCTAAAGACGATGATTTTATAAAATATTTAATTATAAAGTTTCTATCTGACCATTGTAGGGATGCAGTCTCGTCACAAGATTTAGATTACATGGCGAAACAACAACAAGGAAATGATCTATGAGGAGTGCAACAAAAAATATAGAACATAAGTCTAATACAGGTGTAAGAGGTAAAAGAACTTGGCAAGGTAGAAGGAACGTAGGTACTTCAACAATGCCGAAGAGAAAGAAACAAACCTACAAAGCATATAGAGGACAAGGCAAATGATTGACAACGTATCGCAAGCAACACTAGATGTTATTGAAGCTATAAAGAAACAAAACGTAATACAGTTTAAGTATGGGAGTCAGGATGTAATCAGGACAATCAAACCGGAAAGTTTTTACGGAGACTTCAAAGGGTTTCAAGGAATAGATGTTAATACTACAGATGAGTTTAGAAAGTTTAGTTTTGACAGAGTAACAGAGTGGCAAGGTATACCTTTAAGCTATAAAGTCTTTGTCGAACTAGAGGTTATCGGTTATCCTACTGATAAAGAAGTAGCAGAAGAACTGCATGAACTATTAGATAGTGCTGAACCTATCATGTATACTCTGAAACCTATATCATTTTAAAATGACAGAGTATGACATTCACAAATTATTTGAAGAGCAGGTTACAAAAGATACTGTGACTTCTCTTCATGCAAATGGGGGAGTACTTGAGGTTAGGTATGCGGATGGAACGATGGAAGTCTATGCTAAAAAAAGATGGAGAAAGAAATTAAAATTAATTCAGAAAAGAATTTGACTTTTGTAATAGACCTGTGTTATAATAAAGGTATATATGAAAGTATTAATTAAAGAACAATATTTAAGGGAAGATAGAATGCCCTTGAACTATACTGCTAACAACGTAGCCCTCACTATACACCCTAAAGTTAGTTGGTATGTCATTCAGTATGGCTCTAGTTTGAGGTCTAGGAGTTCACTTAAAACCTCACAGTTTAAACAGCTTCAATATTAATAATAAAAAAAGGAGAAAATATATGGCAATACTTGAAGGACTATGTGAGTGGGCGGCAGTTAAAAATCCGAACACTACCTTTACACCTGAATATCAGATCACTATGATCTTAGATGATAAGACTGCGGATGATTTTTCAAATCGTGGCTTTAGAGTTAAAGATGCTGATGGTGTTAAAAAGATTATGTTCAAAAGAAAAGTTGAACGTAAGGATGGTACTCCTAATGCAGTACCTAAACTATTGGACTCTAATAAAAATCCACTAGACATATCTGTCGGGAATGGATCAAAGGTTAGAGTACAGTATAGAGAGTGGGAAACATCTAATCAGTTTGGAGACTTCAAAGGACTTGATCTTCAAGCGGTACAGGTGTTAGACCTTGTAGAGTACACAGGTTCTGATGGTAGCGAATTAGAATCTATTGATGATGATTTGGAGTTTTAATCATGACAGAAGAAGATATAAAACCCTTTATAACTATTGATGATGTACAGATTAACGTGGAGGACTTGCCGGAAGAAGGACAAGGAATCTTCGGTAGACTGCAACGATTGAATCAGAAGAAAGCAAACCTAACCTTGGACTTGGAAGAGCTTCAAGCAGGTATAAACTTTTTCTCTAATAAGATTGTTGAGATTGTTAATGGAGAAGGTCAACGCAAAGCAGATGCAGTTGTAGATGCTGATGTAGTTGAAGAAGAACTATCGGAGTCTAACGACTCAGACTAGTGTGCCTAACAAGTTGCTAGACCTTGTAAAAACTAGCACAGTATAGTTGGGAGTGAGTCGTTGTAAAATCCTGTCGGACTTAAGAGAGGTTAAGGCTAAAAGTAAATGAGAACTAAACCACCATGCACTAACTATACACTTTTTAATAACGTGAGGAAATCAATATGGCTTTTGCAGAATATAAATTACCATGCCCTGAGTGTGGCGGTAGCGACCCAGTAGCAAAGAATACAGATGGTTCAGCTAAATGTTTTAGTTGTGACACCTACTTTCTTAACTATGATGAAGCAACGAAAGGCAAGCAAATGACAGAGAAGAAAGAAGCAGTTAATCCTATAGTCAATCCGCATGGAGCAGACTATTCGGCTTTAACAGACCGCAGAATATCTGAGGCAACTGCTAAAAAATATGGAGTTAAGTGTGTGCTTAGTTCTAATGGAGAGATAGTTCAACACTTGTATCCCTATTACAACAAGCATGAATTGTCTGCGACTAAAGTAAGATACGTCCGAGATAAAAACTTCTCGGTCATGGGTAGCTTTAATGGAACAGGTTTATTTGGTGAACAACTATTTCAGAAAGCTAAGTACGTAACCATTACCGAAGGCGAGTGCGATGCAATGGCTTGCTATGAATTAATGGGTAGCAAGTGGGCATCAGTGTCTATCAAACGTGGCTCAAGTGGAGCAGTCAAAGACATTAAAGAAAGCTTAGAGTTCTTAGAAAGTTTTGAGAATGTTGTGATCTGTTTTGATAGCGACAAGCAAGGACAGGAAGCTGCAAAGAAAGTAGCAATGCTATTCCAACCGAGTAAAGCTAAAGTAATGAAGCTACCGGAAGGATACAAAGATGCTAATGATATGCTCAGACAGAACAAACATAAAGAGTTTGTTGAAGCGTGGTGGAGTGCAAAAACTTACACACCTAGCGGAGTCATTAATGTATCAGAAGCTAGAGAAGACTTTTTTAATAGAGAACAAAAAGAAAGTGTTCCTTATCCTTGGAAAGGTTTGAATGATAAGCTATATGGATTACGACAAGGCGAGTTACTAACTCTTACAGGTGGTACAGGTCTTGGTAAGTCTAGTGTGACTAGAGAACTAGAGCATTGGTTAATCAAAGAAACTACAGGCAACGTAGGAATCATTGCTCTTGAGGAAGATTGGAGAAGGACTGTTGATGGTATCTTATCTATAGAAGCTAATGCTAGATTATATATAGATCAAGAACGAGAACAGTTTAGTCCACAAGAGATTGATAAGTTCTTTGACATCTTATATGATGGAGAAAACAAGAACAGAGTGTGGGTTCATGCTCACTTCGGAACAAATAGTATTGACGAAATCTTTAATAAGATTCGTTTCATGATCATTGCCTGTGACTGTAAATGGATTGTTGTAGATCACTTACATATGTTAGTGTCTGCATTATCCGAAGGTGATGAACGGAGATCTATTGATAACATCATGACTAGACTAAGAAGTATAGTTGAAGAGACAAATGTGGGTATGATATTAGTATCGCACCTACGTAGAGTTGATGGTAACAAAGGACACGAGAACGGAGTGGAGGTAAGTCTATCTCATCTTAGAGGTTCACAAAGCATAGCACAGTTAAGTGATTGTGTTATTGCACTTGAAAGGAATCAACAGTCAGATGATATGGAAGAATCTAATACAACTCGGATGCGAGTCTTAAAGTCTAGATATACAGGTGATGTAGGACTAGCAAGTCACTTGCTTTATGACAGAGAAACTGGTAGACTAAGGGAAGTACCTAAAGATCAATTTGAAGATGATGATAATGAACTCTTGGAGTTATAGATATGGATTTAGTATTTGACATAGAGACAGACGATCTTAAAGCTACAAAGATACATTGTATTGTAGCACAAGACGTTGACTCAGGGGAGACTTACAAGTTTCCACCTGATAAGTTACAAGAAGGTTATGATCTATTAGAGAAAGCCGACAAGCTAATCGGTCACAACATTATAGGTTTTGATATACCTATGGTTGAGAAGTTTAGTAAGGTTAAGCTTAAACATAAGCCGGTTGTAGATACACTTGTCATGTCAAGACTATTCAATCCAGTACGAGAAGGTGGACATAGTTTAGAGAAGTGGGGTTTTCGTTTAGGCTTTAAGAAGATAGAGTTTGAAGATTACTTAAACTATTCTAAAGATATGTTAGACTATTGTGTCAGGGATGTGCATCTTAACACTGTACTATTCAAACACTTAAGAAAAGAAGGGTCAGGTTTTACTAAAGACTGTGTTGCACTTGAGCAAAATGTTGCAGATATAATTAAGAAACAAGAGGACACAGGGTTTCAATTTGATTTACAAAAAGCTGAATTACTTTTGGCTGATCTTAGGGAGAAGATGCAACGAGCAGAGGATGAAGTTCATAAAGAATTTAAACCTAAGTTAGTTGACATCAGACAAGTCACACCTAAACTTAAGCAGAATGGAAGCTTATCTAAGTCAGGACTAACTCCGGAAGAGTATGAAGAAAGATTACCTACTAATAACATAGAACCTTTTATGCGTAGGAAACTTCAAGACTTTAATCTTGGTTCACGTAAACAAGTCGGCGAGTACTTGATAGAGTTTGGTTGGAAGCCTAAGAAGTTTACACCGACTGGTCAACCTATTGTCGATGAGACTACACTTGGTAAGATAGATAAGATACCACAAGCAAAACTAATTGCTGATTACTTTCTCTATCAGAAGCGTATTGCTCAAGTTGATTCTTGGATTAAAGCAATGGATGAAGACGGGAGAGTACATGGATTTGTAATTCCCAATGGAACTATCACAGGCAGGATGTCTCATAGAAGTCCTAACATGGCTCAAGTTCCTAACATACACAGTCCTTATGGTGTAGAATGTAGAGCATGTTGGACAGTTAAGGAAGGATATAAATTAGTAGGTATAGATGCAAGTGGACTTGAACTTAGAATGCTTGCACACTATATGCAAAACGAGGAATATATAAATGAAATCATTAACGGAGACATACACACCGCTAATCAGAAAGCTGCAGGACTTGAATCAAGAGATCAGGCGAAGACATTCATCTATGCACTTATATACGGAGCAGGAGATGCAAAACTTGGGAGTGTGGTTGGAGGAAACAGAGAGAGTGGTAAAAGACTTAGAGAACAATTCCTTAATAATAATCCATCATTTAAAACTCTTAGAGAGAAAGTACAAAGAGCTTCAGGGAAGCATTGGTTGAAAGGAATAGACGGACGTAAGCTTTTAATTCGCACACAGCACGCTGCTCTCAACACTTTATTACAAGGTGGGGGTGCAATTGTTATGAAGCGAGGACTAGCTATGTTAGATTCTTTGATCAGTTTAAACACCTTCGATGCTAAGTTTGTAGCTAACATACACGATGAATGGCAGATGGAAGTTAGAGAAGACCTTGCTGAGAATGTAGGAAGAATGGCAGTTGACTGTATCATTAAAGCCGGAGAGTATTATAACCTTCGTTGTCCTATGGATGGCGAATACAAAGTAGGAGATAACTGGAGTGAAACACATTAACGCTAAAATATGTACTAGGTGTAACGTAGAAAAACCTGCTACAAAAGAATATTTTCCAACGAGAGAGAAAGGAATTTTACGTGCTGACTGCCGAGACTGCTATAATCAATGGCGAAGAGACAGTCCTAAGTACGCAAAGACTCATATGATTAGTGAAATTAAACGCAGAGCATTCGAAAAAAATAGAGAGTTTTCTTTGGATAAAGATAAATTAGAATTTCCTAAAGTCTGTCCTGTATTAAACATAGAATTAAAACACGGAAGGGATGATTGGCAGAACTCTCCTAACATAGACCGAATTGATAACAATAAAGGTTATACTATGGACAATGTTATTGTGGTTTCAGCTTTAGCTAATACAATTAAAACGTCTGCTAACCCAAATCAAATTATAAAAGTTGGTGAGTTTTATAAAAAACTTTATGAAGAAAGAGGTATTAATAATGGCTAATAAAAATTTTAAAGATAGTAGTAGAAAAGGAGACTTAGCTGAGTACTATGCAGTAACTTGGCTATGGGATAATGGTTATGAAGTATTTAAAAACACAGGCTGTACAGGTCTTGTAGATATGATTGCAATGAAAGAAGGTATGACAACTTTTATAGATGTAAAGACTATGACTAAAGATAAGAGTACAAACTATCGTGGTAAATCAAGTAGAACAGATGAACAAAAAAAATTAAATGTACAATTTTTATTATTTCATCCTGAAACTAGAAACTTAAGATGGTCTAAACATAAAACATGAAAAAACTAAACACACTAGTAGAAGACATCTACTCTAAACTATCCGTACTTGGCGAGGGTAAATCTCTTGACCTGTCCGATGAAGTTATAGATAAGTTTGGTGAAGACATGAAAGATGTTATTCGTCATTGGTCTACACCTACTGAACGATCAACAGGCACGTTACGTATGTCTAACATAGGTAAACCAAATAGACAGTTATGGTACGACATGAAGTACCCTGACGAAAGCAACTCAATAGCACCTTCTACATTTATAAAGTTTCTCTATGGGCACATGCTTGAAGAAGTTGTTCTTCTTCTTGTACGACTTGCAGGACACGAGGTTACAGACGAACAGAAGAACGTCAAGGTTAAAGGAGTTGAGGGTCACATGGACTGTGTGATTGATGGTCAAGTAGTAGACGTTAAGACTGCATCAGGTTTCGCCTTTAAGAAGTTTAAAGATGGAACACTAGCAGACGATGATACCTTCGGATATCTTTCACAGCTCGCAGGTTATGAAGCAGGACATGGTACTTCTGATGGTGGGTTCTTAGCTATGAATAAAGAAAGTGGAGAACTTGCCCTTTATATACCGGAAGAACTTGACAAACCTAACATAGAGAGTAAAATAGATACAGTCAAGAAGTCTTTAAAGAAGTCAGCACCGCCTGAAATCTGTTACACTCCTATCCCTGATGGTAAGTCAGGCAATATGAAACTCGCTAGAGGATGCTTTTTTTGTAGGCATAAAGTTGAGTGTCATCAAGATTCTAATAATGGAAAAGGTCTTAGAGTATTCAAATATTCTAATGGTCTTTCATATCTAACAAACGTGGTTAAAGAACCTAAAGTCGAGGAGATAACAAATGAATTCAAAGCTAGAAAAGAAAATAAGAAAGCAAGCAAAAAACTTAATGGTTAGTTGGTTACAAAGTATTGTACCTGATGAAGAGAAAGATAAAGTTACAGTAGATAACTTAGAAGAATATATTCCTGATCAAACACACATCTATGCTAACAGAAGTCTACACATTTCTGCATATACTTTACGTTGGTTTATAAAAGGAATTAAAAAACTTATTAAACAAGGACGGAAAGATTATACTACTATTACAGTACAGGAGTTAGAACGTGGATGATGTTTTTATATCTTGGGATTTAGATAAGATAGAAGTTGAAGAATTAATTGTAGTCGTGGGTAGTTATTTATTTTCAGGTAATAAACTTGATACTGTGGAGACAGATGTTATAGAAAAGTTATCTGAATTACTTAGTTACGAATGCACAAATCGCTTGACAGAAGTACCTAAGTATGAGATAATACACTAATGAAGAAAGGATTTCGCAAGCCCCGTAAGATTAGACCAACAGAAAAGAATCTACCTAAAGGATATGATTCTAACTGGGAGTATGAATTACATCAAGAGTTATTAACTGAGTGGTCACATCATGCAGACAAAGTTCCTTATACAGTTAAGCATACATATGAGCCGGACTTCACAAGAACTTTTAATGACATCGAATATTTATTAGAAGCTAAAGGTAGGTTTTGGGATTACGCAGAGTATAGTAAATATATATGGATAAGAAAATGTTTAAAAGAAAATCAAGAATTAATATTTCTTTTTGCTCAACCCTCTGCACCCATGCCCCAAGCAAAGAAAAGAAAGGATGGTACTAAACGAAGTCATGCAGAGTGGGCAACCGCTAATGACTTCCAATGGTATACTGAATATACATTACCTAAAGAATGGAAGAACTAAATATGGAATATAAATTTGACGAGAACATAAACTTAAATGGTGTTAAGCAATACATTGATAGCACCTATACACAACACTACGCTCATTCTAAGTATCAAGCAACCGATATGATTATAGATGCAGGACATGGCGAAGGTTTCTGTATAGGTAACATTATGAAGTACGCTATGAGGTATGGTAAAAAGAATGGTAAGTCTGATGCAGACCTACTTAAAATTATACACTACTCATTGATTGCATTACATCTAAATGACAAGGAGAAAGACTAATGGTCGAAGACAAGGTAGGCAAGAAGCCTTACTTAGGAATAGTTATAGACTATGATAAAGAAAAGAAACTAGACAAGTTTAGTTTAGATACATTAAAGGATAGATATTTTTGGGAGGAGGAAAGTCATGCTCAAGAAGCTTTTGCAAGGGCTAGTGTTTTCGGGGCTACATATAAAGGAGAGACTGATTTCGGTCTTGCACAGAGACTTTATGAGTACAGTTCCGATCTGTGGTTTATGTTTAGTACCCCTATACTTTCTAACGGGGGAACGACTCGTGGCTTACCTATTAGCTGCTTTCTCAACTACGTACCTGATAGTAGGAGGGGGTTATCTGATCACTATGATGAGAACATTTGGCTCGCAAGTTCAGGTGGAGGCATCGGTGGATATTGGGGAAGTGTTCGAAGCAATGGCATTGGTACTTCTAACTATAGTCGTTCTACTGGTTCAATCCCTTTCATGCATGTCGTAGATGCAGAGATGTTAGCCTTTAATCAAGGCATTACTAGACGAGGAAGTTACGCAGCCTACTCGGACATATCTCATCCGGAGATTGAAGAGTTTATTAACATGCGTAAAGAATCAGGTGGAGATATAAACAGAAAGAATCTTAATATTCATAATGCTGTTAATATAACTAACGAGTTTTTAAAAGCAGTTAAAGAAGATACCGACTGGAGATTGATTGATCCTAAAACTAATGAGGCTGTTAAGATTGTTAGTGCTAGAGATTTATGGTGGCAGATATTGAATGCTAGAGCAGAAACAGGTGAGCCTTATATGGTAAACATAGACACCTGTAATGAACACTTACCTAAAGAACAAAAAGATTTAGGACTTAGAGTTAATCAAAGTAACTTATGTTCTGAAATAGTTTTAGCTACTAATGAAGAAAGAACTGCAGTATGTTGTTTATCTTCGGTAAATTTAGAGCACTTTGATACGTGGAAAAAAGATACAAACTTTATAGATGACCTAATTACAATGCTTGACAATGTGTTAGAACATTTTATTGAAGATATAGTAGACACCAATAAACTTGGTGGGTACAGTGCAAATTTTAAAAGGTTTAAAAAATATGTTAAAGAAGAAAAAGAAGGATTACTTAAAGCTGCTTATTCAGCGTATAGAGAAAGGTCGGTGGGTCTTGGAGCGATGGGCTTTCATGCTTTACTCCAAAGTAAAGGACTACCTTTTAATGGGTTACAATCTACGAGTATCAACAATGTTGCCTTCTCGCATATCAAAGAGCGAGCTGTGGAAGCAACTCAAAAACTTGCCGATGAACGTGGTGAAGCTTCTGATATACATAATAGCGGTAAGCGTAACGCTCATCTGTTGGCTATTGCTCCTAATGCCAGTAGTTCTATTATATGTGGTGGCACTTCCCCTAGTATTGAACCATATCGTGCTAACGTATTTACGCACAAAACTTTATCCGGTTCTTATCAAGTTAGGAATCAATACTTGGAACGACTTCTAAAGAAGAAAGGATTAAATGTAGAAGAAAGAGAACAGATTTGGAAAGACATGATTATAGCTGACGGCTCGGCTCAAGGTATAGAAGTCTTATCAGATGAGGAGAAAGAAGTATTCAAAACAGCTACGGAGATTAATCAAATCTATTTAGTTGAACATGCTCATATGAGACAGGCTTATGTATGTCAAAGTCAAAGTGTTAATTTATTTTTCACGATGCCTAAAGCTACTGAGTCTCAATCAGTGCATGATGAATACTTACAGTATGTCAATGATGTACATTGGTATGCTATGAATAAATTAAAATCATTATATTATTTTAGATCAGATGCTGCTCGTAATGCTGAGAACGTAAATGTTAAAGTACACAGAGTTAGGCTTGAAGATGTAGAATGTTTAAGTTGCGAAGGATAAAATATGGCTATAACAGAAACAGGAGATTCACTTTACGAAAGCAGATACGATGCACTACATGCTAAGTACACTGCAGATGTTGCAATTTGCAAAGCAGAACTTAGAAATTATTTTAATAATAGTGTAGGGGTTGCAGAACATCCTCACACTATTGAATCAATGGATCAGTTAATGAATGAACTAACTTCAGCAGAAGAAAAGTTACAATCATTAATTGCTAATTTCTAATGGACGATTTGTTTAGTCAGTTCTGTAGACGTAAATGGTTAGACCATTGCGATGAAAATAAAACTGCACACTCTGTAACATATACAGAAAAAGAATATAAAAAAGAATTTAACAAATGGCTACTTGAAAAGTATGCCGAACAAAAGGATAACACATGAGCTTACTTAGTACTAGAGAATATTATAAACCTTTCGATCACCCTTGGATGTTTGAAAAGTATGTAGAACAAAATCAAATGCATTGGCTACCTGAATCTGTACCCCTACATACAGACGTTAAGGACTGGCAAGAACTAACCAACGAAGAAAAGAATTTACTAACACAAATATTTAGATTGTTTACTCAGTCTGATGTTGATGTTGGGTCAGGATATATAGATAAGTATATGCGTATATTTAAAAAGCCTGAAGCTAGAATGATGATGTGTTCTTTTGCTAACATGGAATCAATACATCAACATGCATATTCATTACTGCTTGATACAGTAGGTATGCCGGACATAGAATACAAAGCCTTCTCCGAGTATGAAGAGATGGCAAATAAACACGACTACATAAAAGACTTTAAACCTACTAGACGAGATAAACGGGCTATCGCAAGAACACTTGCAGTTTACTCAGGCTTTACAGAAGGCTTACAACTCTTTAGTAGCTTTGCAATCTTGTTAAACTTTCCTAGATTTGGAAAGATGAAAGGCATGGGGCAGATAGTTACCTACTCTATACGTGATGAATCATTACACGTTGAGGCTATGACTAAATTGTTTCGTGAATTTATACAAGAGAACCTCGACATATGGACAGACGAGTTCAAGAAAGAACTGTATGAAATATGTAGAGAGATGGTAGAGTTGGAAGATAAGTTTCTTGATCTTGTATTTGAGATGGGTGACATGAAAGGACTTACAAAAAAAGATATGTATGCTTATAACAGATACATTGCAGACAGGAGACTATTACAACTTGGATTAAAAACTAACTTTGATCAGAGAGATAACCCCTTACCTTGGCTTGATGAAGTACTTGGTGTTGAACATCAGAACTTCTTTGAAGGTAGGTCAACAGCTTATATGAAGGCAGGACTAAGAGGGAAGCAAGACAAAGTAACATTTACGGAGATATAAAATGAAAGCAACGGAAGCTAACTTGTTATCCTTCCACATTCTTTTTGATACTAAAGGGAGATTAGTTACAGAAACTAGCGGTCTTCCAATTAAAGAAGTTAATAAAGTATTTAAAGGAACAGACCTAAAAATAATTGAAACAGTTATACGAGAAGCACGAAGAAAAATTCTTAATATTCATAATGAATTAGAGTCTGAACTTGATGCTTTAAATTCTAATGTTAAAGTTAATTAGATAAAGGATTTTTATTTGCAGCCTTAAGAGTATCTACTTCATTTTGTAGGTACTCTATTTCTGTTTGTAAAGCTACAACATCTTTCCCCATACCATTAGAAGTTTCTGCTATTACTTTAAGAGACGGACTTATACCTTCATCAATACTTTTATTAATATACTCAACAGAAGTTTCTATAGCTACGAATCTTTCTTCTATAATTTTCTGAGCATCTTCGGTATCATCTATCCCACCTATTGCAGCTTCAAGGTTCTCTAACCTATTAACATATTCTGCACCAGTGTACCCAAAACCTGCGAGCGTACCTACAATTCCTACCAAAGCTATTAGCTGTGTAGTTTTATTTTCAAACCATTCCATATCTTTCTCCGTTATAAGTTAGGTTGCATACTTATCATGCTACCTAGTGTATTAAGACTAGCACCTGCTAATCCATAAAAAGCCTGTGTGTTATCATCTAATATTGCACCTGCATAGATTGCTCTAGGCTCATACCACGTATCTTGTTGTGGTATCTGTGCATCTCTGTACGTGTCAAACCCTGCAACATAACCAAGATAAGCTACAAGAGTTGTACTATCAGCGTACTCTCCTGTCTCTCCTTGTTCTTGCTCGGCTTCTTCCTGTTGTTCTTTAATGTTGTTTGCTACAATTTGGTCGGCTACTTGGTCGGCTTCAGAGGCTGTCATAACTCCTGACACAGCCGTATCAATCTCACCCTGCATGTCTTGTACCTGTACATCAGCCATCATAACCTGTGGAGACTCGTCTAGTGTGGGCATCGGTGTAATACTAAATGATGATGAACCTCCAATAGAAGAATTATCTCCTGCACTCATCGATAAGACTTGGTTAGTCTGTACGTTAGCAGAGGCTATTTGGTCCGATACACTAGGAGAATTAGATGTACTTACACCCCCTCCAGAAGTACCGCTAGAAGCTCCATACGTGCCCGTAGAGGAACTTAAGCTATTTGAACTAGTACTTGTGTAAGTAGAAGAACTCACGCTATTAGAAGCTGTTCTTATTGTTCCGGCTACAACATCTAAAGCAGAGATTCTAACAGAACTTCTACGTTCATCTTCAGGTTTACTCTCGTCTTCTTCTGCAAATAACTCTTCGACTACTTCGCTTTCTTCGTGTACTTCCTCTTCACGGGTTTCTTCACGAATAGTTTCTTCAATCTCTTCGTTAGTAACTGCCAGTATTTCTTCAATACTTTCTTCAGCTTCGAGTACTTCTTCTTCAAACCACTCTTCAAGCTCTTCCAAAGTTTCAAAGCTTTCCCTTTCCATTTCTTCATGTACAATTTCATTTTCTATTTCCTCTCTTATTATTAATTCATTTATAAACAGTACTTCATCAATAGGAAGTAAGTCGTATGTGACAACTTCGTGATGTTCCTGTTCCATATCCCACACATCCATTAAAGGTTCTATGTCTATGTAGTCTTCGTGTGGTGTAGAATCCCAGTCAACCATTCCGTCTTCGTTAAACTGTAAGTCGTCACCAAACCATTCGTCTACTTGTTCTTGTCCAAATTCTTCTACGTCTATTTCGTACCACTCTTCATCTGTTAGTTCTAATCCTAAGTAAGGGTCTTCATCATAACCTCCTCCGTCATGATGTTGTTCTTCTTCATATCCATAATCTACATTACTATCATCAAAGAAAGCTACTGAGTCTTCTTGTGTATACCCTGCACAGAACGGAGCATACTGTGAATCTTCTTGACACTGTTGGTCGTCATAGGCTTCCCAATATAACGGACATGCCATATCATACAAAGAATCTAAGCCACATTGTTGTGTAAGATAAGCTGCTGCATAGCCTGAACAACTTGCATCATTTAACGGATCACTACAATCTGTAGCATTTCCTGAACCTAATCCATATAAACTACCACCATTTTCTAGTGCTGTATTACTTGACGAGTTATTCCAGTCTACACTAACACATGTACCTGCAACATTAGTTGTACCTGTATTACATTCATCATGAAAAAGGTACTGATATACTTCTGAAGAAGAACCTATCTCACCTATAAGTACATCATGATTGATAACATCTAATGCACCATATCTAAATTCAAATGTGTCGTTTGTCCAAAGGATAACTTCAAAGCTATTGTCTGAACCACTACGATTATATTCTCTCATGTTGTACCAACCAAAGACTGTTTTATCTGTAAAGCTTTTAGCTAATACTTGTGAGTCATTATCCCTAATTAAATCTGTCCATAGAGGATACAAGGTGTATGTGTGTTGTCCTGTCAGAGGGTCAGGTGTGTAGTCATTACAGTAAGCACCTGAAGTTTTAAAGTGTAAGCAACCATTTGTGGCTACTCTAGCTTGTGTAAATGCTTGACCATAGTAGTCAAACGTAAAGCCAAGATTGAAAGCATTAGAGACTTGGTCGTCTCCTGCTGCTAGTGATGTAGTGTTGTCAAGCCCCGTTAAGTCTATAAGACCTTGATTACCTTCATAAATATATGAAGCTGTTAAGTTTAAAGAAAGTAATAGTAAGCTAATACTAACTGTAAGTGCTGCCGAAAGTTCAAGTAGTTGTTGCCAAACACTTTTAGTTTGAGGCATAGAACTCATTTGCACAGGTTCTGCCTGATTTCTTTTTACCCTTTTCATTTCTTGTAGTTTTACAATGCTTAATATATTTATCTTTTAACTGCTCATAGTCAGGTCTATCTTGTCTATTTTCTTTCCATGCTTTAGAAGCTTCTTTACCTATCTTACCCTGATAAGGACAAGGAGTACCTGCCATTTCCATTGCACTAAAAACTCTTTCATCTTGACACAGGATAGAGACGGAGGCAACTTTCATTCCGGTATCATATAGATACTTAGAAAGTTTTAAACGCTCACAGTTCTCATCTGTTACTGTACCACCTGTAGAAAAACCAAACACTTGTCCTTGGTATGCTCCTGAACGTCCTACTGTACAAAGGTCTTGAGAGTAAGACATGATACTAGGAGCTATAGCAGATGCAGGAGGTGCTTTAGTTTTAACATTTTGATTTATAGTCTGGGTAGAATTTGATTGGTTAATATTTCGGTTAGTATTATCAGATACGGAATTGTTGCTGTTGGTATTACTATTCGTGTTATTAGTCTGGACATTGGAATCGGAAGTAGATTTGTTTACGTTTGTGTTATTGTTTGTGCTTGTAGATGTTGAGTTATTATTGTTTGTATTGTTACTAGTATTGTTTACAGTTTGATTAACTGTTGAGTTGTTAGTACTAGTAGATGTACTGACGTTTGTATTTGAATTAGTATTTTCAGAAGTTGCATTAGAAGTATTTGTATTTACATTCGTGTTAGCATTTGTATTAGTGTTAGTACTGGTATTAGTATTAACATTTGTATTGTCATTTGTATTCGTATTAGTGTTTGTATTGTTATTAGTATTTGTATTTACGTTTGTATTGTTATTTGTATTGGTGTTTGTATTTGTATTCGTGTTGGTGTTTGTTGTAGTCGTTGTGTTGGTTGTATCTAAACTATTCTGCTCACAGTATTGTTGACCTGCAGTACAATCACCTGTTTGGTCTGACAGTACAGACATACTTAATAACCCTAAAACTATTGTGCCTAATAATTTTTTCATGCTTCTCCAATTTTAACGTGCAGTTTCCCTGTGAAGCTAACAATAGCGTTCTTTTAGGGTCTTGCTTTTTCTAGTCTAAGTAGTGGTTAGAAAAAATAGTAGTATCCCGAAACTACTAAATACATCCAACCAACAATACATACAACGCAGATGCTACTCTGTGCTTTTCCTTTCAGTTGATTTTCCTTCCTTTTTTAATTCGTTCCACCTTAGAAACGATCTTGTCTCTAAATCCCAGAACAATCCTTTATAACAATTATCTTGCGACTCTTCTTCGTTTGCGAGTCCGTACCAATTCCATCTTCCGTCTGCCACGTCTTTTATTTTCTGTTTCATTAGTCTTGTTTATGTGATGCTCCAAAGTAAAAGCTAATAACTGCACTAGCCAATCCTCCTAAGTAACCAAGTACTAGGTTTATAAGAGCCTCAGAGTTTTGTTCAGGAGGCTGCAGAGTTACTAAAAATATATAACCCATAAAGCCACCAACTACAGATACACCTACTATTCTAGCTGTCCAGTCTTTACTAAACTTGCCTCTAGCATCTTGTATGTCTGCTGTCTCAAGCTTAAATACATCTACGTCAAGCTCTTTCATTTGAAGTTCAAAGTCTTGTTCAGCTTTTTTAAGCTCAAGCATCTGTTCAGGTGTAGCTTCTTGTATCGCTTTCTCAATAGCTTTAGGTGTATTGGGTACTCCAAGTACATCAGCTATCATATTCGCAGCCATACCGCCCATAGGACCGCCTAGTGCAGTACCTATTGTAGGTGCAACTGCTCCTATTAAACCCTTTAACATATCTTTCATACTTCTTCGTCCTTATATATTACTGCCATTAAATCCTCAAACATGTTTCTAAAATCGTCTAAGCTCATGAAAGGCATATCTTGTTTTACTTGATGAATGCAATACTGTCTGTAGCATCCTTCTAATTGATCTTCTAAATATAATATCATTATAGGGTTGTTATGTTAATTTGTCAATAGCTAGAACAAAATCTTCTACTCTAACTGGTGTTTGTTCTTTCCATTTAGATTGTCCATCCTTGCCTGAACCTGTCGAGACTTGACGTATTGCTTCAGCATAGTCTTTATTTCCTAAAGCTCTATAGGCTGATGGGAATTTATTCATCCATCTTGTGCCCAGTTGAAAGTTTACTGAGCCTAGTGCAATTATAAAGTCTGTGTCTTCTATATCAAGGTCTTGAATCTGTTGAGCAGCAGCTTCCCATGCAGTTGCAGCATCTTGTTCTAACCACTGATCTCGTATTTCTTTATCAACAACTTGATCTATATAATAAAGACTACACTCGTCTTCAGTCAACAAGTGTCCAACACCACAGGTAGGCTTGCCAAGACTGTCAAGATAAACATATTCTACGTTACCTTCTCTAAGTTCAAGGTGTTCTAGGAAGTGGTTGTATTTCATAAATTTAAATCCATTGCTCTTTTAAAGTTACCCTCGGGATTAGTGTTTGGATGCATTTTTACATATTCTGAAAAAGGTTTTTTTACCCAACCAGATAATGTATCTTGACCTTCGACTTTAAAACCTTCATATAGATTTCTTACTGGTCCTGTTTCGTTTGTTCCAAAATCTCCTTGTAATATTTTAGCTACCTCTTTATCTGTTCCTTTTTGATCAAGTAAATAAGCGAGCATCATTGTATCAGCTTGTCCATCATCCCAAGTTTCAGGTCTTTCAAGATCAATACTTTGCAACCATTCTTTATTAATTTGATTTTTATCAGCATTACTTAATAAATTTCTCATAGCATCTTGTGTTGCTCCGGGTCTTTGCTCATATTTATTTTGAGTTTTCTGGCGGTTATCTGACTCGGCTGTACTAAAAATACGTTGCATAGTTTTTAAATTTTTTGAATCAAAATTACTTGGTTCTATTCCAAGTGTGTTAGCTAATCTATTTATTTGAGCTTGTACATATTGAGCAGCATTACGTTCTGAATTTAATCTTTTATTTTTTTGTTGTAAGGCATTCCAGTTTGCTATGGCAGCTTCTTTACCTTCTGCAAAACCTAATCTTTCCATGTCTTGTTTATATGGATTAATATCATTTGCAATGTCTTCAAAAGAATCTAATTGATTTGCAATATCTCTAGATGCAGGATTTTTAGCTACGTCTGTTACCGGAAATTTAGAATCAATCAAACCTCCAGTAAACTTTTTAAGTCTTGGGAGTTCTTCAGAATATCCTTTTTTTCTAGAGTTAATAGGAATGTCAACTAAAGGTAATGCATTTAATTGTTCTTCTAATTTAAATAATTGTGTTGTAAATTGATTCCAATATTTTATATTATCTGTTGGTTTAGTTTGTTCAAGTACGTCAAGTCTTTGTCTATCAGTAAAACGTAAAGGTGTAAAATAAGGAGAAGGTTCAATTAAAGCATTACGTTCTCGTGTAGAAGTAAAAGGTAAATCATATAGTTGATCTATAATATTAACTTTTAATGTTCTTGCTGCTTTTACAGATTTATAAAATTCTCTTTGAGCTTTGTAATAACTAGTATTAATTTCAATATATTGAGCCAACACATCTTCATAATTATTTTGGTATGTTGTAGCATCTGCTAAATCACCTCGATAAATTCTTCTTTTGTTTGTAAAATCTTTTATTTTAAAAGTTAAGGCTGTATCTAAAGCTTTCTTATCAATTTTATATAATCTTAATCCTGTTGTATTGGCAAGTAAATCTAAATCCATATCTTTTTTAGTGCCATCAAATCTTCGATACTCTGGTTTGTTGGTTAAATCTCTATATACTAATTCACCTAGACTTCCTTTTTTCCCTCCAACACTTTCAGGGGCTAAATTTTTGTAAGCTGCAGGAATAACACTATTAGCCATATGTTTAAAAGAAGCCATTTTATTTGACCAAATAGCAGGCTCTGCTTCATTCCATCCCGGAATTCTAGAACCGCTTTCTGTTTTACCTTGACCAAAAACTGTATCAAGAGTAGCTTGAGTAAATAATGCTTCTGATACATAAGGTTCAAAAAATTTCTTCATGCCCTGTCCTAGTGCATCTGATAACATTTTTTGTGAGCTTCTAATCGGTTGATCTGTCCTAGTAAATTCATTTAAACTTGCTCGAACAACATCTAGCACAGGTGCATTTGGATCAGTATAAGATAAATCATAATATAATAATTCACCTTTATCATTTCTATAATATCCTATAGCACTATTTTGTGACCATTCAGGCAATAGTAAATCTTGATAGGCTTTATGAATTTCGTCTGTTACTCCATATAATAACTTTGTAGATTCAACAGTCGCTGCTGAACTACCGAAACCTACTGCTACTTTACTAGCTAATCTTTGCAAGCCTCTTTCTTCTAATATTTTATTACCAGATAAAATTTCTTCACGACTTCTATTAATAGTATGATATGTATTTCTAAATCTTTCAGCAGCAAATGCAAAGAAATTACCAAAAGGCATTCGTCTTAATTCTTTTGCAGTTTTTGGAATTAAGTCGTACGTTGGCATAGTATTTCGTATAATCTCAGCAGCTTTTTTTTCTAACTGTTCTGTTGTTAATTTTTTTGTTAAAAAATTGTTAGCTTCTTTTAAAGTTAATAATTCTTTTTCATAAGCTGCAATCCTAAAAAGATCATCCTCTGCCACATATAACTGTTCGGTTTTTTTATATGCTTTTTTAGCTGTTTGCGTAATAACACCAACACCACGTTTGGTTAAACTATTACCAATCATGCCAGTAATTCTATCTTGACCTAGAGCAGCCTCATTAATAATTCTTTTAAATTCTCCAACCTTTACGTTTTGATTTACTAACCCAAGACGTTGATATTTTAAATATATTTCTCTTACTGCCTGATCTCTATTTTTTGCTTTTTTAAAATTATTAGATAATACTTTAAAAGAATCTACAGTTTCTTTACCAAATGGATTTAAACCATTCTCAGCCATAATAAGAGATTGACCAATAGTATTTCTAATATGTGTAATATTATTTAAAACAGTCGCAGAAGCTTGACCAAATCCTTTAACAACTAATAGTTTATCATAAGCTTGTAACGCAAAACTTTTAGATTCTGCTTGTTTGTTAAACATTTTAGCAATTTCAGGTGTAGTAAATTTTCCATTTAATGCATGAAACTGTTTACCTTTTATTTCTACTAAACCAGATCGTTTTATACCATCATCAAAAAAATATTTACCTTGTCCTGTAGCTAACAAATCATCATACATTTTTGTATCTGTTAAATAGTTAGCAACAGTTGTTAAAGTTCTAAAAACTGAAGTTGTTCCGGCAGTTGTTTCTCCTAACAAAGCCCGAATTTCAGGAGCAATATTTTTTCTATTAGCAAATAGTTTGTCTGCTTGTTTACTGCCAAACATTTGATTCAAATGAGTTCTTACTGAATCATTTACACCGCCTGTTGTTTGTCCTTTAGAAGTTTGTAATAATTCATCTACTCTTCTTGTAGCTTCGGCATAACGATCTGCATCAGTTGCTCCGTCTTTAACTTCTCGATAACCATTAGTTCTACGAAGACTTTTTGCAATATAATTAATAGCATCTAGCTGAACTTCTTTTGATGGACTCCATTGAGGATTTTCAAAAATTTCATAAGTTTGCCTTAGATATTTACCTAACTCTTTTGTAATTTTTTCTTTTTGATCTGGCGGTACATAAGAATTATTACGCATTTGATTACTTAACAGTTTTACATCAGCTTTTACATCTTTAGCAATAGGTCGTAAATTTTTTGGTAAGTCTTTTAATTGAATTGTTCCTGTAAGATAAGCTTTAAATTTTTGATTTAATTCATCATAGGCATTTCTGTTTTTAGATGATAAAGGATTTATAGCAATCTCTTTAGCTGCAGTACGTAACCCGTTTTCTATTCGAGCAACAGTATCTAATGATTCTTCTGCAATCGCAACTTTAGAATTATCTGCTTGATTAATAATACTAAACATTTTTTCAGACATTACACCTTTTGATGTAAAAGTTTCTTTTGTTAAGTTTTTTGCAAAGTCTAAAGTTGTTTGAGCAACGGGACGAAATCTACTATTTTCAATAAACGAAGGTAAAGTAACTGGCTCAGATACTTTATTAGGTTTTAAGTCTTCTCGAAGTTTAAAAGCTTTATCATTAGTTTGTCCTGCTTCAGCAGTTTTTTTAAATTGATTAATAGCTACTGATCCTCCTGCTTTTATTCCTTTAAGAGTTCCAATAAGTCCTTTAACTCCTCCAACAATAATTCCTCCGGCTGTTAAACTTTCGACAAGTAAGCCAAGTCTATTTTCCATAGCTGTTTGTTCAGCAGGGTCTTCTAAATCTAAGTATTCAAAAATCGTAGATAAAACAGCAATATCATTTTCACCTGCTAATTTACCTAAATCATAAGCAAGTCTTCCTTCTTCAGGATCAATAACAATTTGACCTGCTAATTCAGCAGCAGCTAAATTTTGTGCTGTACCAATACGTCTTTGTTTTTTTAATTGTTTAAAATAAGCAGGTGAATCTTTTTTAGGAGGTCTTCCCTTTTTAGGTTTAGGAGTTGTTAATGATTTAATTGGATTTCTACCTGTTCGCATAGCTGCAAAAAAAGCACCAATATCAGATGTTAAATTACCAACGGGCGTTTTAGGTTTGTCTAAATCGTAGTAATACTTACCTGTTTCGTCTTGTGTAACATCAATTAAGTCATAACCAAAAGTTGAACCAAGAGATTCTTGATAAGCTTGTTGTGAGCTTTCTTTAAACTTATCAGGTAATTTAAGATTTGTTGGATTTAAAAATCCTGCAACATCGCCTGCTAAATTTGCAGTTCCACCTGCTAAATTATCATAAAAATTTGCAACAATTTTTCTAGGTTCTTGAGGAATTGTTTGAATAATTTTTTGACCAATAGTAGCTTCACGATCTTCCATAGGTCGACCTTCTAATCCACCAATGTATGAACTAGTATTAACACTTTCTTTAATTAAATCAGAAGTATTTCCTTGTGTTTGTTGTTGAACAAATTCTGGAAACGTAAGAGATTTATCAGTCTTATCATACGCTCTGTATAATTCTTGTATTTGTGCAGCCATAAAATAATGGTTATTGTATTGGTTTATTAATTTGCCTTAGTGAATCTGCATAAACATGACTCATTTCTACAATGTTTTGATTTTGTTGTATAACATAGTAATCTTCTTGAGCTTGATATAAAATATTGTAAGCTTCATTACCTTCAGATAAATTGGATAAATTGTAATTTGCCTCTACTAATTTGGTAGTTATAGACTCTCTTCTTTGTGAATTATTTGCGTTTTTTGTGTCTGCAAATTTAGACTCAATAATTCTAGAAATTTTTCCTTCTCCAAATTCATTAGAAGCTGCTGTTGCTCCTGTTGGAATTTGAATTGTTTTAATTGATTCTACAATTCGTGTGTCTTTATCTTTAATATCATTATATAATAAAACTTTTGATTGAGTTACAAACTTTGCTTGTTCCTGTTTAATGTCAATAGCACCTGTTAATTTTCTTAATTGCTCTGCTTTAACTTCAGCCCAAGTTTTTGCAAATAATAACTCTTTAGTGACTGCTTCATTTATATTTGGAGTTTTAGGATCATCTTGTATCAACTCATATCCGTCTGCTTCTGTTTCTATTAGCTCGTTTACGAGTGCCATCGTATCTGCTTGTAATTGCATATTACGACCATCTCCACCTAACGCTGTAATAACTGCAACATTTTTTCGTAGTTTTTGTTCTTCAACAGACAAGTCTTTATAGTTTGGCAATGCCATAACTTTATTCCTCGCTTGATCTTTTAAAACTTCTGTATCGTTATCACTTCTTTTTGCTAAATATGAAATAGCTTGAGTTTGATAGTCTTTTAAAGTTTGACCCGTTTTGTTAAATTCTTGAAATGCGTATTCGGCATAGTTCTTGTCTAAATTAACATCATTATTCCAAGCATCAAAAAATTCTTGTTTAGTCATCGACAAGCCTTCAATACTATTTTTTGTATATATAGCAGGAGCTTGTACTTTATCATTCGTAAACAAAGTTCTATATTGATTAATTTTATTATTACGAGTGTTATAATCTATTTCTTCTTCTAAAACTTTATCTGTTAAAGTATCTTCTTTAGTTCTAAATCCTAATATTTCTGCTCCTTTTTGGAAACCTTTATGAATCATGCTTTTGTTAGCCGGATTATTAGCTTGATCTATTTTAGCAGTATAATACTCATTAATAGGTTTGTTAAATTCTTCTCTAGATAATCCAGAAATTTTAGAAGCATCTGCTTCGTTATACTTTAACTGATGTTTTTTATATAAATTATCCCTAACAAAACTTTCTTTCCAAGTTTGTTTTGCTTTTTTACCAGATTGAGTTTTATCAAATTCATCTACTAAATTTCTATGTGTTGTATTAAAAGCAAGTTCAGCATTAGCATCATAATGTGCTAGTGCTCCAGTTAAACCGCCACCATAACTATCAATCGATTCTTGAACTGTTTGTAACTCTGTAGCATCATCAAACATTTTTGAATTTTTAGCTATGTCTGTAACTTTACTTTCATCTAATTTGTTTATTACGTTTTGATGTTTATTTCTTAACATAGCATCACCACCTCCAAGTAACAAAGAAACTCCCATTGCTAAATTTCGTCTACGTTTAGTTTTACTATCTTGATCTTTTTGATCTTGGATTAATTCACCAAGTAATTGTCCAGTTGTAAATCCACCCATCGGGTTTGTTGGTAGTGCCATTATATATCTCCTTTAGATAATAAACTATTATTACTATTTGTATTTGTTTTTTCTAATAAACTTGGTGATAAAGAAGTTTCAGCAATTTGTTCTTTTAACTCTGGAGTAACTGCATTATCAGAAACTCCTGACTCAACTTTCTTTCGTAAACTTTTTAAATATGTTGTACCTTCTTTTAATTTTTTAATTTGTGTATCAGGAGACATTTCTTCTGGCTCTTCTACTGAATCTAATTTATATTCTAAATCAGCTTTTTCACACAAAGCAATAATCATAAACATAGTAGGTTCAGCTAATAACATCATTAAATCTGGATTCCATTTACCTTCTAAAAATCCTGTGTATAATATAATACTTGCTAAGTCAAATACACCTACACCATTATTAATAGACAGTAATAAATTACTAGCAACATCAGGTTCAAAAATAGTTTGAAACATATAATCATTAGCTTCATTTATATTTACAAACTCAGGTGGTTTTTCCCAAGCATACGGAGTTTTAGGATCATTAGTTAATGACTGACCGGGAATTGATTTACCTGTCTGTAGTTGATGTGATAAAAAATCTACTTGATTTTGATTTAAAGGGTTCATAAAAATTCTCTAACTTGCGTAAATAAATGGATTATTAGCTAAACTTCTTGGAGCAGATGGTCCATACATAGGTACTGTTCCGTTTTTATACATATCAAACTTAAGAGGCATTCCACCATTTTGTTGATACGTTCTTGAGACATCAGCAACATAGCTACCTGCAGGAGCTTCTGCTTTATCGTAAGATACTAGCATACCTCCTCCACCTTCAGGTTCATCACCCGGACCTAAAATAGCACCTGTTAATAAACTAGTTGTTGTACCTACACCGACTTGTGTTGCGTACTCTTTTGTTTTATCTGAAAATAAAGGTGATTTTTCAGGTACAGGGTCAGGAACTGGAGCTGCGGCTGATCCTGCTGTATTTGTTCGTTGTGCTAAAGTTTCTGAACTTGGTCCTAATTGAGATGAACTATCAAGAAGATTAGTATCAAAAGTTTCAACTTTCATTTCTGGAGACAATAAAGATTGTGATTTTGGAGCAGTAGTACTAGTAAAGGTTTGACTACCAGTTGCTGTAATATCTGCTTGTGTAGCATCTGCTAAATTTGTTAAACCTCTTTGTGAATACTCTGCTTGTAAACTTTCTAATGCAGCAGTATCACCTCCACCGCTTACATTAATAGTTTCTGTAACTGCATCAGTTAAACTAGGATTAAGAATAGTTGTATTACCAGATGCAACTTGAGCATTTGCATTATTTATTACATTACTTGCAACTTGATTTACAGTTTCTTTTGTTCCTGCTTCTAATCCTTTTGTTCCTGCTATTTCTCCTGCAGTTAAAACTTTTTCACTTGCTGCTGCTTCTGTTGCAATAGTGTCGACACCTGTTGTTGTACCTGTAGTTCCTCCAAAAAAATTACTTATCCCACTTTTTATAGTCGGACCTAAAGTCCCACCAAACATACCTGTTGCACTTCCTGCTGCTGCTCCAGTACCTGCTGTTGCTCCTGCAGTACCTGCTGTTGCAGTACCTCCTACACCTGCTGCTGTCGGACCAAACGCATAAAAACCTGCAACTGCTAAAGCAATAGTTCCCACAGCTTTGCCTACATCAGACTTAAAAAACTTTTTTAATTTTTTTCCGACTTGTTTAAATTTTTTCTTTAACCATCCCATAATATTTATCCTATGAATATCCACCTGTATATGAATCTGATAATGATCCTACTAACGTACTTAAGTAAGGACCATATGTTTCGTGTCCTGCTTTACCTTCATTGGCAATAGCAGTTGAGACTATTTGTACTTTTCTATTCTCTTCATTTTCAACTGCTCTAAAATCAAAGTCTGCTTGATCTCTTAATTCTTGCCATATAAATGCTTGAGCTTGCATAGACATACCATATGTATTTTGAGCATTTTGTGCATTGATAGTATTTTGTGCTGCAGTATTTGCTAAATTAGTTTGTCTTCTCCATTGTGCATTAGAAGCTTCTACAGTTGCTGCATTTTGTGCATTCCATTGAACTCTGGCAAATTCTTGTGAACTATTAAATTGTTCGGTCTGTGTTGCAAGTTGAGCATTAAATTTAGCAACGTCTGTTTCTCTTGCAACTTTTCTTGCTTCTGCTGCATTTTCGGCAGTTGCATTAAATTGTAAAAGTGCATTTTCTTGAGTAGCATTAAACTGACTTATTTGACCTTGTAAACCTTTTGCAAATTGATCTATTTGATTTTGACTTGCTGCATTAAATTGTAATCCTGCATTAGTTGCAGCTTGATTGCTTAATAATCTTTGTTGTTCTGATTGAGCATTAATTATAGAAGCTTGTTGTTGATTACTTAAATTAGTTAAATCTGTCTTTAAAAAAGCATTAGCATTATTTATTTGAGCTTTCTGATAAAAATCTGCTTCTGCTAAGTTTGATTGAGATAAAAGTAAAGCATCTTGAATTACAGCCTGTTGTTCTGTATTAGCTTCTGTTAAACTAATAGTTTGTAAAAACTTACTATTTGATAAAGCTATTTGTTGATCAGAACTAAACTGAGCCATGTCCATGTTAAAAACATTAGTAGCATTTGTTAAAGCTGTTTGTTGTCCTCGTTGAGCATTTGCTTCGGATTCAGCAGCTTCAATACCTCGTTGTTGAGCAAATGCTTGTTGGATAGCTTGTGCATTGCTTTGTGCAATAGGCATTGCCGATTGTATAATAGAATTAAATAATGCATCTCTACCTACAGTAGAAGCACTTAAACCTCTTTGTGCTAACATTTGTTCTACTGCTGATACTGCAGGTCTAGCCCATGTTGGAATTTCTCCAGTCTCTAACCCTTCTAAAAGTGCATTCATTTGAGTAGACATTAAAGCTTCTTCAGGCAATCCTTCTATAATACCTCTTTCAGTTTCTGTAAAATCTAATAGTCTATCTTCTAAAGCTTCAGGGTCATTACCAATTTCATCAATTTGATTTTCTGAAAGACCTGCTTTAAATAATTGTTTCTTAGCTCTAGTAATTCTTCTTAAATCACTTCCTGCATTTTTAACTGCAATAGCTTTTGCACCTTCGCTGATAGTACCCATAACTCTTTCAGTTAAAGCACCTTCTTCAATTTCAACTTCGGCTGCATCAATCTTAGGAACTCGATCTACTTTAGCAGCTTTTGCTAATGAATCCTCTCCTACTTCACCTTCAGCAGCAACAACTTTAGCTGCAGTATCTACTGTAGCAGGAGTATAAGTAGAAGCTGTCATATTATCTAAACCGGCTACACTTGCTTTAGCCATAGTATTAGTATCAACTGTAGAAACTACTTCATCACTAATCACAGGAATAGGATTACCATCACCATCTAAAGCAACAGTACCATCATCATTCTTAACAAATCCACCTGCTTCGGTAGCAGTTACTTTACGAGTAGGGTCTGCTGCAATTTCACTTACACTAGCATCTTGATCTCTAACTATAGGAATTGGATTATTATCTCCATCTAAAATTGGATTTCCATTTTCATCACGATAAACATCTCCTGCAAGAACTGCATCAGGAATACTTAAATCAACTTCCTTCCCATCTTTATCAAATATTTTACCTTCTTTAGCAGCTTCAATAGCTGCACCTGATCTTTCTATTCTTGCTCTTCTTTCAGGACTTGCTGTTGCTGCTCCACCAAAACCTGTTTCTAAAGCTTCTTCTTTTTCCCCTGATCTTTGATTAGCTAAATCGGCTTTATAGTTATCATAACTTTTAATAAATGCTACAGCTTCTGATTGACTTCTAAATACACGACTTCTATTTTTGCTAGGTACTCGACTATAACCCTCATTAGTCATTCCGATATTGCCTTCACTATCAACCCAATAAATTTCCATTAAGTATCCTGAATTAGGATCACCTTCAATTTTATAAGCATCATTACCTGCAGCAATAGATGCACTTAATCCACTTGCTGTTGTTAAAGGATTAACTAATTGAGTTTCGCCTGTTTCTACATCTACCCAACTTCCTTTTAATGTATCCCATGTACGACCATAAGTTAATTCTTGTTTCGACATAGCATCTGTCGGTTGCCAATTTCCTTCTTCATCTTTAACCCATCTTGGTTGCGGATTACCTTTATCATTTAATACTTGATTACCTTTTGAATCTAATACATACTCGTCAGAATAAACAGGAGTAGGAGTAGGAGTAGGTGTAGGTGTAGGAGTAGGTGTAGGAGTAGGTGTAGGAGTTACATCAGTTGTTTGTTGTGTAGTTGTTGTAGTTGTTGGAGGAGGTGTAGGTGTAATATTTTCTTTTTTAATAACTGGAGATTTTGGTTTAGTCATTTCCCTTTCAACTTCACGGGCTATATCACGTTCAGCTTCACCACCAACTTCATAACCTACACGACCACCATAAGTATAGTCTTGTCGAGTTCCTTTATTATACCTTTTTCTTTGTTTCTTTTTATTCATTATTTAACCTCGAAAAGCTTGTCAAGTTTCTCTTCAATCTTGTCCAACGTATCAAACACTCTAGTCATATCATCCTTTAGTGCTTGTTTGGTTACGTATTCTTTTGCCATCTCTTCTCTTGTTTTATTTAAAAGTATGTCAAGTCTTTTAAGCTCTGACGTGTTTGTGCGAATGCTGTAGAGTATCGGAGCTACCACTAGTGTTAGAAAGATATTCCACAATAAGTATCCTGTTAGCTCCATAGTTTTTTATTTTTAGTTAGCTGCTATATAAGCGTTACCAGTTGTAACTGCACCTGTATAAGATGATTTATCATCACTAGCACCTTTAACATTAGGTTCTGTGTATTCTAAAATAAGTTCTAAGTGGTCAACATTACGTTGTACCATTTCATTTATCTCGGCTTGTGTCATAGTTGTTGTATCAGCTTCTGCTGAACCACCAACATAAACTGATTTCTTGCCATTCGTATTGATGTCAGTAATTACTGTCACGCTATCTGTTGCTGCTGTTAAGCATTCTGCTACTGTTTGTTCAGCCATTTTTATTCTCCGTTTAATTTACTTTCTAATTCTTCGACTTTTGCCGAAAGTTCTTGTACTGCTTTAACCATTAAAGGCATTAAAGCTGCTTCACCGATACGTTGTCTACCATCGGCTTCATCTTCTGTCCACATATCAAAGCCATCTTTTAAATTGTAGTTATCTATAACTTCTTTAACTTCTTGAGCTATAAAACCATGATTGTATTTACCATTCATAACTCTTTTGTCAGAATCTGGGTTATGTGCCTTCATTTCTGAAGGAACATCTTTACCTTTTTTCCATCGGAAAGTTACAGGTCTTAAATCGTTTATAAAGTTTAATCCAACTTCTTCATCTTGGATGTCTTCTTTTAATCTAATATCTGAAGGAGCGGTAATTGTTGTTGCACCATTAGAAATATTACTGTCATTAGTACCAGAACCAAAAGTAAAGTTTCCGTTTGCTATACAAGTTACATCATTACCCAACACTATTTGACTAGCAGCAGTAGTAGAAGAAAAATTAGTACCCTCTCCTATTGCTATGCAATCATTACCTCCTACTAGGTTTGTTCCTGATGCTTGCCCTATTGTAGTATGTCTAACACCTGTTGTTATAGTATTTCCAGCATTTACACCTATAGCAGTATTTAAAGAGCCTGACGTTACTGACCCTAAAGCATCACGACCTAAAGCAGCATTTCCAAAGCCTGTTGTTAAAGCATCTAACGCAAGACTACCGAAAGCATCATTTTCTGCACCTGTAGTGCATGTTACCATAGCATAATGCCCAACTGCTGTGTTGTTTGATGCTGTAGTATTGGCATTTAATGACCCCTCACCTAGTGCTGTATTGTTAGCACCTGTGGTGTTTGAACCTAATGCACCTTTACCAACAGCGTTGTTATAAGAGCCTGTTGTGTTGGCATCTAAAGCT
>UEXM01000580.1_pt2 | contig 32119 bp, 46 predicted proteins | sample 1796661 | NCBI WGS metagenome assembly UEXM01 (sample SAMEA4772469, study PRJEB27181) | metagenome
ACGGAAGAGGAAAGCACGGAAGAGGAAAGCACGGAAGAGGAAAGCACGGAAGAAGAAAACACGGAAGAGGAAAGCACAGAAGAGGAAAGCACAGAAGAACCTAATGAGCAAGTATCAGATCCGTGGCAGGGTATAGAAGGCAAGAAACAGTACCTCGGAACTAAAACTGCCAATTTCAATTCAGATAAAACAACTTACGAAACAACGGAATACAATAGCAATCACGGCCTCAATACGATAAACGCCGCGGATGCCTATGCGAGGGGTTGGACAGGTAAAGGTGCAGTGCTCGGAGTAATCGACACTTGGCAGGACACTGATCATGAGAACCTGGATGGCAAATACCTTTACTATAAAAATTATGACCCATACAACGGAACAGTTGTAGAAAGACAATGGCACGGCACACACGTGGCCAGCATCATTGCAGGTAACAAAACCGGAGACTCCTACGATGCCAATGGCAGATTAACCACAGGAGATTATACATCAACCCAAAAATGGTTGAACGGTAGTCCTGTTACGGAGTACTCATTGGTCAAGAATAACAACACGCACGGGGTAGCCTTTGATGCCAAACTGGTTGGTGCTAACATAGACAGGCACAGTAACGCAAGAATCAGCATCAACCAAGCACAGTTGGCCTTGCACGATTTTGCGAAGCTCAAGTCTGCTGAATCAAATGGTGGAGAAGGTATGAACATCGTGGCTGTGAACATGAGTTTCAACAACAGTGCATATTTTAAAGACTACACAGATCACGACAACGATCCTAACACACAGAATCAATGGACCAGTACAGTAACACAATTAAATGACGGTACATTCAAAGCAAGTGAATTGGTCGAAAAGATGGCCGGAAACAATGGACAAGGAGATTCGATGTACTGGAAAGTTGCAACAGACAGTGACATCATACTAGTGAACTCTGCAGGTAATACAGGATATGCACACGCAGGTGATCCTGGCATATGGGCAGTAGAGGAAGACAGCAACGGAAATCTTATACTGGGTGGCAAGATGGTCATAGTTGGTAACTGGAACGGAACTGAAGTTGAAGGTAATAAGGCCGGACATGTTTGCCTAAAAATTAACACCAGCAACAATACCTGTAACGACACGCACAGAATTTCAGACTTCTACATATTGGCACCTGGATATAACATCATGGCGGCCACGCCAAATGGTGCTTACAACAATGGCTCTGGGACAAGTATGGCGGCTCCGCACGTGACGGGTGCATTCGGTGTGTTGAATCAGATGTGGCCTTACATGGCAGGCGATAACCTTGTGAAACTTGTGATGAACACAGCAGACAAGACTATGTTCGGCAATGACTACAACGTGAACGTACACGGCCAGGGTATGTTGGATCTTAACGAAGCAACCAAACCACAGGGTGCAGTCGGATTGGCAACATCAGGCAGAGTAGATCATCCTACTGTGAGTTTGAACACTACATATTATTCCACAGGTACAGCATTACCTTCTAACTTATCCAACTTGAAGATAATGGTGCTTGACGATTACGACAGGAACTACTACATGGATCTAGGATCTAGTTTCGTAGTACAGGACAAGAGAAAGTTCTCTGACGTGCAGATGTTGGTGGAAAACAAGGACACATTCCTACCACACAACCAGATGTACGGATCATTCACACAAGGTGGCAATTATGATCTTGCTAAGAACTACAACTTCGGTCTTTATACAGGTGAGAACGGTTCGGGAGATTATTCATTAAACGTAGGAAAAGACTTCTACATCAATAACAAATTTAAACTGAAAACTTCACTGGGACACATGAGCGAACAAGACACATGGCTAGGTAACAGTTCCGATGGTGTGTTGGCTGTCGGTGACAACAACGATACGACATCAGCGAACATTGGTGTTGCGTACCAGTTGGGCAACAACGTGTTGACACTGGATTACTCCAAAGGCTTTACAGATGTTAACACAACAGACAACAGTCTGATCAAATCGTTCTCAGACATAGAAACAGAATCTTACAGGTTGGCGTATGAAATACACAAAGATACGCACACAACTTTCGGTTGGTCGTTCTCACTTCCAAGTCATATAACATCGGGAACGATGGATTTGGAAGTAGCCGAAAGTGTTAATCTAGACGGAACGATAAACTACACGGACATAAACAGTGATCTCGCACAGGGCACAAAAGAGAAGAATATTGGATTCTACTACAACAAGTCGGGCGAAGAGGAACTAGACGCTAGTTTCAACTTCACAGCAGAGTACAGAATGGACAAGTCCGGTGTTGCCAACAATGACGGTGTTGAAGTAGGTATGAGCTTCGTCAAGAAGTTCGCAGGTAGTTGTAAGTTTTTATGGATGAAAAATCCAAAGTGTTTTGACAAGGATGGCAACATGAAGTACAACCTGTTTGGCAAGACCCTAGACAATAACACAAAACATGGATTGGTTTACGATCTCAAAACAGACAAATTTGTACCAATCAAGAAATAATGCAAAAAGAGATATACAAAGAAGATTATTTTGGAACACTGATGTGTATCCTAGTAGACGAATCACGTAGAATGATGTCCACATTCAACCCCACTCCAGAACTACACAAGATACAGAATGACATGTGCAAGGTAGGCAGTTGGATAGATTCAATGCCCATAGGCACAATAGTCGAAACAGTGCCACAGGAGTCAATACAAAAATTACAAGCAGGTGTGTTGCCAGAATACAGAAGATTGGCGGCGAAATTGATAGAACACTTTATAAAAGAATTCAAGACACAGGGCGGAGATGATGCTAAAATAAGAGAACATTTTGAAAGGATGTACAAATGGAAACAATAATGATAACCTGTACAAACAATGACAGGACCAAAGAAGCAGACGTGTTAGAGAGGACAGACAAATACATGAAGGTACAAGTACCAGGAACCCAGTTATTCATCGAGATGTTTAGGGACGACGTAAATATCCCATACACAGGAAGAACAGCAGGATTGGAGTTTGAATGGGAACCGAAAAACTAAAATTTAAGTTAGAATTATATGCGACCATGTGGGACAAATCACCGCATGCCGAAATCATGATCAATGACAAATTGTATTTTGCAGGCGACATTACAGGTTCCAAACAGAAACCTGACCTAATTGCTTTTGAGTGTGAACTCCAAGAGGACACAGAGTACAATCTCATTATAAAAAGATCAGGAAAGGGTCGTAATCAGACAGTGGTCAACGAAAAAGGCGACATACTGAAAGATCAATTGTTACATATTAAGAGCATAGAAATTGATGAGATAGATATAGGAGCACTAGTTTATGAAGGTGTATACACTCCACAATACCCTGAGCCATGGGCCACACAGCAACGAGAATCTGGCAATGAACTGCCAAAATCATTCAAGAATGTCACACAGATTGGGCACGACGGAGATTGGCGATTCGCGTTTAAATCACCATTTTACATGTGGCTGTTGGAGAACCTTTACTAATAAATATGCTTGTATGAGAGCATCACAATTCATTTCAGAGCAAATAGACTCGGACGCAGTAAACGAGCTGGATACGTACATCATGAACAATGAGGAACTGTATCGTAGACGTTTCATGCCCATCATATCAAACATCAGGAGAAAACTGGCCAAGAACGTTTATGATCACGACAAGGCACAGAAACTCTGGATGTACCTAGTGGATGATGCCGCGAAAGAATACGTCAAAGAGTTTGGATCGACACAAGACGATGTCAGCAACATGTTCCCCAAAGAAACCAGAGAGCAGGTTGCGAGAGTTATATCAGACAGAGAACTAGAAAACATAAAGCAAGGCGAATACGATGCACCTAAGGGAACTGTTTCTTAAGGAGGACGATCGTTCAACAGCAGTCTTTGCCTTTGGCCGATTCAATCCTCCCACAATAGGACACCAGAAATTAATAAAGTCCGTTATAGATACGGCACAAAAAGCCAACGGCAAGGCATACCTGTTCCTATCACACAAACAGAACGCCAAGACCGATCCACTGACGTTTGACGAGAAGCAAAAGTACATACAGCAGTTCTATCCAACACTTGCGGTAGGTGATGCGGGTGCAAACACGATAATAAAAGCATTACAAAAAATTCAATCAGAAGGCAGAACAAAAATCATTATGGTCGCTGGCTCGGACAGAGTCGAAGAATTCCAAAAACTACTGAACCAATACAATGGTAAGCCAGACAAAGCAGGCAATGATCTTTACAAGTTTGATTCAATTGCTGTGGTAAACGCTGGGCAGAGAGATCCAGACGCAGAAGGCGTATCGGGTGCTTCTGCATCAAAAGCCAGAGAACTTGCAATGAAAGGTCAGGAACACGAATTTAGCAAGATAATAATGGGCGGCGATAAAGGCAAGGTGTTGTACGACAAGATACAGGACCAGTTTGGTAAGACGGTTGACGAGAACAACAAGAAGTTGTATAATGAAGATATGACAGACACAAAGCCTATCGTATATCTTGACATGGACGGCGTCCTAGCAGACTTCTTTGGTGGTGTTGAATTCCTCTATGGTGTTGAACACTGGAAACAACTGACCAATGACAAAACAAAAGATCTCAAGAAAGAGGTCATAGACAGGATCACGGGCACGGACTTCTTTGCAGTGCTACCAAAATTCCCAACAGCAGACGCTTTGATAGACATGGTGAAGAAATTCACAGGTGGAAACTTCAGCATAAACACATCACCATTGAGGGGTGACCATGAGAATTCGGCCAAGTATAAAAAATTATGGATACAGAACAACATAGAACAACCAGACGAGATAGTTGTCACGGGTAGGAAAGAAACTTACGCCAAGAACAAAGGCACGGGCACACCAAACATCCTGATCGACGACAGACCGATCAACATACAGAAATGGCAGGCCGCTGGTGGATACGGAATACTATACCAAGCAAACAGAGATCAATTAACCAAAGTACAGAAAGGACTGGAAGACTATGCCAAAGTTCAGCGGGATCAATAGACCATACGCCGCAGGCGACATACCCAAAACACCACAAGAACTACAGAGAGAACTTGACGAGAAGATGAAGAAGTTCTTGGCCAAGGGTGGGAAAGTTGAAAAAGTAAAGGCACACAAACCCACGAAACAACAACAGAAGGACTGGACCATCTAGTGGACGAGCTGGAGCGGATAAAGAAGTTGGCAGGATTGTACGACGATCCTCATCGAACAGAAGATTCAATGGGCGAGAACCTATCGTACGTTGGCACACAGAAATCACAATATCAAAAGAAACACAACATCCGACCGGGCACAGAAGAGTGGTTTAAACTATGGTTTGCACAACCTAGACTCACTGGTGAAAACCCAATGCCCAAAAACAAATAAATACTCGCACAATGCGAGCACAAGAATTCACAGAAACAAGTTGTCCTAGGACCAAGGCCAAAGAGTGTAGTTGTGGCAAGGTAAACGCAATTACCGAAGCACAGGAGACCACAGTTGCCCAATGCATATTGGAGCATTCTGACACCGTTAAGGGCTCTATCCTGCTTATACAAGCACCAGGAACAGCAACACTAGTAAAAGGTACCATAACAGGACTAACACCTGGAGAACACGGATTCCACATACACGAGTTTGGAGACATGAGTGATGGTTGTAAGAGCATGGGCGGACACTACAACCCAGACGGAGTTGATCACGGCGACATCAACGAAGGACACGTGGGCGATCTTGGTAATATAACAGCGGATGAATCAGGCACTGCCAAGTTCACAATAGAAGCAAAGAGAGTTGACCTACTAGGTGACAGGTCAGTAATCGGCAGAGGTTTCGTAGTACACTCCGACAAGGACGACCTAGGCAAGGGCGGCGACGCAGAGAGTTTGAAAACAGGCAACGCAGGCGATAGACTTGCATGTGGAGTTATAACATTGAGGGCGGCGGAATGAAGTTCTTGATATTCAATGGCAGTCTAAAAGCAGACGCAGAGTCAAACACATTCTCAGTATGCAAGATGGCACAGTTGGCATTCGAGAAACTAGGGCATGAATGTGATATTGTCACAATGCGAGATTTAGACTACGAGGGTTCGACTGCAGATGTCAACGACGAGCTGAAGCCACACATAATGAAAATGTTTGACGTAGATGGAGTCATATTCGCAACACCTATTTGGTGGGGCAATCACAGTTGTCATATACAGGCCATGCTGGAGAGACTAGATCCAATATACAGTTGGGCCAAGGACAACAAGCATCAACCTTTCTACAACAAAGTTTTTGGAACACTCGTTTCAGGAGGCGGAGACGGATTCCAACACATACACGGAGTCCTGTATTCAGCGGCTTCCAACTTTGGTTTCACCATACCACCACAGTGCAACATAGAATCAAAGGCACAGGGCATAGACGAGATAACACAAGACGATGACACGGTACAGCAGGTCAAGAACTGCACGATAAACATGACAACATGGGCGAGGATCCTCAAAGACGGCAATCCCACAAAAGATGCCAGGCATGGTTCTGTAGACATCAATGAGAATTAAAGAGATACTAGCGACAAAGTACGTACACCCAGACGTAAACCAATTCCTAAAGAAATACGAGAAACAGGCCAAGGGAAGATCAAAGATGGGTTACCACTCGATGATGGCGTACCCATACAGAGTCGAAGGTTGGTCAAGCAAATACAAGAAGTCCATAAACTGTAGCAACCCAAAGGGCTTCTCACAGAAGGCTCACTGTGCAGGTAAGAAGAAATGAAAATACGAGAATTCATAATAATGCCACACACGGCAGATACTATGGGACTGATACACAGACCGGGTGTAGGTCCAAACAATAGGTTTGATTTCAAAAACAAGGGCAACAACAAGGCAAATGAGAAAGCACCTCCGGGCAGAGAGAAACAGGTCAAAGCACTAAAGGGCAAAGTAGACAATCCATATGCAGTTGCTTGGGCAAGTTACAACAAGAGCAAAAATGAAGAAGCCGCAGGTGTTGGCATAGTGACAAAACAGAACGCCACAAAAGATGTTCCTGTTGGTGGTGAGTACATGAATGTCAAGAAATTGAAGTTAGATTGGAAGGAGTTCCGTGAGAACTTCGCGGACGGCAAGAAGAAGGGCAAGAGCAGACCGGGACGTGTGAAACGTTCGGGAGCAAGTTGCAAGGGATCTGTCACAAGTTTAAGAAGCAAGGCCAAAAAGGCATCAGGTGAACGTGCAAAGATGTATCACTGGTGTGCCAACATGAAGAGCGGCCGTAAAAAAAAATAATAATTACTTCTACATGAAGTACAATCTGATCGTAGGATACCAACTTTTAGAGAAACATCTAAACTTTCCAACCATTAGGGTTTATCTCAATGGCAGGATGATCGATGAATTTGAGGCCAATAATGAAAATTCCTTAGACATCTCATTAGTGTACAATGAAATTGTTCGATATCAACAATTAACAAGAAGAAACAGTGTTAAAAAAAACATCACGTTGACTTATTCCACTCCTAGCAAATTCAAGATGTATGAACTTGATTCTGAACTGTTCACCAACAAAGGATCATTGACATTTGAAATAATTAATAACAGATCAGACTACAACAACGGATTCATAAAAAACAGAAGTATGCTTTTACTGAGTCCTGTGTTTTTAGTTCCAAAATCGGTGTTTGATGATAAAAAACTGATTGAACGAATTATTAGAAAGTCCGAATTATTAAAAGGGCTACCGGGCAGTATTTTGCCAGAAATAACTCCAAGTAAAGAACGTGTGACATGGCCTGGATATTGCAATCACCCTGAAAGTGATCCACAGTCAGATGACTGGTTGGTTAAAGGAGGCGATTTCACCATGACTTTTAACATTGTAAAAAAATACGGTATACATTTTATTACCAATGTTGAAAATGCACCAAAGGGATTCTTCTGGATAGAACGTTTTTTCCATGCCTTTTATCAATGGTATACTAAGAAAAAGTTTTACATAAATTGTGAAGGATTATCTCATCATGAAATAAACGACAGAAAGGGTATTCCAACACTTGAATTACGTGAATTTGATGATATAAATAGCAATAATGAAGATCAACGAAGTAATCACACAAAAGATTAGAGAACAGGCCACAGCAGGTGCCACTAGTGCGGGCAACATAGCCAGTGTAACTTCACCACACATTGCCATAGGCAAAGACAGATTCTCAAAAGCATATTCAGGATCACCGGGAAGATCAGGAACTAGAGCTCCAAGATTACCAAAAATCACACAACCCAAGAATCCCAACGGAACTGCGAAAGGTGCCCATGCATTAGGCGGAGTGAGTCTATTTGGCGGACCGGCAGTGAAAAGATAATGGAACCTTTGGTACTGACAGATCCAATCAAGTGTACAAACTGTGGTTGCGACAGCCACTGTGGCAAGACATGCGACAGGACAGAAACAGGATACGCATCAGAAGGCTCAAAAACACACACTATCGAGGTGTGTCGGCAGTGTAGATGTGAGGCCTGTGCCGCATAAATATTGACATGAGAGCACAAGAATTCATCAGAGAAGGCGCTGAAATGATAGCGTACCACAAACACCCAACAGAGAAAAATCTATGGACGTTCCCGGATGCATACAAAGATGACAAGGAAGTGGAGAGTCCGTACATGAGCAACGCCAGTATGAGACAGTTCCTGGACGCACTGGGTTACAATCCAGACTTCGAGGACCAGAGTCCAGTGCCAGCAAAAGAATTCATAGCGAGGACCACACAATGGTTACAGAAGAATATTGGCAAGAGATCACCGGAAGAACCAACAACCATCGATCAGAATCCAGGTGGTGCCACAATGATAGGTGGTGGTAAGCCAGAGGGTCACATGAACCAAATGGTCAAAGCACACAATGAACTGGCAAGGAAAATTATAACCAAATATCCAGAAGTAACACACTTGGGATTCAATTAACATGAAGTTCAACGAATTATCACACATGATGCAGAAGCCGGAACCAAAGCCGGACACATACGAAGCAGGCATGGCACTGAACCAATTGTTGAAGATTGGGACACACGCAATCAAGATACACAACATGATAGACGATGCGGCCGAGATGGAATCTTGGGTGGCCAAGAAGATCGACCTGGCATCAAACTATGTTAAGAGTGTACACGGTTACACAGCAGGTTCGAAGGCAGGCACATACGATGATGATGGCATGTCGGAAATGAAAAAGATGCCCAAAGGCACAGGCACCATGCAAGGTGTCAAAGAAGATGCAGGTGAAAAGATAGCCAACATGGCACAAAGCATGAGCAAGGACGAGTTCATGAGTCATGCTGATGAACTAGGATTGACTCCAGAAGAAGCCGCAGAACACTATGAGAAGATGTCAGGTGGCGCACACGCAGGCAAGTTTGAAGACGCAGGCGACAAGTATTTTGATTATGAAAATAGTGATGAATATGCAGATAACGTTGAAAAATACGGTGACGTGGACAAGACTCCGTTGACACCAAAGGAGAGACAGCAGTTCGCAAAGTGGTTGATGGACTCAGCAAATGATTATGCCGGCAGGGCACTACAAGATGGTGTTGAAGAAATTGGCGATGATCTAAGTGACATAGAGGACCAATACCATAAATTTATTCCAAGAATAAAAGAATACTTAAAAAAAGCACACGCCACACAAAATATAGAAAACTTTGCATCAGATGTATTGAATGTGGAGGAAAAATTCGGTGATGAAGATATGCTTCTGAATGATGAAGGATATCGAGTAGCAAAGGATTTTTCACAACACGCCATGAACTACGAGGCTGGCCTATCAAAGTTAAAGAGCAAAGGTCAAGATTACACGGTCAAGACGATCAGAGGAGTACTGGATCTCATCGACGACGATCCACACATATCGTCGGCAATGTTGGTTTTCCAGCAGGATTTTGAAGGCACGCCATTGCAGAGAAAAGTTTCAAGAGTACAAGCATCCGAATCAGTTTCGGAAGACGCAGGCGAGGGACACATGAGCAAATCACAGTTGTACCAGACTGCAAAAATGGCAATAGAATTATTAGACATGATCAACAAAGGTGATGACCTTGAGGGTTGGGTGCAAACAAAATTGAACTTGGCGGCTGATTATCTACAAGCAGTTTACCACTACGAGGACTACCAGAAACTAAATCCATACAGAGAAGAACTTGACGGTTCTTTGATGCAGAGACACGCAGGAATTATACAGAAACATCTAGACGAGATATTAGAAAGAAAATGCAGAGCGGAAGATGTTGACACGAAGCCAGGCATGATGAGGATACTTAAAAAGAGGGTGAACGAGGTCGAGAAAGAGATCGCCAAAGAGAACAGGAAAGAGACCAACGAAGAAGCAACCATCAAACCCTACGTTTCAATGTACAGGGGCAAGGATGGCAAGATGGTGTATGACGTGTTGGACAAACACGAGAAGTCAGCATTCAAAACATCAGACGAGAGGGTTGCGAGAGCATACCTTACAAAGAACTACAACAAGTTGAGAGAAGCGGCACTGGACGAAGGCATCCAAGAGTGGGGCAAGAGGCTGGCCATGGCCGGAATCATCGTGGCAGGCTTGGCCGGCGTGAACAGCATAAACAACGCAATAGACAATTCAGTACCAGCAGTGAAGGCCATGAACACAGCACTAGAAATGGCACAGGATTCAGGCAACACGGAACTGGCAAAAATGATAGAGAAAGACCTATCAGACGCCAAAATCAGATTGAGTTCTGGCAAGGATCTGGGTTCCGTGGCAGATCTACAGGACAAATACGCTAAGTTCATGAAGACAGAGGGTCTGGCATACGAGTCAAAACTAGCGGTAAACCTAAAACAACGCCTTAAATAAAACTGTAACAAATATAAATAACTCATATGAGCACAGACACAAGTTTCAGAGACCTAGTAGCACGATTAAACGCCATGAACAACGTCACTCCAGAAGAGGAAAGAGCACAGTTGATGGAAGCGGCGGGCAAGGCTCCAAAAGTCCTAGACGACAAAGAAGTCACACTGGCTGACATAGCCAAATTAGCGGGCATCAAGGAATACGTTGAACCCGTAAAACACTCAAAGAAAGCAGAAGCACTAGTCGAGTCAATCACAAAAGAGCCAAAAGCAGAATCGGTTATCACAAAAGCGATCGCTGAATCAGATGCAGATGACTCTATAGCAACTTCAATCAAAAAAGCAGTGACTGAAGAATCAAACAGATTAGACAAGATAGCAGAATTAGAAGCACAGTTGGCAGAACTGAAGACGGAACAAAAAGAAGAACAAACATATGACTCAAAATCATTCAGAGAAGTTATCACAAAGGATATCGCGGAGTACATCAAAGGCGCAGAAGACACTGCCCTGGTTGAACTTTACAACACGATATCAGACAATGAAGCAGTTTACAACGAGGAATCATCAAGCATTCTCATCAAGACTCCAGAGACTACTGAGATCATAGCAGACGCTGAACAGGCCGAAGCACCATCAGAAGAACAAGTGGATGAGAAGGTTGTTGACGGTGTGCAGACGGACAGGAACACATCAGAACCACACGCACCAGAGAAACACGGTGAAGAAGAAGCAGAGGACAAGTCAGACGAGAAAGACGATGACGGAGAGGTTCCTATGCTAGACAAAGACTTCGACGAGGGCGAAGAAGTGGAACTTGACATGCCAGCAGAAGACAAGTTCACAAACGACCTAGACCCAGCGGAAAAAAAGTAATCCAAAAAATTAAATAAGTGTATGCAACTACACTTGACCGACAACCGATTCAACACCAATCCATACTGGAGTGAGCGTATAAAAAGCATATTCGCATGCCCACCCAAAGACGTTGTAGAATTGTTTGACCAGAACGGTTACGATCTCACCAAACTAGAACAACTATATGCCGTGGCCAACGGTGCTGTTACCACACAACACAGGAACTTTTCTCACATAACACTCCGTCAAGATTGGTTCACTGCTGACGACATAGAATATGGTCCACACATCAACCATGCCTACATGTTTGAACGTAAAGGATACTCAGGTGATGCATTAAGCCAACTGGAATCGTGGGCGGCATACAGACCACACTTCCACAAACTAACTGCCATGAGGCCAAAATGGGGATTGGACTTCAGCATAGACTACTGTGACCGTGAGGGCAACGTGTTTGAACTGCTACACTGGGAGTACGACGGATTCGACTACAACGAAGTGGCAGACAAGAAAGAGAAGATGGACGAGTTCCTCGTGAATCAGGACTGGGATGAACGTGCAAAGACCATGCTGGAACGCAAGGATGAGTGGCATAAACTGGGCTTTTTTGAGCAGAGCGAATGGAAAACTGAATTCTTTGGCATAGATAAAGAACGTTTCAAGATGGTGCTGTGGAAATAAATACTACAAATGAGCTCAATACCCTACAACTACGGATCATACATAGACGCCAAAGTCGCAATGACTGACACGGGACACGTGTCCGCGGGCAAACAGATTCAGTCACCGGCAAGTGCAGGTAGCAGGGGTTTGGCCAAAACAACACAATTCACAAACGACAGGACACAGATGCAGATGGGCAACTCACCGATAGCAGAATCAATGATAGAGATCAGAAATATCATGAACAGGATTGATGGCATTAACGTGCCCACAAACGAAATGAACGAATTAGCAGATGATGAAAAGATGGAATTCACAAAAATACTATTGGACATCTCGGTGATAAGAGACAGGATCGAAAGACTTTCAGTGAGTGACGAGGCCAAGCAGTCAGCGTTGCAGTCACTTAAAAATGCGGAAGAGGCGTTGGTGGCATTGGACGAGACAGCGGTGCAGGAAGACATAGACTACAGGAGTGATGATATCCTAAACAAGGCAGGATTTGATCCAATGAAAGTGAAAGAATACATGGCGGTGTTCAATGACCACGGCGACACTTCAGACATAGATCAGATGAACATGGACAAAGTTGGACTGGCAGATGCTATGAGCATGGTGTTGTCATCACATGGCATACAGAACGAATCATACCAACCATTCCCAGAGGGTGACGAATTCAATATAGAAGAGGATGAGGACTTTGAAGAGGTGCTAGGTCCGTTGGGTTTCCCAGAAGACGAAACAGAATTATTTGACGCAGAATACCAAGGCAGAAAAGTTCCGCTTAACAAACCAATGCGTGGTGATGTTAAGAAATTTAAAGTGTATGTCAAAGATCCAAAAACAGGCAACGTTAAAAAAGTTAACTTCGGACACGGTGGTACAAGTGCAAAAAGACCAACTATGAGAATTAGAAAGAGCAATCCTAAAGCAAGGAAATCTTTCAGGGCGAGACACAACTGTGCAAACCCAGGACCAAAGACCAAAGCAAGATATTGGTCTTGTAGAAAGTGGTAACGTGAAAATTAAAGAAGTAGAAGGCATCACAGAAGCGGAATTCGAACAATTAGCAGAGAAGAAAGATGCCTGCTATCACAAAGTAAAAGCAAGATATAAAGTTTGGCCTTCGGCTTACGCCTCTGGTGCTCTAGTGCAGTGTCGTAAAAAAGGTGCGGCCAACTGGGGTAACAAGAGCAAGAAATGAAGATAAACGAAATACAAGAAGGATCCGACAGAGAGTATCTCAATCTTCCCAAAGATGAAATAGAGAGATTACGGGCAAAGTTCCTTCCAGACTGGGAGTACAAGGACAACAGCCTGCAGAAAAGATACAAGTTCGAAGATTACTTCGAAGTTATCAGGTTCCTTATAAACACAATCAAGCCACAAGAGAAACTTGACCACCATGCTGACCTGGGTGTGTTCTATGATGAGGTTCTAGTGAAGATTTACACGCACAGGACCAATGATGTTTCTGATTACGATTTCATGGTGGCCATGCAGATGGACGCGATAGCCAAAATGAAACATGGCGCAATCAATCCCAACTACGACCTAAACGCATTGGTCGACGAAGGCACTAGATGTTGGAAGGGCTACGAGAAGAAGGGCATGAAGACCATGTTTGGCAAAAGAGTACCAAACTGTGTCAAGAGAGAAGCACTAGACATCTGTGTCAACTGTGGTGAATTGGTGTTTGAAGAAACTATCAACGAGGACCTCAAGAAGTGGTTCAAGGACAAATGGGTAAGGGTTGGTCCTAAAGGAAAAATCAGAGGTGCCTGCGGTGGCAAGAGCAAAGGCGAGGGTAAACCTAAATGCTTACCAGCCAAGAAGGCATACGCACTAGGTAAAAAAGGCAGGGCATCCGCGGCCAAAAGGAAAAGAAGAAAAGATCCTAATCCTAATAGACGTGGTAAAGCAATCAACGTCAATACCAAAAAGAAAAAATAATTTGCATTCAGCAAAGATCTGTTATATACTTGTTGGATAACAACAGGAGAAACAAATGGCAGTAAGAAACTTTAATGACGCTGAAAAGCAGAAATTGATCCAGATCATTTCCCAGGGCTCACAGGTACTAGGTGAGGTCGAGGACTTGAAGGGTGGATTGAAAGACACAGTAAAAGCAATATCAGAAGAACTAGAATTGAAACCAGCACTTATCAACAAGGCGATATCCGTTGCACACAAAGGCAACTACCAGAACATCGCAGACGAGATGGACACGCTGGAAAGCATACTGAACACGGCCGGCAAACTTTAATGTTGGACAAAGTCAGATCATTCTGGCTTCGTAGTTTTGAGAGTGACCGGACAGCGTTCTATTTTGAACTGGTCAGTTTCATATTCACAGTTGGAGCCAGCCTCACACTTGCGATAACGGCCGCAGACCCAGACATGACCATAATCTATCCGGGATTCTTCATAGGAGCGATAACACAATGTTATGCTTCATACAGGAGAGAAGCGGCATTCGTGATGATGATCACTGGCTACTTCGCAATCATAAATGTCTACGGTTACGGCGTGGCAAGTTATTGGTGGTAAGATGAGTTACATAGATGCACTATTCAAAAAAGACGAGGACAAGATATACGTCGTAGAACGTGACCCAAAGAAGGGCAGGATATTCACGGAGTACGATGCCAGGTACGTGTTCTACTACGAGGACGCAAGGGGCAAACACAGGTCAATGACCGGTGCACCATTACAGCGGGTGCAGTGTGCCACACAAAAGGAATTCATAAAGGAACAACGGATAAGATCCAACAAGCAACTGTACGAGAATGATATCAATCCTGTGTTCAGATGTTTAGAAGAGAACTACTTGGGTAAGGAGACACCCAAATTGAATGTTATGTTTTTTGATATTGAAGTGGACTTCGATCCCGATCGAGGTTACTCAACAACAGATGATCCGTTCATGCCCATAACTGCCATAAGTTGTTACATGAGCTGGACGGACCAACTGGTCACCTTCGCAGTACCTCCCAAGACCATCAGCATGGATGATGCCAAAGAGCTCACGAAAAGATTTGATAACACAATGTTGTTCGAGAAAGAGAAAGACATGTTAGATGCGTTCCTAGAACTGGTGCAGGACGCAGACATACTGTCGGGTTGGAACAGTGAGGGATATGACATTCCATACACTGTGGGTAGAATACAAAAAGTGTTGAGTTCAGACGACACAAGACGTCTTTGTTTTTGGGGTGAAAAACCCAAGAAGAGAGTGTTCGAGAAATATGGCAGGGAACAGTTGAGTTTTGACCTCGTGGGTCGTGTACACTTGGACCTGTTGGAACTATACAGGAAATACACATATGAGGAAAGACACAGTTTCAGACTAGACGCAATAGGTGAACATGAGTTGGATGAGAGGAAAACAGTTTACGAAGGATCTCTCGATAACTTGTACAAGAACGACTTTGGATTGTTCATAGAATACAACAGACAGGATACCGCACTGTTGGCCAAACTGGAGAAGAAATTGAAGTTCATAGAACTTGCGAATGAGATAGCACACCAAAACACTGTACTACTACAAACTACGATGGGTGCAGTTGCGGTCACAGAACAAGCCATCGTAAATGAAACACACAGACGAGGAATGCAAGTGCCGGCCAGGAAGTACAAGAAAGATGGTGAAGAGAACCAACCGGCGGCAGGAGCACACGTGGCGACCCCACAAAAGGGAATACACGACTGGATAGGATCTGTTGACATAAATTCTCTGTATCCAAGTGTGATCAGGGCACTGAACATGGGTCCTGAAACCATAGTGGGACAGATCAGGCCAGTGATAACTTCCGCAGAGATCAACAGGGCCAAACACGCCAAGAAATCATTCGCGGCGGCATGGGACAGCCAGTTTGGTAGTTGGGAGTATCAGGCAGTGATGAATCAAGAGAAGGGCACGGAGATAATCGTGGACTGGGAGGACAAGACCAGTGTACGTATGAGTGCGGCACAACTGTACGAGATCATATTCGACGGCAACAACAAATGGATGTTGAGTGCAAATGGTACCATATTCACATACGAGTATGAAGCAATCATTCCAGGTTTGTTAAAGCGTTGGTATGCAGAGAGACAGGAAATGCAAAAGAAGATGCGTGAGTGCGGAGACAACGAAATTGAAAGAGAATATTGGGACAAGAGGCAACTTGTAAAGAAAATTAATCTAAACAGTCTGTATGGTGCGATATTGAATCCAGGCTGTAGATTCTTTGACATAAGGATCGGACAGAGTGTGACACTCACAGGCAGATGTATCACTAAACACATGGCCAGCAAGGTAAATGAGATCGTAGCGGGCAAGTACGATCACAAAGGCGAGAGCGTGGTGTATGGAGACACAGATTCCGTTTACTTCTCGGCATACAAGACACTACAGAAAGAGATCAACGAGGGTGTTATACCATGGACAAAAGATTCAGTTGTGGCACTGTATGATAGGATAGCAGATGAAGTCAACGGATCATTCAAATCATTCATGACCAAAGCATTCCACACACCAAGCACACGTGGAGAAGTCATAGCGGCGGGTAGAGAACTTGTGGCATCAAAAGGATTGTTCATCACAAAGAAGAGATATGCTGTACTGTACTACGACAAAGAAGGTAAACGTGCAGATGTTGACGGTAAGGATGGCAAAATGAAAGCGATGGGACTTGATCTAAAACGTTCAGACACACCTGTTTTCGTACAGGACTTCTTGAGTGATCTTCTATACATGGTACTACAAGGCAAAGACGAGAAAGAAGTGCTAGAAAAAATCAGCGAATTCAGGGCAGAGTTTAAATCAAGGCCAGGTTGGGAGAAGGGATCCCCCAAGAGGGCAAACAACATGACCAAGTACACTGCGGCCGAGGAGAAGGCAGGGAGAGCAAACATGCCGGGCCACGTGAGAGCCAGCATGAACTGGAACAGGTGCAGGGAAATGTATGGCGACAAATACAGTATGCCAATCACTGACGGTGCTAAAGTTATAGTGTGTAAATTAAAACAAAATCCATTGGGCTACACAAGTATCGCATATCCCGTGGATGAGATGCGTATACCTGAATGGTTCAAGGAACTGCCGTTTGACGGTGATGCCATGGAAGCAACGATACTGGACCAAAAGATAGACAACCTCATAGGCGTGCTGAATTGGGACGTACAATCAACAGAGACCAGTAACACGTTCAACAAACTGTTTGAATTCTAAATACTAGTATGTTAAGCATTGAAGAAATAAAACTACTGATAGAAAAATTAGAAAAAGTTAAAAAAGAGGATTTTCAAAAATTAATTGACGATAATCTTAAAATACTTAATGATATCGCACTTGCCGTTGATGCCAATAATAATGAAGTAATTAACAGGTTGGACAAAACTCCTGAATGGTTCTACATGGATCTTATACAGAAAAAAGAAAAGCCAACAGTTGATCCTATTTTAGCAAGACAAGTCCAGTCTAAAATATTCCAATTTGCTAAAACGAACATTTATAACAGTCTAGAAATAGGACCAGGTAATGGAATGTTCTCTAAGGATTTCAGATCATGGAAAATGAATTATTTCCTAGATATCACAAACAAAATTCAAAAATCTATTTTAAAAAAATTCAATAGCAAACATCACAAGTATTTGAAATTCTACGAGACCCGGAACACCGAATGTTCAAACATTCCGCAAGGTAGTTGCAATTTCGTATTCAGTTGGGATACTTTCGTTTTTTTCACAAAACAACACATACAACAATATCTACATGACATCAAACGTGTATTGATCCCAGGAGGGTATGTTTTCATACAATATGCTGACTGTCATTATGACCAGGAACTGGATTTGGCTAAGAGAGGTTATTGGAATTATAACACTAAAACTTCAATGTCTAAAATAATACAAGAGGAAGGTTATCAAATAATAGAAATGAATCAGTTTAAACCAGGTGCCAGTTATGCGATTTTCAAAAAACCTGGTAAACAAAATCCTGCAATATACAAAGTTTCTGAAATAACACTAGACTAAGACCTAAATATCATATACAATAAGGACATTATGATAGACATCTTAAAAGACATCGTTAAACATACGCATGGATTGGGATTCTTGGATCTTGTTAAGATCACTGGAGACGATAAGGAAACTTCAATCGACTCCATGGCCGAAGACAGATCCGTGATCCTACAAGGGTCTTTTCACAAGCCACAGACGGAGATGACTGGTACGTTTGGTATGCCACAGATGGGCAAACTAGACATACACTTGAAGTGTCCGGAGTACAAGGAGAAGGCGAACATAACTGTGTTGTCCGGTGAGAGAAACGGTGCGACCATTCCCACAGGAATCCATTTCGAGAATGAAAAGGGTGACTTCAAGAATGACTACAGATTCATGAATGCCGAGATCATTAATGAGAAACTTAAGACTGTGAAGTTCAAAGGTGTTAAGTGGGACGTTGAGATTGAACCTAGCGTGGCAAGTGTGCAAAGATTCAACTTTCAGGCAACAGCAAACACAGAACACAACTCATTCGTTGTGAGAACCGAGGATGGAAACTTGATTTTCACTTTTGGTGATCAAGCATCACACGGTGGTGAGTTTGTATTCGCAACTGACGTTAAGGGAACACTTAACAAAGGGTGGAGTTGGCCGGTAGGACAGGTGCTACAAATACTTAAACTATCTGATTCAGCGAAAGTTACATTACATTTCTCTAACGAGGGTGCGATGCAGGTTTCAGTTGATTCAGGATTGGGCAAGTATCAATACATCATACCAGCACAGGCGCAATAATGACGACAGATAATAGTAAGCAGGAACACCTAGGAGACTTGAGCAGAGACTTCGCTGTGTTCTTGCCTGCTATATCTAACTTCTACAACACGTTTATCAGCAAACAGAGAGTTTCGGAAGGCAAACACATCTCGGAAGAAAGAATTCCAAACGGTTTTGAGAACGGTGTAGAAGGTCTTAACTTCATAAATCCTGACAAGGGCATGTTCACTTATCCCACAGCACTGTACTCGGCGGGACACGCCTGCTTGGACATGGAAAAGGTCAATGACAGGGATCACATGTTCGTCAACAGAGATAGGAAGTTCAGCACAATAGTTGGTGACTCGGGTGGATATCAAATAGGCAAGGGTGTAATCAAATTTGATTGGAAAGATTTCGAAGGTAACAAAGCAAACAAAGTGAGATCAGACATACTCAACTGGTTAGAACTTACAAGCGACTGGGCTATGACACTAGACGTGCCAACATGGGCGGCAGATGATTTAAACAGTCCAAAAACAGGATTGACAAGTTTCCAAGACACGCTAGATGGAACAATATACAACAACAAGTTCTTCCAGAAGAACAGACTAGGACAAACAAAACTATTGAACGTGCTTCAAGGTGATGATTGGAACACTGCACAGATATGGTATGACGCTGTCAAAGACTTTGAATTTGAAGGATGGGCAATGGGTGGTATCAACATGTGTGACATGGAAGTCATGCTTAAACGTCTAATCATAATGAGAGATGAGAAGAAACTAGACGGCAAAGACTGGATGCACGTACTAGGTACGTCACAGATGGATTGGGGTTGTTATCTTACACAGGTACAGAGACAGGTTAGGAAACACATAAACCCAAACTTCACAATAAGTTTTGACAGTGCATCAGCATTTTTATCAACTGCTAATGGACTTGTATATACACACAACTCATTCACTCCAGACAGGTGGTCGTTCGTGATGGACAAGGCACCGGATGATAAAACACTGAAAGGATCCGATATACAGTTTCCGTTTGACAGTGGCATTGGACGTAGATTGAAAATGAAAGATGTATGTTGGTATGGCGAGCAGGACGTTAACAAGAATGGTAAAATTGGTGCTACAAGTTGGGACAGTTTCAGTTATGTATTAATGATGGCCCATAACGTGTACAACCAGATCAGGGCAATACAGATTGCAAACGACTTGAATGACATAGAATCAAGGAAACACAGACCAGAAGTAAAACACTGGAGAAAAACAAAAGCAAGTGACAAGACAGACGAACCAAGCATATACGTTCCGAGGAACATACTTTACTTCAACACTTTAGTAGAAGAGGTGTTTACTAGTGAGAAGCCTATGGAAGTAATTGCAAACGCATCAAGTTATCTAGCAGACATCAGGGGCAACAGATGGGCCAGAGCAACAGGTGGTGGTAAAGGTACGAACAATTTCAGTTCTTTATTTGAATAGGAGGACAACATGGTAACAAAAAGAAAAAAAAGCAAAAAACTTAAGAAACTGGAAGTCGAGCACCAGTATCTCGATAGGAAAGTGGCACAACTTACCAAAGACAGACTCAAGGACAGGAGTACCGAAAGCAAGGAGGTGCTTACCAGATTGAAAAGGGCCAAGTTGATGATCAAAGACGCCATCGCAAGGGCAAAAGCGACATTGACAAACTAGTCAAACAATATTATAATAAGACATGGACAGAGATTACAAAACAGGCAAGAGTGACAGTGTAGGTGTATTTTCAGGCTTGGAAGTGGAACACACTCCGGCATTTGGAAAACAGACATTGTTCCTGGCAAGGAATGATCTTTACTATGATGAAATTGAAGAAATGGCCAAGAAGGTCGGTGCCGAAGCAATTTACTTTGGTGCGAACAGATCATTCATGCACACCCATGCCACACAGATCAATCAGATGATCAGGTTCCTTAGGAAAGGCTACTACGTGACCATAGACTATCCACACTCAATACATGATGAAGTAAAAGCAAGATTTGAAGGCATATGGACACACGAGAAGTTCATACCTTTCTGTTCGATCATATTCCCTAGGTCAGAAGGCGATGACAACCTGTGTATCAAGGTGGATGATGTTGATTTCAACAGCACTAATCCGGGTGTATGGACAATGACTATGGATCACTTCAAGCAGTCAGCAGGATTTACATCCTGGAACGAATACAAACAGGACGAACCAATAGAGGAGCATGAAGATGCCAGATAAAATATACAAAGAGGGATTAGCAAGTTTCAAGGCCTGGTTGAAAGAAAACCAGAAGTTAGAAAAGATGGGCCTGTATGGCACAGACCACTACATCAAGGAAGTTGAAAAATTACAAGCAAAAGTAAGAAGATTAGAAGCAAAATTAAAAAGGAAGGGTAAAAAATGAGTACAGAAGATATGAGGGAACAAGCACTGAAAGAACATGCTAACAAGGGCACCAAGATGATATGGGTCACATTCCGTAAGGAAGGCATCCACAAGTATCCAGCGGCACTGGACGATCCCAAACTAGCAACGGGAGACGAATATGATGTAAGTTTCCTAGGACATCCACATAGACACATATTCCATTTTAAAGTAGCAATAGAAGTGTTCCACGATGACAGAGACATAGAATTCATACAGTTTAAGAGATGGATGGAGAACATGTACGCAGACGGCACAATGAAACTGGACTTCAAGAGTTGTGAGATGATATCAGACGACTTATACATGGCAATAACAAAAAGATATCCGGGCAGAAAGATTGAAATAGATGTAAGTGAAGACGGTGAGAACGGATCACACGCTGTTTATGAAATACCTGTAGCAGGAGGCATTTAATGAAGGAAGTAAAAATCAAAGAGAAGAGAGCAACATCAAGGATGGGATACCTACCCATAGAAGGTGGTGGCTTGAACGCTTCATACACGACGGTGGACGCAGTGGCGAACATATGCACAACGGCGGGCAACCTGGGAATGAAGTATGGCAAGGATTTTATCTGGTCTGGCACAGACTGGGATGACAATGACGACGACTGTATCACTCTGATGGTGAAGGAAGACAAGTATGAATCCTTCCTGCACCTGGCCCTGCAGAATGATCACAGGATAAAACACACCAGCACGGGCGAAATCAAACTAATCAAGGAGAGAAAATAATGGACTTAAAAGAAAGTAAAACAGCAGATAACCTTAAAGACGCTTTCGCGGGAGAAAGCCAAGCAAACAGAAGATACCTTTACTTCGCTCAGAAGGCGGACATCGAGGGAGCACCAGACGTGGCGGCGGTATTCAGAAGCACAGCGGAAGGTGAGACGGGTCACGCACACGGACACCTAGAGTACCTGGAAGAAGTTGGAGATCCAGCGACAGGTGAGAAGATGGGTGAAACAGAGGACAACCTCAAGAGTGCTATCGCAGGTGAGACACACGAGTACACAGACATGTACCCAGGCATGGCGAGAACAGCCAGGGACGAAGGATTCGATGAGATCGCTGACTGGTTCGAGACACTTGCAAAAGCAGAGAAATCACACGCAGGCAAGTTCCAGAGAACACTTGACGCATACAAGGGAGCATAATGAGAGTACCATACACTAACTTCAAGACAAGGATAGGTGACAACGACGCAGTGGGTGGTTGCACTTTCATAGGCGGTGAATGGAAAGAAGTTGATACTGTAGAAATATTTGACGATAAAAAAGTTGTTGTGTTCGCCCTACCAGGGGCGTTCACACCCACTTGCAGTTCCCAACAACTACCAGGATACGAAGAGAAGTATGATGAGCTGAAAGCACTCGGTGTTGACGAGGTGTACTGCTTATCTGTAAATGACGCATTCGTTATGAACGCTTGGTTCAGAGATGAGAAGATTGAGAAGGTGAAACCAATTGGAGACGGAGAAGGCGTATTCACGCAAGGCATGGGTATGCTAGTGAACAAACCAGGACAGGGTTTTGGAATGAGATCATGGAGATATTCTATGTTCGTAAACGACGGAAAAGTAGTTAGGATGTTCGAAGAGCCAGGCAAGAACAATGCAAGTGAAGACAACGATCCGTTCGAGGTTTCAAACGTTGACCATATGATCAAATATTTAAAAAATGCCAGGTAGTTGGGATGGCAAATCAAGACCGTCAAACTCCAAATACAGGAAGAACTACGACGATATCTTTAAGAAAAAAGAAACTTGTCCTTGTGGCAGATCACCAACTGGCAAGTGCATAGGTTGGCATAGATTGACAGAAAGCGAATATCAAGTTAAACTACAAGAGTGGAAAGAAAAACATGCTGATTAGATTAATATTTGAACCGGAACCCAACGTAAACTGTAATCACGACAGGATGTTCGAGTACTACAGCGAGAACTATCTAAGCGACTTTGACACAAACTGGGGTGGTACCATTGTTATGGACAACTTTACAAAGAAACACTACAGGCAGGAACCCTGCTACCAGAGATACATAGAAAGTTCAAAAGGTGATCAGGAAACTCTAAATAAGATCGCTGACTACGTTAAACAGAATCCCATGGCAGGATACACAACACACATATACGCAAACCCACAAGGGGGAAATGAGGTCAAACAGATATGAAGATATTTTATATGGGTCTAGAGCCCTACGAAGGCAGATACACATTACAATTACAGGACTGGACGGAGAGGGCATACAAGAAGAGAGGTATAGATTATGTTGTTGTTCCAGGTACAACCATTGACGACACTAAAGCGATCAGTGTAGGACAGGTACTTGACGCACACGGAAGATCGTACTTCGGCATGAGCCAGATGATGAACCTGGTACAGATGATGAGGAACGGCGAGGTCACAAGCAATGACATAGTGTTCTTTGAGGACATGTTCCAACCAGGCATGGAATCATTGCCTTACATCTTACACCAAGTTGAAGAAAAACACAGGCCAACAATATATCTGAGATGCTTGGCACAGGCCATAGATCCAGATGACTTCGTACACGTATGGGGCATGAGCAAGTGGATGAGCATGTATGAACAGATGTGCAACGAGATTCCCAATGTAAGAATACTTGCAACCAATGAAGAGATGGTGGCACATATGCGTATAGCAAACTGGTCGGCACCAATATACAACATATCAGGTTTGAGTTTTGGCAAGGAAGAAGTACAAGGCAGAGTACCAGACAGGAAACCATTCATAGAAAGAAAACAGAGAGTCATATTTGGAGCGAGATGGGATCAAGAGAAACAACCACATTTCTTCATGACACTGGCAATGAAATACAAACAGAAACATCCAGATGTAGAATTCGCTATATGCCAAGGTGGTCCTTTGAGATCAAACAATCAATTCTATGTTGATGAAGCCAAGTATCTTGCGAAACAAGGCACAATTACAATACACGAAAACCTAAAAAAGAACGAATACTACGAACTACTTGCAGATTCGAGAGTGATGTTCAACTGTGCTTTGCAGGACTGGGTGTCCAACACAGTGAGTGAAGCAGATGCAATGGGTTGTAACACACTGTTTCCGGCATACAGATCATTCCCAGAAACCTTCGCAAATGACCACACGAGAATGTACGTGCCTTGGTCAGAGCAAGACGCAATGGACAAACTTGAAGTATTATTAAGCAAACCATCCCCTAGTATAGGTAAATTATCTGATTGGACCGACGGTACCATAGACAGGATGATAGACATTATGACAGGCAAGGGTGAACAATGGAGAAGAGATGGACAACACTACAGAAACGCAGTATCAGAACCCAAGTATTAAAGGATCCAGCAAAGCAGTACTAGTCACAGGCGGAGCAGGCTATGTGGGCTCGCACACCTGCAAACTGTTGGCCAAGAACGGATACACCCCTATAACTGTTGATCGTCATTACAGAGAAAACTTGAAATCATATGGTCCAACTCACAACTTCACACTACCCCAGGAAGTGGACAGGCTCGACGAGATAATTAAGAGGTACAACATAACCAGTTGCATACATTTCGCAGGTAGCACAAGTGTGCCTGAGAGTGTAGCCAATCCGTCACTTTACTACAAGAACAATTTCATAGTTACAGTATCATTGCTAGACAAGTTAATCGAATGCGGTGTTAAAACATTCGTGTACAGTTCTAGTGCGGCCACGTATGGTGATCCAGGATTCAGGAAGTGTAGAGAATCAGATGTCGCCAACCCTATCAGTGCATATGGTGGTAGCAAACTCATGATGGAGATGCTGTGTAGAGATTACTTGACGGCATACGGATTATCAAGTGTTGGATTGAGATACTTCAATGCCGCTGGTGCGGATCCAGAAGGTGATGTGGGTGAACTACGTGAGAAGGAAACACACATAGTACCGTTGGCCATCGATGCGGCGAGACAGGGCAAGACATTCAAGATATTTGGTGACAAGTATGACACACCAGACGGAACATGTGTGAGAGATTATGTACACGTGATGGACCTTGCAGACGCACACATTAAGGCGTTGAACTACGCCGCGGAAAATCCTGTATCGGAAGTGTTCAATCTCGGATCAGGTGCACCGGCATCTAACCGAGAACTTCTAAATACAGTGCAGAAACACGCAGGTGAGATGAAGATAGAAATGCACGACAACAGACCAGGGGATCCTGCTTATTTGGTTGCAGACATAGATAAGGTAAAGAAGGTACTAGGTTGGGAGCCTACACAGAGTTCTATTGACAACGTGGTGGCAACTGCTGTACAATGGTATAACAAGACACACAAGAAGGAAATACAATAATGGACGAGGATATTTTAAAAGATAGTTGGATGCCTGAAACACCAATTAGTAAAAAGATAAAAGAAAGAATTAAGAAGGCAGGAAAAAGATTCCATTCGAATGATAACATCTCTGAATACATTGAGGACGGTGAGATGGACCTGTTACAGGAAGAAGTGCAGGAAAAATTACAGGGTGTGTTAGACAGCCTAGTCATTGACACAGAAAATGATCACAACACTAACGAAACTGCCAAACGTGTGGCTAAAATGTACATCAGAGAGACATTTGGAGGTAGATTCAAACCAGCACCCAGGGTGACAAGTTTCCCTAACATGGGTTACAAGAGCATGTACACCAGTGGTCCAATATCGATCAGATCAACGTGTGCCCATCACTTCCAGAACATCGTAGGTAGAGCGTGGGTAGGCATTATTCCAAATGGGGAAGTGATTGGATTGAGTAAGTTCAATAGGATCGTGCATCATATCGTAGAACGACCACAGATACAAGAAGAAATGACAACACAGATTGCAGACGAATTGAAAAAATATGCCAAGACAGAGAATCTTGCAGTAGTCGTCAAAGCAGAACATCACTGTATGACACACAGAGGGGTCAGAGAACACGAATCAGACATGACAACAGCAATAATGTTGGGAGCATTCAAAGATGACCCAGCAACAAGAGATGAGTTTTATAAAATCTGTATGAGTATGAAGGGTCATGGCTAAGAAAAGCAAAGCACAAATCAAAAAAGAACAGGCCAACATGCAGTCAGACAACATAGAGATGAGTCAAATGAGTTCAGATGGAATACAGAACACTGGAGATTTTACCTATTCTTTCGCAGATCTTGATGATGATTTAGGTATGACTACAAACACAGGCGGTGTTGTCAAGACAGCAACAGTTGATACTATAGATCCTGGATATACTTTCAATTACGATAGCATAGGACTAGACGTTTTTGACGAAATGGAACTACAAGACAAATACCCAGCACTGAAACAAGCACACGAACACTACCAGAGTGTTCTTGAAATTTGTAAAACAAAAGAGAAGGAAGAAAATGAGGATTGATAACGAACCAAAGTTGAATTTTGAAGATGTGTTGTTGAAGCCAAAACGTTCTACACTTTCTAGCAGGAGAGATGTGGATATGACTCGTAAGTTCACGTTCCGTAATTCAGGTAAAGTGATGGACTTCCTTCCCATATTCGCCAGTAACATGGATGGCGTTGGCACGTTCTCCATGGCTAAGGAAATGCAGAAGCACAAGATGATGACCGTGATAACAAAGTCAACAACACCAGAACAATGGAAAGAGGCCGCGGGCACAGGATTGAGAATGCAGTCAGTGTCGGTATGCACAGGCACAAACGTGATGTGGGATCCAGAAGCACAGGACTACAAGAACATGCAACAGGTCCTGGAGATGTTTCCAGATGTGAAGATGATCACAGTGGATGTTGCAAACGCATATCATCAGAACTTTGTAGATTTCATTAAAAGGGTAAGAGATGAGTACCCAGACAAAACCATAATAGCAGGCAACGTGGTCACACCAGAGATGGTGGAGGAATTAATAATATGTGGTGCTGATGTTGTCAAAGTTGGCATAGGACCAGGTTCCGTGTGTACAACAAGGACAATGACTGGAGTGGGAGTACCACAGTTCTCAGCCATAGTTGAATGTTCAGACGCCGCGAACGGTGTTGGTGGACACATAATGGCGGATGGCGGTTGTGTGTATCCAGGAGATATCGCTAAAGCGTTTGGTGGCGGAGCACACATGGTCATGATAGGTGGCATGTTGGCAGGACATGATGAATCGGAACAACCAGTGGTCGACGGCAGGGTTGAATTTTACGGCATGAGCTCGGACAGGGCAAGAGAAGTGCATGGCAAACGCAAAGACGGATACAGGGGCAATGAGGGAAGACTTATATCACTACCACATAGAGGACCTGTTGAAGCAACTTTGGAAGACATACTAGGCGGAGTCAGAAGTGCTTGTACATACATTGGTGCAAGGAAACTTAAAGATATGGCCAAGTGTGCCAGTTTCGTAACAACCAACAACGTAATCAACAGGGTTTATGAGCGATACACCAAATAACATAGAACCAATCAAGGAGAAACTGGACGACAAGATCAAGAAGTTGAATTCATCTAGGGTGATCAAAAAAGTAACGCCCAAGGGAGACCTTTCTTGGTATGTGAAATGGGTTTCAGTGTTTTTTATATTAGTCGCTACAGCGGCCAGAAGTGTTGGCACAATACCTCACATAGACATGTGGTTTGGTCTTGTTGGCACAGTAGGCTGGGCATGGGTTGGATACCTATGGCACGACAGAGCACTGTTGTTTCTTAACGCAATACTTGTTACTTTATTAATAATGGGTCTAATGAATTACTATTTTGGAATATGAGCGAAGAAGTTAAAAAAAATTATTTCACCACAGGGCAGATGCGTAACGCACTAATCCAGATAGAGGACAAGATGGTGCATTCAAACTGGATGCCCAATATCATACTTGGAATCAACAGGGGTGGTTGCATACCTGGTGTGTATCTTTCACACAGATTAAAGACGGCACACGAAGTACTGGACGTGAGATTGAGAGATCACACCGCCAAGCCAGACCTACGTGTGTTAGAAAAAGCATTCGCATTCCAGAAGAAGATACTGATCATCGACGACATAAACGATTCCGGTGCCACGTTCCAGTACATATTAGACAACTTTGGCAAACACGAAGAACGTATAAGATTCGCCGCACTGATCAACAACAAGCCAAGCAAGGTCAAAGTAGATTACCACGGATACGAGATAAACAAGGACGAGGTGCCCAGTTGGATCGTATTCCCATGGGAAGACTGGGACAAGTAGGCCAAAGGTTGTATTGACCTTATTTCAAAATACTGTTACAATTACGGACATTTAAATTAACCTATAGGAGATTAAATGTTTAAAAACGTAGACAAATCAATGCTGATGAAATTGGTGTTACTACACGTTGTAGTGATCACTGTTTCAAATGCGTTAGTGGCGATACCGGTAGAGATACTTGGAATCAAATTAACGTGGGCGGCATTCACTTTCCCATTAGTAGTAATAGCGACTGACTTGACTGTTAGACTATTGGGCAAACAAATAGCAAGAGCCACTATAGCGGCGGCCTATCCATTAGCAATAATTGGATCCATCGCAGTTGTCTTGGCAGAAGGGGCACCGCAATCGGTTGCCATGAGAATTGGTTTCGCAAGTGCCACAGCATACGCAGTGGGTACTTTGCTTGACGTTTATGTATTCCAGTACATCAGGGAATCAAAAACGTACGGCAAGAACTGGTGGTTAGCACCAGCGGTATCAACAATCGCGGCCAACATCATCGACACGTACACATTCTTCGCAGTTGCATTCAACAACAGTGCAGACGAGTACATGGCGGCTAATTGGATGGAGATCGCAGGATCACAGGTCGTGATCAAGATTGCAGTGGGACTACTTGTGTTCTTACCAGCATACGGATTATTGCTGAACAGACTACAGAAGACTTACAAACTCAAATAATCAGTCGGGGGAGTTTTTTGCTCCCCCCATTGACAACTTATCTAAATATCCTATATAATATCATATAGGAAGGTACAAAATTTATGACAATAAAAGCAGGAAAAATCTGGGGCGAAACAGAACTTATATTAGCAAACAACTCACTGGAGTTCCACAGGATTGACTACAAGAAAGGTGGAGTGTGTTCCAAACACCTGCACGAGTGGAAATGGAATGGATTCTATGTGATGAGCGGACGGATGAAGATCAGGGTATGGCAGAAGGATTATGATCTGGTTGATGAGACCATCCTTAACCCAGGTGATTTTACTGCTGTGAAGCCAGGACTATACCACTCATTCGAAGGAATTGAAGACGGAGTGGCCTTCGAACTGTACTGGGCGAATTTTTCAGTTCATGATATCAAGAGAGAATCCGTGGGACATCTTAAAGATGTTGACGGCAAAGTCGTAAGACTCGATAAAAACCAGAAGAAATAGTGTCTGGTAATATTTCTCCTGATGGTAAATGGAAGATAGTCATAGAAGACAATCAAGTCAAGTGGATTGAGTTGACTGAACCTAAATACCAGTATACAATAGAAGAGCTAGTAGAAGCAACAAAAAGGATATTACCAGAGATATGGTAGATGAGAAAAAATATTACTATTCAGAGATATTTCACAGCATACAAGGTGAAGGTCACTACACAGGCATTCCAACAGCATGGATACGGTTCTTCCTTTGCAACTTACAGTGCAGTGGCTTCGGCCAGAAAGATCCCACAGATCCAAGCACTTATGAATTGCCGTTCGAAGACTTTGATGTTGACAGTGTAAAGAGGGTTGAAGACTTACCTGTGTGGGAGAAAGGCTGTGACAGTTCTTACACCTGGGCAAAGAAGTTCAAGAAGTTGATGGGACACGAGACTCCAACTGTGATGGCTGACAAGATCGTAAACATACTTAAGACTGACACAAATATGAACGGATTGTTCCTACATCCTAATTCAAGGCAACATCAACACTTGTGTTTCACAGGTGGAGAACCGTTGATGATAACAGGACAGGCCGCAAGTATGGGCATATACAAAGCACTAGAAAAAAGAGCCAACTTGCCAAGTTCAATGACATTCGAGACCAACGGTACACAGAAACTTACTGAACCATTCAAACAATGGGTGAAAGATATTCCAGAAGAGATATTCTTTAGTGTGAGTCCCAAACTGTTCACTGTGTCGGGAGAAAAGACTGCAAAAGCGATTAAACCCGAGAACGTGAAGGAGTATGCAGAATGTTCGAACAAAGGACAACTGAAGTTCGTTGTTGGGTCAGAAAGACGACAGTGGGAAGAACTTGAGAACACTGTGAGAAAATTCAGAGAAGTAGGCGTAGATTGGCCAGTATGGATAATGCCCACTGGTGCAAGGGAGGAAGAGCAGACTGCAACCGCTGGCCGAGTGGCAGAAGAGGCATTCAAGAGAGGATACAATGTATCTGCGAGAGTTCATGTATATCTATTTGGTAATGCAATTGGTACATAACACTAGACTAAAAGGTAAAAATAAGGTATAATAACATTATGAAGGTACAAAAGACAAAAAAAACAACTATCAAGAAAAAGAATCTCAAAGACAAAAAAGGCAAGAAGAAAAGCGAAGAGCCAATTGTAAAAGTTCTTAACTTAAATGTTAATCCTGAGAATCCAAGAAATGGTTTCTTTGAACTGGATTGGAACGATGAGTTCGTGAACATGCTTAAACAATCTGGTTACGAAGGTGCAAGTGATGAAGAGATTGTGGACAGATGGTTTCAAACACTTTGTAAAACTATCGGCAACGAACAAGGCATCGACGTCACTGGATCTGGCTATGTACAGATTAACAGGAGAGATGATGGCAAAACCGAAGTCAGTTAATCTCAGATTAAAATTTCAAACATCGTATAATACACATCCTATCATAATCAAGTACAAAGGGCTAATTGTAGATAATGATATAGATATTGTTTTAGAAAGCATTGATCAAAAAGAGTTTGTAGAGTTTGATGGATTTGACCATAAAGACAATAATCAACAAGTAACATGCAGTATTGTATACGATGGACAATTACTAGATATAAACTCACTGTGCTCATTCCAAATGAAGAACAACAAGTATGTTAGTAATGTAAGATTATCAAAGTATCATAAAATTTATTTCAACGGAGAACTAGAATTAAACTTTTTTAAAGAATGGATTGAGTGTAACCTACTTTCGGGTTCATGCATGAATCATAACAAATCAGATTACATAAACTGGATCACAGACTACGAACAAAATCAAATTGACAGGAATCGACCAAATGCCCTAGAAAATTATGATATAATATGTATAGGTGCAAGTATGGTACACGGTACCGAACAGTTAGATACAGATAAGGCATGGCCCAATCAATTACAAAAAATGTCGAATCTCGATGTTGGTAACTTTGGCGTTGAGGGAAACGATCATTTCAGCGTCATGCACAATATCGAGTATGTAATAAACAATTTTAATGTCAAAAAAATAATTGCGTTATTACCGTCTAGTTTCATACTACCTAAAAGAGTAAAGTTTTTAGGAAAATATGTATTTTTACTGTCCGGCGTTGCTGTGAGAAAGAGATATTTGCTTTTTAATTCGGAAAGAGAATCATGGCAGAGAAAAAATATAA
>UEXM01000745.1_pt1 | contig 32115 bp, 51 predicted proteins | sample 1796661 | NCBI WGS metagenome assembly UEXM01 (sample SAMEA4772469, study PRJEB27181) | metagenome
ATCGCTCGCTCCTTAGAATCTGCCAACATTTCGTCGACTTCTCGCACTCGTCGTGCTTCATCGATTGCCATGTCTGTCAATTCCCTGCGGGCATCTGCCGCATTTTCACTCTGTGTCTGCTCCGCCTCTATGCGCTCTGCGATTTTCTCGGCCAATTCCATTTCCAACTCACGCCGCGTTTCCAAGTCGTTTTCAGTAGACATTCTCAGCCTTAGCAACTCCTCTTCCGCTGCAAGCGCCGCGATAGCACCAGCATCTAGAGTCTTTTGGATTTCGATAGCCTCTTGGAGGGCCTTGTTCCTTTGTGCGTATGAAAGCCTCTCGTTGTCGATGATGGCCTGCCTATCGGCTAGCTGTTTGTTCAGCGCTGCATCGGCCTTAAGATTCGCCATTGTCGCCAGCCGCACCTCCTCTGCCAAGTCTACGGCGCGCATTGATTCAGCAACAGCAGAAGACGCCGCATCGGCCACACCCTCCAATCCGTCCTTTACCGCGCCCAAGGCATCGGTCACGCCGTCTTTGATGGTCTTGGCATTTTCAACGGCCTCCTTTTTGACGTCTTCTAGCTTTTGACGCGTTTCCTCTAGCTGTGCGTTGAGGGCTGTGGCTTCGCTTCCAAAGAACTCGGCGGTTGCTGCCGCCACAGAAAGAATCGTTTCCTTAAGGGTCAGGAAGTAGAACTGCAGCGCGTTCAGGTATAGAGCAGGGAAAGCTTTGAGAAAGTCGCCTAGTCCTTGGAACTTGTCGCGCAAAGTGTCAAGTGCCTCTTGTGGGTTGGTGAATGCGTTTACTATGAACTCGCCTAAAGATGCGAAATAGTTAGTAACCACGCCCACAATGGCCGACAGCCCCGCCATGCCTTTTTTCAGCATAGCCGCCCCAGCCTCGGTGTTCTTGAAGTACGAAATCAAGGAAGCGAGAAGGGTGATAAGTAGACCCACGCCCGACATGGCAACAACAGTGTTAAGCCCCTTGAACGCACCAGTGAACCCCTTGACGGAATCGATGGTGTCTGTGATTCCCGTGCCTAGCCCCTCGAATTGTGTAAGGGCAGTATCTCCCAAGGCAGAAAAGTCGTTGGCCACGCCATCCAGCGTTTCGCTTACCGAGTCAATTTTATTGTTGACCGTTTCAAACTCCGACGATATCTGACCGCCTACTCCCGACACTTCGTCGCCTACAGATTTGACAGAAGCCTCCATGCGCTGGAAACTCGCGTCTACTTTGCCGCCTAACTCCGTGATGCTGTTGGTGAGGTCTTGTACTTTGCCCTCCAGCCTATCTACCCGTTTTTGTGCTTCGCCTGTTTCTGCGTCTATTGTGAGAACGATGTTGCCATCTGCCATGTTGCTGAGATTATCATGTAAAGAGCATATCCAAAGACTGCTGTATATAAAACAGTCGCCACAAGGTCAAACGCAACCATATACCATGGGCGCCTTTTGATGCGGGCCAAAAAGATGGCTAGCTTGATGCTTCTCTTAATCATGTTCGGGTCTGGTATTCTCATTTGGCTAGATTAGACTGCGGCAATTGTGATTACTGCCGAATAGATAAAGACTGTCGTGGCTCCAGGCGTTACTTTGATGACTAGGGCGTTGTTCGCTGCTGAAGTCATGTCGGTGATGTCAATGGTACTAATGGTGTCGCCTGTTGTCGAGTTGGTCGTGGCTCCTGTTCCGATGTTGTAGTGCAGCACATCTACTCCGTTCGACACCGTGCTGCTGGCGTTCACTTTTACGTGTGTGGCCTTGTAGCCCGTCGGGATTTCATTAAACGCGAAAATGCTGCCAGTGGATGAGTCGCATTGGGCGCCTAGAACATTTGCAGTGTCATCCTCGATTCGAATCTTGACAATAGCCCTTCCAACGTCGCCACCTACCCACTCGGTGGGGAGCACCTTAATCTGGGTGGTGCTACCATGCCACCCTCCCCCGCCACCCGACGCCGCAGCAAAGGACAGATTTCCACTGCCATCGGTCTTTAGAAAGTGGCCCGCTGAACCGTCTGCGACCTCTGACATTATGCCTGCGTTGGTGATGGTAATTAGCCTGTCGCCCGTTACGCCTGTTCTTGTAGCGGTGCCACCAGTGCCGCCCGAAAAGAAATTGCCTACGTCGTCCCCCTGAATAACAACTGTATCGCTAACGGTGATTTGCGTGATGCCTGTCGCGTCGGCAGATAGAAATCCGACTTTAGTCAAGTTAGCCGCAGTAGTGAACTTGTTGGTACCACTAGCCGACACGTTATCTGCGTCAATGACAGTCCCTGTTACAGATATGCCCGTCACGTTGCCTGCTCCGTTGACCGTGATTGCGTCAGTGACATCTTTTACCGCATCTATGTCCGCGCTAGCAGTGACGGTGAGAAAGTTGATTTTGTTGACCTGCGCCTGCGATACGAATTTGTTGGTGGTGCTGGTGGTGCTTACTTGGTCAGCAGTAAGTGGTTTTGCAGTGGCTGCGACCGTAAACCCGCTGATGCCTGCTGCAGTAGAAGTGATGTTGCCTACCGTTTCCTTGGTGTTGTCAAGGTCGTGCTGCTCGGTAATGTTTATGAGGTCAGTCTTGTTGTCTATGTCCGCAAGGGAACTCGCATGGCTTGCAAGCGTCAGGCCATTGCTTGCTATGTCCAGCAGTTGCTGCTGTGTCGCGAAATTCAGTGCCGTGGTGGTCAAAATCTTATCTGCCCTAATGACGGTGCCTTCAAGCGTCAGGCTTGTGATTGCGGTGGAACCAGCATTAAGACCAATCAAGTCGGTTTTGCCTTTGATAGCGTCTAAGTCGGTAGCACCCGAAACCGTGATGTTATCGACCTTGCCTAGCTGCGTGTTGCTGGCGAACTGCAGCGCGGTGGTGGTACTTACCTTTCCTGCAGGTATCGGCTGAGCCGCACTGTCGAAGTTAATCGCGTCGATGCCGTCGTTAGTTACCGAAATCGCCTCAGTAACTGCGGTCATGGGCACACTCGGCACAGGGTTAGTCGGTCCAACGCCGTTCACGAAGTCATCCAGCGCCGTGCCCACGACTGGCTCTGTCGGGCCTGGGCCTACAGGCATGGAGCAGGCGTTGCCATCCCAATTGTATCCGAAGTACTCGCAGCACTTCTTACTGCCTGCTAGTCCCGTGGATTTGGTAGCTGCGTTTGTGAAAGTAACAGTGCCGAAGTTAGACACCACTGGTTCGATGAACTCGCAAAGCTGAATGTTGCCTGCGACCATTATCAAAGTCAAGCGGCACGACTCCTCCGCATTGGCCGTGTAGTTATCTATGCTTAGAATCCTATATACCCCGTCCCGCAGCCGTATGCTCTGCGAGAAATCTAGCTGGTTGATGTCAGTGGGCGTAAGGAACGCGTTGCACTCCACAATCTTGCTTTCTGCAAAATACTGTTCTTGAAAATAAGTGGCCCAATACTCATTGTACAGTGTGCGGCTGGGTTGCACGGCGTCATCTACAAAAACGTCAGGCCCAAACAGCAGGGCGGTGCTGGTGCTAGTGGAAGGCGAAGCCGAAAACGGTGAGAAAAACGCATATTGGCCCCTTGCAACGATATTGCCCGAGCGGTTTACTCTAAAGGATTGCGTGCGCGAAGCATCGGCCAAGTAGCACAGCATCGGCGGCTGATTGTCGATGATGTCCCCGTCGGTGTCGTAGGCGATGAAGGTGCGCAGACCTCCAACTGTATCCACCGCCACGTATGCCGCGAACCCGTTCGAAATCTCTTCCGTTCCTGTGGACCAATCGTTATCGACGTCCACTATCCTCATCCTGCCCGCTGTCCTGTTGGCAGAATCTTGCAACGAAGCGTTTACATAGTCGTTGCCCTCTGCGTGTGCGAATTCATAGATGCGCGACTGTAAGTCAGTAGTGGGTCTGTGTACAAGCGGTTTGCTATAGTCTATCTTGGCATCCCAATCTAGCGTGGCACCCGTGCTAAGGTAGAGGCGCGCTGGTTCTATCTTGAATGTCTTGGTGCGCTCATCGGGCACGAACACCAAATTGAAAGTCTTTTGGAGGCCTGCCAAAAAATCGATGCAGGTGGTGTCTGGCATGTTGGCAGCCACGTCCACATCGAAGAGATACGGGTCGCCCACACCACCATCGAGGCCGTATGCTCTGCTTGGGTAGTTGCTTGTGTGTGCAAACCCTAGCTTCGTATTGCCACCAAAGCTGTTCAATCTTTTGACGAAGAATGTTACTTCGTCGTTTGCATTTAGGTCTAATTCGAACAATTCCGTGCGCAACTGTGGCACGTACCACTGCGCGGGGCAGTATGTGGTACGGAACTCTGTGGCGACGTTATTAACCTTGAGAATGATTTGTATTTGCCCCGACACGTCGGTGCGGTTCACCACCTGATTTCGCAGCCGCAATCGATACACGCGCCCATGGGGTGCCACGAATTTGTGGTTGGCATCGTCCCACACTGAGTGCTCATCGTGGTCTGCAGAGCCATAGTCGGCGGCGGTGCTTGCGTATTTCAGCAGCACCTCCCCTGTGGTTGGTATGAGTTGCGCCGCATAGCTGTTGATGTTCAGCACTCCCTGAAAAGTACCGCCTGCTATTGTAGCATCGGTGTCTAACCCAGATGAAAAATTGGCAGGCACGTCGTCCTTGCAGATAAGGGAATACCTGCCTCCCCTAAATACTGGCATCCACACGTTTGCGCCGCCGCCTGAGTTGGCGAAGAAGGCGCTAGAATAGGAATAGCCAGCCAATGCGAAAATAGCGTCTAACACCTTTCGCACTTTAATGTATGGCACCAAGTGTGCCGCGTCGATTGGCTCTGTTTGGTAGTCCACACCCGTCGACCTCTTAAGCATCGGGCTGTAGCAGAACTCTCCTGAGTAAGTAGCCGAAATGCCAGTGCCCGTAATTGAGTTGTTTAGCAGATTGTTCAACTTCGTGTCACTGTCGAAATTGTGGTCAAGACCTGAGAAGTCTAGGTCTTCGAGGTTGTTGTTCCGCAGCGTGGCCGTCAAATCGCCAGTGTTGCCTACAACCACGATTTCAAAGCTGACTGCCTTTCCTTTAGACTTTAGGATGCTGAGCAACTGCAAGCTACCCTGCAACACGGGCAATCCGTCGTCAGATATCCATGCGTCGTATTTCCGCTTAGGGTTGAACGTAGACACCACCTCCCCCATGCCGTCGTAGTGGTCGAAAAAGTCGACGTTCTTGGGCGTTGCTGGGATTTGAAAATTCTGCGAAAACGCACCCACCGCTGAGTTGACCGCCTGCAAGTCCTGAAACCGCAAAGAGAGGCTGATAGGTTGCGATTCCATCAAGTCCAGGGCCATGGTGGTTGTGCCCTTCAATACGTGTAGTGTCAACATCTTTCTTCGAGAGATAGGGTCATGGACAAAGTGCAAGGCCGTAGCTTGCTGGTTCTTTGGACGTTGTTATCAAAGTCGACCGAGTTAATCATCACAGGCTTAACATCTTCTCCTTTGGTCTTCATCCACGCCGCCCTGCTCCTCTGCAAGCTCGCTGCCAGTCGTACTTCGATGTCGGTCAGGTGCGTCTTGGTGACTTCGATTTCGGTGGTCACTTCGCGGCTGAAGCTTACTAAGTTGTGCCGATATTTATCTACCTTGGCCGAGGCGTCGAAGCCCCCCACTATGCCCTGCCTCTGCTCGTGTTCTACGTCCGATGTGGTTTTCAGTCTGCCGTCAAATAGCAGATAGTCCAAGCCGCCAAGTTCATTTAGCCAATAAACAGACACGTACGGGCTGCGCTGTTCGTGCTCGCCTATCTCGTTGATTGTCACCTTAAGTGTGCGCACGTCTGCAGGGCTTGCTATCCTGCCATAGAATGTGGCAGAAGCGCCCGTTATGTTCCACCTTGAGGCGCCCCAGCTCGCAGGGCCGTAATCTAAAACGTAAACGAAAGAGCCGTCTGTGAACGCCGAGTCTGCATTTGGCATAGAAGTCAAGTCCGCTACAGTGGCGCTGCCGCCTGTGTACGAAAATCTGTTGAGGTCGTCCCCCGTGAAGTCTTGCATCGGGATTACCACTGGGTATGGATGGTTCTCAGGCACCGACACGCTGAAATTTGCGGCCTCGTGCAAAGCCCGCACCGACAGGAATCCTGCCGCAGTGTCGATTTCAGGCGCGAACAAGTGCCTGTTGGCTACGATGCCTTCGCTCTGCTGCCCGTACCCTGCCACCACAAAGAAATCTACTGTGGTTTCAGAACCTTGCACTGAGGCGGTGTAGTACTCTTGCACGCCCACCTGCACCTTCGCCCCCATCGACGGACACGCTGTGTCCCAGCGGTCCCATACCGACGTTCCATCGGCTGCTTCAAGCACTGGGTCGAGGTTGTTCTGCACGATGTCACTCAAGTCGGCCACGAGTCTGCCGCTAGCGTTTGGTCGAACGTACGTCTTAAACACCTCGGTGCCGTTCATGTCTACAGTTAACTGATAGCGGAACCCCGTTTGGCCTGTCTGGTCGCTTGAGAAGTCTACCAGCAAGTAGTCGCCCGCAAAGTATAACGAGTTTGCCGTTGGTGCTTGGTTCGATGTTAGGCTCATTCGAAGATTTTAATCATGTCGTTTCCAAAAGTGGCAGCTATCGCCTGCCTGTAACGCGGCAACACCTTGTCAACTGCGTCGCGATAATAAAACGCTCCATCTATCCCTCTTCGCTCTATCGCCTTGCTGAACACTTGGGCCGCGCTCGCGACGCTGCTGGTCCAGGAGGTGTCGATGTTTCGAGTCTGAATCCATCGTACCAAGGCGGACACTGGTACAACCGTTCCGACTGGGGTGCCTTCTTCTACTTGCTTAGCGTAGTTGACACTCGCACCGAACACAAGCTGATACGTGGTTCCTGCCTCCCGAACGTCGGCAGTTAGGCTTTTTTTTAGTGTTCCACTTGCAACTTTGTTGGCTACCACCTTGGTCTTGGTGTACTCTAGCCTCCGTGGGGTTTCCAGTTCCGTTTGCGCTTGCTTTATCACGTCTGCGGCCAAGCGTTCTAACATATTCTTTAAGTCTTTCATAGGGCGTCATTGAAGCGGTCTTTCACATCAAACCCTGGGCAGGCCGTGTTCTTGAACTCGCGATGCGCATGGAGGGTGAGTGGGCCGTACGCCACTTGCAAAGAATCGAACAAGTATCTTACTGCCTCTGCCTGGCACACCGTCATCGTGTCGTTGCCTTCTTGGTCTAGGCCACCGACATAGCAAATGCCGATGCTGTCGTAGTTTTGGCCTTTGGTGTGCGCCCCTACGAACCTGAGGGGTCTGCCAATGTTAATCACTCCCTCTGCATCGATTAGGTAGTGGTATCCGATGTCGGACCACCCACGACCTTTGTGCCACCGCCGCACCTCTTCCACCGTCACCTCGCGCCCGAGCGGCGTTGCAGTGTAGTGCAGAATGGCCCTGCGGGTGTGCTGGCGCACCTTCATCGTTCCTTTCTGAATCCGACCAACACTTGCACATCCATCCGTACCCCGCAAAGAACGTTGTTGCGCTCTTCTACCACTGGCGTGATGGAGGCGTTTTGGTAAGCCATTCCGAAGTCCGTACCACCCGCGACCATGCCTGCCCTTGTCTGCTGTGTGTCCTCTTGGGCCTGATTTTGGTGTAGATACAAATCACTCAGCAAGTCCTCTGCTACGCGCTCCATGTCGCTTACTATGTCGTTTTGCTTCTCGGCGTCTTGGTCGTTGGTAGGTAAAGAGAGGAAAAAGAGAGCAAAAGACATGGCCTTGGTCGCACCATCATAAGAAGCGCCTTCGTACACCATGTGCAGTCGTGGGTATTCGTCTGCTTTCCCTTGATTGAAGTCTGCCATCTTGCCCCTGCTGTAAACCCGCAGTTGAGCGTGTGCTGTGGCGAACTCCTGCAACCTTCTATCGATTGTTTTTAGTGTTAGCATTTTGTTTTTGTATTTGTGCCGTGTCCCTTAAGTATGCGAGGTGTGTTAGCGCCCTTTCAATCGGCCATTTCTCCACTTCGTCCATGCGTGTTGCATCCTCGCCCGCCAAGATGTAAAACGTGTGATACCACCCATATTTACTGCCGAGTTCATTATTGCCGCCGCCGCCAAAGACCGCAGTATGCCGTTCCTGTAGGCTTCGTCGATAACGTAAAAAAAAAGGAACGTCCCGCCTAGAACGTCCGCTGGCAAGGCTTTGAATGCCTCAGCATATATCGGTTTGTCGTACGGTTCAAGCTTCTTTCTGAATCTGTTGTCTATCGCCAGCGGGCGATACATCACTGAAAGAAACTCGTGGGCCATGGTGCTCAAATCGCTGCAAAAGAACTCTGCGTCTGCGTATTCTCCTGCAGTAAAGTCCTCCCAGCTTGGTATGAACACGAACCTTTTGCCCTCTAGCTTGAACTCGTGGTGCATCCTTCTTGGGCGCTGTGTCATCAGCGCGTTGCAGGCTTCGATAGCGACCGCGATGGCCTGAGCGCTGGCTTTGCGTAGCTCCTCGACTGGTGTGCCTGATACAGCAGCGACCAAGGACAAATCGTCCTCAGCCGCTTTTGCTTCCATCCACTGACCAACGCTTAATTGGCTCCAGTCTGTCGGGATTGTCAGTTTAGCCAAGGCGTCCCGTTTTGCAGTGATTCCGTGAAATCGTCGAACTGCCTCGGGGGCGTCCCAAGCGACTCGAATCTGGTATTGCTCCGTATTCTTGGGTCGTCATCTTCATAGAAATAGATTTCGTCGCAGAACTGGTAATTGTGCTTCTCCATGTATTCGGGCAAAAGCGAATGCAGTTCTTCCCTGCTTTCGACTTTCATCCACACGGTGGCAGTACAATCGTACTTCGTGAAAAAAACGCACTGGAATATCATGATTGTAAGAGTTTAGCCCAAAATCTCATGCCTTCAGATTCCACTCCGCTGCGAATGCCATCGTAGCCTTCCACTTCGTCGTAGATAGCCACTTCCACCGCTGCTTGAAGCTTGTCCCTTTTTTCCTCGCTGATTTCCATCTTGGCTACGCGCTCAAATAGGAGGGACGTCAGGCTGCTTAAAACCGCCAACACCGCCCTATTCCCGCATGTCAGCTCTTCGGTCAGCTTTAGCACGCCTTCCAGTAGGTCGGCCACTTTAAGGATTTCATGCATCTTGGCGTCCACCGCACCTGTGTGCACGTCAAAGCGCCGTCGCATTATGTCGTCCTCGTACTCGCCAATGGCGCTCTTGTTGCTAATCGCACTTTTTACTGGTGATGGCAGGTCTCCCGTTTCGACTTCGGGCAAGTCGTGTTGCAAGCACTGCACCAGCAACTCGCCTATATCGCCGTCGTAGTCAATGATTTGGGCGATGTCGTATGCGTACATCGCTACCAAGGCCGTGTGCTCCAGCACGTTTTGCTGGCGGGTGAGTCGGACGATGCTCCAACGCGGAACACCGCCTAGCGTTCTGTAAAATCTATTCAGTTTCATCTATATCGTTTTGTCGGTTGTCATTTGCGTACATTCTATCGTCGAAGATTTTGTACTTATCGTGTCGCTCGAAATAAAGCAAGAACATGGCGTTGCAGGCCACGTGGGCAAGGTGGTGAAGGCCACTCTCCGAATCAGTCTGCGTGCCGCACTCAAAGGCGTGGAGGTGTCGCTTAAGGCTGTCCAGTGTGGTCGTGTATTCTTGGCCTTTGAACCAGTTATCACGCCCGTACTTTTTGGCGCCCATTTGAGCGACTTCGGCCACATCTTTGCAGAATTCGGGGTCTACTAGGCTCATTCTGATTTTGCCTCTATTGTGTCTATTAGCTGCCATGGTGGAACTGGAAATCGTCATGGTTCGGCCCCCACGTAGTACCACCGAGTTGCGCCCCCGCATTTTCGATATCCTTTTTCATGTCTTGGATTTCAGGGTGGTCCATGCCTTCCGTGTCTTCGCCATTTTGCAGCGTAACGTAGTCGCAAAAGGTCAGGATGACTTTAAGCTTTGACGGCATATTGGCCTCGATGGCCTCTGACACCTGCGTGCGGCTCCAAGAGAACACGCGCCGTGGCAACTTGGTAACGGTCGTTTTCTCGGTTTCCTGCCCGAGGCTGTCGAACGTCGTTTCGTATTGGTCTTCGTAGTGTGGCCCGCTCCATCCTGTCATCACTCCGTCGGCAAACCTATTCGCCACTCGAATCGGGTACGTCCTCGCACACCCAAAGACGGTGGTGATTGCATCGGGCGACACAAGGCAGTCGCTACACAGTTGAGCGATGGTGCACTCTCTGCTGGTGGTGAAGGGGTAGAAACCAGTGTGGACGCCCAAGCTGTATCCTTGCGCTCCTTCAAGCAGAATAGTCTTGCCTTCCCTTAGGATTTCTTTGTATTCGGCGTGTTTAACCACCCTGACTTCGACGCTCCCGCACTCGGTGCCGCCTATCATTCCATGCGGATAGTATTGTCCTGCCGTTACAGACTTTTGCGGGTCCCGCGTGATTTTTGCCATTATCGCCGCGCCGCTGCCCTTTTGGGTGCTGCCGATGCTTTTGATGTTGTCCCTTTCGAACTGGCTGTATTCGGGCTTGAGGATAGTGGCGTTCTCGTGCACCGCAATGCAGACTCCTTGCTTCATGTATCCAGCGGCGACTGCCTCTGACGCTTCGCGCAACAGAGCCTTGACGTCGAGGACCGAGGCGGGAGCTATGAGCACCCACTTAAGACTTGGACTTACACAAGCGTTTGCCAACGCCGTATGCACCATCTTGTGCTTGTTGGCTGAAATGTACGTGTGCCCAGCGTTCGGCATCCACGCCGTTACTGCCACATCGTACTTCTTAAGTCTTGACATGAAGCCTGCGACAGCCCCCTTTCCAGTAGACCCGAACTGCAGGTCTAGAATCGCATCGATTTCTCGATTTTCCATAGGTAAAAAATTGATGATTAAAAAATAAAACAGAAAACACAAAAATACGAAAAAGCTGTTAATCGCACAAGTCCTAGCCCAGTGCGTATGACCCATAGTTGGGATTTCTTTCATTCCACATAACGACATACCTCACCGCATCTAGCAAGTGGTCTACTCCAACTGGCTTGTTCATTGGTTGGTCATTTTTGTCTAGACCCCAGCGATAGCTTCTCAATTCCTTGATGCCGTTTGCACTGCCGCTCAAGATGCTCAGCGGCTTACTCCGCAACATATCGATACCCGCGCGTACGCTGTCTGCCCCCTTCCTTGCTGGATGGATGTTGAAGCCCATGCCGTGGATTTGGTCTATCGATTTTGGTTCTGCGGCGTCGGCTATGATTCTGTCATGCCTTCCTATCCCTGCCTCCCTCATCTCTCTGCCGATGTCGCTGTTGGTCATTTTGGTGGAGTAGAAAACTTCGTCAATGACGTATCCGCCGTCTGCTTCGTATACTGCCACCAGCGCGCTAGGGTCGACGCTGTAACCGAAGTCCAGGCCGTACGCTACCAACTTGGCTTCTGCTGGCAAGACAGGAATCTCTTTGTAGTGGCTGTACACGATGTTGCTCAGTGTCGCCCTTTCCCCTAGGCCGTACACCCTCCAGTAGTCGGGGTCTGCTTCTCTTAGGCGTTCGATTTCCGCCACGATGCTCGCGCCAAGGAACGGGTTGTCGGCATAAGTCGTCTGCCGAAATGTCGCGTCTTCCCTTGGTATCACTTCTTCGTATATCCAGTGGTACGCATCTGACGGGTTAAAATCGATTATCACTTTCTCGGTGGTCCGCAGTGTCAACTGCAACCAGTCTTCGCGGCTGCACTCGTTCGCCTCATTTATGAAAAGGACATCGCGCTTCCTTCCTCGCACTTTCTGCGGACTGTCGCAAGACACGAACTCGATAAGGTTGTTATTCAGCTTGTATTCTAGATTCGTGCGATTGTGGAAGTCCACGTTGTACAGCCCAGCAGCATCTAGTATGCTCATGAAATCGCGCATCGCCGTAGCCCTCAAACTAGGACTGGTCTTTCGCACGATTGTAACCACCTTACCCGTGTGACGCAAGCAATACCCATATATCAGCCACGTGAGGATGTTATAAGTCTTACCACTCCGCGTGCCGCCCTGTTCTACCAAGATGCGCGTTTCGCAGTTGTCGCAGTGCGAATAAACGACGTTAGTCTGTACTCTTAATGACTTCAACTTCTACTTTTAGTGCGTTGTCTGTGTGGTCGATTTCCTGACGCTCGATGTAGCCCCTATTTTTGCCTTTGGTCTTAAGGTAGAAAATCGTGGCCGCTGGATTACCTTTCTGAATGAGCTGGTGCAAGTGCGATTCTGCGAAGTCTACTGCGACTTCTTGTATCTCTTTCACTTTGTTCGCGTACTCTTCAGTGCTTTCCATCCACCGATAGTGAGTGGTTCTGCTGATGCCTGCCGCCCTACACGCAGTGCTAACGACACCAAGTGCAGACTCCAGCGCCGCCAGCATTGACTCTTGTTTACTCGATTGTTCCATCTATTGTTTCGTTTTGCACGGACTCTACCAACATCAGTCGAACGATGTCTACATCTTCCGCGTTATTGCTTTTGAAAGTAACCTGGTATTCGCCCTCTTCCTTTTCTCTTAAGTCGGGCCATGCTGGCACGAAATCTGTGGCAGTAGCCACCTCGCCCCAACTGTTGGCTAATATGTCGTAATCCCAATTCCCAGCGTGGACGTTATCCAGCAGCACGAACTTCTCACGCAAAGACTCGGGCCAATCGCCGACTCTAATCGCGTTCACCTCTTTATACCCCAGCTCCTTCATCGCTAATAGGCGCATATTGCCACCCAGCACCACGTTGTCCGCGTCGACCACTAAAGGCCGAGCCAGTAGCATTTGCGGGAACTCGTCTATGCTGCGTTTTAGCTTGTCCAAGTCGCTGCGCCTGATTTCGCGCGGGTTCTTTGGGTATGGCCTTAATTGGCTGATAGGGATTACTTCCATTCTATTCTGCCTTGTTTTAGTGCGATGCCTATGTCTGTTATCATGCTGGCGACGCATGGCGCGCACGCCGTTACTTCTCTCTTCTGCCCTGTAGCTTTCTCATAGTGCATTATGATTTCCCTCACCTCGGCCATCGTGAAGCGCTTCTTGCCCTTGTATCTTTCGAATGCAGCTTCTAGTGCCATGATTTCTGACTGTGACGCCTCTGCCCGCCACCGTCCAATCGGGCAAAACGCCAAGCGCAGTTTGCACTTGACAGGCATAACACACCCACAGACTTTGACTTTGGCGCCGTTGTGCATGACTTTTTTCCCGAAGCCCAGCGGCCCGCAGGTTTGGGTTTCCTTGACGAAGTGGGCGCACGCGCGACAGGCAGCCAAACGACCCTTGTATGTTTCTTTATTAACTATCACGGAAGTGGTGTTTCAGTATCTTTGTTGTCTTGCGTATGCTGTAGTATATCGTGTGGCAGCTGATGCCGCTCTCTTTTGCCAAGTCTGTTAGGCTTTGACCGTCGAGTTTCAATTGAAACAACACTTTGTCGAACCAGTCCAACCTCGACAGCACCAAGTCCACCTGTTCACGACACAGTATTTTCACTTGGTCGTGCTCTTGTGGTATGTCTATCATCCTGTGGTCGAGTATCTTGTATGTTTTGCTGAACTTGCCCATCTTTGCCTGCCTAAACATTGCCAAGATGTGGTAACCCCAAGGCTTCCCGTCGAGTATCTTGTCCAAATGCGCCATCTCACGTATTCGTAAGTAGACTTCGTGCAACAAATCGTGCGGACACCTGTGATATCGTCGGGCATACTTCATCAATCCCCTGTAGTTCTCCTGTATCCAAGCGTCATACCGTCTTTTCGCGCAAGAGTTCATCGGAGAGTGCTTTGTATTTGTCGTATAATGCTTGCAAGTCTGGTATGCTGTATTTCAGTGTCTGTTTCGACGCCTTGACAATCCCATCGGCAGTACCTTCGCCGTGTTTTTCGTCGAGGTTTTTGGCGAACTGATATTGTTCACCGCTGCGGAATCCATTGCAGTACTTGCACTGGGCAGCACAATTATTTTCTTCCCATCGTGTTGACATACATCCTCGCGACATGAAGTGCCCGCAATCCACTTCTCTAAAGTGTCGTCGAGTACCACACGTAAAACAACGAGCATGACCAGTGTCGTCGCTATCACGCAAACGAATGTATATGGAGAATACTCTGTCAATTTTCTTGATTAGGGTTTGTCTTTTGCTTGCCAACTGCTGCGATATTTAGTAAGTCCTCTTGCGTCAAAGATAAAAACTCCTTGTCTGGGCGCTGCGACAACCTGTCGCCCTGGGGCAAGTCCATGGTGTGGCGGCGTTCTCTCACATCACAAGCAGTGGTGCCGTCGTATTCTAGCAGAGCCTTGAGAATGTCTGGCGTCTTGAGGCGCCCATATGTTTCGATGTCGCCCCTTTCGAACTTGCGAAACACCAATTCCACCTCCTCGACCGTCAGGGCTGGCACTGCGGCCAAGATTTCTTCTACGCAATCGATGTACTCTTCGGTGGTGGTGAAGCGCCTAGTGCAGTCCACCCTATCAGACATCTGCATCAACCTGCCGAGGAAATATACTCGGAACTCCTTGGTTTTGCAAGCAGTGACTAGATTAGTGCCTTCTGCTTGGGCCTGTAGCGGTTGGAGTGCCATTTTAGGCATCGCTATTAAGCCACGAATCAAGGGCTTGAAGGTCTGGGGTAGCGTTTCCGCGAGTTCTACTCTTTTGTTTGGGGAATATGCCTTGATATCCATTAGCTATTGCATCTTTAATTGCGGTCATGGCCCATGCCATGTCGCCGCTGGTTTCTTGGTGTAACTTGTGTAGGGCTGCTTGTTCGCCTCGTGGTGTGTACTTTTTGATTTTCTTCAGTCGGCGTTCGTCTTTCCAAACGCTCCACAAATCACGAAATTCTTGTGATTCCCAAGGAAACACCAATTCACTAGTTTGTTCTTTAGTTTTTTCATTTAGTTTTTTCTTCGGCAACGGCTTCCTATCAGGTCGGCTTCCCTTGCCTGCTGGCGCGGCAGCGTTTGCCGTATAGGTCGGCAGCAATGACCGCATGAAGCGTTTCCTTCCGTCGAATCCACATCTTTCCAAAAGCCCTTCGTCCACTAGCCTGTTGATGCCTGTGCGCACACTCCTTTCACTTACCCCGACGAAATCTGCCAAGTATCGGTCGCTGAAAAAGCAATCTGCGCCGCGTTTGGTGAAGCTGTCAACTTCCATTATAATAATTTTGTCGTACCACTTGAGGGTGGGGTGAGTCCAAATCTCCCTTGGTATCCAAATTCCTTTCCAGTCGCGTTCGGTGTTCATCGAGTCTTTGAATTTCTTGTCTGATTCTAATTCTTTCGTCTGTAGTCAAGCTGCGGTGGAAACTAGCAACGAGTGGTCCAACAGTGAGAGGGTCTTCGTAAAAATGTTCCGTAACTCCATCGCGCAGCGTTCGTTTCAGGTTGTCGCTGAGTTCCCATACTTGTTGAGGAGTCATGTGCGTATGTCCTTTTCTGCTTCAGTAACAGCTAGCACCAACATCCACAAAGAGTTGTCGTAGCCAAGGCCGTCTAGCATGATTTTCAGTTCAGGGCTGTACTTGAGAAAGCCCCTGGGATGCGTGCGCATCCAATGTCTTATGGTCGCTGGCGACACCCCCAACGCTTTCGCGATGTTGGGGATGCCTCCGAGCATACCAATTAGGCCTAGTAGCTTCATCCCTTGATGATTGCTTCTTTCACCTCCAGCAACCGAGTAGCGAAGTGCTTCACGTCGTCCCAGTAATCGGGGCCAGTCTGGTAATTGACGACTTCTGTCGCCCTGCCTAGTGCCCACTGCGTGCTGATTTCTTGTTGACGTCCACCGCTGGCGGCTGGAGTGCCCGATGGCAGCAACACCGTGCCTTGGTTTTCCATCATCTCCTTCTTGATTTTCAGTTTCAAGCCATACGCAGACACCCGCGATTCGTAAAAGACTTCATCACCCACGGCATACGGTGGACTCTGTGGGTCTGTGCTGCTGGCTTGCCCGCTGATTTCTTCGCCTGATTCCTTGTCAGTCAGTCCTACGGTGTAGTCGTGGAATGTGCCACCGTTGCGGCTGGTCCAGCTGTTGTTCTCGTTCTCGATTGAAGTAATAGTACCTGTTCTCATAAAATAATGTTTTGAATGTATTCGTTAATTGGTTGGCACTGCACTTTGTCTAAGTTCAGCGTCGTTGCGTCGTTTGGTTCGTGTGCGACATACACGGCAGTCAAGTCGTCGTCGGTGTTTCCAACGATTACCCATGGAAAATCTGCCGCCAGCATCTGAAGATACTCGGGGCTGGTGGCTTGTCGATAGTCCAGTTCTTTAATCATGTCCGTACTTTTGGGGGTCGTAGTCGAATTGCATGGCGTTCAGCCTCTCTTTGCTGTCGTTAACCACGTCGAGCGCTTGTGCCACTTCTTCTAGCGAGAGTAGGATGTTGCGGGCTGCGTCGATGTTAGGCAAGTCGCTAACCGCTATGCGGTCCAAGTAGTGCTTCATTCGATTTAGATATGCCTCCATGCGATTGCAGTCTTTTTGCAATTCGTTCCAATCGTGTGGAAGAAGGCTGTGCGTGGGTTTAGTCCCAGATAATGTCATGACCAGTTAGCTTGCCGTTGGTGATAAATACGTTTCCGAAATCGTTGTTGAACTGCTTAAACATATCCAGCCATGCACTTTTCAAATCGTTGCCATGTCCCATGCGGGTCTGGCGCTGCACTTGGCCGTCCGTGTCAAAGTCAATCACTGCAGACAGCTGATACTTCGTCGTGTGTGTCGGCGTCTGCATCATTCGTACAGCGCCTGTTACTCGTCCTCTATTCATTTTTTCGGTTTTGGTTCGATTGCGTTTTTCTTTTTTCGGTTTGATTGGGTGTTCCATTCGTCAAATAGCCCCACCATCGTGCGTAGTTGCTGCTTGGTGTATTGCGTGCTGATTAATCCTACCACTCCTTTCTCGCTCAAGTTCTCGGTTTCTGCCAACGCTTGGTGCAGCCCGATTTGTGCGGCGTACAAGAACAGCCAAGTGTCAACGATGTTGCGGTCAAGGTGCTTTTGGATGCTGCACAGGAACTCATTCGGTCCCATATTTTTTACTAGCTTTCTTCGTCCCATGATTACGCGTTTTCGGTTTGTGTGTTCTTATGCATTTCCATTTCTTCTTTCTGCTTGCGCGCCATTTCTAGTGCCACAGTGAGGCCTCGGTCGGTTTCGACCAGTGCGCCTTCCCAGTTATTGAGGCGACCCCAAATCTCGCATTGACCCGAGTCGTTTTTCGGTACGATGGTCCAAACCACGTCGCCCGTGATGCCGTCGCAGATTCGCAGGTCGTCGTAGGTGCCATCAGCCATGCCCCTGCAGTTATTCTTGAAGAACACGTACGTCTTGCTGGCATCAACACCTAACATGAACATCGCTTTCATCGCTTGAGGAAAGAGGGCGTTTGCGCGTGACAACAACTCGTCATTGGGGCAAAACCAGTCGTAAAAAAGGAAGAACTTGTCGATGCGACCGCTGCTATCCAGCCACGCGTCGCGCTCTAGATAGGCCGTTTTTTGGTCGATGAAATTGGTGAAAGTAAGGGAGTTACTCATCTTTGCTTTGGGGTATTAAAATATTCGGGAAATGTAATTTCGAGTCGGAACTTGTTGCCACCATCGGCGGCCTTCCACGTTTCGTAAAGTCTGGTGGCAAAGCTGCCTAGACGACCAGATTCTAACTGCGTGTGTACGTGTGTTGTCGTGTCCATTACTGTGCAGCGTTTTTAGCGTTCAACTGCTCCAGTACGTCGTCGATGTGGTAGTCTGCTAGCGCCATCCAGTCAATTTGGATGTAGAACTGCTCGGCGCAGGCTTGCGTGAAACCAGTATTGGCTGTCGCTTCGCTGGAAATCCACTCGTGCACTTCGTCCATCATCAAATGAGCGACTACGCCCATCATATTCAAACGAACCTGCGGGCCTAATTCTCTTCGCCGCATCTTCTCGCGCCAGTCTTCGTCTTCGTGCGCCATCCAGTGCGCCTCAATGTGCTCTACGAAATCATCGTATTCTCGCACTGCATAAACGTGGTCATTAATCCACTGTGTTGCTTTGTCCATTGTAAGTAAGTTAATTATAGGTAGAAATTAAAGGGGCCGAAGCCCCTGGGGGTTTAGTCGAAATCTAGTGTGCTAACGAAACGGTCGTGCAAAAACTGGTTCAGATTATTGAACAGGAGCGAACCCTTGGCATCACCTGAGTGAAGCGTGTGGCCGCCGTTCGATTCGATGAACTCGTGCCACGCCCCATGCCCCCTGCACACTGGCACCTTGTCGGTGCTGATAGGGGAGATGGTCGCAAGCTCGTCAGTGGCGTAAGTCTTGCCTAGAGCGAAGGCGTCATCGATGATGTCAATCAACTGCGCCGTGGTGAGGGTGAAAGTATCCATTACTTGGCCTCGATTTCGGCGACGAACTGCTCGGCGTCGGCAACTAACTGCTCAAACATTGGCGATTCGGTCCTCAGGACCACGGTACCAACTATCGGCTTACCACAAATCGCGGTAGCAGTAGGATTAAAAGGGAGGCCCTGCATCTTGCCTTCTTCATTGCAGAAGACGTCGCCGTGGCGAGTGATAAGCAATTCGAGCCAGCCGCCAACCGCGTCCTGCATGGAAATGGGGTCGGCTACCAACATCGTGGTCCACTCGGCCTTAGGGGTGATTTTGTAAATAAACATTAATTAAAAATGAAAGTAACTAGGGAATCGTGTACGCCCTATTTTTACAAAAATACGACACAAAGTGTCCCCCCACAAGTCGAGAACGTTAAAGGCTGTTAACAGCTTGTTAACAATCGGGTGTTAATGAGCAGGCTCCCAAAGATGAACGGCCTTTCCGCTAGTGGTGTTCGAACCAATGTAGTCGCACGCCAAAAACACAGGTGCTGAGTCGTGGTACCAAGTGAAGGTAATCGGGTCGAAGTGCCTTGACACCAAGGCTACTTTAAACGTGCCACTTTCGAAATTGTCTGCGGTAACGGTAAAAGTAACAGTCACATCTCCAGCGCCAGCGGCATTATCCGCTGTACCTGAGAACGTTTCGGTGTGATTTGCACCCGTGATGGCACTCGTGAGGGCAAGGGAGGTTATCGTGAACGTCCCTCCGACATCAGCCATCACCACCCTGGCAGTGCAAGTAGCAGAAGAGTCGTCGCCCGTGAAAGTGATGGTTTCGTCGAAAGCGGCATCGTTGCCTGTCGGAGTCGTATCGTCGCAAAGTGCAAGAACGTTCGTGCCTGACAGCACGGTGCCTGTCTTTGCCACACATGAAACTTCGTCGTGGTACTTGTACCCTGACCCGTCGTTGGTGCCGTCGATGGTGATTGCGGCGGTGCCTGCTGTCATCGTCACGTCGAAATCCAGGCCAGTGCCTGAGCCGCCAGTCACGTCGAGGTCGGTTTGGTTGGTGCTATGTGGAAAATCGAACGTTCCGATTAGCTCATCAGTTACGTCGATGCCCGTTTTTAGGTCCTGACCATCGGGTTGCAAAGAAGGCCACACTAACAGAGCCAAGTCGCCACTGTAAGGATAAACAGACTTTCCGTCTGCCGCGATGTATGGCGGGGTGGCATTGTTCGCTGGTGCGGTTGTCTGCTTGTGATACTTAATCTTGTTCATTTCTTGCGTCGGTCGCCAGTGATGGCATTAATGAGCAAATCGACATAGCCGAAAACGGCGTTGTCTGACTCGGTTGGTGTGAGATTAACTACTACCTTGACAAAGGCCATGGCAGCAATCAATAGGGCTGCCCAATTTTCGATGATAAAGTCCATGAGGTCGTTTTGAATCATAAGAGTTTTTTAATAGCGTCGTATATCTTGTCAGTCTGCGTGTACATCGTGTCAGCGTCTTGCGCGAGTTCTTGCAGCTGGCGGTCGTAGATTTCGAGTTCGTCGTTGATGTCTTCCATGTTCAACTCGCGTGCAGAAGCCATGGTGTGCTCGCATTGGATTTGTGCCTCTGCCAATCGGGCAGCAGCTTCGTCCAAAGCGTCCACAGCGTCGCGCAGCTCCTTTTCCAGCTCCTTTGCATCTTTTTCCAAAGCGTCTACGCCAAGATGCACGGCGCGCGTGTGGCGCATATAGATTTGTTCGGTCTTGTTCATGCTAGGGTCAGAAATGTATAGTGTTCAACACCATCGTAAAACGTACAAAGAAAAACACTGTCAGGAGGCTCGTCAAGTAGGTCGCCGCTGAGGTCCTGATAGGCGCACACCACGAACCCAAGACGCTCCATCTCTTGCAACTCCACAGGCTGAAGGTACGAGTTCGGTATGTCGAAGTGCTCCACAAGTTCATGTCAGAGTAGGTCCATCACGCTTTCGGGGTCCAATTCGTAGGCGCAGTAAATCACGCCGTTTTTCACTTTGTGCGTGATTTTCTTAAAATCCAAGCGCGTGGTACGCATCAGATAGTCTGCAAAAGCGTCTTGCGCTTTTTGTCCTTCGTCTTCAGCTATGTCTTCGTTGCCGCTGTCTGCGGGGTCGATGATGGTCGCCAGTCGCAAACCCCGCATATTAAAACGCACCATGTAGCCGTCTACCTTGCGCTTCTTTCCCGCGAGGTCTACCGCAATCGGCGTTTTCTCAAGTTCAAGCTCGAAAATGTCTTTAGTGTCCATGGTTAGTCCTTTACTTGCATTATCAACCGAGTAAACAAGCCATTGGCGTCATCTAGTACATCGCGCAGATTTTCGGCCATGTCGTGTGCGTCACTGATTTCCATGCCACGGCGCTCAGCCTTTTTGGCTTCGTCGTTTCTCTCCCCCTCTGCTTCGATGATGTCCATAATTGACTGCATGGCATTGTCTAGCGACTTAAGCACTTCATCGACAGCATCTTCTGATTTGTTCAAATGCTTCATGGCCTCTGTTGATGCGTTGCGCGCGTCTTTCATTGCAGCCTTGAGGTCGTTGTCAAAGTCATCTTGCAGACGCACTGCTCGCACCGACGTGGCCTCAAAGTGCTCTCTGTAAATTGCCAGTGTCTTTTTCATTTGACGTATTTGATGCGGCTTCGGCTCATAAGCGCAGAGTTCTCGAAAGCACCAAGGCAATCGTTCATGCGGTTGCGCAAGTCGTTGATGTTGCGGGACAGTTGATTTTGGTCGTTGGCGATTTCTTTGCTGGCGGCGTCGTCGTTTTCATCGCGAAACTGGTCGCTAATGCGTCCAAGGTCGTCTTGCAGTCGCGACAAAGCCTTTAACGATTCTTGCATTCCCTTGGCATGAAAGTTAGCCACTTGGCACGCGTCTTTCATTAGTTTCTGAGTGCTTGAAAAAGCAAGGTCCGTTCTGTTAGCGGCCTCGAAAATCTCTAGTGTCTTTTTCACAGTGAAAGTTTTTTCATGCCTTCCACAGCGTCCTCGAAGTGGCTTTTTGCCTCTTGGGTGCCGAGATATGCGCGCTCTACGCTGTCAAAAATGCGCTGTATCGGGCGCAATAGGTCGTCAGGCAGTGCTTCGTCCTTCATCAAGTCGTCAACCGCCATTTCCATGTCGCTCAAGTAGACTTCAGTGTTATCGAAAGAGCTGTCGCACTTGTTGACTATTTTTTGGAACTCTTTGACCGCTCGGGCCATGTCTTTCACTCCAAGTTGGTACTCGCGGTAGATTTGTTCTGTGTTGTTCATCGTGTCAGTTTTTTTAGTTCCTTGTTGATTCCGATAATAGCGCTTCGTGCGTCTTCGATGAGTTTATGGGCGTCCAGTGCATCGCGCAGCACCCTGCTTAATTCTTTGCCCTGTCGGTCATCGCCAACCGTTTTCGCATATTCTTTTTCAGCATCGGCAAGATACTCCGTAAGACCTTCAAACACGGTGATGTCCAAGTTGTCTAAGTCTTTTTCGGCGTCGTAAGCGTATTGGTATGCCGCATCTAGCATATCCATGTACTCGTTCATCGAGAGCGAGGCGTGGATTTCTGAGAATCTCTGTCTTGTAATCGTCATACGTTCATAAGTTTGTCGTCATCGAAAGAGCCGTCGAGCCTTCCGATTTCGCGGTTGCCTTTGTCAAAGACCTTGGCGAGGTTCAGCGTCGCCTCTCTCATGTCCGAAGCGATTTTCTCCCATTGACGAGCCTCTACCTTGTCGAGGCCGCTGATGTCCATGTTCTCCATGGCCTCATACGTCTTTTTCCATGAGCGAATCGCGTCGTTCAAAGAGGCGCTACCATCTTGCCATTCACGATACAAGTCCTTGGGGTGTACTTGCCTAAGCTCTGTTCGAAGGCTCGCTAGAAGTTTGTGGTCTATTTGCATTGTGTTAGAGGTCTGTCATTTCACCCATCTTGCCCATGAACTCGTCGTGGATGTCCATGACGTTTTTCATTGCTCGCTGTATGTTCGTGAGTTCTTTATCCAAATCGCGGGTTAGGCCGTCTGCGGTTTTTTGAATGTCGCGCTTATAGTCAGGCGAACCTTCGATAGCCGCCTTTGCGATGTCTTCTATATGCAGGAACACGTCGCCCAGCAAAGAACCTGAAAGTTGCAAGTTGTTTTCGACGTCGTTGAACAGCCTGTCGGTCTTTTTCACCAGCCCGCCGCTGAGGTGGGTTTGGCGCGGCTGTTGCGCCGCTAACTTTTGTAGTACGGTCTTCATTTTCTTTTGATTTTTTCCACGCTTCTTAAGCCAAAATAGCCGCCTACCACCGAAGCCATTGCCACCTCCCACAATTGAAAATATCTTTTGGATAGTTCAAAAGTGCCAGTGCCGTCGGCCCAAGTGAAGAACACGAGGGATGCAATCACCAATAAAACGCTCAATGGGCGGATGTTTTTAGTTAGCCACGTAGTGTCGGCGTCTTTTGTCCATCTCTCCGTCACGGCGCTGTTTTCGTTCTGCACCGCAATGTCTATCCCTTCCCGCCTTTGTCGCGGCGTCAACATGTCGTCATTTAAAATCATTTTCTTGATAATCCCAAAAGCACCAGCGTCTGGGTCGGCGTCGCCAACCTGCGTCAGAATGCGTGGTGCAAAGCGCCTCAACCATCCCCCGATAGGTAGGTCTTTTATTGCCATGGTGTTGCTGCTGCTGAGAGTTCTCTTGTGGTGAGGTTCTTATCGACTTGCAACATGTAGCAGCCCATCGGTTTTGGTGGGCGACCGCGTTCCACGTGGAAATCCATGTATCCTCCGTCGTATTCCTCTTTATAACTAGGGGTGCGTATGTGCAGTACGTTTTTTAGAATGGGCTTCCATTTCCTGTTCAGCGATTCTATCGTGTGGTACATCGTGTACATCTCGTGGACGTGGCCCATCCAAATGCAATCCATGCCTTCGTGCATCGCCATACGGCGTTGGTTTTGTATCACGCCCTTGGTCACTGGTCCTCCTCCACCGCTACCGTGGAAGTACTTGATTTTATAGGTGTAGTCGCCCATCTTCAGAAGAATCCACCCGCCGTATCCGCCAGTCATCAGCTCGGTACCGTGGGTGGCATTGAACAAGTCCACGAATCTTTGCAGCGGGTCCGTTTCGCAGTTACGCACAATGCTGGTTTCGTGATTACCATAGCCGAACAGCCGCAAGATGCTCTTGTACGGCGCGAACCACTCGACAGCGCTCTTAATTACCGCATCCAAGTAGTTGTTGACGTTGTGCTCGGGTCGCACATTCTCCTTGCTGCGTCTCGGGTCGAATTTGCCCTGCATGAGGCAGAAAAAATCGCCGTTAATAAGCACAGGAATGTTCGCTTCCAGCGCTTTGTCTAGGTGAGCACGCAGTAATTCACGGTCGCAGTGTGGGTTGTCCCAGTGGATGTCGGACATGAGTAGCCACTGGCTGCTGTTTGCGTCGCTGTCCAGCCTGTGGACGTTCCTGTGAAGTTCAATCATCTAAGTTTTTACGTGCTAATAATAGTTTAATCTCTTGAATCTCGTTATACAACTTGGACAACATATCTTGCACCTTGTTGTCGGCGGCCTCTAGTGCCTTGACACGAACGTGCAAGTGTCCTACTTCGCTGTGTAGTTTGACATAGATGCCCACCAGCGCTGCTGCGAGCATGACTGCCTCATACGTTGAAACGCCTATCTCCATTTTTCTTTTTCTTCTTCAGCCATGCCTTCAGCCTGTGGACGTTTTTAACCCTTTTTTCGTTTTTAGTCTTCGAATTCGCCATTGTCTTTTGCTTTTTGGAATGCGTTGAACAGGTCTACATAGGCATTATCCGCTATGCTTCCTTGCTCCCACCTATCTTTTGCAGTATATCGACTGTCTATAAATCGCTTCATTATTTTCACCACCTCTTTCTTGCTCTCGAACTCGTTAGACTTGTTTGCAACAAATCGCTTGATGGTTTTTTCCGCCATCCTGTACCAGTGTTCTACTTGGTCGTCTTCTTTCCCTGAACGCTCGATGGCTTTGGTCACCTTTAGCATTCGCTTTTGCACGGTAGCCAAGTCTTTTGCCACTACGTTTTTGCGAACTAAAGCAGTTCGTTTTTGGCGTAAACCTACGCGTAAGGTGTTAAGAGCCTGACCCATTGGAAAGAGGGAATATAGCGTTGTAATAGTTGCGAAGGTCGCGCAAGTTCGTTCTGCCCGAGATAGTCATGCCACTTTGGTAGTATGCGCTAGTTTCTGCTGGCATCTCCTCCTCGGTGGCCTTGGTGTACTCAGGGTAGAGATTCTGATTAAATAGCAAGTAGTCTATCATTCTCGTGGTGTAGAAGGCAGCATTTCCTCGTGCTCGTTCGATGTGCTTCGACATCTGCGCGGGGTCGAGTGCCTCCGAGCCTTCGGGCGCCCTCGTGAGCAAGCCACCAGCATCTATGTAGGTGTGCAGGTCTGGCAGCAATTCCACCACTGTCCACCACACCACCACCCTGCGGCAGTGTGTGTCTAACAGCAGTGTTTCGTTGGCGCTTGGAGAGGAGCCTGATAGAACCGCCAAGAGGCGGTCGTACAGTCTGGTGCCCAAGTAGGGCTGCAGATGCTTGTCTTGCGCAAGGATAATCGCGGGCACGATGCGGTCGTCATCTACCGCAAGGTTCACTTGCGTGATGCGGCGAACGTATTCGGGCGAAGCGAACAGATGTATCTTTGGTATTGCCATCAGAAGTTAGTCATTCCCATATCCCTTGGCGCGATTCCGACTTCTCTCTGTTCGTCGGCGATTTCGTTGGCGCGGCGCTCTTGGGCGTCTAGGTCGTTTAACAATGAACGCAGGTTGGAGTCGCTAATCTTGCGGCCAGTGCGCTTAAGATAAGTGCGACGTGTCCAAAAGTGGTAGCAATTAACACCTCCTTTGTGTAGCCAGATGTCGTGGCCCGAGGACATTTCTGCGATGGAGCCTCGCGCCTGTTCGATGTCTTCGCGCTTAAAGACTTTGTTTGCGCGCTTCATCAGTACGCAAAACTCGCGGCTATTGTCCTTTGGGTTGTCGCCGTCGTAAATGTATCGCACCTTGAACAGGGGCGTGTCGAATGTGCTGCCACCAGCGCTGTCAGGCACGATTTTCGCGAACTTCGTCAAGATGTCGCGCTTGTCTTCGAGTTCGTAGTCTACTGGTCTTTCGTCTACTAGTTCGTATTCGCTTTCATCGACCTCTTCGCCTTTAGACAACAGCCACTCCAAATCGTATTTTGGTGTCGCTGAGTACTTCTGCTTCTCTTCCTTCGGCAAGAAGGGGCTAGCGCTTTCCATGCGAACGTCGCTAGGCATTCCTGCGTCGGACAGCAGGCGCTTGAAGGTGTTACACAACAACATCCGCGCTGGAGCTACCACCTGACGGTCGAACAATTGACTCGCGATTTGCAGCTCCTCGGTATTGCCCAGCTCTCCAGCGGTTTTGACTCCAAACATCGCAGGACTCACCACGCGGTGGCCCACCATGATTTTATCAGTCGTTTCGGTGCTTAGGAACTCGAACTGTTTGTCTGCGTCTGAAAGCGGAAACGGCTCGAAGTCTGGCTTGCGGTCGGGGTCGTCGCTGTAAGTGATAATGAACTTGCCCGCGTTTTGCGACCCTGACATCTGCATCTCGATGTCGCGGCGGATACGCTCCCTTTCCTCAATGGCTGGCTGTCCGTTCTTGAAAGCGATGTGGAACGAGGGGCTGAGTCCGTTCCTGATATTGTTGATGTGGAACTCGCTGATGCTCTTTTCCAATTCGACATAGTTGACAGAGCCGATGTAGTCGGGTTTGGGGTAGTACTGGCTCCCTACACTAAACGGTCGCACCACGAGTACCTGCAGGGGGTGCTCCTCTTTGTCGTCGACGTGAAACGAACGAATCTTCTGCGGTGTGTGGTCAGGGTGGTGCGCTTCTTCCCAGTTCGTGCTGTAGTAATAGTGCCGCACACGCTCGTCGATGTCTTGCAGCCCGCTGCGCAGATTCTCGAAGGGTAGGTGGCGAACGTTGCTGATGGTAGAGCGGTCTAGGGACCATCTGACCTCCAAAGCAAACCCGCCTTGTATCTTAAGGTCGAGCGCGCATTTTGGCAGTTCCTCGCCAGAGTTCCATTCGGAAAGCTTTGTAATCACAGAGGTATTGGCGCTCAACAGGCCAGTACCCGCGAACATCTGCGCAATGGTGTTGCACAGGGCGCCGTGTGTGGCGCTGCTGTTGTAAAGGCCGACTAGGTACTGCGGATAGAGGTTGTCTTCTCCGTATTGCACATACCCATCGGGCAATTCGTACTCTTCGTAAGAACGCTCGACATACTTGGCCAGATTTAGTAGTTCCATTAATTAATGACGATTGTGGGCACGCCGATGGTGGCGCTATCCGTTGGCGTGTTGATGAAGTCCACGTATTCTTGATTCTTCACGAACAAAAGCGTGCTGCCTATCTTCTCTGTTACGGTGACTACAGTGGTACCATCAGAGGCGAGGAGCGTTTGATGCGTAAGGCTGTCAACAGTGATTGCCGTATGCCTGTAGAGTTCAACGTCGTAGTACCCTTCTTTCAAAAGCGTGTACACTTCTAGGTTGCCCATGGCGCAAAGGCGCGAGTTCGTGGTGTCCCAGCGCGGCGTCTGCCTGTCCGCTTCATCGAGATAATGCGAAGCTGTCCAAAAGAAATCGGTGCCCGTGCGGCTAACGAACTTTGCCACGGTGTACTTTAATTCGTCTTTGTGCGTGTTCCGAAATTGATGCATCGTGAACAAGTCGACAGTAATCTTGTCGGTGGCGTTGTTGTTAGTGAAGTAGAGCATCCATACAAAAAAACAAAAAAGGGCCGCAGCTTTAACACTACGACCCTTTCCAATCATCAACTCCTATCTATTACGTAATAGTAAACGATGCGGTCAATCCGTCAAGTGGATAGTTGGCTGTTCCGACTCCTGATGTCGCGGCGAGGAATGGCGCGGGGAATGTTTCACGGCCTTCGAACGTCATGGTAGTGCCGTTCAATTCACCGAATCCTGCTCCTGTCTGGAATGAACCACCCACCATTTCCATTCCGTTTCCAAATCCAGCGGCAATAACATTGTCGTTATTGTCGTGAATGAGCAAAGTGGAACGCGTTTTGGCTAGTGCGTCGATAAGCGTCTGCGTCGCGACGTCGATTTTATGCAAAGTGAACTCCAGCGACATACTGTAAGAGTATGTGCCGTTGTCCAATGAGCCTTCCACCGACTGCGTGAATCCGCCAGCACCCCGAAGGATATCCAGCCTGTACGCCTTTCCGCTTGAAACGGCAGTAGTTGAAATCGCGTTGCTTGCACGAGTGCAATTCGAATCATCCAACAATAACACCACATCTGAGGAAGTAGTAACGACGTATACCGCTTTGATACCACCAATGGCATCGCGGTCTTGTAGGGCGCGCCCTGCTGTGATAGTTGCCATCTTTTATCTATTATGTGGTAGCGTAACGTGAAACCAAAGAGCAGTCGCCTGCAACTCCGACCTGAGTACCACCAGTGAAGCGGTAAGCGATACGAACGTTGTCAGAACCGTCTTGGCCTGTCATGTCGATGAACACTGCGCTGTTGTGGTCGCTCTTCAAATCTGTGCCGAAGAACAAGTTGTCGGGGCGTGCTGCCACTACTGCGTCGTTTGACATCCCTGGGCAAACGTGGAGTTGGTATCCCAAGTAGTTGTTGTTGATGTCAGTAGCGTAGTTAAACCCTGGGTGAGTTCCTGCAGACACCAACTTGCGGTAGTAGATGTAGTAAGACTTAGGACTCATGTAAATCTTCACTTCTTGGTCGCCCTGCAAAGCAGAGGGCAAAGCGTCGATGCACGTGTCCAAGTTCGTCAAGATGTTGCTAGTAGAGAACACGGCGCCTGAGCCTTCGCCCTGTGTGTTAGAGCCGCCATCAGAGATGCGCTGCAACAATCCTGTGAAGTGGTTGTTATCAAACGTGTCAGTCAAGCTATCGCCAACAACAGCACCTGAATCACTACCGTCTGCGGCTGCGGAAACCAAGTCGTTGGTAGAACCTCCTGCAGAGTCCCACGTGCCACCTTTCCACACGTTGTCCTCCATGGACTCGCCAATCTTAGATGCGACGTGGAGCAGAAGGTACTGCTGGAACTCGGGTGGGAGCTGGTCGTTAATGAAGCCACGGCCAGTGTTGAGTGCTTCCCAGTCAGCGCGGAAATCCTTCTTGCATAGCTGCAAGTTAGACATCAGCTCGGTGGGTTCGAGCACGACCTCCGAAAGGTCAATAACTCCAGCAGGCGTGAAATCACAAGCGGCTGCTTGTACGATGCCAGCGGTGTCCAGCTTGCGCAGCACCTCGCGGTATTTAACGTTTTCCTTAACGGTAACGCGGCCCTCGCCGATGGTCGGCGCGGACTTAATTGCAGCAGCGATATACGGGCGAGCGAGTTCGCCAGCATACGTTTTGCTATTTGAGAGTGTAGTTGCCATTGTTCTTATTTGTATTGATTAAAAATGTCGAAAGCAGCTCCCATGGCTTTAGGTTCGTACTGCTTCGTAGGGTCTTCTTGGTGGCGCAACTTGGCGCGGCGCACTGGCTTCGTGCCTGCGCGGCGTAGTTGGCGCTTTTGGTTGGTAATGCGCTTTTTGAGGGCGGCGACTTCCATGCGATGCTCCTTGGCGACGTCTTTGACGACTTTGCGCACGAGCGCCTGCACTTCTTGTCGATTGTACAGCTGCTTGCTGAACATCTCTTCTTCTTCGTCCTCCATTTCTTCGTCCTCTTCTTTGGTCATCTCCTCCTCTTCCTCTTCTTCGTCCTCCATGTCTTCCTCTTCTTCGTCCTCCATTTCCTCTTCTTCTTCGTTGTAGTCGTCCTCTTCTTCTTCGGCGGCCACTTCTTCTTCGACTTCTTCCTCAGCTTCTGCTTCTGCGACCATGCCATCTTCTACAGACAGGGTGCTGCCGTCGTCCATGACGTACTCCCCAGTAGGCAGTGGGATATGTTCGCCTTCTTCATTGACTACGAACACGCTACTGCCATCGGCAAAGTCGCCGTCTGAAAAGATGCTGTTGCCGTCTTCAAGCTTGCGCTCGCTAACTGCGGCTTCTTCAGCCGCTGGTGCCTCTCCGTCAGCAAGATTGTACTTGGTGAGGATGGCTTCGATTTGTTGTAATAGTTTCATCGTCCAAAAAACTACTTCTTTGCGTGATTTTTAACCGCTTCTTCTATTTCGTCCAGTAGCGAGGTTTGTTTGGCGAATGTTTCATCTTCTGCTTGGCCTACCGAATAGTACAGCTTGTCCAAATCGTCCTGCACACGCCTCAGTTCGCGGTTTATGTCGCGGGCCACTGCCCCCTCGCCCATGTCGTCTAAATCGTCTTCCATGTTAAGCAGGCGCTTGCGCACTTTGTGCAATCCAGATGATGCCAGGTCTAGCGATTTTTGTAATTGCTGAGGAGTAGCCGAAAATAGCTGGCGGTCCATGAAATATCCTTCGATGCTGAATCCTCGAACGACGCCTGTCTTGACAAACTCCGCCCATACTTCGAGGTTGTTGACCTTGGCGGCCACCATCCACGTGCCTTTTGGTACGTCAAAGCCGTACAGTTTGCTCTTGTCCATGGCTGTGTCCTCGACTATCCATGACTCCACAACCGCGACATCTTCGATTTTGAACTCGTGGTCTTGAGTAAAAGAACGGTTATTGCCGCGACCCATGTACAACTCCATGGCCTTGGCGACAGTCTTCTTGCTAAAATACACGCTGTAATCGCCGCGCTCTTCGTCGTTGCGATATATCATTTTGTCGGGGATGAGTGCTGGGCCAATTAGCATTTGGCGCTCCTTGACCTGCTTGAACTTGCGGTGCTTCGATAGGGCAATAAAGTCCGTTTCAATCGCGGGTTCGTCCACAAGGGAGATGGCATCTACTCCGCCCTGCTCGGCGTCTTCGTCTATGACTAGTTCTATGATTTTCATGATAGGTTCACTTTGTTCTCGATTAGTGTTTGTTGCATTGCTGCATTCTGTACTTCCTGATTGACGACATACGCCCGCAGTGGCTCTGTGGATTCTGCATCTCTCTGCAAGAAAGAAAGGTCGATGGGGGTAATGCTTGAACCATCCGCGCTCCCTAGTCCGTCGTCTGCGGTAAAGCTGGAACTGTCGAATTTCTGCTTTTCAATTTCCGACACGCTAAAGGCGGTGGTGGCGGCGACCATTGCGGCCTTGACAAAGTTGGCGCCAGTAAGCGCATCCTGGGGAACGGCAAGTTGTTGCACCACGCCTTGTGCTCCTGCGATAATGGCACTGGCCTTTTGATACTTCTTATTCTTTTCGAACTGACGCCGTGCAGATGCCTCGGTATCGGCTTCCATGTCTTCGTTTCTCTCGCTCAGCATAGACAGGATTTCGTCGCCAGCAGAGGCGAACATGTCGAATTGCTGGCCCGCTTGCACGCGTTGTATGTCCTTGATTTTGCCCGCCGAGTCGCGCTCTATGTCTAGCCGAAGGTCGGCATAGTACCTAGCCATTTCCAGCTTCTGCTCTTCGGTAGCTTCCATCATCTCAAGGTCTTGCATCGACTGTAGCTCCGCCATGTCGAGTTCCTCTAGTCTTTGTTCTGCCGCAAATTCTGCTTCTGCCTTTTGTCGGCGCCCAAAGGCGTCTGACATCATCGCAATGCCTAGTTCCTCGCCCTGCCTTCTGACTTCTGCCATGGAGTCGGCCAGTTCCTGCTCTCGCAGTAGCCGCTGGTCGGCGTGTTGTTCCGCCATGTCGATGGCCTGCTGGTCGAAGCCTGCCTGCATGCGTGCCTTTTGTTCTTCTGTCGCACCCATCTCTTCAAGGTTGCGCATCTCCGATTGCCTCTGCATCTCTAGCTCTAGAAGCTCTTGCTCTTGGGTAATAGAAAGCCTGTCGCTAAACACTTGGCCCTGAGCATCCGTTATCATTTGCTCGATGTCCTGCTGCTCTGCAGCCCTTTCCAATGCGTACTCGTTAGCTATCTTCAGACGCTGCTTCTCGTAGTTTTCTAGCAGTTCGTTCTTCTGTTCCTCTGTGGCCTGTATCTCTACCATAGTCGCCATGTCCCGCTTGAGCATCGATTCTAGGGCCAAGAGGTCGGCTTGTTCTTGCGCGTCAACGGTGCGCGCCATCGCTCGCTCCTTAGAATCTGCCAACATTTCGTCGACTTCTCGCACTCGTCGTGCTTCATCGATTGCCATGTCTGTCAATTCCCTGCGGGCATCTGCCGCATTTTCACTCTGTGTCTGCTCCGCTTCTATGCGCTCCGCGATTTTCTCGGCCAATTCCATTTCCAACTCACGCCGCGTTTCCAAGTCGTTTTCAGTAGACATTCTCAGCCGTAGCAACTCCTCTTCCGCAGCAAGCGCCGCGATAGCACCAGCGTCTAGAGTCTTTTGGATTTCGATAGCCTCTTGGAGGGCCTTGTTCCTTTGTGCATATGAAAGCCTCTCGTTGTCGATGATGGCCTGCCTAGCGGCTAGCTGTTTGTTCAGCGCTGCATCGGCCTTAAGATTTGCCATTGTCGCCAGCCGCACCTCCTCTGCCAAGTCTACGGCGCGCATTGATTCAGCAACAGCAGAAGATGCCGCATCCGCCACGCCCTCCAGTCCGTCCTTCACCGCACCCAAGGCATCAGTTACGCCGTCTTTGATAGTCTTGGCATTTTCAACGGCCTCCTTTTTGACGTCTTCTAGCTTTTGACGCGTTTCCTCTAGCTGTGCGTTGAGGGCTGTGGCTTCGCTTCCAAAGAACTCGGCGGTTGCTGCCGCCACAGAAAGAA
>UEXM01000747.1_pt1 | contig 32100 bp, 36 predicted proteins | sample 1796661 | NCBI WGS metagenome assembly UEXM01 (sample SAMEA4772469, study PRJEB27181) | metagenome
TCAATAGCACACATCAATGACAAGATCGCTGATGAGTACAACAGAGTATTCAGCAAGATAGAAGTTCCAAAGAAACCCAGCATAATCACGTAATGGCACACTTTGACAAACACTCGAAAAGTATCACTGCTCTTGTAGACGTATCGGAGGCCATGTTGAACGCGATGGAGAAACACGGTATAGATCCTGAGACTGTGGCCAACAGGAACGAGTTCACTGTGATGATACACTTTTTGAAGAGTATAATCGATGGTGAGTTAAATATACCAAACGAACTGACGGATCGCATCAGAGACACAGCGTTCCAGATAGACATGGATCAGAAGTTAGACAAAAAACTGAACTGATGATCGAGAGGACTCAAGACTTTCACCCCTCTATAAACACTCTGCAAGTCATCAACGCAAGGAGAAACGATGACTTACTACTCAACTAAAACATACGGACACAACATAGGACTATCTGCGGTGTTCAGACAACCCAACGCAGATCACTCACACTGTCACCTACTGCACGGATATAGCCTGGCATTCAAATTCACATTTGGTTGCAAGGATCTGGACAACAAGAACTGGGCGGTGGACTTTGGTGGATTGAAACCTTTAAAGGCATGGTTAGAGAATCACTTTGACCATAAACTGGTCTTGGATGAGAATGATCCACATCTAGACAAGTTCAAGGAACTTGAAGAGTTGGACCTCGCCGACATAAGAATATTCGATGGCGTGGGTGCTGAAAGGTTTGCGAAACATGCCTTTGATGCCGCTGATGACATAATCAGAGCGGCTACAAATAACAGGTGCTACGTTGTTGAATGTGAATGTATGGAACACGGAGCCAACAGTGCCATCTATAAGAAAGAATAAATTCATATATGATATGGTGAGGGTAGGTCTCACGCATAAGGCCTACTACTTCCAGATCTATGACACACCTCTTGGTCACAGATGGCTAGAAGGACTCAAAGACAATCTCAAAAAAGAGAGGATACTTGAGAAGAACTTCTGTTTCCTCGGTTTTGCTGATTCCAAGAGAAATTTACACTATCTCGTAGGGGAGTTGAACAAGAACATCGCAATCATTAACTCATTCCAATTCTCACCAGCGTATGAAAAAATTGATCCTTTCAGTTTAGATGATTTCCAGTACAGCAGTAGCCTGCCCATAGGGAAGGCAGTTGACGGTGACGTATCCAAGACCCCTGGCAAAAGGCTCAAGCACGAGAGTTGTAATCTCCTGCATAGGTATTTTGAAGAACTACAGGGCACAGCATGGCAGATATCATATCTCTACAAACAAGCGGACTCAGAGACAAAGTATGCGATAAGGCAACTCAACAACATCTGTCATGAGATAGAAAGTTGGGTGAATTCTGATCGTAAAAAAGCAATCGCACCAGAATGGATGAGACCTTCACAGATAACGACATTTTTGAATGCACCGAGATATGATTTACACGAAGAGGACTTTGAACTGTTCAAGCAGAACAGGTATGACAGAGAGCTGGGTGGTGTGTACCTGCATTGGTCACAGGTGGGTAAAACACTGTATGAAGTTTTCAGGGACGAACACGCACCTAGGATGACCGAGGCGTTGTGTTCAGAGATCAATCATCAGAAATACTACTCTGGCGAATTCGACGTGGAGTGGGGACAGACCATCACAGAACAACACGATTTCAAGAAAGAGGAAATGGATGACTACAGGACATGGTTGGAAGACAACGGTTATGAGTGGGATGATCCCAAGTTATCTCTTGGATACATCAAGATAGGGCAGGTCGACCTGCAGAGAACATTTGGTTCGGATGCCTCGATACACGACATACATAAAGTAATGAATGACAATTTAAACATAACCAGCATTAGGACCATACACGGACCATCGATAGAAACCGATTACCCATACACGCTTGATAGTGATGACTGGAAACAGATACAGATAGAAGGATTGAAGCAGGGATATGAATCACGTAGTGTGCGTTAAGTGGGGGACCAAGTATCCTTCGATATATGCAAACGTTCTGAACAGCATGGTGAAAAGGCATACCACAGTGCCATACCAGTTCCATTGCTTAACTGATGATCCCACCGGACTAGACCCAGACATCAATGTGATAAAATTGCCCAAGGATCCTTGGATCAAATCATGGTGGAGCAAGTTGTGGATGTTCGCACCGGAAATGCCTCTGAAAGGCAACATATTATTTTTCGATCTCGATGTTGTGGTATTTGACAACATAGATCAGTTGTTCTCACACACAGGAAAGTTTAATATAATTAGAGACTTCAACAGGTGTAGAGTCAAGGACTGGAAACTGAGTAATTCCAGTTGTATGCGTTGGGAGGCGGGCACGATGAACTACCTGTGGAACGAATTTAAAGATAGGTCAGCACAGATCATGCAACAGAATCACGGAGATCAGGACTGGATAACCAAGAGAGCCAAAGACGAGATCACTTGGTTCCCAGATGAATGGATAAGATCATACAAGTGGGAGATGATAGGACTAAAGGACACTAAGTTACTGACCAAGGACGGAAAGAAATGGTTTAGAGAACCAGTGAAAATAAAACCCAACAACAAAGTGGCTGTGTTCCATGGATCACCCAATCCGATGGAATGTGGAGACCAGTGGGTCATAAACAATTGGAAGTGATGGCGAGTTACGGCAAAGTGAAAGTCAAGAGGAATAACCCAAGGTTGAACGAGGTGCCAGAAGACTGTGGCTACATGCAACGGTTCGAGCACAACGTCGACATGAACAGCAATGGTGTAATGGCAGAATGCATAGACTGGTGCCAGGAAAACTGTGAAGGCAAGTGGGGTTGGTGGTTCGAACCCGTAGGAGAAATAGAGAATCCCAAGAGCCATTGGGAACATCAGAACGCATACATGAGTTTCGAGAAGAAATTGGACGCTACCAGATTCTGGATGAGCGTGGGAATACAGAACAGCAACAGGAGAGAAGTATAATTACTAGTATGAAACCATTCGAAATAACAGACAGTGCAAAGGCACAGATCGAGAGATTGCTGGAGAAGAACACAGGCAAGTACGCAGTCAGCCTGGCGGTGCTAGGCGGAGGCTGTGCAGGATTCAAGTACGAGTGGGGATTCGCTGAAACCAAAGAAAATGTCGCTGAAGGCGATCACACGGAAGACTGGGGCACGGGCAGGTTCGTGGTTGATGAGACCTCGTTGTTGTATGTCATGGGCACCAAGATCGACTGGGTGGAGGAAACCTTTGGATCACAATTCGAGATATCCAATCCCAACAGTTCAAGCTCGTGTGGGTGTGGAGAATCGTTTGGCATATAATGGATACCGCTTTCATAATAGGCAACGGTGAATCAAGAAATATTTTTCCAATAGGTAACCTAAAAGGTCATGGAACCATATATGGATGTAACGCCATATACCGAGACCATCCAATGCTGTGTGATCACATTGTGGCGGTGAACCCTCCCATGTACGAGGAACTGACCCGGTGGCACAACAGTGGCAAGGAGTCACCCAGCATACACGGTCCAGACGACATCAGCACGTGGGACTACATCTGCGAGGGCGATCATGAACACGACATACCCGAAGGACTTAAGATTTACAGAGTGTGGCGTGGTGGTGACGTCAAAAAGGGAGGCAAGATTAAAACAAATGATTTCTCTAAGGCACGTGGCTCCGGTTGCAGTGCGGTCTTGATGGCCGCTGAGTCGGGCGTTAAAAACATAGTGATAATGGCTTTTGACATAATGGGTGCCCAGCAGTGGGAGATTGAAACGCCCAGCAGGATACAGAACAACATCTACAAGAACAGTATTAACTATCCGGACAGGGCCAGCATGAAGGCATATCTCAAATACGAATGGATGTATCAACTTAGACAGACGTTTAGGAAGTTTCCTGGAACGAACTTCTATTTCATCAACAGGAAGGAGTATCTAGAGGGCAATCCTTTCCTGAGGTGGTACTTCGATCAAACAAATATAAAGTGTGGTATCTACGCCGACCTACAGAGATGGATCACGGGATCACGTGACGACATTAGATGGAAAACACTATAAAGTTTTAGTGCTACTTGCGTCAAGTTTATAGACCTTACGCATCTTGACGCCCACGCTCTGTGCGAACTTTTTGGAATCACATTTACTACACACGTGCTTGTAGTCGTTTGAAGCACGATCTGGATCAACCTTTGACTTTGGTCTCATGAATGTCTCTGAACAGGCATCGCATTTGAACACATAGATCAGGTTCTTCCTGTGGTAGTTGTGCATGGTGCCTAGTTTGCTCTCCCTCTTGTACAACTTCATCGTCTTTAGGGTTTCTATGAACATATTACTATTTAATAAATACGAATAACACATTATGGCGAGAACTAACATAGACATAGGAACACTGGGCAATCCGGCCACGGGCGATACTTTACGTACGGCCATGATCAAGATCAACAACAATTTCACCGAAGTTTACTCGTTGGTCAGGGACGGATCTTCTGGACTGATAGCCACCGACGTAACGAACGGTGACCTGAAATTACAGGCCAACGGAACAGGTAACATAGAGATAGACCAACTATCAATAAATGGCGACGCAATCACATCAATAGTGACTAACGGTTCTGTTGACATCACCGGTAACGGCACAGGTGGCGTGAACATAGAAGCATTGAGTTTCAATGGAACAAGTATTTCAAGCACAGACAGTTCAAGAATCAACTTGAACGAAAACGTGACCGTAGACGGTGACCTCAATGTCACAGGAAATATCACAGGTACTTTCTCGGTATCGACAGTTGGAGACATCACAGCCGTTGGGTCAACTTTGACTGCGCCATCCAACGCGGATCTAACACTGACAACGTCAGGTACTGGTTCAGTGAGTGTTGATGGAATACAGATCAAAGGCACGGAATTGAGTTCAACCGACTCTTCACAAATAACAATAAAAGAAAATTTACACGTGACTGGGAACATCACGGGCACGATTGACGCTGACAACTCAACAGTTTCAAACCTGGAAGTGGACAACTTCAAGGCCGCTTCAATTGTCACAGAAGCGGAAGGTATTGGAAGCAACGACAATGACACAACTCTACCAACGTCGGCGGCCGTAAAAGATTACGTGGACGCAAGGGATATAGGTGACCTATCCGTAACAGGTTCGACGATATCAGCACCGTCAAATGCGGATCTGACTTTGACCACCTCAGGTACGGGATCAGTCAGCATTGACGGAATACAGATTTCAGGAACAGAAATCAGTTCGAGTGACTCAACACAGATCACAATAAAAGAAAATTTACACGTGACTGGGAACATCTCTGGAACGATAACAGGAACAGTCACAGGCACAATTGACGCCGACTCGTCAACAATTTCCAACTTGGAAGTGGACAACTTCAAGGCCGCAACCATAGTAACTGAAAGTGAAGGCATCGGATCCAACGACAACGACACGACCATACCAACAAGTGCCGCTGTCAAAGACTATGTGGACAACAACGCAGGTGGCACAACAGGTGACCTTGCAATAACGGGATCAACCATATCAACACCTTCAAACGCAGACCTAACACTGAGCCCAGGTGGAACAGGTAGTGTACAGACACCGGGAGTCACGATAACAGACAACAAGATCACATCAAATAGATCAAATGACAACTTAGAGTTAAACGCATCAGGCACAGGAACGATAGTGCTAGAGAATTTAAAAGTTGGCACGGGTGCCACAGTGACGACGATACTTGACGAAGACAACATGTCCTCTGACAGTGCCACGGCATTGGCTACACAACAGAGCATAAAAGCATACGTGGATTCACAGGCCGGCACAGGTGGCATGACATTCTCAGGCAACACAATGTCTGGATCAAGTAACGCAGACATAGAGATCACACCGGGAGGCACCGGAGCAGTAGTTTTAGGTGATGCCATCAGGATCAGAGACAACCACCTAGAAGGCACAAGATCAAACGAAGACGTCATCATTGATCCCGCGGGAACAGGGCAAGTGGTTGCCAACGCCGCTTTCAAATTCAACGCAGGTTACGTTGAGAATATAAACACACTGACTTCAAGTTCGACCATAACAGTCAACTGTTCACTGGCCAGCATACACAAGGTCACACTGGCAACATCAACGGAATTCAACATAGCAAACCTACCAACCGGTGGAACGGTTACGTTAATCATCACACAGGATGGCACAGGTTCAAGGACGGCCACTTTCGGCACTGACGGTTCTTCGGCCGTGAAGTTCCCATCCAACAGTAGCACACTTTCGACCGGTGCCGCTGACATAGACGTTGTCACAATCATCAACGACGGAACCAACTTCCTGGGCAACATTGCCAAGGACTACAGGTCATCATAGGAGGACTAGATGCCTCTTGGTATACACAGACACATCATCACAGTGGGCGGCAACTGGGATCCTTCAGACAGCGTCACCACAAGTTTTCACATCGATGCCGCAGACACATCAAGTTATTCACTCAGTGGTAGCAACGTTTCATCTATAACTGACAAGGCAGGCAATTTCTCAATCACTGTCAACGGCACACCAACCAGGGTCTCCAGTGCCCTCAACAGCCTCAATGTGTGGGACTTCAGCGGTTCCAGTGAGGACTTCACCACGTCGGACGAACAGAATGTCACGGATGGTTCAGGCAACCACTGGGCCATAGGTGTGTTCCTGGCAGACACTGTCAATGACACGCAGGACAGTTTCTACAGTTTCGAGAACAACACAGTATCGTCAGGGAGCAAGAGGGACTACGCGGTCAGCGCCGGTAACTCCAGTGCGTTCAACGGTGAGTTGGACCTGGACGGATTGAGTTCCAACAGGATCTCATCAACCATAGGTAACCTCCAAGCATTCGACTCAGCGGTCACCCTTGACGCATTCCACATCGTGGGCACCATATTCAACAGCACCGGCAACCAGATCTCCACCAGGGTGGACGGCGCAGACGCATTCACTCCTGTGAACGACTACGACAGAGGCATCAACCAGAAACAGGACGTGAGGATCATGCGAAACAGGGCCAACGAGAGGTTGGATGGCAGGGTTGCTGAATTCTTCGTGGTAGGCGCACTGCCGGGCACGGGCGGAACTGACATAACGGAGTTCCAAAAGGCTGAGGGATACCTGGCTCATAAGTGGGGTCTGACGGGAAATCTACCCAGTGACCACCCGTTCAAGAACATCTCTCCGTAGGCAGATTTATCAAATCATAAAAACCGCTAAATATTAGTCGATATGGCACAAGAACTAATAAACATAGGCGCACAGGCCAATGATGGGACAGGTGATACTATCAGGAACGCCGGCCGTAAGATCAACGCTAACTTCACAGAATTTTTCGCGTTGTCTGTTGTTGCGTCTGATATAAGATTCGAGCAAAACAACATCGTATCAAAATCTTCTAACGCCGACATAGTGCTCAAGCCTTCAGGAACAGGAAACATAGTATTCCCCGCCCTCACTGTTGAAGACAACAACATCAAAATGACCAGGTCAAATGATGAGTTGAAAATCACGGCCAATGGATCTGGTAAGGTTGTAATAGACGGTATTGGATTCGCAGGCACATCTATTGTGGGCACAGACTCCACAACCATCAACATCAATGAAAACTTGATAGTTGACGGCACACTGAATGCAGGTGCTCCTACCCTATCGTCTGCGGTCACGATCAATTCCACACTGGACGTCACAGGTGCAACCACACTGTCTACATTGACTGTTTCGGGAGCCTCATCTTTCGTGGGTACTACGACCATAGATAATCTTACTTTTAACGACAACATAATAGGTACGAGTTCAAATGCGGATTTGATCCTATCACCAGGCGGCACAGGTGTGGTAAGCGTTTCCAACCTCACAATAGACTCAAGCATAAATTTAACCGATAACGTGATCAAGGTCACACGTTCCAACGATGACTTTGTTCTTTCAGCAAATGGCACAGGTTCAGTCCAAATGTCAAAAGTTAACATCAGCGAAGGCACTGTGAACAACACAGTGTTAGGGGCAACCACACCAGGGGCAGGAACTTTCACTACATTAGCATTCTCGGGCACATCAATCGTGGCGGACGGTGTCACTATAACTGATAACACGGTGACTGCAAATAGGTCAAATGATAATCTGGAACTTGAGGCCAGTGGATCAGGATACGTTAGGATCAATGATTTATTTAACTTCCCCAACTCAGACGGTAACACAGGACAACTACTCCGGACAGACGGAAGCGGTCAGTTGTCGTGGGTCACTGCTCCACTATTGCTTGGACAGTCGGATATACAAGACGCAAGAAACACCATTGGGTTTTCATCGTCAACACAGTTAAATGCTAACGAGGCCATAGGTGCACACGAAAACATCGTTGCAGGCAGTGACAGTGTGGTGGACGCATTCGCCCAGTCCCAGTATGACAGTGCTTGGTACTTGATGTTGCAGAGGTACGATTCCGCTGACAGTTCGATACAGTACGCAGGCTTCAAAACGTCAGTGGCACAAGGAACAGCAAATGGAAGCACATTCGAGGCCGACAACTTAACGTCACAGATCATAAAGACAAATGGTGATGATGGAATCATGCAAGTATCTTCAGACGTAAGAGGTGGAGATTCAACGGTCAGGCTCCTAGGACAGGCCGGCCTACTGGCAGACAGTACCACTTCGGCGTTATTCAACTCAGTGAATTTTTTCAGAATCGGTCTAGGAGATAATGACTCGTCAGGATTCACAGACGGGAATGTGGCGACAAAAGTCACAGCAGACCTTGACAGTGCGACTGCAACACTTGACACCTTTGCCCACGCAAGTTTCAGGGGAGCGAAATATTATGTTTCGGTAAACAACACAACCACCAATGAAGTCATGAACGCTGAAGTCATCGTGGTTCATGACGGATCAGATGCTACCATACAGACATACAACCAGTTCTCAACCAACACGGGCAACACTGCACTGGCAACCTTTACCGCAGACATAAGTGGCAGTGACGTAAGGTTAAGAGGTGCCAACGGGACCGCTGGAACATGTAGAGTCACAATGTACAGGATACTTTTGGCCGACAATGAGTCAGGTTCGAGTGGCACGTACCAGAGTGTCATTGCGGCACAGACGGTCAGCAACACCGCACTCACTACAATTGACACAGACACGTTCAGGGGTACAGCACATCCAGACATGAGTTCTCAGAAAATTGCTAATCAATTTGCAAAAACAAGTTTTGACAGTGTGTTCTATCACATGGTGCAAAAAGATGTAACGAACAGCGAATTTGTCATGAACAAGTTGAGTTTGAATCATGGCATCAGTGCCGATGGTAGCACAGAAGTGGCAGGTGTCTCAGACAGTCATATCCTAAAATCAGGAGAGATGAACGATATCACGGCCTTTGATGCAGGCATCAGCGGATCAAATGTAAATTTACTAGCAACAGGCCAGAGCGATGGCTCAACCACAGTCCAGAACTCATTGTCCTACTATGGCATCGGACTTGGTCCAAACACAACAACTACCTCATCAGGAAACATAGGCACACACGCAGGTGTTACCTCCGGAGGCAACGTTGAAACAGTGATAGATCATGTCATAGCAGAAGGTACAACACAGGGAAGTTTTGCCGCTGAAAGAACAGCCGCAGAATTTACTGCGAGTCAATTCAACGGTGCATTGTATCATGTTGTTACCAAGGATACGACCAACGGCAGTTTTGAAACACAGAAAATTTCAGTATTGCACAATTTCAATGATGGTTTCCTTACGTCATCAGCAGTGACTAGAACAGATAGCGGTGACAATCATCCAACATTCAATGCCGACATGGTCACAGCAGACGACAGTGCATCCAAGATAAGATTAAGAATGACAGACGGTGATGGTTCATCTGTCACACCAGCAAACACAATGGGCTACTACAGGATAGGAATCGGTGACGATGACTCCACAGGATATGTGGGCGAACTAGGGCTAGTTCATGACATCATGCATGTGTCAATCATCGACAGCACCGTGGTAACCCTTGATGCGTTTACTAAGGCTCCACACGCCGCGGCAAAATATTTTATAAATGTGAGAAATCAATCAACTGGTGAAACCAGCAACATAGAATGTTTGATCACACACGACAACACCAATGCATACATAACATCATACAACGAGCACTTCTCAGGCAACAACAGCCTCATTACATTGACCGCAGACATAAGTGGTACAAGTGTCAGGTTGCGAGGTTCTGCAACGTCAGGCGCCAGCACAAAGGTAATTGTCAACAGGATAGTGGCATTCGCTGACACAGAATCAGACGAGGCAACCACAGACAGCACAAGGAAAGTGATAGGTAACGTCACGACATCTAGTACAGCAACAACTTTTGACACATTCCAATCCAGCGACACGGATGCTGTACATTATGTGGTGTGCGGACAGAACGGTTCAGATGAGAAATTTATATGTGAGGCCACTGTTGTCACAGATGGCACGGGAGTTTTCATATCACAAGGTCCTAACGTAAGCACAAAAGGCACGGACATGTTGGAACTTACCGCTACTATTTCAGCAGGCACGGTCAGTGTCAAAGCAAGTTCCACTTCAGGCGCTTCAACGGCAGTGAGTGCTTATGCAGTAAGGTTGAAAGCACCTGTAGACAATTCGATTGTGCTGGACAGTTGGGCCATCGCTGATGACAGAGGTGCCAAGTACTACATTTCCGCGGATGACACTATCAACGGACATGTCACAAACATGGAAGCCATGGTGGTACATGACGGCACCAATGCATTTATCACAACGTACGACCAGCATAACAGCCATAACAGTTTGGTCTCATTCACCGCAGATATCAGTGATGGACAGTTGAGATTGCTGGCGACACCAACCACAGCAGATGTCAAGTTGAAATTCTACAGGATAAGATTAGCCGACAACGAATCAAACAGCACAGGAACTGACTTCAACACAGTGGGTGCAACCACAATATCAAGTTCGGCGACTGCAATAGACACTTTCGTAGATACACAATTCAAAGGTGCTCATTATGTGATTATCGCTCGTAACGCCAGTGAAGGGACTTCCGAAATAACGGAAGCCACAGTCTTGACCAATGGCACCACTGCTTTTGTGGCACAGGGTGCTAACGTTTCAAGCAAGGCATCATCGATGTTGACTCTTACCGCGGCACATGATGGATCAAGCACTGTGACTCTGAGTGCGGCATCCAGTGCAGGTGGGAGCACCACTGTCAATGCACACAGGATTCACCTCAATGTGGAAGATGGAACCTCATATGATGTTCTTGACTCGTTTGGGCACGGAACATATAAATTAGCGAACTATATTGTGGTAGGAAAAAATGCCGCAAACGAATCGCAGATAGCAGAACTAATGGTTGCCACTAATGGCACGGCACCATTTATTTTACAGACAGGTGCAAATATCAGCACACACTCAGAGTCCGATGCATTAATGAATTTCACAGTCGCACACAACGGCAGTAACGTAGAATTACGTGCAACAAACAACCAAGAATTAACCGACACCACAGTCAACATGTACAGATTGCATCTTAACAGGCTTGAGGGGTCGCCTAGTTCTGTAGCCACTCTCGACACATTTGACAAGACTGAGTTCAGGAGTGCAAAGTACACTGTTTCGATCAGTGACCCGGCCAGTGGTTCACTTGGATTATACGAAACTCTAGACATAAATGTGGTACACGACGGTACTACTGTGTATCTGACCACGTTTGGCAGGATCACTAACCACACTACAGATCTAGTGGAATTCACTGCTGACATCAGTGGTGACGACGTGAGGTTGCGAGGCACGATAAGTAATACAAACACACACACGGTCACAGTGGTTAGAAGGGTAATGAAAGTTTAACATGGCACAGCAGACGCTTAACATAGGAACAAACGCAAACGACGGGACAGGCGATAATCTAAGAACCGCCATGACCAAGGTGAATGAGAATTTCACTGAAGTTTATTCTGCTCCCGGCTTTAATTTAGATACAGTCTCAATCTCCGGCAATGAAATAAGTGCTGTCAGATCCAACGATGACCTTGTTTTCAAACCAGCGGGCACCGGTGCAGTTCAATTCCCTGCCATAAAGATCGACGACAACAACATTGTAGGGACAAGATCAAATGAGGATATCAATCTGCTACCAGCGGGTACAGGTTCGGTGGTGTTTGGGGCAATCAAAATACAAGGAACATCTTTCAGTTCAGATGATTCCACAACAATCAACATCAACGATGGACTTGTTGTAGATGGAACAATTAATGTCACGGGCACATCAACACTGACAGGTGCGGCAGACCTAGGTTCCACACTAGCAGTTCCGTCAGGACTAACAACTCTTTCAACTTTGGCTGTTACCAGCACCACAAGTTTGGTAGGTACAACAACCATAGACAATTTAACATTCAACGACAACATAATAGGAACTAGTTCAAACGCCGACCTAAACTTGACTCCGGGAGGCACAGGCACTGTTACCATAGCAAATTTAACCGTTGACTCAAACATCAACATCACAGACAACGAGATCACAACCACGCAGTCAAACTCGGATCTTGTAATTGCCCCAGCAGGCACAGGATCTGTTTCAATTGCCAAAGTAGACATCGATAGCGGAACCATAGACAACACAACCATTGGAGGAGCAACTCCAGCCGCTGGAACTTTTACATCGTTGGCCACTACTGCATCTTTGGCCATAGATGGCGTTACGATTTCAGACAACACAGTTTCAACCAATTCGTCAAATGCCAATCTAGAGTTGACAGGTAATGGATCTGGTGGTGTAACAATAAGTGGTTTCACTATGCCAACTTCAGACGGTGCCAGTGGACAATTTATAACAACAAACGGACTTGGAGTGCTTTCATTCGCCACTGCTGGGGCCACCCTAAGTAATTCAACTATTGCAGATGCCACAACAACAGTTGCCACTTCATCGACTAGTGTGCTGAACTCGTTCGACAAGACAGTTGCCAGAAGTGCGAAATACTACATCTCTGCCACAGACGCCACGAACAGCAGATTTGAATTTGTGGAGGCCAATGTGGTACACGATGGTACAAACGCTTTCATCTCAACGTTCGGTTCGGTTAGTGACCACACAGTAGGCCTAGCGACCTACACAGTTGGTATTAGTGGTGACGATGTGCAAGTCAAAGTTACAAATATCACTGACGACAGTATTGTATTCAAATTCCAGCGTATAGCAATGAACATATAAAAATTACATTAGGTTTATAAAAACTAATATAAATATCTACAACAAAAGGATTTTAAAACATGGCAAGACAAGCAATCAACATTGGATCAAGTGCAAATGACGGCACAGGTGATCCGTTAAGAACAGCATTTGACAAGATAAACGACAACTTCGTAGAACTGTACGGGACTGACAATGACATCAACACACTTGATGCAAACCTGGATGTAAGCACTCATGCTATCACAACAGGTGTCACGAACGGTGACATAACGATCACACCAAACGGTACAGGAAGCATCAAACTTGGTGCAATGAAGTTCGTTGGAACAACAATGAGTTCAGATGATTCAACACAGATAACGATCGCGGAAAACATACAAACAACAGGCACGTTGAACGTGTCTGGTGCAACAACTTTAGGTAGCACACTAGCAGTTGGAACATCATTGGCTTTGGCGACGGGTGCCACCGTGACGGGTATCTTAGACGAAGACAACATGGCAACAGATTCTGCCACGCAACTAGCCACGCAACAGTCTATCAAGGCATACGTAGATAGCACACTCACAGCACAAGATTTAGATTTTGCATGTGATGACTCAACAACACTTTCAATAGACTTAGATTCAGAAAGTTTACAGTTCTCAGGCGGAACTGGAATCACTACAGCAGGGACAGGCAACACAGTCACTATTGCAATAGACGGCACAGTAACAACATTAACTGGTAGTCAAACTTTAACAAACAAAGTGTTGACATCACCAACTATCAATGCCGCAACGATGACAGGCAATGTAACTGTTGATAACCTGATATTCAATGATACAGACATCAGCACCGCATCCAATGGAAATTTAACTTTGAATCCTGGTGGTTCTGGAACAATTGAATTACACGCAGTCACCAACGTGACAGGTAACTTAACTGTATCGGGCACAACAAACACAGCGGATGTTGCCACAACAGGAAACACGACGATTTCAGGATCACTCACAACAGGAACGTTCGCTGTTGGTGACTTGAATATCATATCTGACGGTACTATTACATCTGACACTAACGGAGACATAGCCATTGATCCTGCGGGAACAGGAGCCATTGTGCTTACTGGACCAATCACTCATGCAGGAACACAGACTACAACTGGACAGTTGAATGTTGACAACTTAAGATTGGACGGGAACGTTTTATCTGCCACATCGGGTGGGGTAACACTGACACCTGCAAATGGACAAAATGTAACTGTTTCAGGCACAAATGTCAAATTGACCGCGACAGAGGCCAACTTCACATTAATGGAGGCAACTACTGTGAGGGCAGACAAACTCGAAATTGATACTTCAAATGGTGATTTGGATATTAATACACAGGGTTCAGGAACAATTGATTTTAATACACCAACACAGACCACTGTTGGTGCAGTTGGCGCCGCAACACATTTACCATTAGACTCTGCTAACGAAATTAGACCGCTAGGTTATTTGAAGATCAAAGTTGGTGGAGTGGATGCAGTTATTCCATACTTTAACGCAAGTTAATAGATAGCAACAAAGTCCTTATAAGGCAATATGAGAAAACACCGTAACGACCGTCACAGGTATACGTCAACACACTCCGAAATAAAACGCTTGGAGGATGCCATACGGCGAGAGCAAGACAAAATTACACGTGAAGGCTTGCGACAGCAACTAGAACACTGGATACGTACACAGAATAATCATAGGTAATTGCCAATAAATACCCGTGTAAGGAGTAAAGTAATGGCAACACCAGTGTGGACTACCACAGCAGGTAAAATTGCAACTATAGATGAACAAGCGTCATTTTCGCTACAACTTGAAGCGAATACCAGCGATTCAACGGCCATAACTTACTCCGTGATAGCAGGAAGCCTACCCGCAGGTATGCAGGTTACTACAGATGGCTTACTGACAGGTACTCCGGCTGAGGTTGCCAAAAGAACTCTTTACACCTTCGTCGTGCGAGCCACGGCCGGTACCGCTATCACAGACAGGACTTTTTCATTGGATGTGCAGGGTGCGGACACACCTACCTTTACAACAGCATCTGGACAACTACAACTAGACGACTCGACCAGTGTTGGATTATACTGGGTCATAGATGGTTCCAGTGTGTCACTGCAGATGCAGGCCACGGACACAGACACCAGGGCAGGTCAGAGTTTGGTTTACGAGATCGTACAAGGATCACTACCACCCGGAGTTACCATGAGCAAGTCAGGATTGATTTCAGGAACCGTTCAACTCACGGATGATCAAAGATATGGAGAGCGTGGTGGATATGATGATGGTAATCCAGAGGATCAATGGGATGGTACATTTGATAGAACAGTCAGATCTAAAAGTATAAGCAAGAATTTTGATTTCATAATAAGGGTATCAGACGGAACCAGTTTCGTAGAACAGAACAACAACATATTTGTTTACTCCGCGGACTTCTGGAGAGTATCAAACACAGAGATCACTATTGACGCAACAGAAATACAAAACACGCCACTGACCATGGACCTCAGTGCCAACAGGAGACCTGTTTTCAGGACAGGTTCAGATTTGGGCACGTTCAGACACGACAACGCACTTGTGGTGAAAATCGATGTGGAGGACTTCGATCCGTTGCAAGGCGATCTGGAGTACTCGATACAATCAGGATCTTTGCCCTCAGGTGTCGCCATCGACGCTGACACGGGAGAGCTTTACGGACAACTGGCAAGACAATCAGCGGTTGAGACAAACTATGCCTTCACCGTGAGGGCCAACAGAGTTGTAAGCACAGACGTAAACGTGTTCACGGACCAGTCCTTCACAATGAAAGTTATTGGCGAGATAGACATAGGCATAGAATTCACAACACCGACTGTGGTGGGAACTCTTACAGCAGACATACCAAGTCTGCTATCAATAGAAGCAGTTACAGAAGAGGCCAATCGTGTGTTGAGTTATTCTGTCACGGCAGGATCTTTGCCAGCAGGAATTACATTATCAGAACAAGGAAACCTGATAGGCACAATAGATCCGAGTGAATTCACAGATTCCACGAGAGCATTTACGTTTACGGTCACAGTGAGTGACCAATACCAATCAGCGGCCACGGCAAAAGAATTCACATTGAACATCGATATCCCATACACTCAAACCGAGTATGGCAACATGTCGGGCCATTCAACATCTTTCATTGATCAAAATATATTTTATAACATAGCACAAGATCCAAACATCAATTCTGTAGATAATATATTCAGACCCGAAGATGACAATTTCGGGATGAAGGTCAAACCTGAAATGCTTATGATGTCGGGACTTGAAGCACAGACGTTGACTGCTTTTCAACAGCAGATGGAACAGAACCATGCTCCCAAGACCCTGTACTTTGGAGACATAAAGACAGCAGTGGCCAAAGAAGGCACTGATACAAAATACGAAGTTGTCTATATAGAAATCAAAGATCATCTTGTCAACAAGGATGGCCAATCTGTGTCCAGTTCGATTAATTTACGTGATGCTGTGTCAAAACCTTTACTAGGACCAAGGGCGTCTAGCATGAACGCCACAGCAGATTACGTAGATTATGAAGTGACCACGGACGGAGGACTATCGTTCAGCACAGCAGGATCTAAAGTAAGATATGCAAACCAATTGAGTGCTGACCTAGGATTCATAGAAACAGTGTATCCAAATGCAGTAGCCAACATGAGGTCAAGAATGAAAAGCCTAGGACACAAGGAATGGGATTATCTACCATTGTGGATGAAGACAACACAAGCAGGCGATCTTGCACCGTTAGGATATGTGACGGCAGTACCCATCTGTTACTGCAAACCAGGAACATCAGCATTGGTCAAAAAAAGAATTGAGGACAAAGCACTAAACTTCAAGAATATTGCATTCACCATAGACAGATATGTGGTCAACAAAAGCAAAGTTGCCACGGAAACGTTCACAGCGGATGGTACGACAACCAGTTTCGTTGTTGATGAACTGGTGCACGAGGAAGATGTATTGGTCAAAGAAGGAACAAGCAGGGTGTTCGTGGGCAAAGGTGTAACAGCCGACAACAACATAAAGCCAACATATCTCACAGCAGATGGCACTATTAGATCCGCAGATCATGAGTTAGGCATTACACTTTCTCACAACACAACCACAATGAAAACAACGATCACTTTTACCAAAGAAATACCACAAGCAGGCACAATAATCAAGGTGGAGAGATTGAACGATAAATATCTTAAATTTAGAGATAAAGGAATACAATAATGGCTAGTAACATAGTACCAGGAAACATAGACGAAACATATCCTAAAGCAGGACAGGACAATAGCTCTCAGGGTTTTAGAGATAATTTTTTAGCGATCAAAAATAATTTTACCGAGGCCGTAACTGAAATAGTAAATCTACAGACAAACAAGGCAAATTTGAATGCCGCTAGTGATTTTACAGAAAATGAAGTAAGAAGGGCAAAGTTCAAAGACACATCAGAAACCATCTATGGTCATGGCAGTGTATCTAGTGGAAGTGTAACGTTGGATCATGAGAATGGTCATTACCAAACTTTAACCGTAACAGCAGACACCACCTTTGCATTCAGTAACTTTCCATCTGGTGCATTGGGTAGAATAATATTAGATATCACAGTAGCACCAGCATCAACAGGTATACTTACTTTCCCAAGTGCTGTGATCAAGGCAGATAATGTCACAGGCAGTGACGGAACATCAGATCAGGTAACTATAGGATTGGGCAGGGCATTGTTTGAATTCATGTCACCAGATGGTGGCACAACTGTGCTAATGCACCAACTGGGCAAACAGTACGTATAATAACTAAGGAGTCTAATGTACTTCCATCCATTACAAGAAGAGATAGGCAACATGTCAGAGGAAGAAATCTCGAAACGTATAAAAGAGTTGAACAGGAAGGTTGCTATAGCGAGACGTGGACGTAATCCTGAACTGCTTTTCAATCTGCAACACGCATTAAAGACTTACCAAGATGCCATCAGACAGAGACGTATAGAAGAATGGCACAAGAACAATAAGAAATTGAGGAACGAACCAGACCTTGGTGACCTGGTCAACATCGACTAGTAAATAGTTTTGATGTCAAACACATTTTCTTGGAAGACAAAATTCAAAAGCATAATCATAGTTGACGGTGAACTGTTCGCCAATGAGTACAACCTGAAAGTATCACTGACTCCTCACACTGCTAGTCTAAAAGAACAGACAGAATATTTTGAACGTTTAAAAAATCTATTCGAACAGGTTTTTGGTAACACAATAACGACCTGGAGGGACGAACCCCTTTACCATACATTAAAGAAAAGTACAACAAATAGATTCATTGAATTACCAAAGCCACCCTATGACCAGATCATGGCCGCGGTGTGTTTCTGTAAGGCCAACAGCATACTGGACAGCAAGATCGTAATAAATCACATAGATCTGAGTTCATGGCAGGGAGATGGTATTACCTACACGGTTGACAAAGACAGCAAAGAGCTTATACTATTAGACAGACCCGATTGGTTCTCAGCGAAGTTCAGCAAATTTGATCCATGGTGGTTAAGGGCAGACACGGCAACATATGATCAAGAACTTGACAAAGGCATCTACACAGGACATTTCAGTTGGAACACTCAAGAGATTCCTGTTGACAAGAAGCACGAGTATCATGCTAAAATATTTGAGTTCCAACCAAAGGTTTTAGATGGCGGCAAAGACAAAAATAAATGATCACGGTGATGTGATATTCTCTGAAGAGGATGTCATTGAGTTACTTTACACAGATCCAAATTTCGACATATCAAAACTATACTTCGACAGCATAGACAAGTATTCCCACAATCTTAAAGAACTGGGCATAGACCTGCCTGTGATCAAAACAGCACCCGAGAGACCAATACCCGCAGAGTTCGACAAACAGAACTGTGACAAATGGCATATGCCTGAAAGTTATTACCAAATAAATGTTTTACAATGGTTGCTTGATAAATGTCAGAACGATGAAGAAAAATTACGAGTGCAGACCGAGTATGATCTGTTCGAGAAGAAACAATTCATACGTGTGCTACAGTTTTTAATTTACTTTGTGGACACACTCAGAGCGAACAACATGGTCTGGGGAGTAGGACGTGGTAGTAGTGTGGCCAGTTTCTGCTTGTTCTTAATAGGCGTACACAAGATCAATCCCATGTTGTACAATTTGGACATCACCGAATTTTTGAGATGATAAGTAATAGTAATAGGAGCATATAATATGGTAGCAAGAGCACCCAGAAAAAGAATGTACAGGACCATGCAAGGACGTATGGTGGACATAGAAAAACTTAGATCGGCCAACGAGTCAGTACAGGCAGTTGGTAACATGAATGTTAATGCCAAGGGAGATGTGTTAGGAGCAGGTGGAAAGGTGGTCACACCAAAGGAGCAGATTATCAAAAAATACTACGAACAGCCAAAAGGCATGGTCAGTGACACACCAAGCAAAGGCAAACCAATGCCAGCACCAAAGGCAGAGCCTGTAAAGACAGTGCAGAAAATGACACCAGTTGCGGCCAAGCCAACCCCAAAAAAAACAGAAAAACCTAAAGCAGAGAGCAAGGCTAAAAAAGGCATAGACGCGGCACTTGACGGACTGGAATAAATCTGTTAAAATAATCCTATAATGGGACAACTAGAAGATTTACAAGCAAAAGGTTTTGGATCACACGGAGGTAAGGAATACACCGTTGATTACGACATAACACCACTCAAAAAAAGAGTGTTGGTGTCGGACATGCACTTTGGTGAGACAAAGACCAAGGGCGGAATCATACTCACAGACGACGACGGATCAGAGGGTGGAATACATCCTAGATGGGGTAAAGTTTATGCCATCGGTAATCAACAGGAAGACGTCAAAGTAGGAGAGTGGGTAATGGTGTCACATGGACGTTGGAGCAGGGGATTCAAGATCAAGAAAAAAGGTGTTGAACTAGAAGTCAGAATGATTGACGAAAATGACATACTCCTTGTGTCGGACGAGGAACCAGATCAGAACAGAATGCAGGCAGGTTACATCAACACAGGCGGTGCCCGACAGATGACCAAACTACCTGGAAATGACTGATTCTAAACTACCACAACATATTCTTGATGAGGACCGCTTAGGTGTAGGATGGCTTCCTCCTTACTCAAATGACCGACAGTTATTGCAGGCACGAATAAATTTTTATAAAAATATAAAAAACGAAACAATGCAATATATCACCTGTGAATACAAAGATTTTATTAATGCTTTTGAACGTTCACTCAGTTTGAATAAAAACATTTCAATCAAAGGATTAGACGAATTCAAACAAAAAGATGTTATCACGGGATGTCAAGATTTCATAAATCAAATTATCATGACACACGGGCTTAATAACATTCAGGTCCTGAGCGGAGGATACGGATATTACAAACGTTTAAATCCTGAATTTCGTTTTGTAACACTGGACACACTAGAAGCAGGCAAACCATTAATATTAGAATATCCATTCTCAGGCAACGGAGCCAAACACCCAGATTTCTATAAATTAATAGAAAAATCAAATGACCTCGGAATAGATGTGTATCTAGACTGTGCTTGGTTACCATCATCATGGGAAATGACTCTTGACCTGAATCAATCTTGCATCAAAGGAATTGCAATGAGTCTAAGCAAATGCTTCGGACTACATTGGTCTAGAATTGGAGTGAGGTGGATGAAAGTAATGACAGAGGACACCATATCTATAGAAAACAAATTTAGAATGACATCTTTCCCAAATCTCATGATAGGGAAATACTATCTAGATCGTTTCCCTATGGATTTTTTAGTGGAAAAATACAAAGACAAATATTTCAAAATATGCAAAAAGTTAGATCTTGTCCCAACTAACAATATAGTCAGTGCATACAGCAACAAAAAGGAATCAATGGTGGGTGTTGCAAACGCCCTCATAAAATACGATGAATAAGTTACCATTACACACTTGTTACGTCTGCAACACACAATTCTTAAACGCAATATACTGGTACGACAGTCTTTTTGATACGAAGTACGATAAGAGAATAATCAGACCTTTCTGTGGTCCACCTTGTGCCAACAAGTACAGAGAGATGTCAGATGTAAACAACTACCCACAACGCAAACCTTTGCCAAGAGGAGAAGAATGGCAATTGATACAAGACATCAACAACATTGAATATGAAACAGATTAAAATAAAAAAAGTAAAAGTAGAAATAGACCGACTAGTCACAATGGCGGAGATGGGACTAGGTGTAGAACGTCCTCTTAACAAAGAGAAAAGAACTTGGATAAGCAAGTTGAAGAAGGACGGTGCATGGGATCCAATACTTGTGACCCCTATAAAAGATTCGGGATACTACCTATTGACAGATGGATGGCACAGGGTACAGGCCGCGACAGCACTGAAAAGAAAAACAATAAATGCGTTACAATTACCAGCAAATGTAGGACTGAGCATGGCCAAGGCCAACAAGATCTTGCGTGACATTGACAGAGAACACGGATTCAAACTGCATTGTAGTGACATCATCGGACACTGGGCCATGATGGAAACACTGCTGGACTAGACAGATCACAGATACCTGCTATAATAAACACATGGTACAACGTTTTGGTTTCTGTTGCAAATGGCTCAATGACACCAGTGAATTTGGTGGCATGAAAGTCAATGCAAAAGACAGGGACCTTAATGGCAGATCAACTACAATGCGTTGGCTTCGTGAACACAAGGATGAAGCAGTACAACGACAGTGGGACATAATGACCCACAACACAACGGCCGCACGTAGATTGATTGAACGTGTGGGCACACTTCCACCCAACCGTAGGATGGTGCGTCTCGGTAGCGAGATGCTACAAGGCTACACAGAGAAGGACTGGAAGTCTTGGTGGCAACAACCCGACATACAGAGTCACCTAGAAGATTTATTCGCACCGGTCGGTGAGATGGCCAGGAAACTAGATGTCAAGGTCAGTTTCCATCCTGGACAATTCTGTGTGCTGGCAAGTGCCACTCCTGACATAGTTGAACGTAGCATAGAAGAATTTGAATACCATGCGGACATGGCACGTTGGATGGGTTTTGGCAAATCATTCCAAGACGGTTGCAAGATAAACGTACACATCTCTGGCAAGCAAGGGCCTGATGGCATCATAAAAGCATTGCCCAGACTATCGCCCGAAGCAAGGAACCTGATCACAATAGAAAATGACGAGATGAGTCATGGACTGGAACAGTCGTTGATGCTGGAGAAACATCTAGCATTGGTTCTGGACATACATCACCATTGGATAAGAGATGAAGAATACATTGAGGCAACAGATGACAGGGTCAAACGTGTGATAGATTCTTGGCGTGGACAGAGACCAAGTATGCACTATTCGTATTCTAGGGATGAACACCTGGCAGTTGCAGGACTTGGCGACCGGACACACACGGAGATGCACGACATCAAGATGTTGCTAGAACGTGGTTGCAAGAAGCAGAAACTGAGAGCACACTCGGATCTATTACCAAACAGGAAGGTAAATGACTGGGCACTGTCATTTTCAGAAAACTTTGACATACAGGTAGAAGCCAAAGGAAAAAACATGGCAACCGAACAATTATATAGACAAGCGAAGGAAACTTCTGTAATATAACACATATGAAAGATTTATGGGTAGAAAAATACAGACCTAAGACTCTGAAAGAGTACGTGGTCAGAGACGAAGCACAACGACAACAGATACAATCTTGGATTGACGACAAAGCGATCCCACACTTGCTATTGAGTGGTGCACCAGGGGTGGGTAAGACCACACTGGCGAAGGTGTTGTTTGGAGAACTGGATGTCAGCAGTTATGACATCTTGGAGATAAATGCTTCAAGGGAAAACTCCGTTGACACGGTAAGAGAGAAGATCAACAACTTCGTACAGATCATGCCATTTGGTGATTACAAATATGTATTACTAGATGAAGCAGACTACATGAGTCCAAACGGACAGGCGGCATTACGTGGTGTGATGGAGATGTATCACACGTCAGCGAGATTCATATTGACTTGCAACTATCCCAACAGGGTGATACCAGCACTACACAGCAGATGTCAAGGCTTCCACATGGAGACCATTGACAAGACAGAATTTACAGCGAGGGCATGTGAGATACTGATACAGGAAGGAATCACTCCAGATATAGAAATACTAGACACCTATGTTAAGGCCAGTTATCCTGACATGCGGAAGTGTATCAATATGTTACAACAGAATTGCAGAGATGGTAAACTGATGCCACCAGCATCAGGTGATTCAGGACAACAGGACTACAGATTGCAGATGGTGGACCTATTCAAGCAAGGCAAAATACAAGAAGCAAGGAAACTTGTGTGTGCCCAGGCGAGGCCAGAAGAGTGCGAGGAGATATACAGATGGCTGTATGACAACTTGGAGATCATATCTACAGACGAGGACAATCAAGACAAAGCAGTCTTAATAATCAAACAAGGACTAGTGGATCATTCATTTGTTGCTGATCCTGAAATAAATCTAGCAAGTGTAATGATTAAACTCGCAAGGTTGGGCAATGGGTAGTAAGCACAACAAAAAAAGATACCTGATTGTAAAGTACAGCCTAAACATGCAAGGCACATATGACGAGCTTATAGAACTTTCCAAGAAAAATGTTGGTCCAGGCAAGTTAGTCCAATCGGGTGTAGTACTAGACCTTATCGATAAAGAAGTCTTAAAGTGCGAAGTACCCGGTCAGCCAAATCTAGTTGATCATATTTCATACGATACAGTATATAAACATTTCTATAAAACTTATGGAAATATGCTAGATCAGTTTATGAAATAGCCTGATTGTACATCCGCTTGAGCATGGCCAATTGACTGGCTTTCCATAATCTCATCAATACCCTTCTTCTACGTCTGTCCTTCTGTTTCCTTATCTTGAGCCAATTCTGATTCTGCATATACAAGTTCACACGCTTGTCGTACACTCGTTTCTTCCTCATTAGTTTCCATAGTTTGCGTTGGAATAAAGGTCGCATTTGTAGGCCGTTTGATGATAACATAAGGTTCCTCATAGGTTGTGGTTGATTTTGATCTGACGTGTCTTTGTCGACTCATGTACAAATACTTAAGATCAAATTTCCAAATTAAGTATGCATATTTTACAACACAGATATTTAGGATAAATAAGAACTATGCATGACGTCTTAGACATAATCAAAAACGTACAATCTTTATACGCAGTAGGCCCTACTTTAGGCATATTGAAAGACTTCGAGAGAGTCGTAGACGAGCTAGACGTGTACGTGTTCCAGAATTGGGAAGACGGAGAATTACTTTCAGGTCCGATCGATTCAAGACACTTCGTGACATGTTCATTCATGTGGCCAGCGGACAAGATGCCAGATCCAGCCGGTGGCAAGAGATTGCTAGACAAGGGTTGCAAAGTGACATACAAGAAAGACGAGTTATTGAAACCCAGACAGATCAAAGGGCCAGAGGATTACAGGCCAGGCACTACCAAAGGAAAAATTGATGCACATGACATATGGGTAGTCGAAATAAAAATGCCAAAGAACTTAATGGGAAACATGAAGCATGGCCAGGACGAAATCGAAACACAGGACGCACCATCTATAGATTTAGGTAACACAAATGAAATTAGTTAATGAAGGTTTAAAAGCAGGGGACCTAGACGGTGTTGTCAGCAAAAAATTCTCAGTTGATCAATACAAATCAAAAATGGGTGAAGACAAGAATATTTTAGTTCTTGGATTTATAGTTGATGGATCTGCACCAGCAAAAGATCTTGAACGTTTCGCTGAAGTTGGTTACAAGAGTGTGCTAGATGCTGACGCTACTCCAGGAACGTTGGAAGATGGCAAACACAGAGTGTTCATAGAATTTGCAAGAACACCAGAGGTGGTCGGACAAATCATTGCATTCTTAGAAGATTTAAAAAAATTAACAAACATAGACGAATTCACATACACCTATCATAAAGGAGAAAATCCAACTGTGGTTTCCGCAGACACAATGGGAGAAGCAATACCAACTACACCCGAAGCATATGAACAAAGGATCAACGAAATGAAAGTAAGTGAAGCAAGGCATTTCTTTGACAAGTATGACATGATGGAATGCAGGATAGCAGAAAACATAATGACAGTGAAGAAAACAGGTGCTGGACACGATCTAAAATTTGAACTGCATAAGTTTGGACCAACAAATGAAATAATCAAAGAAGCAAAAGCATTCAAGATAGACATGGATTCGATTGCGGAATGCACACACCTTACAAAATACTTCGGACCATACGACATCACAAAAACAAACGAGAACCAATTCATCTTCACAAAGGGCGATCAATCTGCTCTAGTAAGCAAAAGCGGCTGGTAATATAATACACGCACTTATTGATAAATAATTGTATGAGATTAAGTGCAAACTTCACACTAGCGGAATTCACGAAAAGTCAGACAGCGACACGAAAAGGTCTTGATAACACACCAGGCGAAGAACACCTAGCAAACGCAAAAGAATTATTTGCCAACGTGGTGCAAAAGGTCAGAGAGAACTTTGGCGTGACAGTGATCAACTCAGGATACAGAGGGCCTGCACTGAACGAAGCAGTAGGTGGTTCAAGTAAATCACAACACTGCAAAGGCGAAGCAGTTGATATAGAATGTCCAGGCACAGGCAACTATGATGTGGCCAAATGGATCTCAGAAAACTGTGACTTCGACCAATTGATATTAGAATTCTACACACCAGGCATACCTGACTCGGGTTGGGTACACGTTTCTTACAAGTCAGAAGGCAACCGAAAAAGCATACTGACTGCCATGAAGGAAAATGGTAAAACTGTTTACAAACCTGGTTTGATCCAATAGACAAACTGACTTACAGAATGTATACTAACTATCAGTATGCATAAAAAAATTAATTTAGATGTAGATTATACACATTTCCTGTCACATGAAATACCTAAAGGGACCACATGTATAGCACACCAACTGGTTGAACTCAAAGACATACATGAAAAATTTCCAGGCGGCTTCCCTCAAACATATCAATTAGCCAACACTACCATACATCAGAAGTTCTGGGATAAGGATGAATGCGATTACGATGAGCTAGGAGAAAAACTAGGTATAGAAGCCGTGACAGTCAGCACCATCATGCAACCTCCAGGTAATGTGATACCACTTCACAGAGATACATTCTATAAGATTAAGGTTGCGTATCCTGAAGACAAAAGAACAATAGTGAGATGTAACATATATCTCGAGGATTGGAAAGCAGGACACTACGTACAGTATCAAGACAACGTAGATATACATTGGACGCAGGGCAGTGGACATATGTGGGACAGTGAAGTATTGCACATAGGTGCCAACGCCGGCATGGAAAACAAGTACACACTGCAAATCAGTGGTTTCCTAAAATAAATGACTACAAGGTATACAGACCTTCCAGACAACAAAGATAAACCGTTCGGAGGAGCCTACAGTGTGCATGATATAGAAACTTGCCAGACAAGGGATGATGCGGTCAAAGAATACATATCCAATCAATCACTGTTGGACAACGAAGAAATCAAGAGCAAATATGTGCAGACATATAAAAAATGGATGTTCGCCACACACCCAAAAATCAAAGGGTGGGAGGACTACAACGAACTGTGTTTCACACAAGGCACAACAGAATCTTTCGCTCAATTTTACTTGCGTTTCAAGGGCTCTAAAAGGCTAAGATTGGCCAAGGGAGAGTATTTCTACAATCAGATGATGAAAGGACTATGGTTCAAGGAAAAATTCGCATGGCTTGATGAGGACGAAATTAAACCCAATGACGTTGTGTTAATAAGCACACCGTTTTCCGACACAGGTGCAGTGCCAGACTATCTAGAAAAGTTATTAACAGAATGTGATAAAAACAATGTACCGGTCATGCTTGATCTTGCGTATGTAAGTCTATCCGTCGATCAGCAATTGGATCTCTCACATCAATGTATCGAATATGTGGTGTCGTCGCTGTCAAAAGTTTTTCCTGTAGAGTTACACAGGATCGGTATACGTATGCAGAGAAAGAAATTTGAAGATCAACTGTACGTGATCAATGAAAAAAATTACAATTACATCAACGTTATGAGTGCATACGTAGGAACCAAACTTATGGAAAAATATCCTGCAGATTACATATACAAAAAATATAGACAGGTGCAGTTAGACATGTGTAACAAGTTAAATGTAGAAGCGTCGCCGTGTGTGTACTTTGGCATAGACAAACAGGGACAGTTTCCGGACTACAATCGTGGAACAGAATCAAATAGACTGTGTTTTTCTAGAGTATGGGACGGGAGAATGAAGGATGAGTGATCCCTACTTTTATGATCAATGGCAGAACAATACATTAACTTTCAACATAGAAAAATACAATTTTCCACACTTGATCTTAAATGTGATCAAAGAAAAATTTCCTAATGTCTTATCATTAGAAACAATTCACCAAGCGGTAGAACCATCACACATATCTGAACTATGTTTGTATGTGCAAAAAGCATTTGGCAGAAAAGAATACATGGTATTGTTCGATCAGTTTGCAGAAGAATACATAGCACCAAAATTAAAAGGCAGGCATTACTTGATTAAAAGGCAACCAACACTAAATTGTGTTATCCCTAATCAGGTTAAACATGCAAGAAGGCTTCCGTTCCATCAAGGAATATTTTATAACAACGGTAAAGGAATGGCAACAATGTGGATGCCATTGACCAAAGCATTTGGCACTAATACTATGTACATTGCCAACTTAGAAGACAGTAGAAATTTAACAAAAGAAGTAATAGACCAAAAATTAAGCCTAGACAAGTTTGAAGAAAAGTGCCTACAGATATGTAGCCCTGTTGAAAAATCACCAGGCGAGGTGCACCTTTTCACACAAGAGCATATACACGGCAATCTGAACAATGAGACTGGAGTCACACGATGTGCAATAGATTGGCATGTGCTTCCAGAAGGTGAGGAATACAATGGACGAGAGCCCGGAGGCTTTTTCCGATTGCCTGGAGATCATGAGCAATCTGACCATACAGATTATACAGGAAAAACTTTTATCTCGTATGTTGGAAATAATAGTAGGTATGATAAAAAAATTCCTATACATTTCCAACGTAAAGTAATCGACGAATACTGCAAAAGTAAAGGCATTGTTAACAGCGGTGTCCAATTCGAAAATGAATTTTTAGTCTGGCTACCTATACTAGAACACTATATCCAACAAAGAATACACGGAATTGTTATGTTAAGCATACACAGTCTACCAAACGATAAAGCAAGGACCAACGAGCTATTGCACATGGCAATAGAAAACAATGTACAGTTACATTTTGCCAATGAGTTCTGTACACTCAAAGCACAGGAGGACCTAGACCGCATACAAACTTACTTGTCCTTTTCTCCTACTAAAGAAGGAACACAATGAAAAGTATAGTATCAAGTCATAATGACTGGGATCCTCTTGAAGAATGTTTTGTAGGTACGGCTACCCACGCTAGGTTTCCAACACTGGATCGCAGTACACATTCGTTTTGCTTCACTACAGAAAAGTATGACGACATATCTGGTATAGAAGGACCAGTTGATGAAAAAATAATCAACGAGTCCAACGAGGATCTCGACAAACTTGCTGAAACATTAACAGGACTGGGCGTTAAGGTTAGGCGTCCTACTGCTCAAGATCATTCAAAAATCTTTAGTACACCGGAGTGGACAACAACAGGATACCAGACATATTCCTGTAGAGATCTACTATTGCCCCTGGACAATCTCATAATAGACTGTGCATCACCATTGAGAAGTAGATATTTTGAAACACGGGCATACCGGGAATTTTTATACGAAGTCATGCACAATGGCACAGAGTGGGTATCGGCACCCAAACCTATACTACCTGATGAGATATATCAAGTAGAAAATCTAGGAGACCCGTCGACTCGTAATCTTGAAATAGTGTTTGACTCTCCAAACGTGGTGAGGCTAGGCAATGACTTGTTGTTCCAGGTCAGTAACTCCGGCACAGAACTAGGTGCACAATGGTTGAAAACAATACTAGAACCAAGAGGTTACAGAATACACATGGCAGATAAGTTTTATGCATTCGCTCATTTCGATAGCACAGTTCTACCGTTACGTCCTGGACTGGTACTGTTCAATGGTGACCGATTGAATCCAGACAGGTATCCAAAGATATTTGATAAATGGGATAAGATATTTTTCCCAGGAGACAAAATTGTTGACGTAGGTTGTGCATTACCTAACGGAGTCACAACCACTTCACCTTACATAGGACTGAATTTTTTCAGCGTCAATGAGAACTTGGTTGTCTGTGATAAGAATCAAACACACCTTCGTAGAGAACTAGATAAGCACGGTATAGAAAGTATAGGTCTCGAGATGAGGCATGCTAGAGCAATGGCCGGAGGCTTCCATTGTGTGACACTAGACACCAAACGTAAAGGATCTCGTCAGGATTATTTCTAATCCTTATTTTAGATTTTGGAATTCCGTAGGCAACTCGTCTATCTGCCTGACTATTTCACTAGAAATATCATTATGTAGATTTTTAGCCAGTTGGAAATTATGAAAAGTATCCTCTCCCTGTAGGTCCTGCCAGGATTGTGCCCAATCCTTGTTCTTTGTCATTTGGGAGTAGAATAGTATCTCTCGACAGTATCTCTTTACAACATCCTGCAGTGACTCATTAGGTCTCCTGTTCATATTATTTTTGAAACGGAATCCCCATTCTTTCATTTGTTGTGCTTCGGCATCTGCCCATATGGGCAACACAGGAGCAGTCGAAGTAAAACATTGGAGATGCTTCTCCGCGATGCCCCAGTGTACATAATGATCATAAAAAACGTCTCGATCCATTGCCACAAAAAAATGACATTTGTTAAGACATTTGTTTAGGATGGATAGATTACGTTTATGATCAAACCTTACATACTCTCCGCTGAGGTGACCTTGGTTCAAATCTTTTATGACCCTGTTTATACCAAGTGCATCATCTGGGTATGTTCTATCATTGGCTTTGATTTCGGGCATACCATACAAAGCGTTATCCAGAGCTCCAAGCTCTTTCAACATCATCAGTAAATGTGGCCCTGGGCCAATAGGATTGCTGGCCATGATCATGAATGAGTGTTCCATGTCATCGACCTTTCTGTGAAAGACCGGCGCTACTCCGCTCTCACTGAACATCTTGGAATATTGGTAGGCCATTGAATGTGTGTGTATGACTCTGACATTGTCGGGTACCGGCACCACTGATCTTATTTTTTCAAATGTCACTATCAAACGTGGTTTGCCTGTACGAACACAGGCTTGGTATAATTGTTCTATATGGCTGTCTAGAGATCCAGGCCCTAAATAGATGACAGGATTGCTCTCTACTGTATCATTTAATACATCTTTGTTCCAAATATACCAAAGCAAACTACTTGTGGGGGTTAAAAGGGGTCTGGCACCAAATCTAGCGTTGATAAACGGTACCGGATTGGCCCACTTAGGATTAATGTTATCCCATTCTGTTTCCCAAGGTCTCACTTCGAAGGGTTTTTCAAGCCTTTCTACTGCAATATTATTAGGAATGTTCATCAAGCGTAATTATCATCAATAAATACACACATAATGTTTTCAACAATAAAAATGGCGATCGCAATTATGTTAATCACCGGCATAGCGGGTGCGGGTGTGTACGTGATGAAACTACGGGCGGACAACGCCACACTGAAAGCCAACCAAATAGAATTAGAGAAAGGCATTGAAGCACAGACAAAGTTAATAGAACAACAGAAAGTGGACTTCGAGGCCATAATGGAGAGCAACAAGAAACTTAACACTCTAGTGATGACTTTCAAGAAAGACCTAGACGAGTTGGACAAGCGTTTCAACAAGAAGAAAAGAGACGTTGGTAAATTGGCCATAGAAAGATCCAAATCCGTTGAACGTGTGATAAACAAAGGTTCGGCTGAAGCAACTAGATGTGTGGAACTGGCCAGTGGCGCAGAAAGAACAGAAGCAGAAATCAAAGCAACAAAGAAATCGGAGATAAACACGATGTGCCCAAGCCTGGCAAATCCTAATTTTGTACCTTATGAATAAAATTTTAGCAGTAGCATTGATATTATTACTCACAGGATGTAGCATAGGCGGAGAGAAGAGGATCAAACTGTTTGCGGTTGAAGAGCCAAGACAGAAGTTGAACCTACCAGATCCAATGCCATTGACACTGGAAGACATCCGTTGGATAATAATCACAAGTGAGAACGCACAAGAGGTTTTCAAGAAGTTGGAAGAGCAGGGAATAGACCCTGTGTTGTTTGGATTGACTGACAAGGACTACGAGATGTTGGCCAAGAACTTCGCACAGATAAGACAGAAATTACAGGAAACAAATAGTCTCCTGGAAGAGTACAAGAAATATTACGAGGGAGAAGAGAATGCAGACAGTAATTAAAGTAATAGCAGAACATCTAGATGTTGCAGAGAGCAAGGTTACACCAGAAGCACACCTAGTTGATGATCTAGGTGCAGATCCATTTGACACAATAGAACTAGTGATACAAGTGGAAAAAGCGACAGGTGTAAAAATATCAGAGGACGACGGTGACAAAGTCCAAACAGTACAGGATCTAATCAACCTAGTGGAGAAAAAATAATGTGGACGTACAGATGTAAATTGAGAAGAGTGGTAGATGGAGACACGGTGGACGTGGACATCGACCTAGGCTTTGGCATAT